>Ga0185299_10003098_pt1 | contig 23241 bp, 20 predicted proteins | sample PaiPotPPA55metaG_FD_128002 | JGI IMG/M metagenome (GOLD analysis project Ga0185299, IMG submission 128002) | Iron sulfur acid spring bacterial and archeal communities from Banff, Canada, to study Microbial Dark Matter (Phase II) - Paint Pots PPA... ... | reverse complement strand
CATTTGGCTGGTGAGCTTTATGGATTATGATTTGGGCTACTTCGATCTGGAAACTCGAGTGCTCGAACCGCTCGAAAATCCATTCGGTCCAAAAGTGTTACCTATGTCTTAGGTACGTTGTGTCACCCATGTCTCCGGGTCGGACCTTGGGGAAAATGGCGCGCCCGGAGAGATTCGAACTCCCGACCCTCTGGTTCGAAGCCAGATGCTCTGATCCGCTGAGCTACGGGCGCGTGAGGAACATTATAGCGTAGTGTTTTTTTACGGGCACCAACGTTTGAGTTATCTGCGGGCACTAGCATTCGGATGACGGTGGGAGTCGGGGGTTTGAATGTGTTCGGGGCGGAAGCCTAGGCCGACCATGCGGGCGGGGATCCGGCGCAGGATCGGGAAATGTTTTAGCAGGGCCAGTGGGAGGGGGAGGCGCTTGAGTGGGGCTTTGGTGGCTAGCGCGGGGCCGATGAAACGTTTGTGGGCGAATATTTGGAGGCGCTGGGTCATGCGGGTGGGAAATTCGCGGCGTGCCTGGACTTTGTCGAGAACGGCATCGGCGGAGGCGCCAGCGGATGGGGCATGGGCAAGAATGTCGGCATCGGGCGAGGCGCTAGCAGAGAGGGCACGAGCATCGGAGGGGCTAGTGGACAGTGCGGGAACGAGAATGTTTGCGGCGGCGACGGCGTCTTGAATGGCGAGATTGATGCCTACGCCGCCGATGGGGGACATGGCGTGGGCGGAGTCGCCGATGCAGAGAAGGCCGCTGCGCGACCAGTGGCGCAAGCGATCGACGGCGACGGAGAGGATTTTGATGTCGTTCCAATCTTTCAGCTCGATGGTGCGGCCTTGCAGAAAAGGTGCGACGGTTTCGAGGTCCTGGCGAAAAGCGGACAGGCCGTTTTTTTGGATGGCTGCGAACCCGCCCTTAGGGATGACGTAGGCGCATTGCCAGTAATCACCGCGGTTGAGAGTTACCAGGAGCTTTCCTGCGCGGAAACGGCCTAGAGTTTGCGCGGGATCGCTGGGGTGGCGGGAGACGCGCATCCAAAGGACGTCGATGGGAGCGCCGAGGTCGATTACTTCGAAACCGGCTTTGGTGCGCACGATGGAATGACGGCCGTCGCCGCCGACGGTCAAAGCTGCGCGGAATTCGCGATCGCCTTCGCGAGTTTTGGCGCGGACGCCAGCCACGCGGTTATTTTCGATGATTAGATCGGTGACTTCGCACTCCATGCGCAGGTGGAATTCGGGATAGACTTTGGCCTTTTCTGCGATGAAATTCAGAAAATCCCATTGCGGCATGAGGCCGACGAATTTGCAGTGCACCGGCAAGTGGGACAAATCCGCAATGGTAACGGTGAAATCGTCGACGGCGGCGCCGATTTCCAAAAGCTGCTGATGGGGGACTCGCAAAAAATCATCGAGGAGGCCGAGCTCGTACATCAGCTCGAAGGTGGAAGGGTGAATGGTGTCGCCGCGGAAATCGCGAAAAAAGTCGGCGTGTTTTTCGAGGACCTGGACTTCGATGCCGGCGCGGGCGAGGAGGAAGCCGAGCACCATGCCGGCGGGGCCGCCTCCTGCGATGCAGCAGGTAGTTTGCGTGGATGGAGAAGCGGAAGTTTCGGCCGCCACGGTTCGAGCCTCGGGTCAAGAGTTTGCCACAGATCCAAGGCTGGCGGTCTAAGCGGAAAGTGGAGTGACGAATTATTTCGGGACGTTGATGGTCACGGAGAGATGCAGACTGTGACCGTTGATGGGGTCGGTGGAGACGGTCTCGGAAGTTTGACCATCTTTGAGAATCATATTTACCGAGGCTTTGAACTGGCGGACCAGCGGCGGGGCGTCGGGCCGGGAGACTTGAAGTTTTTCGGTCTGAGCGCCGGAATTGGGAGAGAGGGCGGAGCGCTCAAATGTCATGTGAACTTGATAGCGATCGTCATCGGTTGTCTTTATACCGCAGTCAATGTTGGAACCGACGTCCATGTAGTTAGTTTTCTGTTCGGCGCCGCCAGCATCGACTGGGACGCGTACGCCGGTACGCAAACTCGCGCTGCTGTAATAGCTGCCAAGTTTTTCGTCGGTAATGACTGTGAAGGAATAGGGCATGCTAGAGATTTTCTTTTCGCCATCGTATTCGGAGAAAACAACTTGTAACTTAACCGGGATGGTCGGCTTGGCACGCTCCTCGAACTTTGGTTTTTCTTGGGATGCTTGGGCGAGGCCTAGTTGCGGCGCAAGGCTAAGAGTGCTTAGCAAAACAAAATAAGGAAGTGACTTCATCGGTTTTCTCCAGTCTATTCAGACATGCATAAGTCATTTTTCGCGGAGGCCATTTTGCTGACCATCTGGCTGCGTGTCCGCTAAAGGCTTGACTTCAAGCTTGGCGATTTGGATCAACGGGACTTGTAGCTCAGCTGTTTGGTCCGGGGCGGCTTCTGTTAGCAACGTGGCAGATAACTGGTGGTGGCGCCTGAATTGATCCGCATAGCGGGCCAGGAGAATTTCCTGATCGGGTGGAACCAGGATTTCGGGGGCGCTACTGCTGCCTCGCCCGGGTTTCTTGTCGGGCCTGATTATGGCTTTACTGGCAGGGCGCTTCCCAACCGCAGCAGTAATTGGAGCGGCGGTGGCCTGTGACGGACTTGGCTCGGTTGTTGCCGTCGCAACCGGAGATTCAGTTCGCTTTGTCGCGAACTGTTCGGCGGTCGGCTGCGATTTTACTCGGCGATCCTGGCTCGCGAAGATGAAGAGAATAATTGCGGCGGCAGCGATGGCGGGAAGCCAGAACAGCGGGTTTGTGATGCGTGCTCCTTGAGCGGCGGGAGATTCTCGTTGCAGCTGTGCGCGAAGAGTGGGAATAAAAGAGGATGGAATTTCGGAATTAGCGGAAGAACGCAGGCAGGAGTCGATGGAGGCGAACAGGCCGCGCTCGTTTTCGAAAGCGCTGCGGCAGGAAGAGCAGGCTTGGAGATGAGTCTGCAGCTTCGGGTCAGGTTTAGTTTCAGGGCCGGCGGCAGCTAATTCCAGTAAGGCTTGTTTATACTGTTTGCAAATCATCGTAATTTCTCCGCGAGTTGTTTGCGGGCAAAAAATAATCTGGATTTAACGGTGCCCATGGGAATGTTTAACAACGCCGCGACTTCTTCCAGGGTGTGACCTTCGATGGCGGACAGGAGCAGGACCAGGCGCTGCTTTTCGGGGAGCTCGTCCACGGCGTGATCCAGGCGCGATCGAAACTGATTGGCTGCCGCAAGGTCTTCAGCGGTTGGGGGAGCGGGCTTTCGTTCTGGCTGAGCCCAAAGCGTTTCACGGTGCTGGCGGCGGTTGGAGGACTTCGCGCGATCAAGCGCGAGTCGAAACGTGATGCGCACAAGCCAAGCCCTGAAGCGTGAACGGTCGCGCAATTTATCGAAGCGGCGGTAGGCGCGCAAAATTGCGTCCTGAGCCACATCTTCGGCGTCGGCAGTGTTGCGCAGGACGCCGCGGGCCACGCGGAAGGCCAGCGGGCCACACTCTGCGAGGCGGTCTTCAAATTCGCGGCGCAGGGCGGCTTCGGTAGCGCCACGCTGAAGATTGGTCTCTGCCGTGCGACCTGGCTGGATCAGAACCAGCTCCTGCATGGATGATCCTGTTCGAGGCAAACGCAGTGGCTCCCCTCGTCAAGTTACCAGACGCCGCGGCCAAAGAAACGGTTCAATGGGAAATGGTCGAGCTAACGGCGATCGCCGCTAGAAGAAAAGCCCCACCCTTGCAAAAGCCGCAAGGATGGGCCACCCAACTTCAAAGGCACAACTTTAAAGGCGCAACTTCAAAGGCGCAACTTCAAAGCAGCGACTTTAAAGGCGAGAGAACCGCGGCTCTGCTAAAACGAGCGGCTTATCACGGATTCTAGCGTCAGCGGCGAGACTATTGCGGGCGCAGCCGGCGCATCGGGTATACAATACGGGTAATCTCTTCGCAAGTTCCCGGTTAACTCTGAAGGATTGCGCAATCTGCAGACACGATGGCGACAGCTGTAGCAACTAGTACGGTAAAGGTGCGTTCCGCACTCCCGGGGCGCAAGTACGATCATGTGTTTTTTTCGGGGATGGCGGTGCTGCTGCTGGGCTCGGTATTTCTCGGATTTGCGCACACGTATTATCTGGCGGGGATGTTTCATGCGCCGTTACCGAGTGCGATTATTCATGTTCATGGGGCGATATTTTCGAGCTGGATTCTGTTTCTTCTGGCGCAGACGACACTGGTCGCGTCCGGGCGAGTCGATATTCACCGACGGATTGGGATCGCTGGTTTCCTGCTGGCGTGCCTGATGGTGGTGGTGGGAGTATGGGCGGCCACCAATTCACTGGGACGGAACGGTGGACCTCCGGGCATTGATCCAAAAACGTTCTACATCATTCCGATGACTGACATGCTGATTTTCGGCGTGCTGGTATTTTTTGCGTATAGGGCGCGGTTTGATTCCGCGGCGCACAAGAGGATTATCATCATCGCGACGGTGGCGTTGATGATTGCGGCGATCGCGCGATGGCCAGTTCCATTAGTGCACCGCAACCCTTTGGCAGCGGCGCTGATGTCCTACGTGTTCCTGCTAATGCTGGTGGCTTATGATTTGTGGTCTACCCACAAGGTTCATCGCGCGACGATCTGGGCGAGCGTGTTTTTGATTGTTGTGCAGCAGATACGATTTCCGATTGGGCAAACGGCGTCGTGGCACGCGTTTGCCGCATGGGCACAAAACTTAAAACTCTGAACTGTGCGGTCCACTGAGGCGTGGCGGTTTATTCCTCCAAAAATGCAAACCTGAGTGTACCGAAGGGGTTTGGTTGCGCCGTCATATATCTGAAAAGCTGAATTTTTGTTAATGCATCCTCGGCAATCGTGGAGGCATCTCTCTAGCAATGTATAAATCTGCAACTGCGATTGACACTCAGGTTTCCACATCGAGTTCGTATTCCGATTATGTAAATCCGCAATGGGTGGCGCTGCTCGAGCTGCTGGACATGAATGTGCGGTATAAGCGCTGCGAGGGCGCGGAACTGTTTACTGACGAAGGTAGGCGGATCCTGGATTTTTTGTCGGGGTATTGCGTGCACAACACCGGGCACAACCACCCGCATATAGTTGAGGCGCTGCAGAAGGAATTGGGGGCGCGCGGGCCGGTGATGTTGCAGAGCCACGTGCCGGAGCTGGCTGGCGAGCTGGGCAAGAGGCTTTGCGATCTGGCGGGCGGAGAACTGCAAAAAGTGTTTTTTTGCAGCAGCGGGAGCGAAGGAGTTGAGGCGGCGATTAAATTTGCGCGTATGTGCACGCGTCGCGATGGGTTGTTGTGCGCGAAGAGCGCGTTTCATGGACTGACGGTGGGCGCGTTGTCATTAATGAGCGAAGCGTTTTGGCGGGAGGGATTTGGGCCACTGCTTGCGGATGCGGCGGTGGTGCCGTTCGGGGATTTGGCGGCATTGGAGAAGCAATTAAATACGAAACGCTTCGCGGCGTTTGTTGTGGAGCCGATACAGTCGGAAGCGGGGATCAACATTCCGCCGCCGGGGTATTTGAAGAAAGCGGAGGCAATTTGCCGTCGCACGGGAACGCTTTTTGTTCTAGATGAAGTGCAGACGGGAATGTTTCGCACGGGGAAGTTTTTGGCGGGGCATCATTACGGCGTGAGGCCCGACATGGTGGTGCTGGCGAAGGCGTTGAGCGGCGGGCTGGCGCCGGTGGGCGCGACGCTGATGACGGACGCGGTTTACGAGGGGGTTTATTCGTCGCTGCGGCGCGCGATCGTACACACCTCAACGTTTAGCGAGAACAGTTTGTCTATGCGAGCAGGATTGGCGACGCTCGATGTATTGGAGAGGGAATCGCTGGGGGCGCGCGCTACTGAGCTTGGTGAAGAGTTGCGGCAGCGGTTGCGGGAAGAATTGGCGCCATTTGAAATGGTGAAGGAAGTTCGTGGGTTAGGGATGTTGTCGGGAATTGAGTTTGGATCTCCATCGAAGCTGGTTCTGAAGGCGGCGTTTGAAGTGTTCATGAAAATTCATCCGGCGATGTTCGGGCAAATCGTGGTGATGAGAATGTTTCGAGATAAAAACATTCTGACGCAGGTTTGCGGGAATAATTTCATGGTGCTGAAGGTGGCGCCTCCGCTGGTGGCGTCGCGAACGCAGTTGAATGAATTTGTGGTGGCGATACGGGACGTTGTGGAGTTGATGCATACGTCGACGAGTTTTTGGACGGATGCGGTGACGTTGGCGAAGAGGGCGGCGAAGATTTAAAAACTTCGTGACGGACGCCAAGACCCAGGTTCAAAACTCAAATGCGAACCTGGGGCACCCTGCGACCTGCCGCTATTTGCGGACGGCCCAAGCCAAGCCATCGGGCTGTTTTCCAGCGTTAATTTTCCCAGTGACGGTCAGGGATTTCAGATCAATGACGACGATATAGTCGTCCGGCGTGCATGCGACGAAGGCGCGCTGTCCATCGGGTTGCATCAGAATGCCGGCAGCTCCGTGGCCTATTGGCACGCGTTTTACTTCCTTGCGTGTGGTTCCATCAAGTACGACTAAATCCGGAAGGCCCAACGTTGAGACGAATACCAATTTTCCGTCGGGCGTGAACTTCAAGCGGTTCGCGCCGCGAACATTTGCTTCCAGAGTTTGAACTACTTTTTTGGCGGCGAGGTCGATGACTGAGATGGTGCCGTCCTGCGCGTTAGCGACCCAGATTTCTTTGCCGTCGGGAGAAACGTCGAAACCTTCTGAGCCTTTGCCGACGGGGATGACTGTTTCGGCCCAATTGGTCCGTGGAGCGGGTCTCGAAGTTGCGCCAGGCGGTGGACCACCGGCGCTATTAGATTTCTCAATGATAGAAATAGTCGCGGAATTGACGTTGGAGGTGACGATGGGATTCAGGCTGGGAAAAACGTAAATCATGTGGGTGCGGTCCTGGCCAGTGCCGAGGATCCAGTCGATTTGTTTTGTTTGGGGATCGTAACTGCCGATGGCTTTGGCGGCTTCTGCGGTGAACCAGAGTTTCCCGCCAGCGAATGCGAGACCATGAGGGCCGCGCAATGCGCCCAGATCGATTGCCGGCAAAACGTTTTGAGCCAAAAGATCGACAACGGTAATGGTGTTGTACGCACCGCCGCCATAGTTGGAAATGTATGCAAACTTGCCGTCCTCGGAAGCGATTACTTCGTGAGGATCGGGTCCTGCCGGGAAGCGAGCGACGACGGTTAGAGTTGTGGGATCGACGATGGAGAGGGTCTGATCGGCTTTGGAGAGGGCCAGCAGGGAAACTGACGGAGTTTCTGCCGCGTTCAGGATGGTCGCGGCAATACAAAAGATACAAAAGAGAATCGCGGCGGAATATTTTATTAAGGTGATGCGTTTTGAAGAAGTCATCGCGAGCCTCAGCTGAAGCAGCGTTCCGAAGTTTGCGCCGAGCCGTTACATTTCACAAGGCTCAACAAACACAGATCAGCTCAGTCAGGTTGAGCGCATTGATTACTGACCAACCGCAAGACCCAGGTTCATAACTCAACTGCGAACCTGGGGCACCCAGCTTAAATTCAATTGAACAGGCCAGAATTACTTGAAGAATTCCCACATGGCCGGAGCGGTGGCGGCGTCGCCGGGGAGTTTTGTTACACCGAGGCCTTCAAGCATGAGGCGGAGGACACTTTGGTGTTGATATAAGGCGATGGACTTATAGGCCGGTTTTGAGAAGGGGCTGATAAGGACGGCGGCGACGTGGCCGCCTCCCTGAGTAAAGTCGAGGGTGTTGGCTTCGTCAAAGACAATGATGAGGAGGCCGTCTTTTTGAAACACGGGGCTGTTGATGAGCGAATCAATATTGGTTTGCAACCAAGCATCGGCGGTGCTGAGGGGACAATCATGGGCATCGTCGCAACTGTTTGGGACGATGAAGGAATATTCGGGGAGATTGGCGGTGGGAAGATCCGCAGCAAATTCCGAAAAGGGGACCAGATTTTGCGCTTGCGCGGGCGTGTTTTGCACATCGGTCATGTACGCGAGGGGATTGTGACGCACCAGGTATTTAGCGGTGTTACCTCCGGTGTAGCCCGCAGAAGGTAAATCTTCGGCGTAGGACTTCCAGGTTTTGCCGGCGGCGAGGAGTTCGCGGACAACGTTGTCATCCGATACCGGAAATGATTGCGGAGTTTGAGAATCGTCAATGGTGAGGGTTTTGCCTGCGGTCATCTCAAAATAATTAGGAATGGACGGATGCAAGTTGGCGTAGTAATTGGTGGCGAGGCCGTACTTATTGGCCAAGCCATTGAAGTAGGGCATGGACGAACTGCCGATAACATCAGAGTAGCCGGCGTTTTCTTCGACAACGATAAAGACATGGCCAAATTGAGGGTTGCTCTGCCCTGGAGTTGGAGTAGGGGGGAGAACATTCGCGGCCCCGCCGCCACAACCGGCCAAGGAAAAGACGAGACCGACGAATCCGGTTATGAAAGTAAAAGACTTACTCTTAGACGATGGGTATGGAAGCATATTGGATTTTAGCGTGTGCGCCTTTTGAGGGCCTATACAGGCAGAACGGTATGTTGGATGAGCGTGCATAGCACGGTTATCTTCCATGCAGTATTACCGCTAAGTTAGATGCAGAAAGCGGACTGCGCGCACTTGAGGGAGTGATACGGAGTTGTTTCAGCGAGAGATTTAACGCTGTAATGTTCTTCTACGGACCGGCGCCCGAGCGGAGAAAGTAACGCGTTTTGTCCGTATTGGCAGGGACAGCGACATCGAAAAATCCGACCATCATTTCGTCGTAAGTTTGGTCGCCCCAGCGAACGGCTACACCAGGGTCGGGGTTGTGCGGATTGTTTTTCGAATTGTCGCACCACGCAACGGCTTGAAGTACGGTGCCTGCGTTGAGTGGTAGCGGGTGCATCAGGCGGTAACTGAGCTGCCAATAAAAATCGTAATTTACGCGCAGCAGCGTCTGCGGAGGGCTGCCTTGATGAAGGATGCTGTATTCGAAGCGCTTGCCGCGAAGATGCATGTGCGGGAAGAAGCTGAGGAGCACGGCGTCGTTGGGTAGCGAGCCATGAACCTCCACGCGAAAATCGGGTACGCCGGGCGGAATCACGAAATGGTCGTTGGTTAATTGCAACGTGAAGACGCGCTGTGTAGGTGGCTGCCTGGCAAACACGATGCCAACACTGGTTTGATCGGTGGTGGCGTGGCCGTGCGTCATGTAATGCATCTGGAAGACGAGAACGGAACCGGCGGGGATAAATTTTGCGGAGCCCTCGGGCCAGTTGTCGGGGGAGCTTCCGGGGGCGTACACAAGAAGAATATCGGCGATGGTGAAGTGCGTGTCGTTGCGGTCCTGGCCGCCGGGCATATCGGCGCCAGTGAAGGGCACGCCAATGGGTGCGTGCGTCAGCCAATTTGAATTCGGCGGACGAACGTAAACGACGGCGTGGTGAACGTTCGCGCGGCTTGAGGGGCGTATTTCGGAAAATTGCACCCATTTGTCTTCGGTGAAATGTGTGGGAACAATTTCATAGGTGTAGTCCACGTCGCCGTGGGCGGGAATGGCGACGGGTTTGGGCATTTTTAAAACTGCGTCTGGAGGCGGGATGAGCCAACCCTTGGTCCACTGGGGTGGCGGTGGGGCGTCGTGCGGGTTGCCAGCGGGGGCGTTGGCATCGGCCCAGGAAATCAAAGTAGCGATTTCTTCCGGAGTCAGCATAGGGTCATTAGAAAAGTGGCCAACCGTTGGATCCGCGAACCACGGGGGCATTGCTTTTTTGGCGACGGTGTTGGCGATGGCGCGGGCAAGGGGTCGTATTTGCGCATAGGTAATCAGCGGCATCGGTGCTATCTCACCGGTGCGATGGCAAACCTGGCAGTGGTTCTGGAGGATCGGCAGAACGTCGCGATAAAACGTGGGCGGGGCTGATTCATTTGGAGCCGCGCAAATGTTTTGTGGCGATAGCAAGTTTGGCGCGGAGCACAGAAAGATTATTGCGGACGCCTGGATTAATAGCGTTTGTTTAGCTGAACTCGCTCCGGCCATCACTCCGATACTCCGCCGGGAACGCTTGAAAATGCAAACGAATGAAGACGACGAATTGAAGGCAAGCTAGCGACGGCCCCGGTATACCCCTTTTACCTGATGGATAGTGAAGGGTTGATGCGCTGTAGTGGTGAGCGGGTCCTAGCCACTATTCGAAGGAGGCAAAGACATGGCTGATAGCAAAAAGTGCGCACATCCGGTTTGTTCTTGTACGGTGACGTCGGGGAAATATTGCAGCACGGAGTGTGAAGCGATGGCAAAGACTCCGGACATTGCTTGCAAGTGCGGGCATGCGGGGTGCAAGGCTTCGGCGGCGGCAACAGCATAACGTCAAACGGAACTAGCGTTTTTGTGTGACGGGCTCTTCGCGGGCTTCGGTTTTGACCGCGGAGGGCCTTTTTTGTCAGCCTTGGCGTTTTTTTCGAGGCGAAGCTTCCACGCCGTGCGTAGTGCACCGGTGAGTAGGTCTTCGTTGGCTAGATCGAGGCGGACGTGGGTTGCGCCGTTGCGGCCCCAGCCGCCTTTTACGGGGATGAAAACTTCGGGTAGTTCTTCTACGAAGGCGGCTTGCTGTTCTGGGGTGATCATGATGTTGCCGTAGCCTTGTTTTGAGGCGGCTAGGGTGGCGAAAATTCTGCCTCCTACGCGAAAGTCGGGGCTGCCCATGTGGGAAGATTCCTCGGCGCCTTCGAGACTAAGGGCGATGCGGCGAAAGTCGTGGATGTTCATGGCGCGGTCGTTGAGACCTGAGGGGGATTTTCGGTCAGAATGACAAGGTTGGTGATGCCAGCGGCGCGGATTTGGTTTACGGCCATCTCCACATCGATGTATCTGCAGCGGGCATCGGCGTCGAGGTAGAGTTTTTTCTCTACAGTATTTTTTTCGGCATCACGGAGAAGTGGGGTCAGCTCCTGGATTTCAATTCGGGTGAAGTCTGTGTCACCGGAACTACTAAAAAAGAATTTACCGTCGCGAGTTATCACCAAGTGCATGGAGTCTTCGCGGCGAGCGTGAGCTTGAGGGGAGGCATTGCGGGCAGGCGGGCGGTCGATCGCAATGCCATTTACGTAGATGACGGTTAAAGGCATGAAGAGGAACAGCAGCGCGATCATGACCGTCACGAAGGGCCAGAGATTTAAATAGATGAAGTAATTTGATTTTCTTTTCGCGGCGCGGGCGGCGAGGGATTGACTGGGACTCCTGGGGGAGAGGGTCATGGCTTGGAGTGGTGCCGTGTGGGCGCAGCGGTCTTGCCGCTTGCAAGTATTAGACACCGGCGGACGATAAATTCTGCGGAGTTAAGAGTGGTGAGGTGACGATAAAGTAATTGCGCGGGATTGAGTGGGTCGCTTGTGTGTTCGGAGTTTTGATGACTCCACGTTACAAGATCCACCCTCCAGAATGTTGAGCGTGAGCCACCCAGCCCTGTGCGGGATTTTTGGTGGACTTGAGAAGAGAGAAGAGAAGAGAAGAGAAGAGAGAAGAGAAGAGAGAAGAGAAGAGAGAAGAGAGAAGAGAGAAGAGAGAAGAGAGATTCCTCCGCTGCGCAGGCCGACTCATTCGCAAGAGCGAATGAGAAGAAAGAGCGTCGGCCTGCTTCGGTCGGAATGACAGTTGGGAGGAGTTGCTGCGATAAAAAAATCGGGCCATTTCTAAGCGCTGGTTAGGAAATCGCGGTTAGAACGAGGATAACAGGAGGTCGTACTCATTTGGGCGTGATGCTGAAATAAGACTTCCCCAGGCTTCCTAGACGCGAGACTTACGTTTTTTCTACTGGGAGGCGGAGAGGGAGGCGCCCATTTCTTTTAGCTTGGCGCGGGCGCGGCGGTCTTCTTCGGTGCCGGGGTAGCGTTTGACGATTTCGCGGAGTTCGCGGACGCCGGTGGCTTTCTGGCCTAGCTCGATATTGGCGAGGGCTTTTTTGAGGCGCGCGGGAGCGACTTTAAAGCTGTGGGGATAGCCGGTGAGGACCTTGTCGTATTCGGCGACGGCGAGGTCGTAATTTTTTTGCGAGTAGGCGATTTCGCCTAGATAGAACTGGGCGTTGCCGGCGAGGTCGGTGGTGCCGTAGTAGCGGAGATAATCCTGAAATTCGGAACGAGCGAGATCATATTTGCCGCTGGTGATGTCGCGGAGGCCATTCGAATAGAGGGTGTCGGCGGAAGGTGCGCCGGCCGGCGGCGGGCCGGATGAAGCGGGGCCAGTCGCGCCGGGGCTGACGGAGCCGCTGCTGTTATAAGGCGGCGCGGTAGGAAAGCCGTTGTTGGAGGCGCTGCCCTGATTTGGTTGGGCGGAAGCTGGGGGCTGGCCGCCGCCAGAGATTTTGGCGTCGACGCTCTGCATGGTGTTCTGAAGATCGACCAACTGCTGATTGAGTTTGCCGAGGCGCGATTTAATTTCCTCAAGATTGTCTGAAAGGCCCTGCACCTGGGTGGACATGGTGTCGAGGCGCGCGCCCGAATTGGCTTGCACGTCCTGAACGGACTTCTGGAGCGAGCTCATGGTGGAGTTGAGGCGGCCGACATTGTCGCTGGACTGCTCGACGAGCGTCTTCATGACGGTGTGGTCCTGAGTCATTTGGGACTGGAGATCTTTTTGTCCCTGGAGGAGCGTGGAGACATCGCGCTGGAGTTCGATGAGTTCGCGAGCGACGGCTTCGGCGGGGCGAGGACCGACGGCGCTACCGGCGATGATTCCGGCGAGAGCAGCAGCGCTGAAAATGGCAATATTACGGTAACGCATGGTGAAACCTCCTCGGGACTGCGAGTACGGCGATCAACTTCATAAAATCTTGACGGCTACTCTGGTCATACCGGGCTGGGGTAGAAGAGTGAGCTGCAAATTTCACTTTAATAGTACGGGCGGCTGTGGGCAAGGATTGATGTTCCTCGTTGCTGAGTTTTAGCAAGGCGAAGAGTGCTTCGCGGTTTACGTTTTCCTTGTTCCACGTTACAAGACCCACCTTCTAAAAAGCCGAAGGTGGGGCACCCTCCGTGTCTATTTCATCGAGGCAATCACTGATGCGCTTCGTGTGTTGAATTCATTGAGCAAGGTGAATCGTGCTTGGTGGTTTACGTTTACTTGTCCCACGTTACAAGACCCACCCTCAAAAAAACTGAGGGTGGGGCACCCTCCGTGTCTCAATTCGCCTTGCCTCAATTCATTCGCAAACCACCGAGCGCTAGTTGGCGCGGACGAAATGGCCGCGACGATTTTGCTGATAGCACGGTTCAGTGGGTTCATTGCAGAACGGCTTTTCTTTACCGTAGCTGACGGTGCTCAGGCGATCGGCTGAAATACCCAGGGAGACGAGATATTGTTTTACCGCCGTGGCGCGACGATCTCCCAAGCCCAGGTTGTATTCGGTGGAGCCGCGCTCATCGCAATGGCCTTCGATGGTGGCTTTTATATCTGGATAGGCGCGGAGAACTTCGGCAGTGGCGCTAAGAGCTTCTCTGGCGTCGGGGCGGATGTCGGCTTTATCCAAATCGAAATAAGCGTCTTTGACCTTCTCGCGGAAAATTTTATCTCTGTCGCGATCCGTATCCGTAGGCTCGTTACTCACGGCGCTGGCGATGGTGATGCGCACGCTGGCATCGGCGGAGCCGCCGGGACCTGTAGCGGTAATGGTATAGGTCGCGGAGTCTCCGGGAGTGACCTTGGTGGAGCCTTCCGCAGAAACTGGGCCGACTTCCGGCGCGATAGCGACTTGCGTGGCATTGGTGGTGGACCAAGTAAGAGTTGTCGATTCGCCCTTGTTAATGCTTGTGGGATCGGCCTGAAAAGTCACTGTGGGGCGAGGTGCCTCTTCCGTGCGCTCGGGCGTGGTATTACGGGTGTTCAGCGGCTTTTTGGCGCAACCAAAATTAAATACGGCGGCCGACAGGGCGGCCAGCAGGCACGTTCTATACAACTTTGGTGAAACTGCAAACATTCGTATTTCCTCCTCGACATAGAATCCCAAGCTGTCTGGGCAAGAATCGTACCACTTGCTTGTAATTCGAAAGGCTATTACTCCTAAGAGTTATACCCGATGTTCCAGCACTGCAACAATTCTATACATGTTTCAGGTTGCGGGGCCGTTAAATCAAAATCTGAAAAGGCGCTCCGTGGTTCTGTATTCCTTCGTTCCACCTCAAAAGCCGTTAATCAAAACCTGAAACTGCGCTGCGCAGTTCAGTTTCGCCTCGTTCCACCTTACAGGACCCACCTGCCACGGCAGGTAAACCCTCCAAAAAACTGAGGGTGTGGCACCCTCCGCGTCTCATTTCGTTGCGGCCGTTCCCATTTATTTGGGGGACCAGTTGGGGGATTCGTTGTGGCCGGTGGTGGTCAGTTGGTGGGGCTGGGAGCCGTCGGCAAGCATGCTCCAGATTTGGCGGGTGCCACCGCGAGTGGATTCGAACACGATGTGGCGGCCATCGGGGGCCCAGCTGGGGCGTTCGTTGCGGCCCGCGTCGCGAGTGATTTCGACGATTTTGCTGGTGGCCGCTTCCATCACGTAGATGTCGTAGTTGCCGTTGGGCCGGCGCCAGCTGAAGGCAAGGATTTGTCCATTGGGCGACCAGGCGGGGTCGATGACATAACCCATGTCAGGCAGATCGAATTTGGCGACGCTCGTGCCGTCGGAGTTCATGGAATAAAGTTGTGGGACGCCGCCGCGATCGCTGACGAATACGACGGTCTGTCCAGTTTTAGGATTCCAAGTGGCGGAAGTGTTGGCGCCGCTGGAATTGGTAAGGCGCCTGGGGCGGCCGCCGTTGGCTTCGGCGACGTAGAGTTCCGGATTGCCCTGCATGGATGAGGAAAAAATAATTTGCGAGCCGTCGGGCGACCAGGATGGAGAACTGTTGCTGCCCTTGAACTGAGGGAAGGAGACAAGTTTCCCGGTGTCCATGGAATACATGCAGATCTGCGCGCTGGTGACGCGGATCATAGGCTTGAAGCAGGTGAAGGCAATGCGCGAAGCATCCGGAGACCAACGCGGAGTCAGCGCGATAGAACGCAGGCTGGTGAGCGGATGCTGATTGGCGCCGTCGTAGTCCATGAGCCAAATTTCTTTGGTGCCGGTGCGGGAGCTGACGAAGGCGATTTGAGTGCCGGCAATGCTGGGAAGACCGCCGCTCAATTTGTTGATGATTTCGTCGGCGAACTGATGAGCAAAACGGCGGACCTGCGCGTCGGTCGGAGCGCCGCGATAAACCTTGGCGACAACCGGTTGTGAGGAAGGATTGCGAACGTCGAAGAGCCAGGCCTGGATGGCCACTTCGGGAGTGGATTCGGTGAGGTTGCCGAAAGCGACCATGCTGGCGTTCGCGGGAGCGTCGGTCCAAGTGAGATTACGCAGCTCGGAAGGTTGCGAAGGGGATTGCGGCGGATAAAAACTGGGGCTGACGAGATCGAGAATGCCGCTGAACTGGAGATCGTCGCGAACTACCTGCGTGAATAGTGCGGAGTGATTTTTCGCAGGGTCGACCCGTGGAGCAAAGTCGGCCACGGCCAGACGAGGCTTTTCCAAGCCGAGTCCGGTGCCGGTCTTGATCCAATCCTGCGCGTGCGTTGCGTGCGGGACGCAGAACATCGCCAAAAGAATTAGAGAAACATATTTGAAACGCTTGAACGAACTTAGCACCTTCACCCCCGAGTTCCAGCCGCGTTGAAATGCGGCGTGGAGAAACAAATTACTTCGTCATGGACAAATCAAAATCAAAATTTACATTTACGTAGGAGCCGGAATAGTCGTTGGGTAGCGGCGGCATCGGCGCAGCATTCGCCAATGCGCGCTGGGCGGAAATATCCATGGATTGATTTCCGCTGGATTGCTCCATGCGAATATTTTTGACGGAGCCGTCGCGGTTGATGGTGAACGTCATCACGGATTTAGCGCGACGTGCGGAGCGCACGGCCGGATCGATTTCAAAAAGGTTCCAGTTGCTGCCGATCTTGCGGCGAACGGCTTCTACATACCAACCGTAGCGTGTGGCGAAATCGCTGCCGCCCTGACCTTGAATCTGCACACCACTGCTAGTCGCGCCCGGGTTGGTGCCGTACCCGGTGGGCAGATTGGGGCTACCACCTTTGCCGTAATTGACGGCGTTATTTGGAGTGGGGCGGAGATCCTCGAAAACTTTTGAAGGATGTACGACCGGTTTTTTTCGCGGCTCGTCCTTAAATTCCTTGTCGGGATGAACGGCGGGGACGGGCTTGGGCGGAGTTTGGTCCTTAAACTTGGGAATAGCGAGCGCGTCCTGAGGAAGTTCAGGGATATCTGGCGGTTTCGGTTCTTCTTTATACAGGCCCTTGGTGGGATCGATAGCGTGGCTGTCGCTGGTCACATCGGGCTTCGGCATAGGGATCCCAGCGCTCGGGACGAGATTGACTTTGACATCGTTGCCCAAGTTGCCGCCAACGCTGGTCCATTGATTGCCGCGATATTGGTACCAGGCGGAGAGGCCGATGGCGAGTACCAACGCGCCGTGCAGAAAAACGGAATACACCAGAAATCTTCTTAGTGTGACTTCGTCCGTGTTGGCGAGAGCGACGCTCATTTTTTTTCTCTAGCGCTCATTATTTGCTTTTTGGACGATCGGTGATGGGTTCGGTGACGATACTGATGTTGTTGATGCCGGAGACGCGAAGAGCGTCGACCACGGAGGCGAAGACTCCAAATGGCACGGTTTCGTCGCAACGCAGAAAAACGGCGTCTTGCTCATCTTTTAGCTTGGACTTTACCTTTGCGCCTAGCTCGTGAACGTTCACAGGCGCATTGCCAAGATAGATAAGTTGCTGCTTGTCTATGGAGACGACAATACGCTGCTCTGGACTTTCCTTAACGGTGTGGGTTTTTGGCACATTAAGTTCGATGCCTGATTGCAGGATCGGGGCCGTAATCATGAAGATGATCAAGAGCACCAACACCACGTCTACGAACGGGACCATGTTGATCTCGGAGAGCGAGGATTGGGTGCCTTTTTGAATGGATGCCATCTTCGTCCAGTTTATTCGAGGCTCGCGATGCCCGGCCTCTCGCGAAAATTTACGTGAAAGTCTTTTCGATTTGCACGGCGACTTCCAATGTAAAGGTATCGAGGCGCTGCGCAAGGTTGCGAATATTCTGCAAGAACTGATTATAAAAGATTACCGCCGGGATGGCGGTGACCAAACCGGCGGCGGTAGTGAATAATGCTTCGGAAATGCCGGGCGCGACAGCGCGCAGGCTGGCGGCACCTGCGGTGCCGAGTCCGGAGAAGGCGTCGATGATGCCCCAGACGGTACCGAAAAGTCCGATGAATGGGGAAACGGAACCAGTAGTGGCGAGCCAGGACATGCCTTTTTCGGCGCGACGAACTTCTTCGGCGGCTGCCAATTGCATATTTACTGTGACGGCCTGGAGGCTTTTGAGTCTGCCACCGGAACTGGGATTCGCGGAGTTCGGCGAGACTTGGCTTTGCAGTTCGCGATAACCGAACGCGTATACGGTGGCGTATGGGGAACCGGCTTGCGCCAGGGCTTGGGGATTAGCGATACCGTGAGTGGCGCGGAAGATGCGGAGAAACTGGTCACCTTCGCGCTTGATGCGGCCGAAGAAACCGATTTTCTGGAAAATCATGGCCCACGAGACGATGGAGAAGATCAGGAGAAGCGCGAGAACTCCACGGGCGACAGGTCCGGTTTGTTCGAGAATGCTGCCGATGTCGGTCAAGAAGAACGCAGCGAACAGAAAAATGGTTTACCCCTCAGTGAAAGCGAATTTTTAGTGACTTAAGAACCGTAGCATACGCATACATGGGAAGCAACGAAACGTAACACTAATGGTTACGGGGATTTCGTGAGCGGAAATGGGTGAATCGAGCTATGGTAGACTGCGAATTCAGATGAATAAGGCCTTCGATATCGGTGTGGAGTCGTTGAGTAAGGTCGGTCGCGCCGAGAGTGCTGGTCTTGAATCTGGCTGCTCTGGCCACACTGTCCATTCCAACAAATTTGATGCGGCTGGCAAAACAAATGTTGACTTCGGCGTGATGTCGGCTGATGTTGTTGCGCCGGCGAGAAGTTCTGGGGATACGGCGAATGTGGGAACGTTTTTTCTGGAGACGTTTGGGTGCCAGATGAACGACCACGATTCCGAGAAAGTGGCGGGGCTGCTGCTGTCGCGGGGGTACCGGCAGGTGGAGACGCCGGAAGCTGCACGCATGATTTTGTACAACACCTGCAGCATTCGAGAGAAGGCGGCGCAGAAAGTATTTTCGCGGCTGGGAGAATATCGCGAGCGCGGCGCGTACAAAATTATCGGGGTGCTGGGGTGCGTGGCGCAGCAGGAAGGGCAGGATATTTTCAAGCGTGCGCCGTGGGTGAGCCTGGTGTGCGGTTCGGCGAGCTACCGGAAATTGCCGGAGATGCTGGCAGAACTGGAAGCGGGGAACAAGCGGGTCACCGGGCTGGATAACGATACGGATGAAACGTTTGAGACGGAGATTACGCGGCGGGACAATCCTTGGCGTGCGTATTTGACGATTATTGAAGGGTGCGACAAGGCTTGCGCGTATTGCGTGGTGCCGCACACGCGGGGGCCGGAGCGCAGCCGCGGAAGCGAATCGATATTGCGGGAAGTGCGGCAACTGGCGGAGCTGGGATATTCGGAAGTGCAATTGTTGGGGCAGACGGTGAATTCGTACGTGGACCCGACTGCGCGGATGAAGTTTTCGGATTTGTTGCTGGAAGTGGCGAAGGTGGCGGGGATTCGAAGGGTGAGATTTACGACTTCGCACCCGCGGGATTTTGGGGCGGACATTGTGGAGGCGATTGATCGCGAGCCGAAGCTTTGCGATCACATTCACTTGCCGGTGCAGTCGGGATCGACGAAGGTTTTGCGGGCTATGGCGCGGACGTATACGCGTGAGGAATATCTGGAGAAGATTGCGCTGATCCGCGGGGCTGCGCGGCCGATCAGTATTACTACGGATATTATTGTGGGATTCCCGGGCGAGACGGACGAGGATTTTACAGAAACGTTGAGCATGCTGGACGAGGCGCAGTATGACGGGGTGTTTGGATTTAAATATTCGCCGCGGCCGAACACGCCTTCGCTGGCGCTGAATGATCCTATTTCTGAGGAAATTAAAGGCCAGCGGCTGGCGATGATTCAGGAAAAGCAGCGGGTGATTCAGACGGCGCGGAATTTGGCGATGCTGGGGCAGGAGTTGGATGTGTTTGTGAGTAATAAGTCGCGTCGGGAGAATCAGTGGTCGGGGCATACCACTTCTAATCGAGTGATAAGTTTCTCTTCCCAAGAGAAGGAGCTTCTGGGAAGCTACGTGCGCGTGAAGGTGACGGATAGTGGGACGGGGAGTTTGGTGGGACTCGAGGTTAGAAGTTAGAGGTTCGAGATTCGCCGGAGGGTGAATATAGCGAAGAGAGATTCCTCCACTGCGTAAGCCGACTCCTGCGCAGGAGCGAAGGAGAAGAAGAAGCATCGGCTTACTTCGGTCGGAATGACGAGTTGGAAGTTAGAAGTTCGAGGTTAGAGGTTCGGGATTCGACGAAACGAAGAATGACATTTGTAGAGCGCGCTAGGGTGCCCAAGGTTTAATGACGCTGGTGATCGGGGGTCCAACGTGGAAGTGGAAATGAAGATTCGTGGGCTGATGATGGATCCCGTTACGAATATGCCGATTGTGGTGTTGAAGGATGTGGGCGGGCAGGCGATTTTGCCGATCTGGGTGGGCGTGTACGAGGCTAATGCCATTGCGCTGGAGATTGAGAAAGTGCAGACGCCGCGACCCATGACGCATGACCTTTTGAAGAATGTTTTGCTCGGGCTGGAAGTGCGGGTGCAGAAAATTATTGTTAGCGAATTGAAGGACGACACGTTTTATGCGCTGATTTGCGTGGAGCGCGATGGGGAGATGATGACCATTGATTCGCGGCCAAGCGATGCGTTGGCGCTGGCGTTGCGGATGGATTGTCCGATATTTGTGAACGACCAGGTGCTGAAGAATTCGAAGGTGTCCAGCGCGATCAGTGAGCGGACGACGAATGAGCAGTTGCGGTCGTGGCTGGAAGGGTTGTCGGATGATGATTTGGGTAGGTACAAGATGTAAGTGGTGGTGCGACGGATCGAATTTGTTTCAAATCCGTTCTGAGTAAGAACTGAACGGAAAGCTCAAGACCCAGGTCATAACTCAACTGCGAACCTGGGGCACCCTCAAACCAAACGCTGAATACTAAACCGAAACTCTAAACAAAACTCCGAAAATAATCCCCGAAACTAAATCCTGAAAATTAAATCCTCAAAATAAACCCTGAAATTAAAAACTGATATTTCGCACTGAGAACTAAACGCTGAACCCCGTTTCACCCAGCTGCTTCCGTTGACTGGAATTAAATAATTAGACACTGGCGGTGGAGATGTGTGTAGCGGCGGTGGGCATGTGGGTGACGAGGCGGCGAGTCATGCGGCGCCAGGTTACCAGGAGGACTACGCCGATGAGGATTAACGCGAGGCTTAGGCCGGCCCAGAGGCCGAAGGCGCCCCAGTCGAGGCCAAAGCACAACCAGTAGCCTAGCGGCAGGCCGATGATCCAGTAGGCGATTAAGTGGCAGAGCATGGGTGTGCGGGTGTCGCCGGCTCCGCGAAGAGCGCCGGTGGCGACGGTTTGAATGCCATCGAAAAGCTGGAAGGCGGCTCCCGCGGCGAGAAGAAATGTGGTGGCGCGGATTACGTCTGTCGCGGGCGTGTACATGCGCGCGATGGCGTGCGGGAAAATCAGCAACGCGGCGCTGGCGCAGGTCATGAACGCGGCGCCCAGAAAAATTGCGGTGTTGCCGGCGTCGCCTGCGGCGCGCGGATCTTTGCGTCCGATGGCTTGGCCTACGCGGACGGCGGCGGCGGAAGATATGCCCAGCGGCACCATATAGGTGAAGGCGACGGTGTTGAGGGCGATCTGATGGCTGGCGAGAGGCACGGGGCCGAGGCGCGCGATTAATGCAGTGACGAGCGCGAATATGCCGCTCTCGAGAGTGAACTGGAGAGCTGCGGGATAGCCGAGAGTGATCAGGCGGCGAATGCGCGGAAGATCGATGTCGACGGGAGTTTTTAGCAGATCGGTGCGATGGCGCGCGTCGTACCACAAGAGATAAACGATGAGCACGGCGGCCATGTATAAGCGCGCGAGCGCGGTGGACCAGCCAGAGCCGACGGCGCCCATGGCCGGGGCTCCCCACTTACCGTAGATGAGAACCCAATTGCCGACGGCGTTGACGATATTGGCGGTGATGAGCGCGAAGGCTACGATGCGGACCATGTTCATGGCCTGGAGGCAGCGGCGCACCGCGAAGTAGAGCAGCAATGGGAAAAGGCCGACGGCGAGAGCGTTAGTGTAGGGAATGGCGAGCGCGAGAATGGCGGGGTCGATATGCATGCCGCGAAGCAGATTGGGCAGCAGCCACACGGGTGCCGCGAGGATGGGAGTGAGGGCGATGGTCAGGTAAATACTGTTGATGAGAGAGCGATGACAATCTTCGCGGTGACCGGCGCCGAAAGCTTGCGAGACCAGAGTGTCGAGGCCCATGAGAAGTCCTGCGCCGAAAAGTGCGAGGACGATGAAAATGTTGGAGCCCAGGCTGACCGCGCCCATGGCGGTGGCGCTGTCGGGAAGATGGCCGACCATAACGGTGTCGACGATGGCCATGCTCATCCAACCGAGCTCGGCGAGGACCAGCGGCAGGGCGAGGCGCACCGTGGGCGAAAGTTCTTGGCGGAGAGTTTTCAGGCGAATCATGGGACGGTGGTGCGATGAAGTTTAAGCGGGGGCGCGCGAAGTGGCAAACGGGTAGGAAGGGAAAGTGATGCCAATGTGGCCTCCCAACCTGAGTACTACGCGTGAGGTTGCTTCGGTTTGCAGGTCAACTGCTAGGGATGATAAATCCAGGTTGCGTTGGTGGCGCGATCGGTGGTGTTTTCTTTATCGGTCTGGCGTGAGGGCAGGCCGTCGAAATGCGGTAGCATCATGGTGGTCGTTTGTGCGGGTAGCTAATTTAAGGCTTCGTTAACAAGATAGTGCTAGGCTTTTGTAGTCCCTTAAGACGCAGGAGGTGCACTGCGATGAAAATCCGAAACCAATTTATGGAAGTAATTCTTACTGCACTACTTTTAGCGTGCTTCAGCACGGTAAGTGCGGCGCAGCGGATATCCGAACACGAGTTGCCGACACTGTCGCCGGCGCTGCATTCGGCTTTGTATCCCGAAGTGATGTGTGTGCTCTGTATCGTGCCGATTTGGGACCACGGTTATCTTCTCCATGTAGAAATCGATAAAGACCCTGCGGTGGTCACGAAGTACGACAAGAATGGCAAGAAGGTGCTTGAGGCGCGCATGGAGCCGCCGGATGCCGTCAAAGTTTCTATCGGTTCTGCAGGAGCAACGCGGACCGGAGGGATTGTTGCGATTGGGGGAGGCATCATGAGCGATGGTTCCCGCCAAAGATTCATCGTGAAGAGCGACCCTTCGGGGCGCACCATGCAATCAGTCAGGATCGGGGACTTCTATCCACATCAGGTTTGCGAGGCGGCGGACGGTACGGTTTGGGTCCTCGGATATAAGTCGAATTACCGATATGACTCGAATTACAGTGATCCTTCAGACGCGGATAAAAACGTTCTGCGGCACTATAGTTTTGAAAGGGGAATGCTGGATAGTTTTGTATCGCTGGATTCCATTTCCCAAGCGAGGGACGCGAGTTTGCAAATTGCCCATCCTGGGAAGAGCTTCCTACGCTGTGGCAAGGATCGTGTTTCGGTTCTTTTCTGGACCGCTGGACAGTACATCGAGGTGGAAGCTGCTACTGAAAAACTCACGCGCTGGAGAGTCGCCCTGCCTTCAGGGGTTCGCGGAAGAGCGAACGGATTTGCGGTGACCGAGGATGGCAGAAGTTTCGTAGGCCTGGGCGATTTTTCTGCTGAGGACAAAATGTGGACGGCCGGGTTGTACGAGTTGAAAGCTGACACTGGGACTACAGTTGCGTCTCTTGTACCGGTGGAGGGGACAATTGTGAAGCGTGATCCCTACGAAATCGCTCCGGATGGAACTTTCTTAGGTCTCTGGGGCGCAGACGGAAATGATTTGGTGGTGCAAAGGCAGGGCGACGGCTGGGGTCTTTCGTGGGCGAAGGTCTCGGCGTCTGTGACGACCGC
>Ga0185299_10003095_pt1 | contig 23260 bp, 20 predicted proteins | sample PaiPotPPA55metaG_FD_128002 | JGI IMG/M metagenome (GOLD analysis project Ga0185299, IMG submission 128002) | Iron sulfur acid spring bacterial and archeal communities from Banff, Canada, to study Microbial Dark Matter (Phase II) - Paint Pots PPA... ... | reverse complement strand
GACATAGCCCGGTTGAAGTGGAGCGCTGGGAGCGTTACTAGCACGTGGATCATACCGACAGTCGCACCGGGTAACGTTGTCCGAGCGGTTGAGTCTTTTTATTCAAGTTGCGCAGTTTCTAAGCCGATTATTAGGGCCGAGGACATCGTGATTTCTGGGATGGTGGTTGCAGAACCGGATTTGCAAAACGGGATTCAGCGATTCCAGGTAGTGCTCCGCGCCTTCGACGCCATAAGTGTAATACAGAAATAGCTTGACAAGCACCTATTTCTTGTAATACAGTAATGGCATAGGGAGAACGCAAATGGCAAACGTCCTACCGATGGAAAAGAAGGTCGCAGTAATCAGCGCGCTCGCGGAAGGCTCCGGGATTCGGCAGATAGAACGCATTACGGGCGTTCACAGAGACACAATCATGCGTCTAGGCGTTCGCGTCGGAAAAGGCTGCGCGAACGTGCTAGACCGCAAAATGCGTGGGCTTACCTGCCGCCAACTGCAATTCGATGAGATTTGGGGATTCATCGGCAAGAAAGAGCGTCACCTGCGCGTCGATGATAACCCGGAATTTGGCGACGTTTGGACGTTCTGCGCGATTGACCGCGATACGAAGCTAGTTCCTTCCTTCAAGGTCGGGAAGCGCGACCTAGCAACCGCCGATGCCTTCGTCGCTGACGTTGCTTCGAGAATGCGAAACCGCATTCAGATTTCGAGCGATGCCCTTGGCGCTTACGTGCAAGCGATTGAATCAAACTTCGGCGCGGACGTGGATTTCGCGCAGATCGTAAAGACCTATATCACCGATGATTCGCATATCCCAGAGCGGAGATTTAGCGCGCCAGAAATCGTAGTGACGGAAAAGAAGCGCGTCACGGGAATGCCGGATATGGGACTCGCTTCGACAAGTCATGTTGAAAGACTCAACGGCACGACTCGCCTTCACATGCGCCGCTTGACACGTCTGACCTACGCTTTTAGCAAGAAACTCGAAAACTTCGATGCAGCGGTCGCGCTCCATTTCGCGTACTACAATTTCGTGAAGCGTCACAATTCGATTCGCTGCACTCCAGCAATGGCGGCAGGAATCGAGCGGGATTTCTGGACGGTTGAAAATCTCGTGGAGGCAGCGGCATGACATTCGAGCGCAAATTGCTTGTGGGCCTTGAAGAAATACGGGCGATTGTCTTTGAATGCATAAAGCCATCTGAAACAGGTGGCTGCGAATGCAAGTCGAGGATTGTGCTTCGTCCAGAAAACGTGGGCAGCGTGCCGAAGGAATGTCCGCGCGGCCACGCTTGGGACTGGAACGTTCCGGTAGAGAACGCGGCATTTATTTCTGCGCTGCCACAATTCGTAGATTCTCTCAAAAAGCTACGTCAGGCTGGCCGAGAGCAGCAAGCGGGATTTAGGATTTTTTTGGAGTTTGACGAGCCGAGCGAAGCGGAATAGCGATGGCATCTGAATATATCGCGGAATTGCGGGAAGTCATTCGTCGTTTGCATGGCGTCGAATCAACGCACGTTGAAAGCGTGCCGGTCAAAGAGACGCATAAGGGCCAGACAGTTTGGGAGGGTGTCGTAGAAGTTTTCGAGTTAATCGGGCATCCGAAAGCGCCAAAGGTTTACGCGTGGGCGCACAAAACGGACATTGGAAAACCACGCCACGTTACCGTGCTGCATATCCATCCGGTGACTTCACCGATTCTCGCGGTACGCGCTGCAATCATTCAGGAGTTTCGGGATGTCGAAACAGAAAGCTAAGAAGGTCGGACGGCCACGTATGCCGAAAGGTGAGGCGAAGGGCCGCATTGTTCCCGTGCGCTTCACGGCAGACAGTCTCAAGGTGATGGCAGCGGCAGCGAAGGCCAAGAACCAGACGCTATCGGAATGGATTCGGAGCACGTTAAATGCCGGAATCTAACGCAGCGAATTTCAAATTAGGACACTACCAGAAAATCGGCAGTGTCTCAGTTTGTGTGAACCTACCTGACGGCAGCGAGCAAGCCGAACGCAACAAGCGGAATCACGAACCTTGTAACGAGCATTAAAGCCCTCCGCGAATTGCAAAATGTCCTAGGAATAGTCAGGATCGCAGGCACATCCTAGCGTGGCCGCTCCGGGCGTCAAGGTTCGACGGCGGAGCTACCAATGCAATCAAGATTTCGGTGCCCTTTTCACGCTCACCACGTCGTGTTAGCGTGGCGGAGCGATGAACATGGACGTCGGGGCTCTAACGAGTAGCGCGATGTCACCTCCAGACTCCAAAATGCGATCGAAGATCGGTCACGTCGCCATCTGCTTCGTGTTGGCTCTCGGAGTCTGTGCTGTTGCGTTCGCGATGAGTCGCTCTGGCGCCATGGCCGACATCGAGCTCTGGGGTTACGATTTCCTCGTCAATCATGCCGGCTATAGCCCGCCGGACCCTAACATCGTGCTCGTCGATTTCGACGACGCAACCGTTTTGGCGCTCAACCAGTTCCCTATACGCCGAAGCACCATGGCGCTCGTCATTGACAAGATTGCGACGGGAAAGCCGCGCGTAATTGGGCTGGACGTTTTTCTCTCCGAGTCGCGCGGAGCAGAGGAAGATGCGGCGATGCAAAAGGCGCTGACCAGCGCCGGAAACGTTATCATCGCCAGCCAACTCGCAGCTCGGGGATTGCCTGCCGTCATCCCGATGCCATTCTTCTGTTCGCCCGAATCGGATGCTTCAGCCGCTGGTTTTTGTGAGGAGGGAAAGCCGGGCGCCATGGGCTTTGCATTCGTCAACATGCCCATTGATGCCGACGGTTTCATTCGCAGTATGCGCCTTCTGCCCGATTATCCCGACGCGCCTGTGTCGTTTCCTCTGGCTCTGGCGCAGCAGTACAGCGGCCAGGCGATTCATGCGGGCAAACACAATGCGGTGATTTTCCTCGGGCGTGAGATTCCGTATTTCGATCCCGACCTCAAGTCGGCGTTGATCGGCAGGTGGAATCCTTGTCCGGTGAAGCGGCTTTCTGCAATTGACGTGCTAAAAGGCCGCTTGGACCTCACACACGAATTGGGTGATAAATTGGTCCTTATCGGTCAAGGCAGTGACGCGGCCCGTGACCGGCACTTCACTCCGGTGTTTCGGCCTCCGCAGCGTGCATTTATTTCTGGCACGGAAGTGCATGCGGCTGCGATTGCTACTCTGCTTGACGGACCGACCGTTTCCGTTAGCCGGCGGTCGATTGCTTGGGGTGTGATTCTGGCTTCGGTGTTGCTCGCAGTCTGGCTCACGCTCCGCCTTCCACTTCGCTACGGCTTGGCCGGTGTCGGTATCACGATGATCGCGTTGTACGGCGGTGCTCATCTTGCGTTTGATTTCGGGCACCAATGGATAAAATTCCTCACGGGCGAGCTAGCTGTGGCCATCTCGCTTCCGGTAAGCCTTACATATCAATTTATTCGAGAGCGGTTCCGCAGCGCATCGGCGTTAGCGGAGCGCCAGCAGATCATGCAGATGTTCTCGCGATATGTTTCTCCCGAGGCCGCCGCACAGATCTGGGAACGTAGATCCGAGCTGTCGTTGGCAGGAGAAGAACGCTCCGCCACTGTGATGTTCACCGACATTCGCAACTTCACGCAACTCACGGCCGGCAAGTCCTCACCCGCCGTGCTGACCTGGCTGAACCACTACCTCACGGCGATGGACGAAGTGATCCGCGAGGAGGGCGGTTTCCTAAATAAATTCATCGGCGACGGTCTCATGGTTCTTTTCGGCGTGCCGCTCAGCGAAGGTCTGGAGGAGGACGCGTGGCGCGCGGTCCGTTGCGGGCTGCGGATGTTGGAACGCGTCGAGCAAATGAACAAAGAAAATGCACCCGATTCGGCGTATCTTCCCATTCGTATCGGCATCGGAATCCACACGGGAGTCTTGACGTGCGGAAGCGTCGGATCGCAAAGCCGACTCGAATACAGTGTTATTGGTGAGACCGTGAATCTTGCCTCGCGACTGGAAAGCGCCACAAAGGAATTCGGAGTTCCGCTCGTCTTTAGCGCGAGCACCTACGAAGCCATCCGCGCGCGCGCCTCCGACGTGCGCGATTTGGGTTTGACGAAACTGAAAGGATTCGATTCTCCGATTCACGTTTACACATTAAATGTTGGCGCGGCGACACTTTCGAGGATCCAGGTTTCAGCAACTCCTCAGAGGTGAAGGAATGAAGAAACTTTCAGTGCTTTCTGTTCTTCCATTAATGATTGCTCTTGCGTGCGGCGGTCAGGCGCAAGAACCGACAGGTTCACAGGCCGGAAAACCGGCGAACGCGGATTCCAGCGCAAGCCACTCGAAACGCGTGCGCGCCAACCTCTCGGGATTCGAACTAGCACCTGAGCATCCCTCGACAGATTCTTCAGTCCAGATCGGCGGCGGAACGAGGGGCGGCGTGCCCGGGCCGTTCTTGTATGCGCCCCATCGTGCCAAGACTTACTCCGCCAACCCAACTTTCAACTGGGGCCAGCTGGGGGCCATGAACGAATTCACGTTTCGCGTTTATGACTCGAGCGACAACATCGTCTTCGAAGAGACAGTCCACGGGAAAAGCTATACCTATCCCGCCACCGCTCCTGCGTTGAAAACCGGGGAAACTTATTCGTGGACCGTTCAATTCTCTGGCGGTTTGATGGCAGAGCCATCAGAGCCTGTCGAGTTCGTCGTCCAATCAGTGGAAGAGCGCAAGGCTTTGCAGAGCGCGCTCGCGCGGATATCAGGACACGGCCTTCAAGATGAGTTGCGCCGCGCGCAGATTTTCGAGGACGCCAGACTGTGGTATGACGCCGTCGCGGCATACTCGGACGTGATCACGAAATTCCCGCGCGAGCCCGAAGCTTACAAGCGACGCGGAGAAATCTACGATCAAATTCCCGAAACGCGTGATCTTGCCGAAACGGACTTCGGTCACGCGGAAAAATTGCAAGGAGGCGACGCACCGAAGAAGTGACTACATCAGGCCGCCCGCAATGTGGTTAGCGGTGGCACTCCCGAGCCTAATTCGCAATCTAAGTCTCATCGGGCGATTTCGGTTCGAAAATTCCCCACTTACGGAATGTCGATGTAATTCCCACGTTTATCCCGACCTATCTTATCTTAACTTTGCCATCACACCTGTACCTCCGGCCAGCATGCAAAAACTACGTAATATGGTCGAATGGCCTCAGGACCGGCAAGCGACTCCCCCGCAAGGATGATCCAGAGGTGATCAGAGAGCGCTACGGAGTAAGCGCGTTGCCACCCGTTCTATTGGCTGCGGCTGAGAGGTGCTTGTGCAGAGTCGAAACAATGGCATCCGCTTCAATATTCTGTTAGGTGGCGTGTCCTTCGTAACGCGACGCATCATCTGTCTAGCGATTGTGTGCCTGGCGACCCCCGGACTCCTTCACGCTCAAAACTCTACAGGCACTGCCGGAAATCCGCAAAGCGAACCAATTTTTCTTGAACTCGGTAGGCCGATCGAACGCGGCATGCACGGCGGTGAAAAACATTCGTACAAGGTTCACGCCGAAGCCGGCCAATTCGTTCACGTCGTCACGTTACAACAGGGAATTGATGTCGCGGTGACGCTGCTCGATCCCAGCGGAAAGCAAATCCTGACCGCCGATTCGTTGAACGAACAGTATGGACCCGAACCCGCCTCGATCATCGTCGAAAGTTCTGGCGACTTCCAGTTTGACGTCTCTGCGGGTTCCGGTGATGCTCCGGCAGGACATTACCAGATACAACTCACGGATTTGCGAGCACCAGTAGAAACGGACCGAACCCGGATCAAAGCTGAGGGAACTTACAGGGATGGCGCCTTGCTCTGGTTGCGAGGTACCGCGGAATCTGCAAAAGCGGGGGCGGTGAAGTGGCAGGAAAGCGCCGCCCTTTGGCAATCAATTGACGACAAATATGGCCAAGCACTTTCGCTGTACAGCATGGGTGCAGATTATTCCGACCTGGGGGAAAACCAGAAAGCACTGGATTACCTGACCCAAGCCCTTTCCCTCGAGCGCGCCGTCGGAGAGCGCCCGCTGGAGGCGTTTACACTGACCTTCATCGGTACCGTCTACTCCGCCCTGGGGGAAAAGCAGAAGGCGCTCGAATACTACACGCAAACGTTGCCCATTCGGCGCGCGGTGGGCGATCGCAGCGGTGAGGCGGCTAGCTTGGGCAATATCGCTCTGATTTATGCCGCACTGGGACAGAATCAGAAGGCACTGGAATACGACACCCAGGCCCTGCCACTCGAACGCGCCGTGAAGAACCGCCAGGGCGAGGCGGGTATGCTCAACAACATCGGTGCAATTTATAACGACCTGGGAGAAAACGAGAAAGCGCTGGAGTGCTTCACCCAGGCCCTACCGCTCGAGCGCGCCGTTGGGGACCGCGCGTTGGAGGCGGCTTCGCTGCATAACATCGCCGCATCTTACAACGACCTCGGCGAAAGACGGAAGGCGCTCGATTACTACAACCGAGCGCTGCCCATTCGGCGCGAGGTGGGCGACCGCTACGGCGAGTCGGCTACCCTGAACAATATTGGCGCGGTCTATGACGCTTTGGGACAGAAGCAGCAGGCGCTGTCGAATGAAATAGCTGCTTTGTCCCTGGCAAAGGCTATGGGTAATCCAGAATTGCGCGGCAGGATTGATTCCTCTCTGATGAACTATTTTCGCGATCTGCAGCGTCCGGAAGTGGCGATCTTCTTTGGAATGGATGCGGTGAACTCATACCAGCAGATTCGCAAGAACATTTCCGGGTTGGATAAGGACTTGCAGGCTGGCTTTACGAAATCGAAGTCGGCAACCTACCGCAAACTGGCAGAGTTGTTGGTGCAGACCGATCGCCTCGGCGAAGCAGAGCAGGTTCTCGATCTCCTTAAAGAACAGGAGCTGAAGGAAGTAGTGCGCGGCGCGGGCACGGATCCGTCGGCCAACGTCGAGCCATTGAGGCTCAGCGTAGCACAGCAGAGTGCGCAGAACCGGTTGGTCGCTCCCGAGAAGGCGGCCGAGGCTCTTACAGGTTTGAGTCTCGAGTATGCCGCGTTGGTGGACAAGGAAAAGCGCACGCCGGCGGAAGACGCTCGGTTGAAATCGCTGGAGGCGAGTATTGAGCACGGCAACGGCGAGGTCTCGGCATTCTTCAAGAACACGCTCTATCCGGAACTGGCCCAGAAGTCGGGCACGCAGGATGCGAACGCGCTGCTGAGCAAAGAAAAATCGGAGGTGAGCCGACTGCAGAATACGCTGGCGGAATTGGGACCGCGGGTGATGGGCATACGGCTGCTACTTGGAGAGGAGCACGCGTATGCAATTGTTGTAACGGCACACACGCGCGAGAAATTTGAACTGAAGGCCACGCCGGCGGAGCTGCGCAACAAGGTGTTGCAGGTGCGTCGCGACCTGCGTTTTCCTTCTTCGAGTCCGGGGCCACATCTGGCGGAGTTGTATGCGATGGTGGTGTCTCCGTTCGGAGATGAGCTGAAAGCGTTGGAACAGAGTGATGTAGGACAGGATCGTGTTCCGACGCTGCTGTGGTCGCTTGACGGCGTGCTGCGTTATTTGCCGATGGCGGTGCTCTATGACGGCCAACACTACATGATCGAGCGATTTAACAACGTCTTGTTCACTCCCGAGAGTTACGGGCATATGGCAACTTCCTCCGACACAAACGCCGCCAGACTGCGCGTGCTGGCGATGGGTTTGTCCAAGAGCTACGGCGGTCTGCCTGCATTGCCCGGCGTGTTGCCGGAACTGGAGGCCGTAGTCCACGATCCCGCCGTACCTAATTCACATGGTCCGATGGAAGGAAGGCTGCTTCCGAATGATCAGTTCACGCTCACTGCGCTCAAGACAGAGCTCGGCGCCGGAAAGAGTTTTACAGTTGTGCACATAGCCAGCCATTTTGTCGAGGAGGCAGGCAGCGGCGACGAACCGTATCTGATGTTGGGCGGGGAGGACACCGGGGAAACAGCGGGATATGAGTTGACCTTGTCGAAGATGGAGGATTCCTCTATCAGTTTCCACGGAACGCAACTGCTGACTCTCTCGGCCTGCAGCACCGCGAAAGGCGATGCCACGAAGGACGGCCAGGAAATGGACAGCCTGGGAATGATTGCTCAGCAGAAGGATGCAGAAGCGGTGCTCGCCACACTGTGGGATGTGAACGACGCCAGTACAAGCCGACTTATGAGTGATTTTTATGCGCGATGGGTAAAGCATCCGGCGGCTGGCAAGGCGGAAGCATTGCGCCAGGCGCAGCTCGGGCTCTTGCGCGGGGACACGGCTGAATCACCTAAATTAGAAATTGACCACGATTTTCAGAGCGGGCAGGAAGCAAACTCTGCGGCGCATGGAGCGAGCTACTCTCATCCGTTTTATTGGGCACCGTTTGTTTTGATCGGAAACTTCCACTGACAATCGAAGTGCCATCTCTGGTCCTGCGATTCTTGCTGTACGCGCTCGGCAGACCTGGAGCAAGCACTAACTGATGCCTGGCAACCTTGCAAGATCGTGGTCACAACAAAATGTCGATTTTGTTGCCTTCCCCGGAAGCCCGGCGATAAGAATAGAGGACTTGACTTGGCAAAAGCTGAGACCACTGGTTCGTTCTTGCTGAAGGAATTGATACCTGTCTCGCAGAATCTCGGGGCGCTGGGGACCGCGGGCCTTCAGGCTCTCAATTACATCGACCGGGGCGAGCGCGCGTCTGAGTCGTGGAAATCGGATCAAGTTGCGATGACTGCGCGGATGAAAACACCCAGAGCCGACGTGCTACTCGCGGTCGGTCCGGCTGTGCAAACTCTCGTCGGAGCCAGCGCGGCAGCGCGCAAGACCGGTCTGAAGTCCACAAATTAGATCACTTGTAACGTGCCGATTCGGAGCCTGAGCGGAACAAAAGAACACAATCGCAATTTACGATCTCACTGAATACACGATACATATGTTAGTTCGTTTCGCAAAATCAGTGCCCAATACGGTCGTCGTATAACTACATGTGTAGTACTTACTAATGTTCGATTTCCGAAATGGCAGGAGGGGGTTTTAAGGTGTCGGCCGCCGGAGACGTCGGATGCGCTCCAAAGTCTCGAGCAAGTCCTTCGCCTCCCGTGTATTAGAGCTACGATAGCGAAGGAGCGTTTCCAGGGTGGGCGCGGCAGGTTCCTGAACGTCCGATGCGAATTCAATCTCGTGGAGATATTCGCCGACCTCCAGGAGGCACTTTTGGCTATCGATTTCCTTTTCTATGTAATCGAGAAACACCGCCTTGAGCGCCCTTTGTTCTGGAGCCTCGAGTGCGCGTTTGTCCAATAGGGCGGACATAAGCTTCACCGCAATCTCGGTAGGTTCCCCAGCATAAATGCGGAAAAGTGCCGGCAAATCTTCATCCGCCTTCAAGTCGCGCTCGTGGATTCGCTCCCTCAGTCCTTCAAGCACCAGTATGCATTTGTCAGGGCGCAATCGATGACCGTCGTTGCGGGGATCCCGCGACAGGCCGGAACGGAAGAAGTACTCGACTACCGTACTTTCATAATTGCCGATCCAATTCAATGTTTTTGCGACTTTTGCTTTTTCAAATTCGCGTGTGAAGGCCGCGTCGATTCGTTGTCGGATCAACCGATTGAACACAAGATCAGCGATTACCTCATTTTCAGACAGGCCTTCCGGTTTGAAGTCTTCCACGAGACCGAGGCGAATGAGCGCCGCCTGCTTTTGCTCGGAGGGAAGAATCCTGCCCGATTCGATCCAATGTTTTGCTGCATTTTGACTGGAGCGTGCTTTTCCTCTCTCAGTTCGTGGCCCGGTTGCGTTAGCCATATTACTCTCGAAAGGCGGTCAACTCAGGCGACCGCGCTCCAATTAAGAATCGTTGACCTTGAAGACAGCAGCGGCGTGCACGCGGGGTCCGCCCGTCGAAGCCGCCCTCTGCTCTTATGTAGCACTTGCGTGGCACATGTGTCGCAGAAATCTCCTTTGCCCTCGAACAAACTAGGTTTTTTCTTATCCTAGTAGTCAACAGGACTTTCCTGCAGCGATTACGATCTTGGTTGGCGCGGAGTATCGGCCAATTAACTGGACTTTAAGCGCCTATTTGTTTTCATGGTGCAAGACAGCGCTGAAGAAGCCAACTTGCAGGCCTCGAGCGGCTTTACATCCTAAAACCCCTTCGCTCAGAGCATGGTGTCCGTCGCAACAAAGCTGGCTCGTTGTGCCACGACCGAAGAAATGAAGAGAAATGGAAGAGATCCCTGCAATCGGCTCATACGCGCGATGGCGTTGGCCGAGGGCATTGCTCTTGTGACAATGACCAAGAATTCAAGCCTGCAATCAGATCACGACGATCTAGTAAGTGCCGGGCGAGAGTCGTCAGCGACGCCTGCAGTTTCTCCCGAAACTGCCTTGCGAATGCTCTTGCCGGCGAACTCCCGCCCTCGACCCAATCTGAATGCTCCTTTACTCGTTCAAATTGAACTGATCTACAGGCACGCGCCGCGGCGGGACAATGCAACATTACGACCGCCTCTTGCTTCACCCGTGTGACCACAAGTCGTTTGAAGGAACGAATCCCACGTCGGAAACGCAACAGAACGGAACTTTGTTGCTTCCGATTCGCATCTCAAACAAAGGACAGAAATGAGCACACAACGAAGGGCTGAAAAGTCGAAAGAAACGCTCGCCGGTGTTCTGGCGCTGTGCCGTTATTAGACGGAGAAATCATGCGACGCAACCGAAACGAAAATTAAGCCCTCGACGATCATCGGAGAGGGAAACCTGCCAGGCCCTTTCTAAGTCTGAGTCTCGAACGGGTTATAGCCGAGAAGCCCGAGAGAGTGAAGTAGGAGAACGATTCTGCGCGCCAGCCGAACATCGCGGTTGCGACGCTTACAAAATTATTTTCGAGGAACTGGACTTTCTAGTGATTGACAAAAGTTATTTCGCCTTCCGAGAAACCCGCAGCGGAGACGTAGGTTTGCGAAGTCTTCGACTGTGTGAGAGTGGGCGCCGGCGGCTTCGCAGGACGTGGCACGGCATTCCAGTTCACCGGAAAAGCGGTGGGAGCTGGCGTTGGTGACGGCGGAGAGACGCCCGAGTACCATAGAGTGTTCGCAGCCTGGACGCCGTTCGAGCCGCTTGACCCATGAATCAAATCTCCGAACGGCCGCACGGCGTTAACTGGAGAGCTGCCTGGATCGTTCTCAAGTCCGCAATTAAACAGGGCTGACGGCGTGGAGCATGGCACGCTCGCTGCCGACGCCTCGTGCCCATCGTACGTATTATTCGCCGGGGCACCGTTGACTCCATTTGGTTCGGCTGTCCCAATATCAGCCGTCGATGGGACATCGGCGTGAGTGAAGGTAGAGGCGCAACCTGTACCATCACCCACCGCTTGGAATTGTGTCGAGGACAACCCAGTCGCTAGAACTCTAAAAATCTTCGTCGGATTTTCTAGGTAAGTCCCTATGGACAGGTTGATGACGCGGAAGCACACACCGGCAAAGAAATTGTTCGCTGCCGTGAACGTCACCACATTTGAGGTGATTGAGAAATTAGTTATCTTCGGATAGCCGCCGCAGCCTTTTAGGCCCCAGTTGTTCGGGTTGCCGGGGTCGGTATCGCAATCGTTCAGCGACCACCATGTATAGCCAGTTCCTTGAAGGATTCCGCCAGCTCCAGGAGTGGCTTGCAGAAAGGTGAGCGTGTTGAATAGGGCCAGGCCGCGCGCTACCTGATTGGATGAGAATACCGAGCTGCCTTGGCAACTTGTCGCTGTGTTCCCGAGAACGTTAGCTACTCCCGAATCGGGACACGAGTTTCTGAGCATCTGCGAAACGATCGGGCCAGTGTAGTACGTTGTGAAGTAGTTCCACGCCGCCGTCGTGAACGGTCCACCGAAGTCTACCGAATAAGCCCAATCGTAATATTGATTCGCAGCCTTGAGCACGGCAATCGGCGGAGGAACGAGCCAGTTTCCAGTTGTCTCGGGCGAGCCAAACATCAGATTCGGTGTTGAAGATTTAGAGGCCGTGCGAACGCCGGAAAACATGGCTGCGTGATATTGCGGAGTCCAACCAGTTTCGATGTCGGCAGCAAATTGCGCGTTGGCGCTGATTGTTGGGGGATTGCCTCCAGCGTTTCCGCTCCTGCACGCATAACTCTGCGTCCCGATGGTTCCTGCGCCGAGAGGCAACAGGCACACAGAGTTCGTCCCGACCCAAGAGCTTGTGGCGTCCTCATCCATCAGCCCAGTGCCACCTCCGCCCGGCCCAGATTTCGGCCAGCCGCCCCAGATATAATTGACGGTAATCGCCACCCCGCTTGCTGGAGCGGTTGTAAACGTGACCGTCAGAGAGCCACTCGAATAGGTTACCGTGCCGCTTACGGTCTGTGCTCCCCCGGCATTGTTCGCGCCCTTTATCAATCCGGTGCCTGCCGAACCGCTGCACCGCCTTTCAAATACCGGGCAATCTCCGGCTACCTGAGCACCGTTGACAAGAATCTGTATTGAGTTCGGGTCTGTATTTGCATGAAGCGTTACCGGTCCGAAAGTAGTTGCACTTCCATTTCCAGTTCCCACCGTGGCGGATGGAGAACCGCTGCCGTTTGCAACCCAAGAGAAGCTATAGCCCACCTGTGTTCCGCTCGAACCAAGCGTTGTATAGCTCGATCCCCATCGCGAATTAAGAGACACGCCCGAGGTGCCCCCAGCCACGTTTGGATTGTTCCCATATTTGTTTGCGATGAAATCCCCTAAGCTGCAAGGGCTGGACAGGGAGCATGTTCCGGGAGTCGATGCACTGGGAACCTTCGAATAAACCGGCACATCGTTGTAGACCCAAATGAATCCGTCACGATTCGTATTCGGATTCATAGTCTGGATAGGCGATACGCCGATCAGCGCCCAGCCTGTAGAATTGTTGTTGTGCCCCGCTGGGAAGGTATCGAAGTCCGGTGACGGCCCGAGGCACGCGCCTCCATCGGAACCTAGCGCCGAGAATCCCGCTTGGAATGGACTTTTGCGAATGGTCTGGTTCTGCGAGATGGTGAGGTACTGAGTGTTGAACGTCACCCACGATGGAGAAAATGCATCAATGCAATTCGCCGGATTACTGTAGAAGGCATTGGCGAAGTATCCCGGCCCCTCGATCTCCCGCAAATCCTTGCATGCGTCGGCGACGCCTGGATTGCTGTTTAGGTTATTCGTGCAGTACACGTCCGTTTCTGTGATGTTTATCTTCGCCATCGACGTCGAGCAGTCGGTGCAGGTGAACGTGTCGCCGTAGGCGTTGAAGTTCCAACTATTCATTTCCGCAAGGCAGTCATTCGCCGCCGTCTGCGCGCTACCGCTATACTTGGCTGTCAGCAGTGGCCCACCGGAAAGACACGTGCCAGCCGTGATCCCTTCGAAGAACATGTTGTTGCCAAGCGGAGTGCACCAATACCACTTCTGCGGAGTCTGCGAGGTCTGGAGTTGGAAGTACCAGTTTCCGGGAACGAAGAAACCGCCGCTTGAGGCAGCGTGGGAGCCGGAACCCGTGAAAGTGAGCGTCGTTCCGCTCGCCACGGTGACGGTGACTCCTGACGTGGTAGTCGGTGTGTTGTAGAACGAATCGGTTACGGCAGTTAGGAATCCGCTCTGCCCACTGACTATCGCAGCCGTGCTAGAAACTGTGACTGTGTACGTTCCGCTGGAGAGCACCACGTTTGAAATGGGCAAGCGGTAAGTGGTAGTTCCGCCCGGAGTGGTGACCATCGCCGGAGGCCACGCAGGGTTGACACAAGGTTGTGCCGTGGCTCCGCCGAACACATCTGCTGGATAGCCAAACGTTGGCGGAGTGGCTTGCCCGAAGGTCGGCAGGGCGCAGAGGAAAATGAGTGGGAGCAAGTGTCGAATCATCTTCATTGGTTCAATACCTCCACTATTCCATGACGCTGGCTTGCGGAGCTGCCCGTGCTCGCCGCCGAATACGCAAAGGTAATTTGCAGAAACAGTTGCGTTGTGCTGTTTATCGTTCCGACCGTTGTCGTATTTGTATCTCCATAAGGAATATCAGCAGCTGTAGATGATGCGCTGGGATAAAGAGAAAAAGTTGCCTCCTTAGCCACCGCCGCCGAACATGCCCAAATTCTCATGCGGAAAGAGCGAACCAGAATGCTATATGTGAACCGTTGAAGGCTATCGTGTAAGAAGTTGTAGGCGGGGTTATTGAGCCGGGAATGGATGACGCCGAAATCTGCGCTTGTGCGAATGGAACCACGCCCATGTATCCTTCCAAGAGAGTCGCCGTTGCAACCGTCACAGCAGAGACTCCGAAAGTGTAAAGGCCTGCGCTCAGGGGGCAGCTGGTGGCGAAGGCTATTTTTACAATGCCTGTAGTCGGAAGTGGAGCGGCTGTCGTATTGCAAACCAGAGTCCCGCTTGCGTTATAGATGCCGATTTTGTAGTTGTTTGTCGCATCTGCTGTTCCCACGCTGACCCAAACGTTATTAAATACCCCTGAATAGGGAAGCCAGAAGTCGTCGCCACGAGTGGTTCCCGCCGTTGCTAGTCCAATGGAGGCGCCTATATTCCCGTATGCTTGGAAAGCGTTGATGTTGGGTGCCGTGCTCGAATTGCATCCGAAAAGTCCGGTTGCGGTGGTGAACGTCAAGGCGCTTGTGCTAGCACTGCAACTCGGGAAAGCCTGGATCGTTGGCATAACTGGAACGAACCATTTCGAGTTGTCCGTGTAATTAAGCGCAAACCAGTTTGGCGGGACAATCTGATTGGCGTTTCCGTTGATCGTGCCGCCGCCGGTCGCAGGCGTTTCAGTCACAACGCCGGTATTGATATTGGATAGACCAAAGGTAAAGCTGCCCGTGAATCCGGCCGCAGTCGGATTCGGGATGGTAACTGCGATTGGCGAAGCGTTACTCTCCGTAGCAATTCCAGCACGATCCGTTGTGAGAATCGTATCTGAGGTTCCAGTCGCCGCGCGAACGGGAACGCCGGCAAGTCCATAAGTCGCCGGTCCAGCAACCCCGCCGCTTGGTGTAGATGTCAATATTTGCGTCACGCCGTTAGGAGACGTCGGGCCGGCGGGGAGGCCGCCTCCTGCGCAGGATACATCGGTCAATGTGATCACACCGGAGGCTTTCGACCACCCGGCGCAATCCGAGTTCGTAATAGATGTGCTTGCTGGAAAAATGGCGAAGATATTATCCACGGAGTTTGCAAACCCATGATAGTTCTTATTAGTGGTATCGAGGCCAATGTCACCATTGGCTGAGGTTGTCAGGCCGGCGCCCGTTCGAATTTTAAACAACGTAACACCGCTGAAATCCCAAGTATTCCCGGTAGCGGCAAAAGTACCCGCGTTTGAGTTCGTCGAAGCTGTCAACGCGCCGAATGCCAGAGAGCCGCTCTTACCCTTAATAGCAACCATCGCAGCCGTCCATTTATCCGATGATAAAGTCGCAGTGGCAGCTATTGAGCCAGCCGCCCCCTGCGCTATATCCGATGCGAGAGCGTTCGTCGATGTGAGAGGTGGTCCAAGACTGGAGAAGCCGCCGGTCGGAGTAAACGTAAGGTTGCTGAAAGACTGGAAGAATCCGAAAACGAGGTCTGCTGCCGAGGTGGTTTGAAAGCCGCTGCTCGCTGAGCCGGAGTTTCCGTTCGCGGCGGAGGTATTGTCGATCGGCGAGGTCGCATCCTGTCCTGAAACTTCAATCGCCCAAGCTTCCGCGAAGACAGCAGAACCGAACGTAATCGTGATAGTAGTCGAAGCCCCGCCAATAATGTTGTTGGCATAGAAGCAACTGAAAAGGTTGAAGTTGGTGGAGGGCGAGGACGTGAACGGGAAGGTCGTATATCCAGTTCCAGTCGGCGTGAGAGCGAATGAATCGCTTTGCGTGTCACTAACCGCAATGGAACTGACGGTGTTGTAGAACACGCAAACGAGGAACATGTCCCCATTGTTCGTCGGAGTGAAGACGAACGTGTCTGTTGATGCCGACCCGAAGTAAGTTCCTTGTGAATGGACGACGGAGGGAGTCGCTGCCCGAGACACTGCGGGCAGCAAAAGAATTGTCAAAAACAAAAAGAATGCTATGGTCGCCCGTTTAATCATTTGTAAAACCCTCCCATTAATGTGCCATCGCCTTTCTACCAAGAAACCCCCTTCCTGAAAAACCGCCAGGAGTGTACATCGAGAGCCGAAGCGTGACTATTCTACATTGCACACTTCTCTAGAATTCTACTGTGTGATATGCCATTAGCACCCCTGCTGCTTGATATTCGGATATTCCTGCAACTGTGAAAAAATCGCCCGTAATTACGATCTAGAGTCCCCCTGGTATCGAGATACCAGGCAGTTTCGACGGACGTAAAATGTCGGGTCAAGGGAAACAGATGCACGGTAAGGAATTGCAGAGATATAGGCGGCTATTCGTCGAGAAGCATGTGGAGTTACTGACCGAGAGCACGGGTGCGGTGATTCCGTCTGCTAGGGGCGTCGAGGGTGATCCCGCCGACCACATACGTTACAGTAGCCCCAACGAGCAACAGCCATGCCGCAAAACGGGCTGCTATTCATAGTGGTGTAGAATTTCCTTCGACGGAAAAGCCGTGACATTCATCTCTTTGCGGATGTTCCTTCTTGACCCCAACGATCCGTTCCGGACTAGGACAACCTGAAGACGGGGTTAGCGGCGTTGTTTGATTTACGATCTTTGTTGCAAGAAATCAGTACCGCATCTCCTGGAGCGAGGTGTACTTCATGAGACTGCTCATCACGGATCAACAGCAAGCCACCACCATTGACAGCGGGTGGTGCCTTCAAACATAAGAGCAATTGAATGTCACCAGCGCGATCTTGGTGCGGGTTAGTGTAGTGCTTCCCTCTAAAACTGGACACCTCATCTAGGTAGAATCAGGTCCTCCAAACAGGAGGCAACATGGGCAGGAAACCACGCTTTCTTCGGTTTAGCTTAGCTCCGGCAACTTCTGATTAAATCACTTGTTCGGTTTTTTAACCGAAGGGTTGCCACTTCGAATCTAGCCTAGGGGCCAACCCTTAAAATCTCAACGAGTCGTACGTCCCAACTGGTCCAGCGCGCCCTTGAGTGCAACAGAATGTCGGTTTTGTTGCCTTCCCCGGAAGCCCGGCGATAAGAATAGAGGCTTGACTTGGCAAAAGCTGAGACCACTGGCCCGTTCTTGCTGAAGGAATTGATACCTGTCTCGCAGAATCTCGGGGCGCTGGGGACCGCGGGCCTTCAGGCTCTCAATTACATCGACAGGGGCGAGCGCGCGTCCGAGTCGTGGAAATCGGATCAAGCTGCGATGATTGCGCAGATGAAAACACCCAGAGCCGACGTGCCACTCGCGGTTGGCTCGGCTGTGCAAACGCTCGTCGAAGCCAGCGCGGCAGCGCGCTGGCCATCTGAAGCCCACAATAGCCAGATCTTCGGAGGTAACCAACCCACTCGCCAGAACTCGGCGACCGTGAAACTGAGAAGCATCGGAACTTTTTGCGCTGCGATACGAGAATTGATTAGGTTTCATTGTCTTCTCGAGTCTGAGCCAGGACTTTCTGCAAGTAACGATGTCCTTCACGGTCGTATTCCTCAACGCCAATCCTGAGAAGTAGTTCACAAATCTGAGAGAGACTTCTCGCCTCTTGTTTCGAAAGCCGCTGCAGCTTCTTTTTCAGTTCAGCCGGAATGCGAAACGCCAATGGCGCGTCCTTTTTCATCGACGCGATTGTATGAGAAAGGCTTCGCTCTGCCAACAATTGGATTGACAAATCTCTTTGTATGTATGAGTATGTATGCGTATCTCGTACATAAAAGGAATGGGCATATGAAACGAAGAAGACGAGTGAAGGACTGGCGTCCTCTGTTTCGAGCGAATCTGGCACTCTCCAAGAAATTGTGGCCTGGTCAGATTTTCAAGGCACAGCTGAAGGCCTTGGAAAACTTAACGTCGAGTCATGGAATATCCTTAGGATCCGGTGACTTACAGCTCTTGGAAAACCGTTGGTATGTCACCCATTCAGGACTTCTCAGTCTTGCCGAGCGAAAGGGATGCACGGGGATTCGAGTCGAGCCTGTTCAACGCTTTTGTGACCCTCTCTCGAACCGTTGGGTGTTTCGAGCGATCGTGTTTAAGAAATCTGGATCAAACGGCTTCGCTGGATTTGGCGACGCCGATCCCTCAAACGTTTCACCTCTTGTCCGTGGCGCCGAAATGCGTGTTGCCGAGACGCGAGCCGTCAACCGGGCTCTCCGAAAAGCTTACGGAATCGGCCTGTGCAGTGTCGAAGAGCTCGGGTCGTTCTCGGCTCCGCAGAAGCCCCTCGCAGCCACTCCGCATTCAAATGGTCATTACGGATCGAACAGCTCCGGCAACGGCCAGCCGCGATTGCGTGACCAACTGTGCCTGCTCATCCGTCAGCACAATCTCGATCCTGCGCTCGTGAAAGCATACGCCGCCGATTTCTGCGGCACCGAAACCCTCAAGGAAGCCAGCCGCGATCTGGTCGAGTCCTTCATCTCTCAGATTGCAGACTCCGCGAAGAAGGACCGAGACGCCCTCGTGTGCAAGCTCAATTCCTACGCTCAACCTGTGGAGGCAAAACCATGAAGCGACACATTCCCGGTCTGCATTCTCGCCAGCAGGATGGCGAAAGTCCTCTCGAAGGCTTGTTCCTGGTTCGAGTCGATTCGTCTTCCTACCGCTGGCATCCGCAGAAACCGTTTCTCTCGGTACGGTTTGTTGTCGTTGAGCCTGAACCGTTTCGAGGACGGTCACTCTCGGGTCGGCTGTACTGCACCGAACGAGCCTTGTGGAAGCTGAATTGGTTCCTGCGCGATTTCGGCTATGACTCCGATCTGCTCAGCCAAGATCAAGTGGATGAAAAAGCTCTGCTCAAGCTTCGTGGAGTCGTTCGGACATCCCATGTCACCCTGAACGGCCGGTTGTTCCAGAACCTGGAAGCCTTTGCGCCCGCAGCGGAATGGGGCGAGTTTTCCTGCGAAATCGTCGACGGGAAACAGGAGCAAAGGAGCGGCGATGATCTTTAGCCACACGCAGATCAGCCAGTATCTTCGCTGCCCCAGGAGCTACCGCTATCGCTATCTCGACGGCTGGCGAGAAAAGGAAACGCGTGCTGCGATGGCCTTTGGGCGCTGCTTCGAAAAGGCTCTCGCGGCTTACTTCACCCAGGAGGACTGCACGGCTGCGCTGTTCAAGGAGTGGGGCGCTTTCCGAGACGCTCCATTCGAATACAAGAAGGGAGAGTCCTGGGATCGCCTCGTTCACCAGGGAGTCCATCTGCTCGAGCGGTTCGCGCAGGACGATCGCGTCAAGATTCCTCACCCGAAGCAGGATCTGCAGGTGAAAAAGAGCCGACCTCTTCCCGATGGCAACGAGTTCGTCGCTTATATCGACGCCCTCGGCGAACTCGACGGCACCCGGTGTCTGATCGATTGGAAAACCACGGCGAGCCGCTACCCGGAAAAGCCGGAAGGGCTCTTGTCACTCGATCCGCAGATGATCTGCTATTCCTGGATCAGCGGAATTCGGGATGTCGCGCTCGTCATCTTCGTTCGAAAGCATCTTCCTGAAATTCAGTACCTGAGGACATCCATCACGGACGAGCAGCGGCGCGAATACGGTCGTCTGGTCGGAACGACGGTCAGCCAGATCGAATCAGGCCAGTTTCTTCCCCACAGCGGCATCCGGTTCCCGCAAAACGGATGCGTGAGCTGCTCGCATCTGGGGCTCTGTCTCGGCAGTCAGGAATTGATTACAACGAATCTGATCCGAAAGCCAGGAGCAAGCGACCTTGATTGGCTTGACGAGCTTGTGGATTGACGGGCGCACACGGGTGCCTCCCGAACTCAATCGCCGACGGGCCCTGATCGTTCTCGAGAAGATCGATGAGATCTTGTCCTGGGAGCAATCGAAGGAGCGAGAGCGCGATCAGCGGTTCGTCGAGCTGGGGCAGCACCTCTGTGAGGTGCGCGCCGGGCAGTACTGGAGACTCGAAAATCTGACTTCGTTCGACGAATTTCTGGAGAAACGCTTCCCCGAATCACGCCGAAAAGCTTATTACCTGCTGGCGATCCACGAGCATCTGACCCGCATACCGAAGCAACAACTTCGCGAAGTGGGATGGGCCAAGGCAACAGAACTGGTGAGGGTAGTGCGCCGAGACGGGGCCGAGTTTGACTGTGCAACCTGGTTGCACAAAGCCAAGGAGCTTCCGAAGGAAGAGTTCAAACGGGAGGTGGAACGCTACCTAACCGGCAAAGAAACGGAGGCGTGGGAGATCATCTATTTCAAGCTGTACAAGAGCCAGTTGCCGGTTGTCGAGCGGGCGCTTGAAATCGCAGCTCTCATGCTCGGCAGCGACAAATCCCGGGGTTATTCGCTGGAAATGATCTGCGCCGATTTCCTGGCGGGTGCTGCACTCCAGACGGGAGGACCCGAACAAAATCACGGATGCTCAGCAGCCAGCGGTGTCTCATTCGCAGGCTCTGAGCAGCCCGCTTCGACCGAGAAGTCGGCGATATGAATAGTTCCATCTCCCCCAAAAGCCCTCGCATTCGAAAGACGCCGGAGCAATATGCAAGGGTGCGTCGGGAAATCCTGGAACGCGATGGTTGGCGCTGTCAGAAATGCGGATGCTGCCACAATCTCGATGTTCACCACATCAGGCGGCGCAGCGCCCTTGGGGACGACGCAGAGACCAACTTGATCACGCTTTGTAGGGAATGCCACAAGATTCTGCACAGATGCTAAGACTGGACACCGCGCTTTAGTATGATCAGAGCCTCCCAAACAACAGGCACTCTTGGATTTCGCAGCCCGATTTTTCTGGTGTCGAGGGTCTGGTCAAGAATCGGATCGAGAATCGATTCATTTGCAGGTCTACGGAATGATTTCGATACCGCTGGATTTCGGGTAGTCCGCCGTGCCTTTGATGTAGGAGACGGTGATCTTCCCGGTCGCGTCCGCCGGGCTGGTGAACTGCTCCACCAGCGCCTTGTTTGCCCCACCGGCCGTAGCAAAGATGTCGAAGTTGCTCAGCACCGTGCTGCCGTTGATCGCTACGTTAAACAACCTGGCCCCAGCATTCGCAAATGCGATCTCCGCAAAGTGCAGCCGAACTGTGTAAACGTGTCCGACGACGAGACTGGGAATCGTATACGTGAACACCCCCCAGCGTTCGTTCTGATATACCGCCGCAGGCGCCGGATTCGTCACCCCGCTGGTGTTGATCGTTGCTGTAACCGTCGACGTGCTCCCACCGCTGAAATCTTCATCCGGCACCCACGTGCTGACCCCTCCGCCACCTGAACTGACCTGTAACAATGCCGGTGGGGGCGATGCAGGAATGATTTCAATGCCGCTGGATTTCGGGTAGTCCGCTGAGCCCTGAATGTAGGAGATGGTGATCTTCCCGGTCGTGTCCGCCGTGCTCGTGAACTGCTCCACCAGCGCCTTGTCCGCTCCGCCCGCCGTTGCGAAGATGTCGAAGTTGCTCAGGACGGTGCTCCCGTTGATCGCTACGTTAAACAACCTGGCCCCAGCATTCGCAAATGCGATTTCTGCAAAGTGCAGCCGGACTGTGTACGTGCTCCCAGGCGTCAGGTTCGGAACCGTGTACGTGAACACTCCCCACCGTTCGCTCTGATACACCGCCGCAGGCGCCGGATTCGTCACCCCGCTGGTGTTGATCGTTGCTGTAACCGTCGACGTGCTCCCGCCATTGAAATCTTCATCCGCCAACCAACTCCCGACCGCCCCGCCCCCGGAATTGATCTGAAGCGTTGCCGGTGGGGTCCCTACCGCCGGAATGATCTCGATGCCACTGGACTTCGGCTGGTCTGCCAAGCCCTGCTGGTATGCGATTGTGATCTTCCCGGTCGCATCCGCCGTACTTGCGAACTGCTCCACCAGCGCCTTGTTCGCCCCTCCCGCAGTCGCGAAGATGTCGAAATTGCTCAGTACCGTGCTCCCGTTGATCGCTACGTTAAACAACCTGGCCCCAGCATTCGCAAATGCGATTTCCGCAAAGTGCAGCCGGACTGTGTACGTGCTCCCAGGCGTCAGGTTCGGAATCGTGTACGTGAACACTCCCCAACGCTCGCTCTGATATACCGCCGCCGGCGCCGGATTCGTCACTCCGCTGGTGTTGATCGTTGCTGTAACCGTCGACGTGCTCCCACCGCTGAAATCTTCATCCGCCAACCAAGTCCCGACCGCCCCACCTCCGGAATTGATTTGCAGCGTTGCCGTCTGGCTCACCGTCAGCGATACCGACGCCGTGTGCGTTACGCTGCCACTGGTTCCCGTGATCGTCAGCGGGTAGGTTCCAGCCGCCGTCGTACTCGTCGTGCTCAACGTCAACGTCGAAGTCCCCGAACCGGTGATCGTAGCCGGGTTGAAACTCGGTGTAGCCCCAGTCGGGAGTCCACTCAAACTCAGTGTCACCACTCCACCAAATCCGTTCAGCGAGCCCACCGTCACCGTGTAAGTGGTATTCCCTCCCGGTGTCACGCTCTGTGACGCGGGCGTCGCCGATACGCTGAAATCAGGGGGAGGGGGCGCAGAGATGATGTAAGCGGCGCTGCCCACCGCGCTTTGCGTAAAGCCAGTCGCAACCGCGATGGCCTTAATGGTTTCAGACGAAGTTACCGGGATTGCCACATTGTTGTAGAGCGTGGAAGAAGTCGTCGGTGTATTGCCGTTCGTGGTGTAGTAGATGCTAGCGCCGCTGGTCGTATCGCTGAGCGTCACATTCTGCGCCAAGCTATACGTCCCTCCTGCCGGGCTGAACGTCGGCGTCGCGGCCGGTTGCTGCACTGCGAAGGACACCGAACCAGTGTGCGAAGTGGTTCCACTGGCACCGGTGATCGTCAGCGGGTAGGTTCCACTCGCCGTCGAACTGGTCGTGTTCACCGTCAGTGTTGACGTCCCGGAACCGGTGATCGTGCTGGGGTTGAAACCAAATGTTGCGCCAGTCGGGAGTCCACTCACACTCAGCGTCACTACGCCGCTGAATCCGCCGAGCGAACCCACGGTCACCGTGTAAGTCGCGTTCGTGCCCGGTGGCACACTTTGGGAAGAGGGCGTGGCTGACATGCTGAAGTCGGAGCCGCCCGCAACGATTTCGATGCCGCTGGATTTCGGGTAGTCCGCTGAGCCCTGAATGTAGGAGATGGTGATCTTCCCGGTCGTGTCCGCCGTGCTCGTGAACTGCTCCACCAGCGCC
>Ga0185299_10003093_pt1 | contig 23268 bp, 21 predicted proteins | sample PaiPotPPA55metaG_FD_128002 | JGI IMG/M metagenome (GOLD analysis project Ga0185299, IMG submission 128002) | Iron sulfur acid spring bacterial and archeal communities from Banff, Canada, to study Microbial Dark Matter (Phase II) - Paint Pots PPA... ... | reverse complement strand
CCAATGGCAAACACGCATTAGTCGCGGCGCGGCGTGTCGATCTCGAGCGATTGGGCACCGGGTCAATGACCGGCAGAGAGGATTCCGAATTTAAGCTCTGAGGAGGCTCCTTCGATCGTGCTTCTCCGGTCCCCATCGAGCTGCAGAAGACGCCCGGAGGCGCGCGAATTTCGATCAATCCGCTATAGAATGCACATCATCGGAGACTGACTGGCGGAGCGAGGTGAATTCGAACTGTCAGGCGACTTTCTAAACCGTCAGTAAGCCATCCGAAAGCGTCATGTCGCCGGGATCTCGCGAGCACCAGCTCTGGGTCTCGCCGTACAGCTGCGTTCGCGGCACTGCACGGGTATTATCGCCAAGCGATCACAACGGTTCGCGCGGCTCTCGAACACAATTCTCAGCCGATGGCCCGCGAAAGGGCACATACAATTTGCGCTCGGCGGCGAACTTTTTCGCCTTGGGCTCGGCGCCAACAGCACGACCATCCTGAGCGTCGCAACGGGCCCTACAGCGGGGTTCGCCTTCTCATTTGCATGTTGCTAGTGAAGGTGCAAACTGCGCGAAGCATGCTGAAGAAAAGCCTTGTGAAAACCGCATAGTCGCTGCGGCATCGTCCTTGCTCGTATAGATTTCCCGGGAAAATGAGAGAAACATGATTATTCCGTCGTTACTGACCTGGGTCATCGGAACCGCCGTGTTGGTCGTCCTTTCGGTTGTGCTTCGGTACGTTGCAAACGAGGCTGACGAAGTGGTTCGGTCGCAGGGACGCGCGCCAGTCGCCGGGGAGCCTAAAGGCGCAGGCACGTTCAGGAAGGCAGCTTAGCAGGGAGATCTGCTCCCCGGCGGACTTCGAAGAGTTTCCCACTCGCCCGGCCCGCTGCTGTCTTGCGGCGGGCGCGGCGGCTGAGTAAAACGTGAAGTGATAGAGTGATAAACGTTAAAAAAGCACCAGTCCTGTCTGCCACGATTGGGTATTCTTAACTAGGGAGCATGCTGTGGACCGGCTCAATTCCATCGAGAATCACGTTGCGGGGGTTACGGAGAGTGTTTCGTCAGGCTATGTGCCTCCCCTCCAACTCACGGAAGGGCAGCCGCCACCCATCGCTGCGAACGGCGGTTTATCCTACATGTCGTTCGATTGGGACGGCGATGCGGGAACTGCTGCAGCGACGGAGGCGGCGCTCCACCAGCTTGCCGAGGGGCAAGGACAGGCGGTTAGCGACCTGCTCGACAACGCTCCCCCCGGCCCGATCGAGACCAAGTGGGGCGTCGGCTTTCGTAGCTACTCAGAGTGCCTGGAATATATTCGGGCGAACAACATCGAAGCCCCTGACGGCGGCGTAGCGATTCCGCTGCGCTACACCGTGTACGAGCAACCGTCCTACTCCATCGTATCGTCCAACGCGCTCTGGCGGGACCCGGCACGCGAGGCCGAGGCAAAAGTGTTGCGCAGGGAAGAGCAGGACATCGGGCGCCGATGCCTCTATTTTCCGCAGGTATTGCGCGACGCGCGACGAATCGAGGAGTACTATCCAGGTCTCTCGCCCAGCAGCCCCGAGTGCATGGACAAGCTCGGCGTTGCGCTGGCGCACTGCGAGTCCCAGTGCAAAAACTTTTACGACGCAGCGGAGGTGGAGCGCGTGTTGTACCCGGAGATGGAGAAGCTCCTCTTGGAGTTTTTCCCGGACGCGACGGATGCGCTCGTGTACAACCACGACGTGTTTGACAAGGACTACAAGGGCGACCGCACAGAGGATCAGGACAACAAGAACCCGGGTGTGAACGCCAACTACGCCTACATCGTGCACAACGACCTGAACGACAACAGCGGCCGCGTGCGCTGCCGCGAGCTGCTCACGAAGAACCTGCGGAACTTCGGGCGCGAGCAGCACTATACGGAGGAGCAGGCCGACGCGAAGATGTCGCGGCGGTTCGTGTCGATCAACCTCGCCAAGCCGATGGAGACTGTGCGCCAGAACCCCTTCGTGCTCTGCGCCTGGCCCTCTTTTGCCGACCAGCCGTACATCACCAACTACCGCATCTACGACGACCGCGTCGGCGAGACCACCCGCTTCACCTACCGCCCCGACCACGAGTGGTACTGGTTTCCCCAGCAGAAGCCGACCGAGGTCTCGATGCTCAAGTGCTACGACTCTGTCACCGACGGTTCCGTCTCGCGCTGGTCTTTCCACACTGCCTGCATCGACCCAACCGCGCCCGACGACGCTCCCTGCCGCAAGAACGTCGTGGTCCGAGCCTTTGTGTTCCTCTAAGAACACAACAAGACGCAGCCGGGAGAGGGAAAGAGCCGCCGTCCTCGAAATATCTATGTTCTTACTAAATTGGGCATAGCGGCAGCCTGAGCGTTCTTCGACGCAGACTCGGCTGGTACATAAACTTTCGGACGGTGCTGACCCTGCCGCACCGCCGCGCACCACGCCCTGCGTCAGGAGAAAATTACTGGCGAGTGTGCAGTCACTGACGGACCTGGCGCGAGTCTCGCGCGCGATCTGGATAATCATAGTGATTCTCCAATGATCCGCGGGGAGACTTATTTGCCCGGCGATACGTCGTGATACGCGAAGCTGCTCTTAATCTTGTCTTGCGCGATGGGTGCGCCGTCAAGTTCGGCATATGGATAGATGAAGTGGTTAAGCAGAGCACCCCTCTGCGGCGGCTTAAGGGCTAGATCGCGCCCCATCGTGAAGGCGACTCGGTCGGCGTCCCGGAGCCGTTCTCCGGGTCGATGCGCAATCGCAAATCGCGCGCACACGCGCGAATTTCGATCGATTCTCCGAAAAGCACAAAAACTGATGGACTGGATGGTGGAGCGAGGGGGATTCGAACCCCCGGTGCCGCTAGAGCGGCTACGCAGCAACCAAGCCAAACGGCTGGACACTGATGTTCACTCGTTTTCGGTGCTCACTCCCTCGAGACGAGTCCAGGAACGTTCGTGCCCGCACTGATGCTTGAGCGCCAGTTGTCCGGGTTGTTCCGACATTGCTGCGACGTACCTGGAGACATCGCTCCGGGCCAGCCCGGTCCGCTGTCTCCCTGAATCTTGTTCCACGGCGCATCCTGCAAAGAGGATCGCTAACGCCGCCCCGGCGACTAATTTTCCCGGTTTCATGGTTTGTGCCTTTTTCGCTTGCGCCCCAAGAGCCTATTGAGGCCGCCGTTTCAGGCGTTGATTCGGACGATATTAATCCGAACGTTCCCGCAACAGCAAAAGTTCCGGATGAGGTGGACCTAAAATGTTGAGCGTGGCCAGCCTCATCAACAAATAGCGTGAGCGGGCCGAGCGCTGGTCGCCGCAAATACGCGCGTCTCCGTACGATCGTTATAGTCCGACCCGCTCCCCCGGCTACGGTAGCCCGTGAGATCCACCAAGACGATTCGTTTTGCGCAAAACCGCATGCGGCGCATAATACGGTCCGCAGGTCCCGTCCGAACGCCGTCAGTAGGGAGGCTTCCGATGGACGCTTCGCAAGCAAAGCAGATCAAGCGCGCAGCCCCAGTGTGGGTGTGGGACGGCTACTGGGATAATGTCGCGCATGGCCCGCTAGGCGAAAAGCTTCCTTTGAACGTCGTGACAGTAGCGCCGACCGCATCGGAGTCTCCGCGCGATCAGGGCAATTCGTCTGGCCGTCGCAAATTCTAACATGATGCTGTCGTCTGACAGTTTAGAAACCGGTACCGGCAGTTCGAATTCACTTCCCTCCGCCAACCAGTCGCGTCTCTGGAGATTCACCGCTCAAATCCCGAAATAGCCCGCGCCAGCGGGCTCATTCGCATGTTCGGCAGCACGGCAGAGCCGCGCCTTGGGATTAAGGGCGCGGCGAAGTATACTTGCGCGAGACAGGACCACCGGCAGCACAATACGAGCTCGGCGTTGGAAAGTAGCCACCTCGTTTTTGCCGAGCCACGCGAAGACGAAGCGCGGTGCTCTTGTAAGAAGTCGATGGTGCATCCGTCATCGCCGACTCCGTCGCGTTCCTCGTTGCTCTCGGTGATGGTGAGCGCGCGGGCCACGGTCGCCCAACTCTACGACTTGGGCTGTGCGTTCGCGGCGCGCCTCGAGATGGATCAGCTGATCCCGTTCGTGGTAGCCAAGTGCCGCGAAGTGCTGGAGGCCGAAGGCGCCTCGGTGTTGCTACTAGACCAGGAGCGCAACGAGCTTTACTTCCCCTATATCTCCGAGGAGAATCCCGAAGTCGCGAAGCGGCTCGCCAGTCTTCGCTTTTCAGCCGATCTTGGAATTGCTGCGTCCGCGCTCAAGACGTGCGCGACGCTGAGCATCGAAGACGCTCAGACCGACCCGCGCTTTTATCACGGGATCGACCGGCTAAGCGGATTGACCACGCGAAACTTGTTGGCCGCGCCACTGCGGTCCCACCAAGGGATGACCGGTGTAGTCGAAATCGTGAACAAGCGCGGCGCGCCTGCGTTCACTGACGACGACGCCTCCTTTATCGAAGCGCTCTCGAGCAGTATCGCGATCGCGATCGAAAATGCGCGGCTATACGAAGCGGCGCGCGAGTCCGAGGCTCGCCTGCGCACCCAGGTTGGAGCACTGCGCCGCGACCTCGCCCGTCATGACACGTTTGCCGACATCGTCGGCACGGGATCCGCGATGGTCGAGGTATTTAAGCTGATGGAAACCGCGGCCGCTTCCTCGATCACTGCTCTGATCGAAGGCGAGACAGGGACGGGCAAAGAACTCGTCTCACGCGGTATTCATCGCGCGAGCGCCCGCAGCGATGGTCCGTTTCTCGCCCTGAACTGCGCCGCGATGCCAGAGCCACTGCTCGAAAGCGAACTCTTCGGCCATCGGCGCGGCGCCTTTACGGGCGCGATTCGCGACAACCTCGGCCTGTTTCGTGCCGCCGCCGGCGGCGTTATCTTCCTCGACGAAGTTGCCGACATGCCCATGCCGATGCAGGCCAAGCTGCTTCGGGTGCTCGAGGAGCAGGAAGTCGTTCCGCTAGGCGATACCTTTCCGCGCAAGGTTGACGTGCGCGTGTTATCGGCGACCAATCGCGACCTCAAGGCCGAGGTCGCTGGCGGCAGGTTCCGCGAAGATCTGTATTACCGCCTGGCCGTGTTTCCCATATCAGTGCCGCCGCTGCGCCGAAGGCGCGAGGATATTCCATTGCTGGCCGAGCGCTTTTTGAGCGCCGCGGCCGAGCGGCAGCATAAGTCGGTCGCGGGACTCGACGCGGAGGCAATGGAGATGCTCGCGGCTTATGCATGGCCGGGCAACGTGCGCGAGCTTCGCAACGAGATCGAGCGCGCGGTGGCACTGACCCGCAATGGCGAGGCTGTCTCGCCAGACCAGCTCTCGCTGGCTGTGCGAAGGCAAGAGGGGCCCACCATTGTATCCAACAGCACTACCGCCGGTTCCAACCGCGCCTACAGAGCGAGAATGCCAGGCGGGAGCGGAAAATACAGTGGTATTCCGCTGCGGCAGGCGCGAGCGGCGTTCGAAGCGGACTACATTGTCAAGGAGATCGAACAGCACCAGGGCAATGTGTCGCGGGCGGCCCGAGCGCTCGGACTGTCACGCTCCTCGCTACAAAAGAAGATGAAAGATTACGGCCTACGGTAAATTTTGGTGATCGCGCAAGGTATTCGCGTCGACCTCGTAATACCCGTCCCGCACAGTGGCCGGCGGTACCCCTACGAACGCGCTGACTATTTCGTGTCTCGCGCGGATGAAAGTGAAAAGGCGTCGCATCGAGATGCGTCGAGATGCGGATCGTTCTCAATCGCAAAGACGAGATTCCGCGAGAGCCAAACTCAGAGCAGGCGGTCCATCGATGTAAGCTTCGGACGACCGGCTCGCTCGCGCCGCAAAACCGCTAACTGATGACGGAGCGCGACGGACCTCAAGTTCCGGGTGCCGCCCTGCTTCGGAACCTGCAAAGAGCGCCGTGATGAGCGCGAACCTACTGGCCGCCCTACGGCGCCATTCCGCAAAAATGAGGTTCCTAACTTTCCGACTTTTCAGCAGCCGCAGGTTGCCCCTGTGAAGATCATGGCGCCGAAGGGAAGCCCTATTGTCACTTGTGGCGTTTTACTCCTTCTCGGTGGGATGGTTTCTAAGCGAGCATTCAAGGCGCTGCAACACTCGGAAAAGTGAAGCGTTTTTAGGACAGTGAACGACTTTGTGGCACTGTCCGCCCAATTAAATATTCACCAGTCGGACCTTTAGCGTAGATTAGCTTGCAACCGCGAGCTGCTCCGGGTGTGGCCAAGGTGGCGCGCATTTTGCTGCTTACCACATCGTCCTGCGAACCGTGACTCGCTCAAGCGCTGATACCTGCAAAGTCCTTTCGCCTTCTGTCGCAAGCCTTTCGTGAGAGCGAACAGATAAACGATGCCACGTTCGGGGGGGGAGGTAACCGGATACGGACCCGGGTGTGGATACGCGCAAGGTATGCCCCGAGGGGGAGAGGGGACGTCCGGTAGTGGAACCCGGGTCCGTAAACTTCATCTATTGCTCGTGCTCGCTGTCGAAAAGTTGACATCACACAGCAGGGCGGGATCGGCCGAAATCCGTGTGCGACAACACCTCGACTTTGCGCGAGCGTTGTCGGAGTCCGGCAGGCGCCGGAAACGGCTGTTGTGTGCGTGGAGCACCTGATCTTCTCCCAAGATGGGAAAATTCTGGAGATTCTGCTTCGGAGTCTACGGGTTTGCACTTCAGAACCCCAAACAATTCGCCGGATTCCTGGAGCGGTTCATAGGCGATTTGGTTGCCGCCGTTCTAGCAGGCTTGGCGCCGCCGGGTTTCCACCCGAGTGTGCGGGCAGTCTCGCCACGCTCTCGTTGGCCGCGATGCGCGGGCTGCAACTTGACTGCTCGCTACCGGCGAGCGAGCCCGCATCTACGCGGCATTCCGGGAGATGTTGGGACTGTTAACGCTGGCGTCCCGTGGCGCACCGAATGAGAGTACTCGACGAGCCGCCAGGAAGAAGCATCGATCAACGGCCGCCGCCGGATTGGAGGAAGACGGCCAAAGAGCCATCGTGGGCGGTCCCGCCGGGCAAAGAGGCGTCGCTATTGATGACTGGGGGACGACTGGGGGACACAAGCTGGCGGGCCGCCCACCTTCCTCGAAATACGCGCACGTACTCGTCCGTGACGCAAAAGAACGAAGACTCATTTGTAAACGGAGGCATTGCACATTGACTGTTTTGGGGTTCGATAGAAAGAAACTCGCGCAAGATACACTGTCCGCTATTTCACAATTTAGCGCCGGCGAGAAAGACGTCGGGCATGATGGCCGGGAGTACGCGGTCGGCGAAAAAACTCGCCGTGCAGACACTGTGCTGCCACCGTCAAGAACGGTGATGACGTTGCAGGAGACCGCGGACTATTTGCGCGTGACCCGTTCGAGGATCCAACGGCTGCTGAAACGCAACCAGATTCCGGCGTTTCGGATCGGCAGGCACTGGCATTTTAACACCGAAGAGATCGAGACTTGGTGCTCGTCCCGCGCGTTGAAGAAAGACCTCAAGGCGAATGTTTAGACAAATGTCGGGGCGCGCTCATCCTGTTCCCCGCCGGATGACGGTAGTCGCAGGGGCCCGATATATCCACGTGTCGGGTGCCTTCACGGTCATGGACCTTCTGCCACGTCAGCTCCTTAGCTAGAGGTCAACTAGTCAACGACTTGGGCAAGCTTCGTCGGTTTCCGGCCATCGAAATGAACTTGATTGACACGCGTCCATCGCCACGCGACATCGGTCGCAGCGTTGACCCGTTCGCACCAGTTCCCTATAGCCTCGTCTTTCGCCGCAGTGCCCTCCCAGACGCGGCCCTTCATCTCGACGATCCAGTTGACGCCGCCGGCCTTGGTCGTCTGCACGATAACCCAGTCAGGGTGATAGAAGCCAATGGCGCCGCTTGGCTTCAGGTGGTCGGAACAGCGTGCCGGATTCGCCCTGCTCGGTGTTACCGAGAGATGCGAAACGGAGCACGTCTCCGGGCCTCTTGTCCAGGAACTCCGCGAAACGCCGCTCGAAGTCGTTGTAGGTAGCTACTTAGTAAAAGACGGGCTTCTTGCCTACCTGCACGCGCATCGATCCACTATCTACAGGCTGCCCTGCGCCGCAGCTATATCGGGGGGTGCGTGATAGAAGCGACAGGATGAATCCCCGCCACGCCGCCGCGCTCTGCGCCGATGCCCAGACGGTCCCGCCCGCCGAGCTACGCCGCATCATGCGCGCGGCCATCATGCACCATGTCAACCGGCGTGCACTGCATTTAAGTGCGCACGGAAGAAGAGCAGGAACGCGGATCATTCTTGGCAATCGTGTCGCGTGAATCGCTGAGAATCCGTCTCTAGCCCTGTCCGTGCGCGTTAGCCATGTGCCCCTTGTCGGTGCTTGTGCCAGAGGTTCCGGCGGTCAGTTTCGAAATGTGACCGTACTCAATAAGGCGTGGCGTGCGGTACGGCTTTTTGAGTATGCGCGTGCGGACCTCTGCGGCCGCGCCTGCGTTTTTCTTACTCATCGTTGTCCTCCCTCATCGCCAAATGGAAGGCTCGTTTGGCTTTAGCGCCAATCGATGCTCGCTGTCGAGCCTAGCGGGCTAAAAGCTAAGAAAGGTCTGGAGCGCAGGCATCACGCACCAATGGCAACTGTGGTGAGCGCGACGAACGCGATTCGCGCCGGTCGAATTCGCTCTGAAGTCGACGGTTATGCGTGCATGGGGTTGGCCAGCGGTGGAGGAGGGGTGAGCGGCGAACGGCGCTCCAGGCCTTTGGGCAACTGAAGCGGGTCGAGTGTTAATAAAGTGTTAATGGACCGAACGCCATCCAGCCCGTTACGCAACGATACTGGATGGTACGTCTGGGCCGGAAAGCCGGCCAGCAGCGCCAGCAGCGCCATGCTGAAAAGGGTGTGCCGCGTCATGGGAGTCTCACCTGCGCGATCATGGCGTCGAGCCCAGGGAGGCGTCAAGGCGCTTCTCAGCTCGCGGAAGCGGCACACCCCGGAGCGAAAGAGGTCGCCGATTACTCGTCAGCAGCGCGAGTGTTCGAACTCCTCGGAGCTGTTCACGGCGACTAAAGATTTTCCAACTGCCGCGGCGAACTGCACGTTCGAATGATAGGGGCGAGAAGGCGCTCCTCGACGCGATGGCAACACCACCGGGCATCGGTTCGCAGTGACTCGCTGGCGAACTGAATTCGAAATGCCGGTACCGATTTGTGAACAGGACGACAGCATCAAGTTAAGTTTGCGACATCGAGACGAACTGGGATTCGCCTATTTCAGAAACATTCTGAGAATGCGCTAACGTCTCCAGTAAATCACTCAAATATGACTCTCCGCTCCGAAGTCGAACGCAATGGTGGAAACCTCGCTAAACGACTGTCTTTTCAGATTGTCGTCGACGAAATCACCTAACTTGATTTACTTACCAGCATTGGCACGCGTTTCGCTCAACTTCCTGCTCAGCCTCGTCATACGGATCAGCATCGTAGCCAATGCGATCGAACGTGTGCACACCGACTCAGGGGCAAAAATAGAATCGATAGCCCTGCTGGCGAGCTGATCGCGTGACTCGTGCGTTTTTATTGCTAGTTTGCTGTGTATTGTTTGCGGGCTGTGCGACCAGCCAGCCGCCGGCGCTGCATAAGCTGAGCGGCCCGAAACTCTCAGGACCGTTGCGCACGCGGAGCGTAGCACCATGCCCGACGGGTTGGCGCGAAGTTACCCTTGCCACATCGACAGATGTTTGGTGTGAGACGACTACTTGGAAAAACAATCGCGGCCCGGAACCCTCAGGACCGTGGCGAGCGCAGAGCGCAGCGCCATGCCCCAAGGGATGGCGTGAAGTAGCCCCCGCTACTTCGACAGAAGTTTGGTGTGAGACGACTATTTGGAAAAAGGCCGAGACACCCCGTTGACAGATATGCGGGGACTCGTCCTTGAAATTGATGTTCAATTCCGCGCGGTCGTTCCCTTTTGGTCGAAAAGAACCAGCGCGGGAGAGCCGTGTGTGGCCACTTCGAAGTCTCTCACAGGCGCCCCCGGTGTTCGGATCAAGTTCGCCTGGTTGTTTGACGTCGCTGTTAGGCTGGCAAACTGACTACGTTACTGCCGTAGATGGCTACCCCCTTGCGCCTTGGCTGGCCTCGCTGACAAGCGCGATTCGCGCGCGATTCCGAAGCGAATCCGGAGAAGATTTGTCGGATAGAGACTCTAGCAAGATGGATTCGAACCGCCGGTCCTGGTTGTTCGAGCGTAAGCGGCCATTTTCCTGACAGTTTCGGTTCTCCATCACCATCCATGAGTGTGCCTGAAGCGCACCGGAGACCCACCGGCTTCTGATTGCGACCAGAGCGATGTGTATGTCTGCCCGAAACACGGAGCGGGCAGGCATGAAACGCAATCCATCACGATCGGGAACCAAGAGCCTGGCGGACGAACTCACCGAGCTCCGCGGACTGGACCCCGCTGCCCTCAAGCAGCGCTGGCAGGTGCTCTATCGCACCGAAGCCCCGGTTCGCATCGGTCAGCTTCTTTTGCTTCAAGCCGTGGCCTACCGTCTACAGGAGAAGGCGTTGGGTGGCCTTAAACCCTCCACCCGCCGCCTGCTCGAGCGGACCGCAGAGGAAACGAACCGATACCCGGTAGTGGCGTCATTTCGTGGCTCGAAGATGAAACTATGGAGCAGGGTCATACGATCACGAGAGCAAATGCCGCTGCGGATGCCTCCTTTAACGCTGGCCTCTTGCTACTTTTTGTCGTCCTGTTTGCTTCGCCTTGGGTCGTCGAGCTGGTGCTTCTTGACCAATTCAAAGAGGGCGAACCATGCTTTTTCGGAGTACCCGCGTATTTCCTTCATGCTAAGAATTAGGTCTCGCTGTAGTTCGTCCTCGATTTCTTCAATTTCGGAATCTTCCATCTCGACGCCGTCTACGTCGGTAGCAAGGGTCATCGCATATATCGCGTAATAGAGTTCCCAGAGTGTCTGTTTAATGGTCACCTTATGGTCTTGTTTAAGGAGCGGGATTACTTTGGAGGTTCCTGTTTCATCGGACATCCACGTTCTCCTGAAGCTCGCTAGTCCAGTTTTGCTTTTTGCCTCATCCTAGTCCGGGCCTCAGCTGCCGCGCCCGATAGCACTATACTGCTGCCTACAGGGCATTGTAGGCGCACATAAGTTTCAAGATCTACAAAGGATTTTTGCGGTTCAGATCACAATCAGGCAGTTTAACTGGAGCTTAGATGCTAGAAACCACTTCAAAAGAGGTCTTGACAGGTGTACCCTTAAAAGAGCAGGCAGTGAGTAGGTGCCTAGCGGTGAAGGAGGACGTGAGGATGGGCTTCGAGGACAGAGCGTGTGAAACGCAGCTTGCAAAGGCGGCGTGGTTGTTGGAGATGGCGGCTCGTTGGAACGAGCGAGACCATGAGTTTGCCGACCTGTTGCGCACGAAAGCGCGACAGATACAAAAAGCAGAAGACGAGAAAGCGAATCTTCCCGGTCGGCGTCTGGCCGGATAGTCGCCCTCTCATTAGCGGAGCGGGAAACCTCCGAGGTCTTGGCTGCCTCGCCCCTGTGCAGCGCCGCGAGCTTGGTGCTGGCTTCCCTGAGCATCGCTTCGTCCACAATCGCATAGCGGCGGTAGACCGCTTCCGTCAGGTGGCCGGTCATCTTCAATCGCGGCTGAGCGGGGGACGCCGAGCGTTCGAGGTTCCTGACCGTCTCGCGCTCTCGTTTACCAACGCGTCGAAAATCAATCCAGTCCGATATTGATTTGGCCGCATAGCCGACCGCCAGAGTTACGTACCGCAAGAGCAAATTGAAGGTCGATACGTCCATCGTAATCTTCGCTTGCGCCCCGCCTCTTTGAACTACGCTAGCGATTATTGAGCAACCTTTCGCGTCCGCAAATCCAGCCATCCGCCGGCCGATTCGGATATGGCACGCCGGAGGCCAAAAACGATTCGCCTATACGAAAAGTTCGGAAGCGAAGAAAGCGGAGCCACCTGGGCTGACCGCGGTCGGCTCCGGGCAACCGCGGACTAGCCCCGCTTGAGCCACGCGCCGCCGTCCTCGTGGCTTATGCGCTTTGGGCTATAGGCTGGGCGATGGTTTCGGCTTCGTACGTCCTTGAGACCGCACCGGCACATACGGATATGCTCGCTTCTGAGCCAGACAGGAGCGATGCGCGACGTGCCACTGGACTGACCCTCGAAAGACGACCACGCCAAAAGGCCACCGTATCGGGCGGCGGCAATAATAGCATCGAGGCGTAAAATTCATCCTCGTGAACCATCCAAATAAGTATGAAGGGCCTCACTCTACCCACTGGAACCGGCCGATGGCAAATGGAACGGCGCGCGTTGATGGTGTGACGAACGAGCTGCGTCGTTTTTTGGCAGTGTAAAATCTTGTGGCATTGTCCGCCTAATTAAGTACGCACCAGTCGGAGCTTTGGCTTAGATTAGCCTGCCCAGCGAACTCCTGGGTGTGTGAGAAGGTGGCGCGCATTTTGCTATCACCCAAACTATCCTGTGTACCCTGACACGCTGAAGCTCTGCAGGGTGCTTTTCGGCTTCTCTGTTCGCGAAGAAAATAACCGGATACGGACCCGGGTTGGGGATAGGCACAAGTATGCCCCGAGGGGGAAAAAGGGGCGTCCGATAGCGGAACCCGGGTCCGTAACATTCATGTACCACTCGTCGTCGCTCTCGAACAAATTGTTCGTAACCGCTGAGGGTGAGAGGCCTTGGATCGTGAGGCTCAAGCGAAGTCGTTACGCCTGCGCATGTACGTGCTCTGCTCCGAGTGCGCGCGTCTAATCGATCTGGCCGAGGGCGATCGGCAACAGCGAGACGTTGAGGGAGTAGACTTGGTCCGTCACGCTGCCGAAGAGCACGCGGCTTGGCTGGAACTGCTAGACATCCGCTCGTAAAACGGAAAAGGCCCGAGGGGCGGAAGAACACAAAATGGGCGTCCCGAGTCGCGGATGATGGATGAGCTTTGCTTCTCGGGGAAGCCGGGAAAGCCGTCGACCTTTTCGATACTCAGGAGTTGGCCGCCGGGAACGCCGCCGGTGAGAAACCAGCGTCTTGCGGCCCAGGCGCGCGCTGGTCAGGCCGACGGTCAGACAGGCGATTCCGGCTCCGGCGATCACTACCTCGAATTCGCCCGCCGTCATGATGATCAGATAGCACGAGCGGGAGCGATGCGACCATCGGCGCCAGACGCGGAGGTGTGCTGCTGGAAGATCATTCAGTAGCCCGGGCATCGGCACCGAATTCCTCGCCCACAGAGAGAAAATCGCAGGCGCAGCGATCACTAGCAGTCGGTGTGAGGCGTACAGGGCGCGACCCCGCCAAGATCCACTTTCAGCCTTGGGTGACAGTGTCGATTGATCGCGACCCCAAAATCGCAGTTACCGACGCCAAGCCGTTAGTTGCCATGTACGGGGGCTTTGCCCAGTATCATCCGTACTTTGAGGCGCACGGATTCGGGCCTGAAGCGCGTAAGCTCCAGGCGGCATCAAACTCCATGAGACCTGCTGAGGCTGCCCGTGTCGTTCCGGACGAGATGGTGAGGACCTTTGCCGCATGTGGGACGCCGGATCAGGTACGCGAGTGGGTTGAACCGCTGTGGCAGCGGGCCAACTCTATGCTGATCTTGCCCCCAAGCTGGGGACTGAGTCCGGAACAACCGGCGGCAAAGACGACTGCGATTGCCGAAACCTTCTGGGCTGTCTGAATCAGAAGATGCGAGAGCTTGGAGTTGCGTGGCGCGGCGCGCGACGACCGGCGTCGCACGATCGCTCGAAATGAGAGGGCCTCCGCGACGAAGCGCACGATGGTCCCCGAAAACTACAACTGGTTCACAGAGGGCTTCGACGCCGCCGATCTGAAAGATGCCAAGGCGCTGCTCGAGGAGCTGAGCAGTTAGAATGCCCGGAAGAAAGCTCCGCCAGCGTGGCTCGAACAAGCTGCATCTCATGCAGCTGGGTGCTGCGGGCTGGGAGATCACTGACGGCGAGCGCGTGATCCTGCTCGACCCCCTATCTGTCGCGCCTGCGTATCACGGGTCAGTTCGGGACGTACACCACGCCGTCGCCGCCCGGTGACACGCGACGGATCTTCGGGCCCGAAGACGATCTCGTGGGGGACGAGGCCGCCGTCGACGCGCACATCACGCGGGTGGACTTCATCCTGCACTCGCACTCGCACTTTAACCACACGCTAGACATGCCATACATCGCGCGGAAGACGGGTGCCACCGTGATCGGAACCGAGAGCACGATCAATCTGGCTCGCGCGGGCGGCGTTGCGGAATCGCAGCTGCTCGCCGTGCATGGCGGCGAAGACTGGGCCTTCGGCGATTTCTCGGTGAAAGTGATCCCGAGCCTGCATTCGGCGCTCAACAACAAGCACTTCTTCGACTCACGCGTGGTGCCGCGCGACTTCCGCGGCCCGCGCCGGCTCGCCACCGATGTCGAGGGCGGCACGCTCGCGTATTTGCTCCGCCTCGCCGGCTACCGGATCCTCTGGTTCGGTTCCATGAACTACATCGAGCGCGAGGTGCAGGGCCTCCGCCCGGACGTGGCGATAATTGCCGCGGCCCGCCAGCGCCTGGAGATCTACGACTACACCGGTCGCCTCATGCGCGCGCTCGGCCTGCCGCGCGTGGTCTTCGCCACCCACTGGGACGAGCAGTCCTTTCCGTTCGGCGCTCCTCAGGACGACCGCCTGCGCGAAGCCGAGGTCTTCGTACGGGAAGTCAAGAAAGTCTCTCCGCGCACCCGCGTCGTCCTCCCCGGGCACTTCGAGCGCCACACGCTACCGCCAAAGCGCCGCTCGATCCCCCGCGGCTAATGCTCGTCCTTCGACCTCGGCTCGAAGCTGTTCCTGGAGCACGGCAGTTTAGATCAGTGCTTGTGGTGAGCTGGGGGAGGCGAACGCAGGTCAGCAGCGGCCTCTGGCTCTGCTCGCGCATGTGCTCGCTGAAGGGCCGTGGTCCTCGCGCCGCGGACTACGCCGTTCCTGGGTGACAGCGATTTTCTTACCCGGGTCCATGATCTAGCATTCGTAGGGCCGTAAGGGTCGCGCAGGGGGAGGCGCTGATGCGCTGCTCACGAGGCGGAGCTGCATAGGCTCAAGGGCGAGTTGCTGCTGATGCAGGACGCAGCGAACACCGTGGAAGCAGAGCGCTGTTTCTCCAGCATCGAAGAGATCGTGCACGAGCCGGATTTTACTATCCGGCGCGTACAGTCAGCAGCGCCTGCGGATGCCCGCCGATGGCGACAATGGCCCCGCTCGGATAGGGCCGCTGACAGCTAGCGCATGGTTTACCGGGCACGTCGACCCCGGCACAGGTTCAACTCGCTCAGCTCATCACGAAGCCGGGGTAGCCCCTGATGGCCACCTCCTCGCATTTCTGATGATAGGTTACGACGCCACCGGCGTACGACAACATTCGTCGCTGCTTGCCGGGGACGTTCGAGCCCACGTACCACGAGTCAGTCTTCGAAATGAGTGTCGCGTTGGCCACTTCGTCATGGTACTTGACCCAGTCGTCCTGCGCCTCCTTGGTCGGCTCGATCTCGGTCAGGCCGCGAGCCTTCATGTAGCCGATGCAGCGCGTGATCCAGTCCACCTGGTGCTGCAGGCAAGTGGTCATGTTGCACAGCGCCGCCGCCGGTGCCAACGGCGCGCCGGTGGTGAAGAGGTTGGGATAGCCATGGATCTGCAGGCCGAACGTGGTGCGGATGTCCTTGCTCCATTCGTCCTTCAGCGGGCGGCCGCCGCGTCCGCGAATGTCGATGTGGGTCAGGGCGCCGGTCCCCGCGTCGAAGCCGGTGGCGAGCACCAGGATGTCGACTTCGTGCAGCTTCCCGTCAGCGGTTCGCACTCCGCGTTCGGTGAGGCGCTCGATCGGAGTTTCCTTCACGTCGACAAGCTCCACGTTGTCGCGGTTGAACGCCTCGAAGTAGTTCGTTTCCAGCGGCACTCGTTTCGTGCCGAAGCCGTAGGTGGTGGGAATCAGCATCTTGGCCAGCGCCGGGTCCTTGATGCGACGGCGAATCTTGTCGCGCACGAAGACAGAGATCTCCTCGTTGACCTGCGGATCGAAGAACAACTCGGGGAACAAGCCGACCCAGAAGGCCAACGAGCCTTCTTCCCACATTTCTTCCAGGTCCGCTTGTCGCTCCTCGGGCGACAAGTCGGCCCACCTGCCGTGCATGAAATCGAAGTCGAAGCCGGTGAACGTTCTCATCACGCGATGGCGCAGCTCGTTGAACCGCTTCTTGTAGGACGCTCGATCCGCGTCGGTCAGCTTCGGGTTGTTCATCGGAATCGCGTATTGCGGGCTGCGCTGGAACACTTTGAGGTGGGCGACCTGGCTCGCGATGGTTTGGATCACCTGGATGCCGGTCGCGGCGGTCCCGATCACGCCGACCTGCTTGTCGGTGAAATCGATGGGCTCCTTGGGCCAGCGGGCGGTGTGGAAGATCCGGCCCTTGAACTCGTCCTGACCGGCGAACAGAGCGGACAGCGGCTCTGACAGCATCCCGGCGCAGCTGATGAGGTACTGAGCCTGCAGCCTCTCGCCTTTGTGGGTGGTGATGGACCAGCGCTTGGCTGCTTCGTCGTAGCTTGCCGCCGTCACGCGGGTGTTGAACTGGATGTCCTTGCGCAAGTCGAACCGATCCGCCACGTGATTCAGGTAACGCTCGACTTCAGGCTGCGCGGGAAAGCGCTCGCTCCAGTTCCACTCGTCGTTCAGCTCCCGGGAGAACCAATACTGGTAGACGTGCGATTGCGAATCGACGCGCGCGCCGGGATAGCGGTTCCAATACCAGGTGCCGCCGAGGTTGTCCCCAGCTTCCAGCCCCCGCACCGTGAGTCCCTGCTCGCGCAGTCGATAGAGTTGGTACATGCCGGCAATGCCGCGCCGATGATGAGGGCATCGAGCTGGGTGGCATTCGTGGAGCTGCTAGCCAACGGCACAGCTTCGGTAGTTGCGGACATATTTCCTCCAGTGCAAGTTGGCAGGCACGCCTTGCGCGACATGAACACTCTCGTGCTGCTACTGCGCCCGCCCATCCATTGTGTATGCAGCGCCCCGATAAGAGGAAGACGTGCCCCGCAAACGCGTGCGTTAGCGCGACGGCTGCTCGTTGCGTTACTGCGACGACTGCTTGGTACGGACTGTCTTCGAGAAGTAAAGCCAAGACAAACTGATGGCACGCCGCGTGCTGACGAAAGCTTGTACTAACATTTACTAACAAGTTCGGCCCGGGGCACCCTAGTGTTTTGCTGCCGATGTTTACCGCCTGCGGGACGATGAACCCGTGACAGTCTTGGTCCGTGGAAAGGACCAGAGAAGGTTCATAAAGGACAGGAGATTGTGATCCCAAGCCTCGAAGAGCTGCGAAAACGCCTAGTCCCTGTCGTTGGGCCAGATTCCGCGCCTAATTCCCTTTTCAAGCGCAAGCCGCGGCTTTCGACGATGCCGGCTCGCCCCAACCTGCCGCTGTCCTCTGATTCGCCGGCGCCTCAACATCTGAGTGCGCCCGCGTGTGATCATTCGAGTGCGCAAACCGCGCCGCTGGGCGACGGGTCGGCCGTCGAACATCCGGGTGCGGAAATTGGCGTGGGTAGCGCACACTCGGACGACCAAATCGTGCAAGATCTCGCAGGGGGAAACTGTCCTCAGCGCGGCCTTTTTCGCTTCCGACGACCTGCCGCCGAGAATCCAACAAAACAACGACGATATTTCGTGAAAGAGGGGGTTTTTGTCGATCACGAGGACGAGAAACCGATCACGTGCGCGGGGGAGGCCGTGAAGGGAATACCCGACAGGCTCCCGGTCGACCTCAAGACGCTGTTTCCCAAGTTGTCCCTGCGCTGAATAACACACACGCAGAAGGTGCTAAGAATGCGGTTAAAAGGGAGTGTGAAAAATCACATCACCCCAGGGTCCGTGCAGATTTACGGCCTCCCGGGCACAGACAACAACTTCGGCGTTCGGGACAACGGCTCTGGTCAGATGTGGTCCGAATCCAAGAGAGTTGGTTCCATCAACTATTGGACCGGTGATGTGGCTTTGGCCAAAGAGTGTATCCCGAGAATTCGCTTCTGGGTCGAACTGCTTGCCTTGCTCGGATTGAAAAGTGCGGCGTTGCCCAACGTCAGTTGCAAATACGAAGTGTCATACTTGTACATCGGGGCCAAAGCCGTGCCGCGAACGACGGGCTTGAGATATCACTGGTCGTGACCGGGCGACTATCGGAGAAGGTAGCCGCGCTGCCAGGCTTGTGGCAATCCGATACGCAAAAGGGGAAGCAGAGAACAACAATGAATCCAAGACTCGAAGAGCTAAGAAAGCGCCTTATGCCGTCCGAGGCCACTGGGAGTTCTGATGCTATCTTCACGCGTAGCTCAGAATCGGCGCCCGCTGAGCGTTCCAAACAGGCTATCAGCCCCGCCGACACCGCCGAGTGGAATTCGGACGCGCAAGGTCCACCACCCGCTGAGCCGGTAGCACACCAGAAACTCGACAACGAGGACGGCCAAGCGTCAGTGGATAAAGTAAAGTCCATCGATCAACGTGCTCAAACAGTTGCGACTCTCTTTGAACCGGCGCGTCGCTATCGAGAGCGTCTTTCGAGCTCGTTTGAGTCGATTCGTACGCTCCATGTGGATCTCGGCGCGCTCGCGCAATCGGTCGAACCGCTCGGCGCGCTGCACAACCAAGTCATCGATTTCTTAAACGCTATACAAACTCAACTTGGTGAAATGGCGAAGTCGCTCGAGGCAGCCAAGGCGTTGCGGCTGCAACTGTCGGAGCTTGTCCAGGCCCTGGATGCGGGGAGCGAATTACAGTCTCAGACCTACGAGCTATCGAAGGCGCTAGGTGTCGCTCTCCAGGCTGAACGTACAAAGGGCAACTAATAGTATCGCGCCTAATAGTATCGCGCGATGACGAGTTAGCCGCCTTCGTCGCGCGTGCCACACTAGGCTTGGCCGATCGGCACGCGAAACTGCACTTCGCCCTCCTACGTCTGGTTCGCCGCCAGTGTTGACAACTCCAGAAACGGGGTGCCGGGATCGATCAGCATCTCGATACGGTCGCGGACGAACATCTTCTTTTGCCACGCGAGCCGATCGAGATCGCGCTCGCCATGGTTCGCCACCTCAAAAACACAGAGTTGCGCTCCATCGCGGGCACGCTCACGCTATCACTCGACCCAGTTAAGGCAATCGGGCTGATTCTAGGCTGGGGGGTCGCCCGAAGCGCGGATGGAGCCTGTGCATTGGTCACCCTCGCGCCACCCGCGATGAGCTTTTAGCGCTGTCGTGCGCTGAGCGTGCTATGTCTGTGGCAGGTGAGGTAACTTAGCCGGCGACGAGGGCGTATCCAAACCTGACCCAGGCTGCGAATATCTGGAACTTAGGAAACCGGACCCGGCTAACGAAAGCGCTTCCCTCCTCTGCCATCCGTGCGGCTGCGCTGCCAGCTGCTTGAGTCGGATCGCCGCGGCCAACTCCGCCGGGCCACCGCCCACGACCAGCACGTCGAACTCCATCGATTCGCGCTGCATCGCCTACCAGGTCGCCTTTCGCAACATAAGCGCACAGTTGCCCGCTCAGAACTGCTCCTCTCGCAGCGCCTGAGCGGTAGAGGCGCCGGTTCGCACCACCCGCGACAGGGCGCTGGCTTTGGGCAGAATCTGCTCGGCATAGAACCGCGCGGTCGCGATCTTGGCGCGGCAGAATTCCTCGTCGCCGTCCAGCACCAGCTTCGCCCGCGCGGCGAGCGCGGCGCGCGCCATCTGCCAGCCGCCGCAAACATAGCCGGTCAGCATCATGTAGCTGACCGAAGCCGCCAGGGCCGCGTCGGGATCCCGGCCGATCGCTTGCAACACCCAATGGGTTGCCTGCTCCAGGGCCTCAGTGCCGTCCGTCAAGTTCTCGCGGATGGTCGCGAAGTCGTCGCCGTCGACATCGTCGAGCTGTGCCTCCACCTCGCGTATCTCGTCGATCAGAGTCGCCATTGCCCGGCCGTTGTCCATCGTCAGCTTGCGCCCGACCAGATCGGCGGATTGGATTCCGGTTGTCCCCTCGTAGATCGTGGCGATGCGCGCGTCGCGCAGATGCTGCGCGGCGCCCGTCTCCTCGACGAATCCCATGCCGCCAAAAACCTGAATGCCAAGCGAAGCAAGCTCCACGCCCAGCTCCGTGCACCAGCCCTTGAGCACTGGCGTCAGCAGATCCACTCGAGTTTGCCGGTACTGGCGTTGCGCGATATCCGGGTGTCTGTGCGCGACATCGACATCGGCCGCCAATACATACCCGAAGGCGCGCATCGCCTCGATCTGCGACTTCATGGTGAGCAACATCCGCCGCACATCCGGGTGGTGAATGATCGTCACCCGAGCGCCGCTTTTCTGTCCCGCCGGCCGACCCTGGACGCGTTCCTTGGCGTAGTCGCGCGCCGCCTGATAGGCGCGCTCAGCAATCCCGAGGCCCTGCAAGCCCACCTTCTGCCGCGCCTCGTTCATCATGGTGAACATGTGCGCGAGCCCGCGGTTCTCCTGGCCAACGAGATAACCGATGGCGCCCTCATGGTCTCCGAAGCTCATCACGCAGGTGGGGCTGGCGTGAATGCCCAGCTTGTGATCGATCGACGCACATTGCACGTCGTTGCGTGCACCCAACGCGCCGTCGGCGTTCACCTGGAACTTCGGCACCAGGAACAATGAGATCCCCCGCGTGTCGTCCGGCGCATCGGGCAGCCGCGCGAGCACTAGGTGCACTACGTTCTCGGCCAGGTCGTGATCGCCCCAGGTGATGAAGATCTTCTGCCCGAAGATCCGGTAGTGCTTGCCCTCGGGTACCGCCTTGGTCCGGACGGCGGACAAATCCGAACCCGCCTGCGGTTCGGTCAGGTTCATGGTTCCGGTCCATTCGCCACTAATCAGCTTCGGCAGATAGCAGCTTTTCAGCTCCTCCGACGCGTGTGCCTTGATTGCCTCCATTGCTCCAGCAGTGAGCAGGGGACAAAGTGCGAAGGACATGTTGGCCGAATTCCACATCTCCACGGTCGCGGCGGCGATCAGCCCGGGCAGTCCCTGCCCGCCATACTCGGGATCGCCATTCAGTCCGTTCCAGCCGTTGTCCACGAACTGGCGGTACGCCGCGCCAAAACCTTCCGCGGTCGCTACGCCGTCCTTTGTCCAGGTCGCCCCTCGCTCGTCACCTTTCTTGTTGAGTGGCGCAAGTACTTCCCCAGCGAATTTCGCCGCCCCCTTGAGCACCGAATGCGCCAACTCCGGCGTCACCTCCTCGTAGCCCGGTAGCGATGAAAGGTTTGCCAGGCCCACCAGCTCGTTGATCACGAACTGCATGTCGTGTAGCGGCGCGCGATAGGCTGTCATGGGAAAGCTCCTTGAGAGATCTACCTGGGTTTACGGTCCTTCCGCAAGCATGCAAGCCACCACATTCCGCTAGCCGGCGTATTGCTTGCGCAAGACCTTCTTGGCGATCTTGCCCACGCTGGTCTTGGGCAGCGCGTCAACGAAGACAATGCGCCCTGGCACCCCGTATTTCGGGGTGACGCCCCCGGCCGCGAACTCCTGAAGCCACAGCTTGATATCGTCCTCGGACACTAGCTGACGTGTTTAGATGGCTTACTGACCGCTAGTAAAGTCGCCCGGGAGTTCGAATTCACCCCGCTCCGCCAGCGAGTCTTCAGTTTTCTGGATTCTCTCATCATCCGCATAAAACACTCGCGTTTGGCCGCAATCCGGCACCTCAGGTCCACCGGAGAACTGGTCTCGTCGGGGTTCAGACGCGAGTTTTGGAGATTTCTCTCTGTTCGTACTTTGGGCGGTGGACTTAGCTTGTAGATGGATCTGGCGTTGACTTGAACGAAGGAAGGGTAAGCGTCGTGCTCAGACCGGCGGCGCACATCCGAGGGCCCGCTTTTGCGCCGCCCAGTCCACTGGGATATCAGGACGGCCGGTCCGTAGTGCTTGCGCGGTAAGCTCGGGCGGTTGACGGCCTGCCACAATCCGCTCCACCATCTCGGGCGCGAGAAACGCCAGACGTATAAGCCGGCTGACGTATTGCTTGCCGACTCCGTTGCACTTGGCGATCTCGACCATCGATCCGCATCGGCCACTCACGAGATCGTCGAACCAGCAGTGTGCGCGCGCCACCGCTCTGAGCAGCGCCTGATCGGTCTTGCAGGACGCTCTCGCCCCACCGTTGACTACGAGTCGAAGCTCAACCCCTCGCCGCCTGATCTGCATGGGTACGTGACGTTTGATTGAAAGATGGCTCGAACCATCTGGTGCCCCGGTATTCGAGAGCGGGAGTCTGATCGAAAGCCGCATGCCATCCCGGCCAAGGTCGACCCGGTCGATCAGCGATGACAGAGCATTATCTTGCTCAAGCTGCAGGCGCTCACTCCATGCTGCAGCCGATTTCAGAAGCGGAGCGATCCGGCTCGAGTCGAACCCAGCCTCTTCAATTGCGGAAACCACCGTCTGCTGATCATCGAGAATGCTTTGGGCAGCGGCCGCGACGCTGCGCTCGATCTGAGCAGCGGGCAGGCGCCAGCCGCCATCCACGCGAGCGGCGGGTCCTTTCATCAAGCTGCGCGAAACGTAGTAGCGATAGCGGCGGTCGCCCTTCACCGCGTGGCTCGGCGTCAGACCCTCACCGCTCTCGTCGAAGAGTTTGCCAATAAGCACACATGACTTCGTACCTGAGCTGCGTGGCCCGTAACCGGTGCTGTGCTCGCGCAGCAGTTTCGCAACGTTGTCCCAAATCGCACGGTTGACTATGGGCGCATGCTGGCCCGAGTGGCAGACGCCCTTGTGACGGATCTCACCAACATAGATCGGGTTTCTCAGCAACGTATAAAGCGCCCCGCGTGAGAACGCCTGACCACCCGACTCGACTCCCTCTTTGGAGACGCGGATCTTCGAGCGGACGCCATTTCGGTCGAGTTCCACCTTGAGGAGCCGCACGCGGCCCAGCTCACAGTAGCGCGTGAAGAGGTGTCTCACGGTCGTGGCTTCGGCTTCGTTTATGACCAGCTGGCGCTCGCGCGCTTCGTACCCTAGCGGCACCAGGCCGCCCATCCAGATGCCTTGCGCTTGGAGGCGGCGATCTTGTCGCGGATGCGCTCGCCGGTCACCTCCCGTTCGAACTGCGCGAACGACAGCAAGACGTTCAGTGTAAGGCGGCCCATCGAAGTGGTGGT
>Ga0185299_10003091_pt1 | contig 23277 bp, 16 predicted proteins | sample PaiPotPPA55metaG_FD_128002 | JGI IMG/M metagenome (GOLD analysis project Ga0185299, IMG submission 128002) | Iron sulfur acid spring bacterial and archeal communities from Banff, Canada, to study Microbial Dark Matter (Phase II) - Paint Pots PPA... ... | reverse complement strand
GATGATCATCGAGCGGACCCGTATCGAGGGCCATACGCAATCGCAGGAATCATCCTCAAATGATATGCGAAGCGGCTCTCGCAGGTCGAGTGCAAGAGGCAGCGACTTGGTGTGCCAGCTTCGGCGAAGAAGCCGCCTCGCTTCGCCTGGCGAGACAACCGAGGCGGCTGTCTCTACATCGGCGTCTATGAAACAGGGCGCAACGGGGCGGCGCGTTATTCCACCTCGAAATCGGCGGTGCGTGTTTTGGTGGAGTTGCCCGCCGAATCGACGGCGCGCAACTGCACACGATAAGAACCAGGGTCGAGCGAAGCAACCGGCAGTTTGAGTCCCAGGGGAATGACGGGATCGCCAGCTTTTCCCTTGGGAGTCCGGCCTCCGGTGTGAAGTTTCTCTTTTCCGCTCTTGCGTTCCACGACGACCAACTCAAAAGCAACATCCGGAGGATTCGGAGTTTTCAGGAGTGGCTCGTAGACCTCCGCGTAGATGCCGGCGGTATCGGTCTTCTTGAAATGGTTGGAAGCCGAGGGCGAAATCTGCATTCCGAGCACCACCAGGGGGGTTCTGTCTTCGAGTAATTGGCTGTCGAGGCCGGTGGAGATGTCGGCGGCACGGCGAATGTCGTTGCTGAGCGCCACACTGCTGATGCTGAATTCCTGACCTCGGTAGGGGTCTATCGAAAGCGGCGTTTCAAGTTTGCCGAAGGTCTGGTTGCCGGAGCTGAACACAACTTTCAATTTGTACTCGCCGGAGGCGACGCCGAACTGGTTTTCGTAACGGTACGACTGCTTCCGGAATTCCTCGATTTCTTTCTTGTCGTCGAAGTCAACATTCACGGTATCGCTGAACCGCGCGGCAATCGACGCGTCCGGCTTGTATGCGATACCCAGGATGTTGATGGCGGCATGCTGTTTCCCTTTCACCTTTTCAAACTTGAGCGCCGCGGAAGGAATCTCCATGGCAAGATGGACCTGGGCGGTGTTGGGCGAGGTGTAGAAGAAAGGAGCCTGCATCAAGGCGGAGACGTTGCCCTGCATCTCGCCGCCGGCGCGGGCTTCCAGGTCTTTCTCAATGGGATTGCCGGCCAGAAGGTCGGTTGGCTTGACATTGCAATAACCGCTGCGTGCGCGAACCTCGGTTCCGCCGCGCTCCACTTTGACCTTTAAGGTGTGGCAACTCCCCTCGGGTAAAACTGCGGGCTTGTATCCGAGAAGGTAATACTGGTTTTGATCCTTGGCGATGCGTTCCAGCCCGCCCAGCAAATCGTTGGTGTTGAGGATGACAAAGCCGCCCGTACCGTCGGCAAGTTGATAAAGAACTTGCTGGTTGTCTGAGGCACTGGGAGGAAATTGCGGAACGATCTGCCTGGGATTGTAGGTGTTGTATAGGTTGTTGTTGGATACAATTCCACCGCCGCCACCACCAGTCTTGCCGCCGCCAGTCCCGCCGCCACCGGTCTTGCCGCCACCGCCAGTCCCACCTCCTCCAGTACCACCGCCACCGCCGTGACCGCCGCCGGTTCCACCGCCGCCTCCGGTTCCACCTCCACCATGGCCACCGCCGCCACCACCTCCGCCGCCGCCACGTTGCGCGAGAAACGGAGCTGGTTCGGCAAACTCGGCCAGCATGAGAGCAGGCGGGTGAGTGTCGTTACTGGAATAGTGAAGTGCGGCCGGGACAAGTGATACGGATGCGGAATGGATCGAAGGCCGCGCCAGACGGCCCAGGGGATGCATATCCGGCGCCACCAAACCACGAACATCGATGGGATAGATGGCAACGTTCGACCTATTGCAGGTATCGATGACTGCGGCTAGTTCCGACTGGTATTCCACGGTCAGCGGAAAACCGGAGGTCAACATGACCAGCGTCTTGCGCCCCGGCACTGTCGACAGGCTTTTTGCCAAGCTTCGCAGAGCGAGCAGCACACTGCGGACGCCGAAATCGGCTTCGGCGTTTCCCAGAGACGGCGCGGCAGGGGGAGCACCCAGGGACGCCACTGTGACCGGAGGCTCGGCGTTCGGCGAAACTGCAGATCCTTTAATGCCCATCACTACCTGCTTCAGCCGCTGGGCATTCGCCGTGAAGTTTTGCGAGATCTGCACACTGCCGCCGAAATTCGCAATAGCGATCAAACGGTCGGGGCCGGCATTGGCATCGATAAATTTTGCCGCGGCATCCCTGGCCTTGGCTTGATCACCAAAATCCATGCTGGAATTGTCAAAGAACAGGACGAGGTAGCGCGGCTGAGAGTTAGGAGAACCAGTGCTTTGCTCGAAGGAGAAACTGGTGATGTTTTGCTCCTTGCCATCTTCCCACACCTTGAAATCCTTCTGGGTCAGATCGCGAATGTAGTTCCCTTTCTTGTCGGTCACCACCGTATCCACGAGAACCAAACGGGTCTCCACACGGATGACCTCTGGTGCAGACTGGGGCGAGGTGGCAGGCTGCTGGGCATGCGCAACAGGGTGGTCGGAGCCGAGTTCGAGGAACATCCAGCCGCTAACCAGACAGATCAGGCCAATCAGCAGAACCAGCCGGCGATCGCGCATATGGAACCTCCGTTGTGGGCGTTTAACGAATCTCATTAACGAATCTCAACCGTCCCATTTTCCGCGGACATCAATTGTCCTTCCGCGTCCCTTACCACCAACCGGACCAGATAACTCCCCGGCTTTACGTCGAAGCTCGCCTTGAGTGTTATGCCCGAGGGGAACTTATGTTCCAGAGTGTCATCTTTCAACTTCATAGTCACTGTTTCTTGCGTTCCCTGAATTAAGTTGCCATTGCGATTAAACAAGGCAGAGATACAGGTCAAAACGTTGTTATTTCTCCCCTCGACTTTTCGGAACCGCAGGTGATGTACGTCCACTTGGGCAAGAACGATCAGCTTGGCATCCTCGTCGCTGGTTTTGAAAAACTGGGTGCGCAATTTGACGGGAAGATTGTGAATCTCCTCCTGGGAGAATGTTGCGTCTTCGATTTCCTGCTTCGCCTCTTCGTCCGGATTGGCAAAATTCTTGGGGGCGTAATAGCCGCGGCGCGCCTGCAAGGTCAGCTTCTGCTGGTTCTTGAGCGTGATCTTGAGACTATGGAAGCTGCCGTCGAGCTTCAGATTTTGCGGAACGAATGCCAGCATGTAGGAATATTCCGGGGTCTCGGCAACGCGCCGGAAGCCTTCGTTGAAATCGTTGTTGTTGTGAAAGAAAGTGCCGCCGGTGCCGTCGGCTAAGACGGCGAGAAGGTCATCGTTGGCGGCGGCGGCCGCACTCTCGATCAATCCCTTACCGGGGGGGGGCGCATGAGCGCTGTGCTGACTGATTTCTCCAAAGGGAAGGACCACGTACAGCCCGCGCGCGTCCAGCGTGTTTATGGCGATCTGCGAGCGCACGGCACGATCGATGATATCGATGTATTCATACTGGAGCTGGGGAACGATAAAACCGGGAGAAACAAGGACCACACTTCGCTGGCCAGGCTTCCGGGAAACGGCATGGACCGCATCCTTCAGAGAACCGAGAGCTATGCGGCTCTCGTGCTCCCCTGCATTCAATACATCGCCGCTAATGGCACTGACCTGCGCCGACAGATTTCCGATCGGTTGACCTTGAAGGTTCGTGGGCGCGCAATCAAGCGCCTCCTGGAGAGCAATCTGTGTAGCCTGAGGATCTTTCTGGTTGACGATGAGATCAGCCTGATAGTAACTGATCCTCGGACAATCACCCTCAAAACTGCCAGCGATGGGGTGGGGCTGCAGGCTTAACAGGGCTTCATGCAGCCTGGTGCGATCGTCTGTAAAGTCCAGGGTCGTACGACCTGAGGTGGTGAAGATGGCCGCACGATCGGTGGGCCGCAGCGTGGTTAAGTGGCGCTCCGCAGCTTCGCGGACATGGGCGAGATCCCGAACTCCAAGTGCACGTTCGTCGAAAATGTAAGCTACAAAACGTTCGGGTCCAGGAGTCGCGTTCACAGGATTGGGAGGCGCATCGCTGGAAGGAATATCGCTGGAGTTCTCGACCGCCTTCTGGCGCGCCTTCGCGGCGATGGTTCCGGGCTGTTCGACTTCGAACTGGGTGATGACTTGCGCCTTGCCTTTGTCGAAGACTTGAAAGTCCTCCTGCCGAAGACTACCAACCGCGTTGCCCTTGGAGTCGCGAACGACGGCGCGCACAATCACTAGTCTTACGTTCACCTTGAATGTGGTGGGCTCATCGTGAGTGGCGATCTCCGCCGAGTCCTGCTTGATTTCAGACTGTGGGGCTGGGCCCGGGGTGGGAGTCTGCGGCGAGGCCTGCGCGAATGCAGGGGTGGGGCAAACGAAAAACCCTATCACGCACAGAAGAAAACAGGGGAACGACTTATGGACGAAGAAGCCCACTCTTGACCCAGCGCTCGGTGTGACCAGCTGCCTGGCTTCCGGAGAACTCCTCATAAAAACACCATCAATCGCCGGGGGGAAGGCAGGGCGGCCCGCAGTCGCTGCCCCAGAAGCTGGGAATCCCCTTGAACTTCCGATGCTGCCGAACAGTGTACACCCGCCACTGCTGCCGCGACATGGTTGAATGGAGTTCCAATGGCTGGCAGGATCTTTCGTCGTGAAGATCATGCTAGTTTGGACCACGAGCTGCAGACTATGAAATTCGATTGGAGCGAAGGCGCCCTGGCGGAAGGCCTGCGATTGTATGAAGCGGGCGAGTTTTTTACCGCTCATGAGGCTTGGGAAAGCGTATGGCTGGGGTCTCCCGAACCGGAGAAGACGTTCCTGCAGGGGCTGATCCAGGTGACTGCCGCATTCCATCACCTGCGACGTAACAATCCGCTGGGAGCCATGCTGTTGCTGCAGGCGGCGCTGCGCCGGCTGGACCGGTACCCGTCCGGCTTCGGGGGGATATCGGTCACGCTGCTGTGCCATGACATACGGGAGTGTTTGAGTACGCTTGAGGCGGGCGAATCAGTATCTCAACTGCTCTCGCCCCGAATACGCGGTCCGCAAGACTCCGCCTGAGCAATTATAAGAAACTGGGCACGGAGGCTTCTGTTTCAGGCCTTCAGCCAAATCACTGGAAAAGCGTGACCTAATCTGCGGAAATCAGAATCGCTGGTCACCAGCGTAGCCTTATGTTCGATTGCCAGCGCTGCCGCAAAGCTGTCCACATAGTAAAGCTTATACTTTGCCTTTGCATCGGCGGCTTGCAAAGCCCTGGGTCTGGTGGCGTCCAGCACCTCGATCGGTAGCGGACTCACCGCGTGTACGGCTCTGAGTGCTTGCTCCGGTCCGGAGTCGCGGAGAATCTTTCCATACACCTCGCCGTAATTCACAGCTGACATCAGCACCTTTGCGCGCCCACGCCTGGCTTCTGTCAGAAGACCCTCGACTTTGGAAGCGCCCGGGTTATCCTGCAGAAAAGCGAATAGCGCGCTGGCATCGAAGACGTATGTCTTCATTTATCGTGTTCGTCTTCTTCGCGATGTTCTTTTTCCCAGCTAGTCAACAAGTCTGGACCGTCTGCCAGAAGGCCCCTCACGCGACTGATGTAGTCGTCAGTGATGGGCTGCAGGACGATGCGGCCGAATTGGTCCTCAATAATTTGAACCTTGGTTCCCGCTTCAATCTTGTGTTTTCGGCGAAGCTTCGCCGGAATCACAAGTTGCCCCTTGGACGTAAATGTAGCACTCATGTCTGACATGCCTTACATTATATCATGAGTAAGACGTCACTAATAAGTTGGAAAATACGCAGGCTTCCGCAATTTAAAACCGAAAACGTGATAACGAGCCGCAGCATTCGCCTCTCAAATCTTGCCGGCCTCCATCGCCGCTTCGGTCTGCAGACTCTGCAGATCCCGCGAGATCGTTGCCACAGCGAGGGTGCGTCCCCCGCGTTTATACGACACGGCACACTCCCGAGCATTAAGATTGCCGTCGATCTCGACCGAATCCCATCGCTCGGCGTGCCCCACATAGTTAATGGCGACGTCGTAGTGCTGGCTCCAGAAAAACGGCACCGCATTGAATCGTTCGCGATAGCCTAGAATGTTTTTGGCCGCCACTTGCCCCTGGTGCTCAGCCACGACCCAATGCTCTACCCGAATGCTCTCACCGGAATGCGGATCGGGCCACCGCGCAACGTCCCCGGCCGCAAAGACACCCTGAGCACTGGTTTCGAGGTATTCGTTGACCACGATCCCGCGGTCAATTGTCAGGCCGGCTTGCTCGGCCAGAGTCAAGGAGGGGCGCACGCCGACACCCAGAACGAAGAAGTCTGCTTCAAGAGCGGTGCCGCCGGTCAACGTTACTGTGGCTCCGTCAATCTTCCTCACGGTTTCTCCCAAGTGGAAGACAACGCCATGGGCTTCATGAAGCCTGCGAATCATGAGGCCGACTTCTGGACCCATCACGCGCTCCAGGGGCTGCTTGCCGGGCGCGATGATGTCCACCGCGATTCCAAGCTTGCGCAATGAGGCTGCAACCTCCAGACCAATGAAGCTCGCGCCGACGACGGCGACCCGCTTGGCAGATGCGGCCCTGGAAACGATCGCGCGAGCATCTGCAAACGTTCGCAAATAGTGAATCTGGGACTCGGTAGCGCCCTCGATCTGCAGTCGGACGGGTTCGGCCCCGGTCGCGATTAGCAGGGCTTCGAACTCGTATGTCTTGCCGTTTTCCAACTGGACATTCTTCTGCGGAATGTCGAGCGCTGTCACTCGCGAATTGAGCACGAGATCGATGTTCTGTTCACGGTAAAAGTCTGGTAGTCGCAATCGCATCCACTCATCGGGCGCGGCGCCCACGAGAAAGTCCTTCGATAGATTCGGCCGGTCGTAAGGAGGCCAATCATCGGTGCTGATCATGGTCAGTGGGCCATCGTAGCCTTCCCGGCGCAGCATGTCGGCTGCACCAAGGCCGGCGGCGCCGCCTCCTATGATCACAACCGAAGCGGGAAGGCTCGGGCCGGCCGCGGAGGCGCGCAGATGCTTTCGATCTGGACCGGCAAGTTTCTCGCGCACGAACACCTTGTCGCCGATCCTTTCCACGCGCCAGCGCGGGATCGGATCGAGCGCGGGCGCACGCAAGGCTTCTCCAGTACGCAGGCTGAAACACGCGTGATGCAAGGGACATCGCAGGGTGTCCCCAACCACGAGCCCCTGCGAAAGCATCCCGTGGTAATGAGTGCAGTTGGCGCCCACCGCGAGAAACTCGTCACCGCGGCGCACCAGGACGACGTCTTCGCCATCTACTTGCCCCAGGGCCATCGCTCCGTCGGCAAGATTACGAACGAAAACTCCATCTTCGAAATCGCGCTTCTTCGGATCTTCCGTTTCTGCCATGTCTTTACCTGTGCCAGAGCCACTGTGATATCGGTCCTGGATTGAAGATGCTGCCGGGGGCTCCCATGGCCCGACTTTATTTGCTGGAGCGCGGCCTGCCAATGATAAGGGCGGGGATGGGAGTGTTGGGCGATCTCGAGCCGCGGCGCCCCCTCGGCTAGTAGAATAACCAGGTCTGCGGCGCCGGCTGTTCGATCAGGCCGGACTCAGGCGTTGTTGAAATATTGCAGCGGATTGCTGATCGCTGCTGCCAGGTCACGCAGGAATTCCGCTGCCCGCGCACCATCCACTACGCGATGATCGCTCGAAAGCGTCAACGTCATCATGGGACGGACGCCGGGATGGCCGTCGACCGGAACGACTCGGTCGGTGATCTTTCCAACCGCGAGAATCGCGGCTTGGGGCGGGATGATGATCGCGGTGAAAGCATCGACGCCGTACATGCCGAGATTGCTGATGGTGAAAGTGCCGCCCGCAAGATCGGCCGGGCGGAGCTTGCCGCTCCGTGCCCGTTCGGCGAGGTCTCGCCGCTGCACCGCGATCTCACCGAGTTCGATTGTGCCGGCATTGCGGATTACCGGCGCGACCACGCCGTCGTCCACTGCCATCGCTACTGCGATGTTGATCTCGGCATTGTTTCGAACGCCGTCGCCGGTCCAGCTTGCGTTTATGCGCGGGTGCTTCTGGAGAACGCGCGCCACGAGGCTTACTAGCAGATCGGTGTGGGTGAGCTTCACTGCGCGCGATTGTTCCGTCGTCCATTCTTCAATCTTAGGCCCGAGCTTCTGCCGAGCCTCGTTCAGCGCGCCGGCGTCCACTTCGCGGAGAACGAAGAAATGCGGGACCGTCGTCCAGCCCTGCGTGGTTCGTTCCGCCATCAGCCTAGAGATGGGGCTGCTGCTGGTAACGGCAGCGGGCGACGTAGCGGCTTTGGATTCCGCAGCGGCGAGAACGTCGGAAGCGAGGATTTCTCCCCCGGGGCCTGATCCGCGCACATCAGCGAGGTTGACGCCGCGTTCGGCGGCGAGGCGTCGCGCTTTGGGAGAAATTTTGATGGACTGGGCCGCGGGTTGCGCGGAATTCGCGGATTGATCCGGCGCTGAGATTACAGAGGCTGGAATTGCAACTGCTGTCGTCTTCCTGCCCGATTCGACTGCGACTTCGTCTGCGGGAGGAGCCTCGCCCGGACGCACGATCCAGGCGATGGTTCGGCCTACCGGCACTTCGGCCCCCGCTTGGATCTTGACACCGGCCAGGACGCCGTCGCCCGGGGATTCGATCTCCATCACCGCTTTGTCGGTTTCGATTTCAAGCAGCGGCTCGCCCTTGACCACGGGCTCACCCTCTCTTTTCAGCCACGAAACAAGCTTGCCAGTTTCCTGCGCCATTTCGAGCGCGGGCATTACCACACTTATTGCCATAGTTGTCCGCCATAGTTGTTCGCGCAGTCTCAGTCGCCTACGACAACGCGCTCTTGCCGCGAACTCGCTTCGATCATCTCGCGCACGCGCTTGCTCGGCTTCGATTCGGTTTCCCGGATTGCGGGGAGCGGACCATCCACCGTGAAATAATGTCTGCCCGCCACCAGAAGTTCTTCGGCGGGGAAGCGGGTTATGATCTCGTGGCCGGTTTCGGTGACAACAATTTCTTCTTCGATACGAGCCGCGCTCCATCCGTCCGTCGAGGGCCAAAAAGTTTCAAGCGCGAATACCATCCCCGGCTTGATTTCGCACGGGTGCTCGATCGAGACGAGACGGCTGATCACGGGCTTCTCCCAGATCGCCAAGCCGATACCGTGACCGTATTGCAGGGCAAAGCAGGATTCTTCGTTGGGGAAGCCGAACTCCTGCGCCTTCGGCCACACGGAGGCAATCTCGGCCGTGGTTCGCCCTGGGCGGACCAACTCAATCGCCGCGTCGAGATATTCCCGGCAACGTTTATACGCGTCATTCATCGCATGCGAGGCGTATCCGATGGTGAAACAGCGGTAATAGCAAGTGCGGTATCCCATGTAGGAGTGCAGAATGTCGTAGTACACGGGATCTCCCGGACGGAGCACGCGGTCCGAAAAAACATGCGGATGCGGATTGCAGCGCTCTCCTGAGATCGCATTCACCGCTTCCACGTATTCAGAGCCGAGATCGTAGAGCACCTTACTCACCAGTCCCACGGCCTGATTTTCGCTCATCCCCGGCTTCATGGCGCGATAGAGTTCGTCATACGCAGCATCGACCATCATCGCGGAGGTGTTCAGCAACGTGATCTCGTCCCGCGTCTTAATAAGGCGCGCTTCCGACATGAGCGCCTGCCCATCGACGACTTTGATTCCTTCTTTCTGCAGAGCGAAGAGAACCGGCAATTCGATGATGTCGATCCCCACCGGTTCTTTGTGCAGGCCGCGCATTTCCAGCTCGATGCGAATCTTTCTTGCGACATCTTCGGCACGCCCCATCTCCGGCGTCATGGCGCCGCGCAACACCGAGATGCCCGCACGCGACCGCTCTCCGAGCCAGGGACAATGCAACTGGTGGTGCTTTGCCGCCGATCCGAAATCCCACAGGATCGGCTCGTCATTTTGCGGAAGCAGCGTGAAGCGATTCGCCTTGTCCTGCGCCCACGTGCCGATGTGGGTCGCGGTCAGGTAGCGGACATTGTTCATGTCGAAGCACAACAGCGCTCCCATCTCGGATTTCTTTAGAAGATGCTTGGCGCGCGCCAGGCGCTCGGTGCGCAGGCGATCGAAGTCGACCCGGTTTTCCCAATCCACCGCCATCGTTCCGTATGTTGGTAAAGCCATAAGTATCTCCTTACTTTCGCGTGAAGCCAGCAAGACGCCGGCGCTACCGGCCGCACAGCGCGCGGGCGGCTTCAAACACGGTCTGCCCAGTGGGCACAGTTGCATCTTCCAAAGGCGGCGAAAACGGAATTGGAACGTGCATCGCGCCCATGCGTTTGACCGGAGCGTCCAGATCGTAGAATGCGCCGGTGGCGATCACCGACGCAAGTTCAGCGGTCACGCCGTAGCGTTCGTAACCTTCGTCGAGAACGATCACCCGCGAGGTTTTCTTCGCCGATTCAATCAGGGTTTTTTCGTCGAGGGGCCACATGGTGCGCGGATCGACAACTTCGGCGCTGATTCCGGTCTTTTCCAGCAAGGTTGCCGCGCCCATCGCCACTTGCACCATGCTGCTGGTCGCGATCAGTGTGATGTCTTCGCCGACGCGCTTCACATCGGCCACGCCCAGCGGGACCGTGTAATCGTCCGCGGGCACCGGGCCTTTAAGCTTGTACATCATCTTGTCTTCGAAGAACACAACTGGATTCTCGTCGCGAATTGCCGCCTTCAGCAGTCCCTTGGCGTCGTACGGCGTCGACGGGAGCACTACCTTCAAACCAGGAACGTGGCAGAACCAGGCATGCAGCGACTGCGAGTGTTGCGCAGCGGAGCGGCGCGTCGCTCCCATGGTGGTGCGCATCACCATCGGCACTCTCCACTTTCCACCCGACATGTAATGAACTTTGGCGGCCTGATTGACCATCTGGTCCATCGTCAAAGTGACGAAGTCGCCAAACATGATGTCGACAACCGGACGCATGCCGGTCATGGCCGCGCCCACGGCAAGCCCGGTGAAGCCCGCTTCGGAAATTGGAGTATCGAGCACCCGCGCTTTACCGAATTCCTCCAGCAGGCCAGAGAGAACTTTAAAAGGAGTGCCCGCCTCGGCGACGTCTTCGCCCAGAATGAAAACCGTGGGATCGCGGCGCATTTCTTCCGAAAGCGCCTCGCGAATCGCTTGCGCGAATGTCAGTTCACGATCGTTTTGCGCGTTGGGAGCTTCAGGCATACACATCCTCGTCCACTTCATTGACGGCGGGGTACGGAGCTGCCACGGCGAACTCGACTGCCTTTTTCATCTCTGCCTCAAGGTCACTCTGCACTCGACCAAGCTCCACCGCATCGGCGAGTTTCTGCTCGACCAGCCACTTCCCGAAATTCAAGATCGGGTCCCGCTCCGTTTTCCACATTTGTTCTTCCTGCTTGGAGCGGTAGTATTCGCGGTTGATGTCCCCAACGTGATGTCCATGGTAGCGATATGTATTGCAGAGCAGGAACGCAGGACCATCTCCACGGCGGGCGCGATCCACCAAGCGTTGCGCTGCGGCATAAACGGCGCGGACGTCCTGACCATCTACGCTAGCGGCTTCCAGGCCGAAGGCGGTTGCGCGACCCAGGATATCGCCGGCCGTCGTCTCACTGTAATGCGTGTATTCCGTATAGAGGTTGTTCTCGCAGACATAAATCACGGGAAGCTTGAACAATTGCGCGAGGTTCATCTCTTCATAGAGCACGCCCTGGCCGAGCGCGCCTTCTCCGAAAAAACACACGGCCACGCGGCCATTACCGAGAGCCCGCGCTGAAAACGCGGCGCCCGTGGCTATGCCGACGCTGCCGCTCACGATGGCATTCGCTCCCAGATTGCCGGTGGCCGGGTCTGCAATGTGCATAGAACCGCCTTTGCCCTTGCAGTACCCGGCCCTTTTGCCCAGCAGTTCGGCGAACATTCGATCGGGGGAGGCGCCTTTCGCCAAACAATGTCCGTGACCGCGATGCGTGCTGGTGATGTAATCGGATTGCTCAAGAGCCTCGCAAACGCCCACTGCGACCGCTTCTTCACCGATGTAGAGATGCGCGAGGCCCGGCATCAATGCGCGCGTGTAAAGTTCGTTGACCTGCGCTTCAAATTGGCGGATAGCGACCATCTGCCGGTACATGCGAAGCAGCTCGACGCTTTCTGAAATCTCGTTTGGCGGAGGAGCAGTGGTCATTTTTGTGCTCATCTTGGCACTCCCGACATCCGCGCCAAAACGTCGAACACGACGGCAAAGTCCAGTTTTTCCCAGCCCATGCCGCGAGCCGCAGTCAGAAACTCGTTGCTGACGGCAGTGGTGGGAAGGGGAACATTCAGCTTGCGGCCCAACTCCATGGCCAGGAGCATATCCTTCTGCATCATGTTGACGTCGAACCACGCTTCTTCTGGTTGCTGCAAAACGAACGGACCGCGGTACACGATCATGGGCGAAGCGATAGCGCTATTCACCATCACATCCACGGCAACGTCGCGGGGAATCCCGCTCTTTTCTGCCAGTAATACTCCTTCGCAGAACGCCATCATCTGAACCGCCAACTGCAAATTCACTGCGATCTTCATCGACAGCGCTACACCGTTGTCGCCGACGTGCGTTACCTTGGGCCCAATATCCAACAGCAAGGGCCTCAAGCGCTCGAAAGTTTCCTTGCGGCCCCCGACCATCACCGAGAGCTTGCCCTGCTGGAGCGTGATGACGCTGCCGGAAACCGGAGCGTCCACCATGTCGGCGCCCTTGTCGCGAACCTTCGCCGCCAGCGCGCGGCTCACGTCCGGGCTCACGGTGCTCATATCAACGTGGAACTTGCCAGCAGTCATGCCCGCAAGCAATCCATCCGATCCCTCGGTCACGGCCGCAAGTGCTGCGGCGTTCGTCACCATTGTGAAGGTCACATCCGAAGCCATCGCCACGGCCTTTGGAGAATCGGCAGACTTCATGCCTTTGTCGATCAACCACTGCGCCCTGGAGCGCGTCCGGTTGTATCCGGTCACGGTGTGTCCTTTTTCGAGCAGGCGCGCTACCATGTTGCCGCCCATCACCCCGAGACCGATGAATCCAAGTTTGGCCATGCAGCTGTTCCCTTTCGCTTACGAGTTCAGCTTGAACTATTTTTTCCCCAATGACGACGAATCCGCCAGCACCTGCTGGAGATGGGCGCGCATCGCTTCGCGGGCCGCTTCTGGATCGCCTTTCAGAATGGCCGCGAGGATTCGCTTGTGATGAAATTGTCCGCGCTCCGGTCCTCCGTCTACCAGGAAAATTCGCCTGCGCTGCTCGCGCAAAAGACCGACAATGGAATCCAGGAGCGAGAGAATCAGCGGGTTTCCCGCGGCTTCGGCCAGCGCCAAATGGAAGTCGAGATCCGCTTCCACATAAGCATCGGGATCATGCAGGCTGCGATCCATCACGGCCACGGCTTCCCGCATGGTGCTCTGCAATTGTTCCTCAATTCGGAGCGCAGCTAAGCCGGCAATCTCCGGCTCCAGCACCAGCCGCAACTCCCCCAGGTTCGCCGACCCCTCTTGTGGATTGATGCGGATCATCAGATCAAGCGACTGCCGAATGGCATTGGAAGTCCCACTCGTCACGAACGTGCCGCGCCCGGAATAGGCTTCGACCAATCCTTTTTCGCGCAACGTCTTCACGGCTTCGCGCACCGCAGTGCGGCTGACGCCAAAGGCCTGCGCCAGGTCGCGCTCCGCTGGCAGTTGGTCGCCAGGCTTGAGCTGGCCTTTCAGAATGGAGTCCTCCACCTGCTGCACAATCTGCTCATACAGGCGAGATGTTTTTACCGCCCGGTAAATTGGTTTCGCGGCTAGCGAATCTAGCGCCCCGTTTGTCATTAGCCTCTACTCCTCAGGTTCAATCAAATAGATATCGTGGTCGAACCAATGTGCCACCCGAACTTCCGCCTACTGGATCGAAACCGTCTTGATGTTCATAAACTCGCGTATCCCTTGCGCCGCCAGTTCGCGCCCGTGACCTGAGTACTTCACGCCGCCGAAAGGCAGGCGCGGATCGGAAGCCACCATCTTGTTCAGGAAGACCATGCCGGCTTCGAGTTCGTTGATGAACCTTTCAGTTTCCGCAGGATCGTTGGTCCAGGCGCTGGCGCCCAGCCCGTACCGGCTATCATTGGCGATGCGGATGGCCTGATCGACATCCTTCACGCGAAAGATGGACGCCACCGGGCCAAAGAATTCTTCCTGGTAAGCCGGCGAATCTTTTGGAATGTCGGCCAGCACCGTCGGCGCATAGAAGTTGCCAGGACGGTCCAGAGGATGGCCGCCAGTCAACACGCGCGCACCGGCAGCGACCGTTTTCTTGACGCCTTCGTCAAGCGAAGCAACCGCGTCTGCGCTGGCCAGAGGACCGAGTTGCGTGCTCTCTTCGAACGGATCACCCACGCGCAAATCCTGCATGCGTTGGACGAACTTGCGCTCGAACTCGGGGGCAATTTTCTCCGACACGATGAAGCGCTTGGCGGCAATGCACGACTGGCCGTTATTTTGAACTCTCGCGTCGACCGCGGTCGCAACCGCCGCGTCCAGATCGGCGCTGGGCATCACAATGAAAGGATCGCTGCCGCCCAGTTCGAGCACGACTTTCTTGATCCGCCGGGCGGCCGAAACTCCAACTTGGATCCCCGCCTGCTCGCTGCCTGTCAAGGTCGCGGCGACGACTCGGGAATCGTTCAGGATGCCATCGACCGGCCCCGAGCCGATCAGCAGCGTCTGAAACACGCCTTCCGCAAAACCGGCGCGCCGGACAATCTCTTCAATCTTCAGCGCGCATTGCGGAACATTCGAAGCGTGCTTCAGCAGTCCGACATTGCCCGCCATCAGCGCCGGCGCCAAAAAACGAAATACCTGCCAGAAGGGAAAGTTCCACGGCATGATGGCCAGAATTGGGCCGATCGGGAGATAGCGGATGAAGCTGCGCTTCGCCCCAGTTTCCACAATCTCGTCGGCCAGAAATCGCTCGGCGTTCTCCGCGTAGTATCGGCAGCCCGTGGCGCACTTCAGCGCCTCGGCTACTGCGGCCTTCAAAGGCTTGCCCATTTCGAGCGTCATCAAACGGGCGCACTCGTCCTTTTCCTTTTCCAGAGTCTCAGCCACACGCATCATCTTGGCGGCTCGGTCTGCGAACGAACTTCTCCGATGCTCTCGGAACGCGGAAACCGCCAACTGCAGCTTCTCCTCAAGCTCGGTCGCGGTCAAAGGCTGGAAAATCTTCAGGACTTCGCCGGTCGCGGGGTTCGTAGTCGCAATTGCCATATGCTGGGTTCTTCCCTTTGAGCCGGGAGCGGCGGCCCAATTTGTGCGGGCTTAGCCAGCCTGCCCTTGGGGGAGGGCTTGCTGGTTTGCGGTCGGACCAGAATACTACTTGACTGGTAGGCCGCGTCAAGGGTATATCTTCAAATCGCAACTTGGTTCAACAAAAACCACAGGTATGTCCGAACCAAGAAAATGCTCTTGCCCCGATTTGGAGGCTGCAATGCGTTCTCCGTTGAATGGCATTCGGGTTTTAGGGATCGCCTGCTTGGTCCTCGCCATCGCTCTCCCCGTGTATTCCCAAACCACAATGGGTCGCATTCTGGGGAGCGTTAGCGATCAGTCCGGCGCCGCTGTGGCCGGAGCCACGGTGGTCATCACCGACGTTCAGCGCGGCACTTCGCGGACCCTCGCCACCGACGCTTCCGGGGTCTATGCTGCTCCCGATCTGATTCCGGGGACCTACAAGATTCGCGTCGAAGCCAAGGGCTTCAAGTCGGTGGAGCGGACCGCGGTGACGATCGAGGTCGCAACTGATGTTCGCGCCGACTTTACTGTGCAGCCAGGCAACGTTTCCGAAGTGGTGGTGGTCGTGGAAGAGGTTCCCCTGGTCAATACCACCTCGGCCACGCTGGGCGGAACGCTGAGCAACAAGGAGATCAACGACCTGCCGTTGAACGGCCGCAACTATGAAAACCTGTTACAACTTCGTCCCGGCGTGATGCGTTATCCGGGCGGTGGATTCTCAACCACGAGTACGAACGGTTTGCGCGCGGAAGACAATGCTTACCTGGTGGAAGGTCTTTACAACAGCGAGCCCTTCTCCGGCCAGGACATTGTCAACGGATCGGGCGTGGTGGGAGATTCGGCGACCATTCTGCCCATCGATGCGATTCAGGAATTTAACATTCAGGAGAATTCTCCCGCTGAATACGGATGGAAACCCGGCGCGATCGTGAACGTTGGTTTGAAATCGGGGACGAATTCATTGCACGGCACAGCGTTTGCTTTCGGCCGCGACGGGGCAATGGATGCGCGCAACTACTTCAACTGCGCCAGCAATCCATGCGCTTTCGGGCAGTCTCCCGCTTCGAAAGTTTCGCGGAGCCTGGAACAGTTTGGCGGCAGCGCAGGCGGCGCCATCATCAAAGACAAGGCGTTCTTCTTCGGCGCTTACGAGGGCCAGCGCTACGACATCGGAAACTCCTTTGGCGGCGTCAGCAGCCCGTCGATGGTATCGCTGCCCACACCAGCGACACCCACTTGCACCTCTGTGCCCGGCGACTGTGGCGGGAGTATTCCAGATGCAATTGCCGATCTGCTGGCCAACGGCTACACGCCCGCAACCATCAGCCATGCCGCCCAGATAATCTCGGGCTGCACGGTTTCGGCAACAGGCGCGGTCACTTGCGACGGCACAGGCTTCCCCATCAATAACAACCCGACCATCAACATCGTCAACGGATTCCCCAACCAGGTTAATGTCGATAACGTGGTCGGCAAGGTCGATTACAACCTCAACGGACGGCACACTATCAGCGGCATGTATTTTTTCGGGAACAATTCCGGAACGGTCGAGGACTTTCCGGAACTGCAATCGCGTTGGCGGTCCAAGATTCACACCCGCGCCCAGGTGGTGGGAGGAAACTGGATTTGGACTCCCAATTCGCGCTGGGTGAATGAAGCCAGGGTCGGGTACAACCGGCTCTACCAGCCCACGCTGCCCGGCGATTTGAATACGCCGGCATCCACTTATGGCCTCAACACTGGCGTGAGCGGCCCGTTCACCGGCGGCTTGCCGCGTATCGGTTTTGCCGGAGCTTTCATTCCCGGACTGGGCGCTTTCAAGTGGCCGAAATTCCAGGGACCGGATACGAGAATCCAATTCATCGATCATGTTTCCTATACGGCGGGCAAGCATGCCTTCAAGTTCGGCGGTGACTTGCATCGTAACGGCGTCAACGGCGGCGCCTTCGGCAACGCCCGGGGAAGCATCACCTTTCTGGGCGGTAATGCCATAGCGGCAGGAGCCGGCTCGACGGCGCTGGAGGATTTTTTTGCCGGCCTTCCGTTCAAGGCATCCGTACAAACCGGCGATCCGCGGCGCCAAATCCACAACTGGTCTTACGCGGCGTTCGCCCAGGACGACTTCCGGGCTACGAAAAATCTGACAGTCAACTTCGGGGTGCGCTACGAGTTCAGTTCAGTGATCAAGGAAGCGCACAACCGGCTGGGCAATTTCGATCCCAATTCGACCACCGGATTGATTCAAGTTGGAATCAACGGCGTCAGTGGTCCCTACAACGCGGATCACACCAACTTCGGTCCGCGCCTCGGCTTTGCCTGGGACGTAACCGGCAAAGGCAACACAGTAGTGAGAGGCGGAGTTGGTTTGATGTATGAGTCGGTGAACTGGGAATCGTTCCTCGCTTTCAACAACAGCTTTGGTCTGGCTAACGTTCCCACCGGGGCGATCATATCTGGTACCGGTACCACCAATACGACGGCCGGAGGCACGATCACGGCGGGCAATCTGGCAATTCCACCCGGCGTCATTCCCTCTTGGGACAGCCCTAACCCACTGTTTGGCAATGTCAGCGCCACCACGATCAACTGCGATCCGGTTAATGGATCAGGGCCCTGCCCGATCATGAGCGTGGTCCGCAACCTTACCACTCCCTACATCTGGACATGGAACCTGAACATCCAGCACGCGTTTTCTCCGAATCTATCGCTGGAGGTCGCCTACGTCGGTAACCACGGTACGAATCTGACCGGCATTCGGGATATCAACCAGGAGACGCCGAGCGCCACCGATCCCGACGATCCGGCTACCCGGCCATTCACTGCAAACGGCAAGTTCCCCTTCCTGAGCAACATCTTCCAGATGGGGAACATCTATCGCTCCAACTACAACGGACTGCAGGCGACGCTGAACGCGCGCAACTATCATGGCCTGAGCATGGTCGCCGGTTACACCTACTCGCATGCGCTGGATGATGTGGGCGCCAACTGGGATTTCGGCGCGGGATACGGCTTGCCGCAGGATTCCACCCACGTCGGCGCGGAATATGGCAACAGCGATTTCGATATTCGCCAACGTCTCACGCTGTCTCTCACCTACGCCATCCCCGGGAAGAAAGGCCACGGCCAGTTGCTGGAAGGTTGGGAGATCAACACGATTGCCACGATTCAAAGTTCGCAGCCCTGGGGACCGATTGATTTGACTACCGATCTCACGGGCCTCGGGGGGCTGCCGGTCAGCCCACCGCAGGCTACGCCGCAGCGCTGGGACTTTTTTGGCAAGCCCTCCGACTTCAAGTCAGGGTCAACGCCGCTGCCGTTTTTCCCCGGCACCAGCAATCCCGCCTGTGTGGCGCTGGCCACAACCCCGGACTTGCTGGCCTCACTCGGAACCTGGGGCTGCTATGCCAAGGGCAGTTCCATCATGATTCCGCCAGCCGCTGGGACGTTTGGCACGATGAGGCGCAACCTCTTCCCCGACTCGGGTTTCCGGAATCTGGATTTCTCGCTGGCCAAGAACTTCCACTTCGGCGAACGGTTGCGGGCGCAGTTCCGGGCGGAGTTCTTCAACATTCTGAACCACCCCAATTTTGCCAACCCCTATGGCGGACAAAACGGCTATGGACAAAACGATCCGGGAGCGCCTGGGTTCGGCTGCGGATGCACCACGCCCGACGTGGCGGCAGCCAATCCTGCCGTGGGCTCGGGAGGCCCCCGCTCCGTGCAGTTGGGGTTGAAGTTGACGTTCTAGCCGTATGTCAGGTTTGAGGGGGTGAAGGAAGGCTGGACGCAAATTCGTCCAGCCTTTTTTCGTAGATCGCTCGTGTGGGCGACCGAGGAGGGGACCAGGTATGAAAATAACAAGGCTGTTTTCATTCACGTCTGTCTTGTTGATACTCTTCGCTTTCATTTCTAACGCTGCTTCTGCTCAGACCGTTCCCAATCAGAAAGAGGAACGTCGCGAGCGCACCATCGACGAGATCAAGGCCGAAGCCATCCACCGCGCCGAGGTGGGACAGTATCCGCTCATCGCACTCGATCCCGGCGACATCAGGCAAGCCTTGAACTCCGTCCATACCCGCGACAAAGACGAGTGGGCGGCGGCTTTCATGGGAGTGGCCGATCGCTACTTCAACGAAGCGAAAACGCTGGAGAAAACCGATCCCACAAAGGCCAACGCCGACTACATCCGGGCGTGGAGGCTCTACTCGTTCGGACGCTGGCCCATTCCCGCGTCCCCGGGCAAGCAACGCTCTTACGAAAAAGCCATCGAAGCTTTTCTGGCGCACGCGCGTTTCTTCGATCCGCCGCTCGAAGTCGTGCGCATCCCCTTCGAAGGAAAAGAGATCATCGGCTACCTGCGCTTGCCGAAGAATGCAAAAGGTCCGGTACCGCTGGTTCTCGCGGTGAACGGGCTGGACAGCCGCAAGGAAGATCTTGCCGAAAGTTTCGGAGCGATTCTTCCGTTCGGCGTCGGTTATCTCGCCGTCGATGGCCCCGGCACAGGGCAGAATCCGATCAAAGTCAGCGAGAATGCCGAGCGCGTGCTCTCGCGCGTGCTCGATTACATCGCGACCAGGCCTGAGATCGACAAGAACCGCGTCGCCATGCACGGTGTGAGCTGGGGCGCATACTGGGCAACGAAGATGGCAATCGTCGAACGCGCCCGGCTGCGTGGCGCAAGCGCGCAGTCGCCCCCGGTGGATAAATTCTTTCAAAAAGACTTTCTGATGAACTCGCTTCTGGGAAATCGGGAATATCTATTCGATCAGGTGCCCGCGCTCATGAACATTCTTGAAGGCGTACACACGCTGGATGAGTTGGGCGAGTATCTGCCGAAAATGTCACTGGTGCACCAGGAATTGCTGGGCAAACCGATGGCGCCCATGCTCATTCTCGCCGGAGTCAACGACACCCAGGTTCCCATCGACGACGAATATCTGCTGCTGAGCAAAGGCGACGTGCCGAAAGAAGCCTGGATCAATCCTCACGGCGGGCATCTCGGGCGGCAAGTTGGCGTGTGGCCCGATCCGCGCATCTTCAAAGAAGTGATCATTCCGTGGCTGGTGCTCACCCTCGCACCTGAGCCCGCAAAATAGAGCCTTACAGAGACAAGAGACAGACGACCAACGATGGAATCTCTTACACCTGCGCAGGCCAGTCCCGTGAATCTTGCACCGGCATCCGGCAAACTCCCTTTCTACCGGGAACTCTGGGTGCAGGTGATGGTGGGCATAGCCCTGGCAATCGTGCTCGGCTACGTGAACCCGGCCCGCGCGATTGCCATGAAGCCGCTGGGTGATGCCTTCATCCGCGCCATTACGATGATCATCACCCTGATCATCTTCTGTACCGTGGTCAACGGCATCGCCGGCATGGAGAACCTGAAGAAAGTCGGCCGTGTCGGTGGCATGGCGCTCATTTACTTCGAAGTCGTGTCCACCATCGCTCTCCTGATCGGACTCCTGGTGGGTAACGTCGTCCGCCCGGGCAGCGGCTTCAACGTAAACCTTTCCACCCTGGACGCCAAGGCAGTCGCCGATTACGCTGGTCAGGCAAAAGCGCAAAGCGTCACTGATTTTCTGATGCACATCATCCCGACGACGGTGTTCGACGCCTTCGCCAAAGGAGACATTCTCGAAGTAGTTTTCGTTTCCCTGTTGTTCGGCTTTGCGCTGTCAGCCGCCGGAGCGCGCGCCAAACCGCTGGTCGAAATCATCGACTCCCTCACTCATGCTGTGTTCGGCGTCACGAGGATCTTGATGAAATTCGCCCCCATCGGAGCCTTCGGTGCCATGGCCTACACGGTCGGCAAGTTCGGCCTGGCTTCGCTCGGTCCACTCGCCCGCCTGATCGGAACTTTCTGGCTTACTTCGGTGCTCTTTGTCGTGATCGTGCTGGGAGCCATCGCCTGGGCCGCCGGCTTTAACATCTTTCGCTTTCTGGCCTACATCAAGGAAGAGATCCTGCTGGTGTTAGCGGTAAGTTCATCCGAGATCGCAATCCCGAATCTGATGGCCAAGCTGGAAAGACTCGGTTGCTCGAAGTCTCTGGTTGGCCTCGTGGTTCCCACCGGCTTTACCTTCAACACCGATGGAACAGCCCTGTACATGACGATGGCTGCTCTATTTGTGGCACAAGCGACTAACACCCATCTCACCCTGACCCAGCAACTCAGCATTCTTGCGGTGGCGGTTCTTACTTCCAAGGGGGCCAGTGGCGTGCAGGGCGCATCTTTCGTCGCGCTCGTGGCCACGCTTTCCGTGATCCCAACCATTCCCGTTGCGGGCATGGCGGTAATTCTCGGGATTGACCGCTTCCTGAGTATGTTCAGGGCCGTCGTCAACATGATTGGGAACGGTGTGGCAACGCTGGTCCTGGCGCGTTGGGAGGGAGAATTAAAGAGCGAAACACTAAGGCAACAGTTAGCCGGCTACAAATAACAAAATAAGTGGTTTCTGCATTTCAGATATCTTCGTCTTACGACCCCGGCTTGGCATTCGCATAATATCCCCGCCGGGAATAGACGTGGAGCTTGTGGCCAGATTTCTGGGCCACCACATCGATAGAGCGATAGTGGCCATTTGCCTCGAAGTGATCGGGCTTACAAGAGATGAGGTATCGGCTGCGGATTACTTGTTGCAGTTCCGCCAGTCCATGTTGCAAATCGCCGAGAGAATCAGGGAAGAAAGCTGCTCCTCCCGTTCGCGAGGCCAGCGCTCTCATGGCGTGATCTGCGACTATATCGCTCGAGACTGTGTCCCTGAATTCTCTCGTGCTCACGGTGTACACGATCACTTCGTTGCGCATCGCAGTCTCAATCGCCTGCTTTAGAGTCGCCCCGCTGCAGTTGTCGTCTCCATCACTGATCACCACCAGAATCCTGGCTACAGGCTGCGTTTCGCGGTGGGCCGCCAGTTTGTCTGAAGCGAACTTCACGGCGTCCCAAAGTGCAGTCCCGCCGCGCGGCGCCAGTTGATTAATACCGTTCGATATCGCCGCTGCGTCTCCGGTGAAATCCTGGACCATCAGTACCGTGCTGGAGAAACCAACCACGAACGCCAGATCATGTTTGTCGGTCAGAGTCTTTTGTAAAAACGAGGCGGCCGCCTTCTGTTCAAACGCGAACTGCTTTGTGATTGACGAACTCGTGTCGATGACCAAACCTAACCGCAAGGGCAATTGCGCCTCGTTGCGAAAACCAGTTACAGCCACCGGAGGCTTTCCGTCGTCGCGAATGACCACCGATTCCCTGGTCAAATCGCTCACCGATTTGCCGTGGTCTGTGGCTGCAAAAAAAACCGCGACTTCATTGACGGTGGTGTGTAGTATCAGACCCGATCCACCAAAACTGCCACGCTGTACACGCGAAAGCGGACCGCTAGCGGGAACATCGGCCGTAAGCAAGGACGCCGGCACCACCACCCCACAGGTCCCGCACTCTTCTTCCGGTTCCTTTTCGACCTCTGCGACCTGTCTCTGCAGCTCAAACTGCTGCAAAATCTTTCGAGCGCGCGCGTCGGAAGCCACGTTCGGGTCGTCGGGCGCAGTGGAATAGGTGATCGTCACCGATTCCACCGGCTGATCTTTTCTTTTCTTAATTTGCTCAATCATCTGCCGAGCCGTTTCGGCAACTGGAGACTTCGGGTCCTCATTGAGCAGAGTCTGCAATTCCTTTTGTGCTTCCTGAAGATTGTTTTGGCCTTGCCACGATGCAGCGGCGAAGTAATGCACAATGGAATTCTTTTCGTGTTTGAGGCCATGGACCCGCTGTGCTGTTGCAATCGCGCTACCGTAGTCGCGATTCAGTAATTGGGCGTAGGTTAATGCCGAGAGCAGACGCAAATCTAACGGCGCCAGCTCTGAGGCTTTTTGCATTGATGCTTGCGCGCCAGAAAAATTCTTCAGCGCCCATTGTGCACGCCCCAGATTCATGTAGCTGTGAGGCAGGTGACCATCCAGGGTTACAGACCGAAAAAATTCGTTTTGGGCCTCTTCATTCC
>Ga0185299_10003089_pt1 | contig 23295 bp, 18 predicted proteins | sample PaiPotPPA55metaG_FD_128002 | JGI IMG/M metagenome (GOLD analysis project Ga0185299, IMG submission 128002) | Iron sulfur acid spring bacterial and archeal communities from Banff, Canada, to study Microbial Dark Matter (Phase II) - Paint Pots PPA... ... | reverse complement strand
CTGATCGATGCGCACACACCTGGAACGGGCGTGGCGGCGAGACCCAAACCGCTGGCGCGGCAACGCGCGAAGTCAAAGTCTGTGACCCGCGAAACCCCCGATACAGCGTCGCAAGACGCTTAGCGGCGGGAGAGTTCATCGGTTTAGATGAGGTTGTCGAACGTCGCAAAATGGCGGGCCACCGCCTGTCGCTCATCGACGATTGTTGACCCTGAAACTGCCCTTCGAGCCGGAGCGGCCTCTAAGGCAGCTTCCAAGGAGGTGAAACGCTCATGCGCGCGGGCAGCTATGTATTTGCTATCAGCAGTTCCTCCGTATTGTTTGGCGGGCGCAGATCATCTGTCCTGCCCGCGAAGTAGCGCCGGGTAAGATCGGCGGCCGAGACGTGCTGTGCTTCTCTAAAGCCGGCTTCGCGGGCCAGCGCCAGGATTTCCGGCGGGGTGAAGAAGCTGAGGAAAGGTGTCCCGCTTGCTCGCGCGCCCTTCTCCGCCATCTCAAGCCCGGGACGTACCTCGTGGTCCGCCAGCTCAAGCGGGAGCAGGAAAGTCATGGCGAGCGTCGACCCCGGAGCGAGAGCCGCGATTTGGCGCAGCGTGGCCGCGTTCGCATCCTTGGTGAGATACATGCTGACGCCCGTGGAGACCACGATTGCCGGCTTGCTGTCATCGAAGCCGGCAGTCGCGAGCCCGTCTCGCCAGGCCCCTCCCGCCTCGAAATCGACCGGGACGAAGCGCAGCCAGTCCGGGATGCCGAAGCCGAGCTCGATCAGGCGCTGACGCTTCCATGCCTGAGGACTTGGCTGGTCGATCTCGAACACCCTGAGGTGGGACGCGATCTCCGGCCTGCGCTGTGCGAAGCTGTCAAGGCCGGCGCCGAGGATGACATACTGACCAAGCCCACGGCCGGCCTGTTCCACGACCAGGTCCTCAATGAAGCGAGCACGACCCACGATCGATGCGCGGAAGGGACGTGTGAACTGCGGGTCCATGTCCCCGCGGCTACGCCAGCCCTCGTCCGGGGACAGCAGCTTAAGGCCGATTTCGTCTTCCAGCACATGCGGCGGGGGGTCTGCCTCGACATGCAGAGCGCGCCACAAGGCGACTCGCGCTGCAGTGCTGTCTGGCGCTACATCTCGCTTGTCGTTCATGACTTTCAATCCTGTTTGTTCGTCTTCGCCTCGGCCCTGCCCGGGATCAGCTTTACACCGTTGACTGACTGGCTCATCTGTTTACATCCCGTCTACATACCGTTTATGTCCGCGTTTCCGGGCCGGCGAAATGTGGGCCGTCGGCCCTTTCCGGTTGGCTTCGAAAATTGATCGATCTGCGCGGACGTCTCTTCATGGTGGCAGAGTTTGTCTTTCGCGATCGGCAGGAGTCGACCCTGACCTGCCGGCCACGAAGGTCTGCAATTGGGTAGTCTAATTTGATTTGAGGCCGAGCTTTTGCATGGATTATTTCGTTCGGGACACCGATTTGCCTAATCTTTGAGAAAAAAATTAATTCAGGGATGTCGATTTAGCCCTATCTCGAACGTCTAGCAGGTGAGCACTGGGGTTGTATCCAGCACTCAACGAGGCATCCAGCAAAGGAGAAATCACCATGCCCCCTCCACCGCCCCCCGTTATCACGGTCTTTGAACGGTCGCCCGATCGCGGCAGGGGACTGGCGCGTGACATGCGTGTTCGCTGGGCGCTTGAAGAAGTGGGCCAACCTTACGAGGTTCGTCTTGTTTCGTTCGAGGCAATGAAGGAACCCGCGCATCGAGCGCTTCATCCTTTTGGGCAGATTCCGACCTATGAAGAAGGCGCTCTTGCCCTGTTCGAGTCGGGGGCGATCGTGTTCCATATCGCAGAGCACCATGCAGGCCTGCTTCCTGACGATGCGAATGCCCGGGCACGCGCGATCACATGGATGTTTGCCGCGCTCAACACGGTTGAGCCGCCGATCCTCGATCTCCAAACCACCAGGTTCCTGGAGGGCGACAAGACCTGGTACGAGCAGCGCCTGCCTATCGTCGAGGATCGCATCCGTGACCGGCTGGGCAAGCTTTCCGATCGCCTTGGCAACGCCGACTGGCTCGATGGTGCGTTCAGCGCGGGCGACCTGATGATGGTGGCGGTGCTACTCAGGTTGAAAGCATCGGGTCTGCTGGACGAATATCCGAACCTCTTGGCCTATGTCGCCCGCGGCGAAGCGCGGCCCGCCTACAAGCGTGCTTTCGACGCTCAATTGGCGGTTTTCGCTGGCAGGCCACCGACCGGCTGATGAAGGTCAGCTCTGCGCCAAACGCCGTCATCGGGCTTCGCCACGGCTTGCGCGGATACTTCGCGGTTATAGCGCCGTGGACACGCATTTCCACCGCACATCGATCCCTGCGAAGTTGAACGTCGGCTATGGAGAAGGCAGTTCTAAACTCGGCCGTCCAGTGGCCGATTTAGGAAGTTCCTTTTAGCACGCAAGGAAGCTGGCGAGCAGGTCGCCCGCCCTGCAACTTGCGATGAGGCTGTCTGCGTTTTGCCGCCGCGACAAAGGAACTATTAAATTCACAGCGGAAAAACTGTCCGGCAGCGCTCGTGGTGCGTGTCAAAACGATTCACCAACCATCTCTTCACTCTTGCGCCAGAGCGCGTCGGCGGCTGCAGCGTCAAGCGCATAGCGTCGAACGCCTTCGCTGACGGGTGTAATGACAACATCGTCGGCAACGACTTCGCTCACATGGCAGTTCTCGCAATATCTACCTCCAATGTCTTCGGCCGACGCCACCACTGCGGCCCATACCGAAGTCGCGGCACCCTGTGGGACAGTCTTGAACTGGAATGGCCCTTTCCCTTCTGACGCAAGCTGACTGTTAATCCTTTCCAAAAGCGCCGTCATTTGGTCTTCGTCCATGTGACGTCCCAGTTCTGTTCGAATCCCGCCGGGATGAACTGCGGCTGCCCGAACGCCGCGCCCCCGATGTCGCTGATCGAATGCAACCGCAAAAAGAACATTCGCCGTCTTGGCGCGCCCATATGCAAGGAACGGATCGTAAGGCGTACGCTCAAAGCCGGGGTCGTCGAGGTCCACGTTCGCGAAACGGTGCCCTGACGATGCCAGTACAATCACCCGACCGTCGGACGGGATCAGCGAGGCCAGGCGATTCACGAGCACAAAATGTCCCAGATGATTTGTACCGAACTGCGTTTCGAATCCGTCTGCTGTTTTGCCCAAGGGCGTCGCCATCACGCCCGCGTTCGCAACGATGACGTCAAGAGGTTTGCCTTCCTCTTGCAACTTGTCGGCACAAGCCCGGACGCTCCTAAGGCTGGCGAGATCTAATGCAAGCAGGTCGATGCTACCTCCCGCCGTGGCCGCTTCGCGCCGCGCTTCAGCAATCGCCTGCTTTGCTTTTTCCAGATCTCTGGCTGCCCCGATAACATTCGCCCCGCGAGCTGCGAGTGCCCGCGCCGTCTCCACGCCCAGTCCTGCGGAGACACCCGATACAAGAATTCGCTTGCCATGAAGATCGACGCCTGAGAGCACGTCGTCTGTCGTCGAAGTTGCACCAAATTTCTCAGCCATGTTTGCCGCTCCATCACAATAAAATTGACGCCATTCCCGGCCCGGGATAAAACGGAGTTTCCCTCCGCTTTATCAGATACTAAACGGAGCCGACCTCCGCTTGCAAGCATTCAAGGTGCAAATGAACGATTCGACGCCAAAAGAACGGAAACCCAGAGCCGATGCGCTCCGCAATCGCGAGCGCATCCTCGAAGAAGCGAAAAGGGCGTTCACACGGGCGGGGGGCGACATCAGCCTCGAGGATGTCGCGCGCCAAGCGGGCGTCGGTCCCGGCACGCTCTACCGGCACTTTCCCACTCGCGAGGCGCTACTTGAGAGTGTCTATCGCGCCGAGGTAGCGAAGCTTGCGGAGGAAGAGCGAAGGCTGTCCGATTCGCTGTCCGCGCTTGATGCGTTGCGGTCCTGGATGTTGCTTTTCATCGACTACATCGCTACGAAGAAGATCATCGCGCCCGCATTGAATTCAATCATCGGAGGTCCGACGAAACTCTTCGAATCGTCCGGCACCCAGATCAAGGACGCGATCCAGTCGCTCGTTGCGCGCGCGATCGCCAGCGGCGACATCCGCTCCGATCTTGAACCATTGGATCTCCTTCGCGCTCTCGTAGGCGTTTCAAATGTCGCGTCGGCCCCCGACTGGCAGCAAAGTGCGAAAAGGTTAGTGGATATCCTGCTGCTCGGATCGCGCCCGCCGGAGTAATTTCCGCCGACCCAATATTGCGGTAGTTCGCGATGAGCCGATCAAATGACGGCTATCGTGTGAGAAGCGGACACATTCGCCAGAGACGACCTCGATCGGACGCTCGCTACGCACAATTTCAACGTCCCTTCTGCCCCGAAGTTGTTATCGATCCTGGATTCAGTGCGCCGTTACGCGCCGACCTGATGCACGTCGAAGCCGCGCCGCTGCCTGGCAGTGGGCCGCAACCGCCAGCCGGTTCCAGGGCTGGCGTTACGCATCCCCTCGCTTCAGGGTTGGCGTTTGCCGCTGCCACCAGCGGGTTTGTCAGCCGGCTTACGTGAACCCGCAACTGGCTTGCTGGCGGGTTTGCTGCGTGGCTTTTGCACGCTGAATGGGTTACCGCTGAAGAAGCTTGTGCCTTTACCCTCGGCCACAGCGCGCTGAACCGCAGGCTTCCGATCGTTTTCGCCACTTTGCGGGCGCAGTTTTTTGCTGAGCACCTGCATGGCGCCCGGCGCAGCTTGTGGCATTTTCGGCTTCTTAGGCTTTTTGGGTTTCTTGATGATCTGGCCCGTCGCACTAGTTTGCGGCACGCGGTGTTCGGCTTCGAAACCCGCCTCTTCTTCACGGGGCAGCGTTTGCCGGATCAGCGCTTCAATCGCGGCCAGTTGCGGCGCTTCATCGGCACACACAAGGGACACTGCCACGCCGCTGGCGCCCGCGCGACCGGTACGGCCAATACGGTGCACATAGTCTTGCGCCACGATCGGCAGATCAACGTTGATCACCAGCGGCAGGTCGTCGATATCCAGCCCGCGCGCAGCTACATCGGTGGCTACCAGCATATGTACTTCGCCCGTCTTGAAGCGCTCCAGCGCACGCAGGCGCGCGGGTTGCGGTTTGTCGCCGTGGATGGTGTCGACCGAATAGCCCGCTTCATCCAGCATGGCCGCCAGGTAATCCACGCCATTGCGGGTTTTGACGAACACCAGCGCGTGCTCCCAGTTGTTCTGAGCCACAAGGTGCATCAAGAGGTCAGGCTTGTTCTTTTTATCCACCGGCACCACCCACTGCTTGATCTTGCTGGCCGTGGCATTGGGCGAGCCGACGCTGATGTTGACCGGGCTGCGGAGAATGGCCGCCGCCATGGCGCGGATATCATCGGTGAACGTAGCGGAGAAAAGCAGGGTCTGGCGCTGAGCGGGCAAGGCAGCAAAGACGGCGTTGAGTTCGCGCGCAAAGCCCAGATCCAGCATGCGGTCGGCTTCATCCAGCACCAGCGTTTGTACTTGATCAAACTGCACTGCGTTCTGGCGATTGAGATCTAGCAAACGGCCCGGCGTGGCAACGAGCACATCCACGCCTTTGCGCAATGTCATCATCTGCGGGTTGATGCTCACACCGCCGTAGGCGGCCAGAAATCTTAAGTCGAGGCCTTTGCCGTAATCGATAAAGCTTTGCAGCACTTGTTCGGCCAGTTCACGCGTGGGCACCAGCACCAGAACACGGGCGCGGTTGCTGGACACCGCCTGACCGTGTTCCACCAGCCGTTGCAACAGCGGCAACGCAAAACCCGCCGTTTTGCCAGTGCCGGTCTGTGCCGCAGCCATGACGTCCTTGCCACTGAGCACAGCAGGGATCGCCTTGGCCTGAACCGGCGTGGGTGTCTGGTAATTGAGGTCCTCCAAATTACGCAGCAAGGGATCGATCAGGCCGAGCGATGCAAAAGACATTGCCGTATTCCGGGCTAAAGCCGCAATTCTAGCGGTTACCGCCTGATTGGGCCGCGTAGATCAATGGTCAAAAAGATCGACGTTGATCGCCACTGAAAAACGTAGCGGTGCCGGGTGCCACGCCGGCAACCTGTACTACAAGAGACCGACGAGCAGCATTGCCGCCAGGGCGAGCCAATTGCGTCAACAGCAAACGCGCCAGTGGCCGCGCAACCAGGCACGCGCGCACCTGCATCGCTACCAACAGCCCGAAATAAGGCCAGAGTCCTGCCAGGACATCCATGATCGGATCGATGGCGTTGATACGCAAGCACATTTCCGTGTCGACGGCCCATCCATTCGCAACGTCAGCACATGTGCCTCATGCCATCCGGTTGGCACTCGGCTCCGTCAGCCTGTCCACGCTAAAGCAGTCCCTGGAAACGGTGGCCCGTGGTGTTGCCGACCGGACCTACTGACCCATGGATACGGCGGCGCAATCCGACAGACAGGATTCGCTGACCAAATCTTTTCCGGAGGCTGCTTGGCACGTTCCGTTCCAGGCGGCCGAGAGCGGACGGGGTGTGAGGATTGGTCGAGGACGGCTTCCGACCCACGGTGGCCCTTCGACGTTCGCGACGCACGCCCATGCAACTTGTCGGGCTGGCCAGTCAAATCTTGCGGTTAGCGCTATGTGCTGAATTGGACCAGTCGGTGAGGCCTTCTCTTGCATTCACTTCGATAAACGACGGTAGCCCACGCAGACGCTCAATGTAGGGCAAGAGATGTTGCCAGTTAGTCGCAGGGCGTGCCATGTTGCGAGACCAGCGCATCAGCATCACCGCAAGAAAATCGACCGTGCTGAGCATCCCGCCCACGAAATAGACACGGCCGTCGGCGAGATGTTTATCTAGTCGATTCCATGCCTCCTCGATCCGCTTACGGGCGAGTGCTCTGACCGCGTCGGCCCCAGCCAGGTCGCCGTCGACGCCTGCGTAGAACCAGTCACGCATTGCGGGTAGAAGCGTGTTTGCGAGGTAGATCATTAGCTCCAGCCACTCCGCGCGATCCGAAGATCCAGTTGCCGGAGCGAACGCAGCGGCCGGATGGCGCTCGGCCAGCAACATGAGCAACGAGGCTGATTCGGCGCGAGCCACACCGTCGACAACGAGTGTGGGGACCCTGCCTGAGGGATTCAACCGCCGATATTCGTCTGTCTGCTGGGCACCCGCGTCGATGTCGATCAATCGGACTTCGAACGGGATCGCCATCTCGATCAACATCCAATGGACGGCCATGCTCGCAGCACCCAGCGAGTAATAGAGACTGTAAGTCACAGATCAGCACCGTATAGTCGATAAAAATTCTGAACAGGGATAACGATCGTTGTCGTGCAGACAATTATTCAGGCCGTCCAACACCGGATTGTCTCGTCTTGAGGCACCGAAAAATGGGGTTCCCCAAGTGTCTCCGACGAAGGGCCGTTGTTCCTGGCCGCGAATAGCCTGTCAGCCAAATATTGAAATATTCTTGGACACGTTGGACACCCAAGGCACAACCTTAGTCTGCAAGGTTGTGCGAAATCCGGGGCAGTGATCTGAGCCGTCCGCTCACGTCGACAAGATATCCTTTGACTGGATCCGCTTTACGCCCACGCGATCCATGTTTTTTCGCGCAGTCGCAAGTGAGCCGTTGAGGTCAATCGGACGCGTTGCGTCTTCGATGACATAAGCCTCGAACCCCGCCTTGCGGGCGTCCATTGCTGTCCATGCAACGCAGAAGTCAGTAGCCAGTCCGGTCACAAACACGGTGTCGATACGCCGCTGCTTCAGGTATCCCGAGAGGCCGGTTTCTGTCTTGTGATCGGCTTCCTCAAACGCGGAATAACTATCCATGTCCTTGTGAAAACCCTTGCGTATGATTACTTGTGCAGTCGGCAACTTGAGGTCCTTGTCGAGCGCGGCGTCGTCGGTGCCTTGCACGCAATGGTCCGGCCACAAGACCTGTGTGCCGTACGACAACTGCGCCGTCTCGAACGGCTTCTTACCGGGATGGGAACTGGCGAACGACGCGTGTCCTGCCGTGTGCCAGTCCTGCGTAATGACGATGTTCTCGAACTTGCTAGCCAATGCGTTGATGAGTGGCACGACCTCGGCGCCGCCTTTCACTGGCAACGTTCCGCCATCGATGAAACAATTTTGCACGTCCACGACGATCAATGCGGATTTGCTGCCGGGCTTGATGTGTTTGCCTGATGCAGCCGACGCTGCCAAAGCGCTCAGGCTTCCAAGACCAAAAAGATGGGCCAGACCGAGCGCGGTGGTCGACTTGATCAGTGTCCTGCGATGGTTTTCTCTCATGGCGAATCCCCGTTTCGATTGAAGCCACGATCATAGAGGCGCCAAATTTATTCCAGACTTCATCTCGATGCACCTGTCTCGTCGAAAACCCCCGCATAAACAGCTGCACAAAAATTCGCTGAATAGTTTGATGTCCGGAAAATGCCCTTTGCGTCAGCGCGGCGTATGCGAAAGAACGCCACTTCGTCGACACTCTCGGGAGTGACGTTCGACTGCGCAAACCGGCCGCACGCTGCCTGTCTGCTGTCGGCGGCACGCGACCCTCAAGCGACAGTCGGAATTCTACATAGCAGCCATTCGCAGATGTCTAAAGCATTGATCGAACGCGCGTTCAAACAGCATATCGCGGGACTAGCGGTTCGGCTCGGCAGTGAAATAAGAAGGCGACTTGCGGATTGCCGCGATAAAGGCGCCCAACGTCGGTGGCACCTGTTTTCTAGATGGGTAGTAGAGATAGTAGCCAGGGAAAGCAGGCGTCCAGTCTTGAAGCAAATGGACAAGCTGGCGGGACGCAATATAAGGCCTTGCCTGCGCTTCAAAAATATAAGCGATGCCGAGTCCGTCCAGCGCAGCATCGCGCATCAGCTCGGGCTCATTGAAGGCCAGCGGGCCATTCACTTTTATTTCGAGCGCGCGCCCGTCCTTTTCGAACTCCCACGGGTAGATGCCGCCTGAACTCATCATCCGATAGTTAATGCAGCGATGCTGCATCAGGTCCCGCGGCGTTTCCGGCGACGGGTGCCGTGCCAAGTAGGAAGGCGCCGCGACGACCACCATCCGCAGTTCAGGGCCGACCGGCACGCCAATCATGTCCTGCTCGACTTTCTCGCCAATGCGAATGCCCGCGTCGAACCGTTCGGCAATGATGTCGCGCAACCCATAGTCGATGATGACTTCAACGGTGGCCTCCGGGTAGTCGGTGCAGAAGCCGGCCAATACCGGGCGGATTACGCTTTCATACGCATGGCGAGTCGCGGTGAGGCGAACCGTGCCCGACACGATGTGCCGCGCCCGCCCGAGGTCCTCCAGCGCTGCGCCGATCTCGGCAAGCGCCGGCGCAAGCGTGCTCAGCAATTGTTCACCCGCTTCGGTGGGACGGACGCTACGGCTGTTGCGCTCTAGCAGGCGTACGCCAAGGCGAGTCTCGAGTTGTTTGATCGCATAGCTGAGCGCCGAGGTCGACAGCCTCAGTCCGGCAGCGGCGCGCGTAAAGCTGCGCTCGCGTGCAACGGCCGCGAAAGCCGCGAGGTCGTCCAGTTCGCCTCTTTTCATCATCCTATGGCATTCAACGCTGCATCAAATGCTTGCTACTTTATCTCATGATCGCGCGCCGGTACATTGGCGCCGTGGATCACGGATCCTGCGGCACGCGGTGGCGGCGCGCCGTTCCTCATCGCATACGAACGGAGGTTATAAATGGCATCACTGGCAAACAAGGTCGTGCTGATCACCGGCGCATCGAGCGGCATCGGCGAGAGCACGGCCCGGGTACTGGCCGCAAGCGGCGCGCGCGTAGTCATCGGCGCACGCCGTACGGATCGACTTGAAACCCTCGCGGGAGAAATTGTAAGCGCCGGTGGCAGCGTGCGTTATCGCAAGCTCGATGTCGTCGATCCGGATGATATGGAAGCGTTCGTTGCATTCGCCTGTGTCGAGTTCGGACAAGTCGACGTGCTCGTCAACAATGCGGGCGTCATGCCGCTTTCTCCGCTGTCAGCGCTGAAAATCGATGAATGGAACTGGATGATCGACGTCAACATTCGTGGGACGCTGCACGGCATCGCTGCGGCACTCCCGCGAATGGAGGCGCAAGGTCACGGGCACATCATCAATGTGTCTTCGGTGGGCGGGTTCGTGGTGCAACCCACCGCGGCGGTCTATGCGGCGACCAAGTTCGCGGTGCGCGCGATCTCGGAAGGCTTGCGCAAAGAGTCCGACAAGCTTCGCTGCACCTGCGTGTATCCCGGCGTAGTGGAATCGGAACTCGCCGACACCATCAGCGACGAGACGGCGCGGGAAAGGATGAAGGCATACCGCAAACTTTCGATCCAACCGGACGCCATCGGCCGCGCAATCCAGTTCGCGATCGAGCAGCCGAACGATGTGGACGTCAACGAGATTGTCGTGCGTCCTCTTATGACGCAGGTCTGAGCGACAAGCGGGAGATTGCGACCTGACTGATGCAGTCGTTTTGCGAAAGCGGAGTCACGGAGTCCATTTCGCATCGGCATCGCGATCATTGCGCGTCGACCTCTGCGATGAAGTGCTTAATCGGCTGGAAGTCATCTACGAGCGCTTCGCGCCCCTCGATCCGTTTGAGCGCACGGCTTGGCTCTTCGAGCAATCCGTCGCTCTGCCCAAACCTACGACGATGGGCTGGGAGGCGCAGGAACGCGACGTCCAAGAGTCGGATTTCTTGAATTGCCGGTTGCAGCGCGTCGTAGAAGCTAGCGGGGGTTCTACTAAACAGGTACCCGCGAGGTTTTCGATCGTTAAAGATCAAAGAACGCCTCGATGTAAGTCCCGACGATGCCCCGTTACGAATTTTCGGCAATCCCTCACCCAACGATTGTCGTCAATCTACGTGGGGCCGTTGAACGTCTCCTTCTGGCCCCGGTTGCAGCCAAACACCTCATGCTCGCAAGCGTGACATCGGCCGGACAAGCAGCGGCGGTGACTGACAAGCACGTGACAAACACACCCTGTCAATCACCCCTCACAACCTGCCTAGTCGTTCTCAGCTCGTTTTGGCTGCCCGGCGGCACCTACTGCCCGGCGAACCTTCGCAACCTGTTCGGTGCTCACCGCCGGAGCATGATTGCCCCAGCTCGAGCGCACAAAGGTCAGCACGTCGGCCACGTCCCGATCGGTCAGACGATCGTCGAAACCAGGCATCCCGTAGTGCGTCGGCGCCGTCCGGGTCGATGGCATCTGCCCGCCGAGCAGCACCAGGTGGATCAGCGACGTGGGGTCTGCCGTGTTGATCGTCGTGCTTTGCGCAAGCTTCGGAAACGTTCCGCCGTACCCATTGCCGGTTGTGCGATGACAGGCGGCACAATTGTCGAGGAAGGTCAGTGCACCGTTACCCCTGCCGGAACCGGTACGCAGCGCCTTGGCGGCCGAATCGTCGTAGACCATTGCCTTCTGGCCCGCGGCGACCGGCGCCAGCGTCTTCAGATAGCGGGCAATAGCGGTGAGGTCGGCATCGCTCATGTGCTGCGTGCTGTCCTCGACCACCTCGGCCATACCCCCGAACGCGGCCGAATGAGCGGTGCGCCCGCTCTTCAGGAACTCGACAATCTCCGCCTCGCTCCAGCTTCCCAGACCGTCGTTTACATCGCCACGCAGGCTCTTCGCGAGGTATCCGTCAATCACGCCGCCCGACAAAAACCATTTGCCGTCGTCCGTCAGCGACCTCTCCTGCAGCGTGACAGCACGAGCCGTGTGGCAGGCGCTGCAGTGCGCGAGACCTTCCACCAGATATTTGCCGCGCAGGACCGGATCGTTCGAAGCGGACGACTCGTCCGTCACGACAGGTGGCGCGTACATCATGCGCCAGAACGACAGCGGCCAGCGCATCGACAGCGGCCACGGAATGTCCGCCGCCTTGTTCGCCTGCGAGGCCGGCTGCACGCCGTACATGAAATAGGCGTACAGCGCCTTCACGTCGGACGGCTTGACCTTGGCGTACGACACGTAGGGCATGGCCGGATACAGCATCACGCCGTTCTTCGCGATGCCGTGGCGCAGCGCCTGGTCGAAGTCCTCGAGCGTGTAGTTGCCGATGCCCGTGTCCTTGTCTGGCGTGATGTTCGTCGAATAGATCTTGCCGATTGGCGAAGCGATTCCCAGACCGCCTGCAAAGGGCTTGCCACCTTTGGCCGTGTGACAGGCGATACAGTCCCCTGCGCTCGCGAGATACTGGCCTTGCTGAACCAGTTGCCGCTGGTCTGCCGGAATGCCAGCGACGACAGTGGCTGCAGCACCGGCGACCGGGGTCGAAGCGGGGTTGTCCGCGAACGCATAAGCCGCCCACGCGGCGCCGGCGATCATCGACGACACCAACGCTACCCGGAGATGTTTTTTCGTTATCATGGTCGTCCCCTTACGCCTGCACCAGCGGACCCGCGTTCTTCAGGTACTGCTCGCGGATTGCCTTGGCGGAGTGGTACGCAAGAGCGGCGACTAGCCCGGTCGGGTTGTAACCCATGTTCTGCGGGAAGGCGGAGGCCCCCATCACGAAGACATTCGAAACGTCCCAGCTCTGCAGATACTTGTTGACCACGCTGTTTTGCGGTGACGAGCCCATGACCGCGCCGCCCGTCGTGTGAGTGGATTGGTAGAGGCGCGTGTCGTAATGCATGCCCTTCTTGCGAACGCCCACGAAATACTTTTCCGGATTCATTGCCTTCGCGACTTCTTCCATTCGCTTGCCCATGTATCCGAGCATGTCGTATTCGTTGTCGTGCCAGTCGAAGGTCATGCGCAGTAGCGGCAGGCCGTAGGCGTCCCGGTAGGTCGGATCGAGGTCCAGGCAAGCGTCCCGATACGACATCACGGAACCCGCAATACCGATGGTCATATAACGCTGATAGGCATACGTCACGCCCTCTTTCCACTTACTGCCCCAGTTCGGCGTGCCCGGAACGGTCGGCGTGGTCTTGATGGGGCGGCCGCCGTAGCGTATGTGGCGAATGCTCGCGCCACCCACGAAGCCCAGCGGACCGTGGTCGAACTGGTCGCCATTGAGGTCGTCCATGCCCACACCGCCCGCGCCCGTGCCAATGAACGGATTGAGCTGCGTACCCTTGGGCAGCAGCACGTTGACCCCGCCGTTCATCTGATACGCGTAGTTCCTGCCGACCACGCCCTCTCCGGTCTTCGGGTCATACGGCTTGCCGATGCCCGAGAGCAGCAGCAGGCGGACGTTATGCATCTGGAACGCGGCGATGATCACCAGATCGGCCGGCTGTTCGACTTCGCGGCCTTGCGCATCGATATACATCACGCCGGTCGCCTTCCTCTTGTCGGCATCGAGCAGCACCTTCGTCACATACGAATGGGGACGCAGCTCGAAATTCGGCTTCTTGAGCAGGACCGGCAAAATGGTGGTCTGCGGAGAAGCCTTTGAATACATGTAGCAGCCGTAGCCTTCGCAGAAGCCGCAGAAGTTGCACGGGCCGAGGCGCACGCCATAAGGGTTCGTATAAGGCGCCGAGGTATTTGCCGCCGGCGCCGGATACGGATCGAAACCGGCTTCTTTCGCTGCCTTCCCGAATAGCTGGGCGCCGTATGAATTCTGCAGTGCGGGGGTCGGGAATTCGCTCGTGCGTTTGCCCTCGAGCGGGTTGCCGCCCGGCTGGATCACGCCGTTCAGGTTGCCGGCTGTGCCCGAGGTGCCGAACACCTTTTCGGCAAAGTCGAAGTGCGGCTCGAGTTCGTCATAGGTGACGCCGAAGTCCTGGACGTTCATGCCTTCCGGGATGAACTTCTTGCCATAGCGCTCTTCATAGCGGGTACGCAACTGCAGTTCCTCGGGCAGAACGCGGTAGTGCATGCCGTTCCAGTGAAAGCCCGCGCCGCCCACGCCATTACCCAGCAAGAAAGAGCCTTGTTGACGGTACGGCACGGCCAGGTCGTCGACGCCGTGACGGATCGTGACCGTCTCGCGCGCGAGGTCCTGAAACAGCTTGCCGCGCACCGAATACGTGAGTTCGTCGACCACTTTCGGGTACTCGGCGTCCGTCGGCGTATCGCGCATCGCACCCCGTTCAAGCGCGACGACGTTCAGGCCTGCCTCGGTCAACTCTTGCCCGAGGATGGCCCCGGTCCAGCCGAAGCCTACGATGACACAGTCGACCTTGTTCTTCTTGATTGCCATTCATCAACCCCGCTTACCATCGATCGAAACCGGCCCATACGGGTACTTGACGCCTGGCTGATCGATCCAGTCCATGAAGTCCGCGCGCGCACCCGGGAAGCCGACCATCTTCCAACCCACCATGCCTTTGTTGCCGCCATGAATCGGGTCGGCGAAAAAACCTTCCTTGGTGTTGGAAAGCAGATAGCCGAAGAACGTGCGGGTCGGGACGGTATCGAATTCGATCTTCGCGTGCTCCAGGTCGCCGAGCACCTTCTCCTGGGTGGACTTGTTTAGCTGAGCGAAGGTCTTGCCGGCGTAGTTCTTCGCGCACCAGTCGTCGCAGGCCTTGATGCCGTGACGATAGATATCGCGCGGCGCAAGGCTCAACTGGTAGCCCATCTCGGGCGGCTGGTCTGGATGGAAAGGCCCCTGCATATACCAGAGCTTGCCGTGACCGAACGGGGTTTCCATCTGACGGTCGATGAACTCGGGCACGCCGGCCTTGATCGCGCCGGGACCGAATGCGTCTTCCGGAATGAGCAGGTCGACCGCAGCGTTGATAAAGGTCCACTCAGAGCCGGTGAAGTAAGTGGGCCAATAGGCTGCGTCGGCCGTTCCGGCTGCGCCCGCGGCCGGCCCCGACTGGCTGCTGCATGCGGATTGCGTAAGCGTCGCCCCGGACGCGACAGTTGCGGCGGGCACGATGGCGAGCACCTGCCGCAAAAAACGACGACGCGGCACCTTGTCATCGGACATGAAGGCTTTCTCCTTGGTTGAGGTAATCGGGCCGCGCGAACGGGAGGGCTCGTGATGCTCACGCGAAGGGGTGCGGTCTGGAATAGCGTGCGAGGCGGGAAGCCGTGAGCAGGCGTGCGGCTATGACGCTATGAAAGCGTCACGGCCGGATCAACCCGGTGCTCCGGCGCGACAACGCGTCAAGCGCGCAACTTGAACGAGCCGGCGGTTTCCGCCAACGCTTGTGCCTGGTCCTCCAGCGAGCGCGCGGCGGCCGCAGCCTGCTCGACAAGGGCGGCATTCTGCTGGGTGGCTTGGTCCATGTTGTTGACCGCGACGCTGACCTGGCTCAGGCCGTGACTTTGCTCCTTCGACGCTGCCGTGATCTCGGCCATGATGACGTTCACATGACCCACGGCCTCGATGATTTCGTTCATGGTGTCGCCGGCCTGGTTCACCAGCGTCGCACCTGCATCGATGCGCGACGTCGAGTTGACGATCAGTTCCTTGATCTCCTTGGCCGCAGCGGAAGAGCGTTGCGCGAGTGTGCGGACCTCGCCCGCCACGACGGCAAAGCCGCGTCCCTGCTCACCCGCTCGTGCAGCTTCGACCGCCGCATTGAGCGCGAGAATATTGGTCTGGAAGGCGATGCCTTCGATCATCGCCGTGATCTCGGAAATGGCTGACGAACTCTGGCTGATCTCGGTCATCGTGGTCACGGCACTCGACACGACCTGGTGCCCCTTGCGCGCGATTTCCGAAGCTGACGACGACAACGCGCTGGCACGTTCAGCGTTCTCGGCATTCTGGCTCACCGTGCTCGACAATTGCTCGGCGCTCGAAGCCGTTTCTTCGAGCGAGGCGGCCTGCGCCTCGGTGCGGGCCGAAAGATCCGCGTTGCCCGCCGCGATCTCGCGCGTTGCCGTAGCAATCGCACCGCTGCCCTCACGCAACGAGACCACGATGCGGGTAAGACTCTGCTGCATGCTCACCAGCCCTTGCAGCATGCGCCCCATCTCATCATGCGAACGGACCTCGATTTGCCCGCTGAGATCGCCTTCCGCGATCTGCTCGAAATGCGCCACCGCTTCGTTCACCGGACCAAGAATCGCGCGGCGCAGCATGTACCAGCTTCCAAGCGCTGCGAGCATGCCGATCACGATCGCAAGGATACTGCCCGTGAGAAACAGGCGGTATGCGGACTCGGATGCCTCATACGCTGTTTTGGTCTGGTTGAACTGGTAGGTCTTGAGCGCATTGGCCGCGACCTGCATGCTCGTATAGACCTTCCCGACGTTGAACAAGCGCTTGAGGATCTCATCCCGATCGCCACGCACCGTGGCCTCGCGCAATTGGTCCAGTTCCTGTTCGGTCGTGTCATATTCCTTGGCGACAGTGGCTACGAGCTGGTCCTCGCCGGCATCGCGCGGCAATGCGAGGTATTGCTTCCACGCCTGATCCGCAGCAGCCTTGACCTCTTTTTCCTTCCCGTACATGTTGATTGCGTCTTCCGAGCCGGGATTGATTGCAGCCCTATCCAACGAAGTGCGCTGCCGGCCGACCATGATCGTCATTTCGCCTACCGCGATCGACTTGGGCAGTTGTTCCGAGTACGTCCGACGGTTCGCGTCGTTGCTCGCAGTCATACCGGCGATGCCAAATCCTCCGGTGCCAAGCAGTAGAACGCCAAGAAAAGCCATCGCAAGGCCAATGCGGCCGTTAATGGACAAACGGTGAGAGAGCATCGTGATTTCCTGGAATGAAGCGGGGACCCTGAGGCGCCCCATTGACGGAGGCAGCGCGTCGCGCGCACGTAAGCACTTACGGCAGCTCGCGGGGATTCTTGAGTTTTTCGAAACAATTCGAGCGATTCTGGTTGGATAGTCCGTTACACGGCATTACGGAAACTACCGGCAGCAGCCGTCACCCGTCGTCTCAGATCGGAATCCCAATGGCATGCGCAAACTGCGCTTCGCTCCGCACACGGCTTGACGCACAGCCAATCCCGTTCAGGCACATTTCGATGATTCACGCAGCGCTTCCACGTACCGGGCGCACCGGGCTTTGTGACAAAAATATTAACGCCGCAAGACATCCTGGATCGTGGCGATCGGCAAGATCAGTTGCGGCGCGACACCGAATAGCTCCCAGGCTGAAGGGGGCGCTTCACTCGCCCCCGCAGTGTTGCGACCTTAGACTCGCTTCCTCCTGGTCTTATTCGGGGGCTGGAGCACGACCGTGTCTTCGGGTCTCAACGCGCGCCCGTCTTGGGAGCGAAGCTCCAGCTTTCGGACTGGAAGGCCTTTCTTCCTGTCCACAAGAAGCACGTGGGCCTCGTCCGGTTCGAAAAAGAAATCCTCTCCCCATTGCCTGAGCGCAACGAGCAGCGGGAACAGACCGCGTCCCTTCGCCGTGAGCACGTACTCCTGATAGGCGCTACCGTCGGAAGCAGGAACGGTGTCCATGATGCCGTGAGCCACAAGGTTGCGCAGGCGGACTGACAAGATGTTTTTCGCAAGCCCCAGATTCTTCTGAAACTCCCCGAACCGGCTCAGGCCGTCGAAGGCGTCGCGGACGATCAGCAATGACCACCAGTCGCCGATCGCGTCCAGCGGTCTGGCAACACCGCAAAGAGAGTCTTGGTGGGTAGTTCGTTTGACCATCGCTATTTCCTGTTTGCTCGCCTGTTAGTCGCATAGGGGCATGCGTCGTAGTCACCGCTTCGGCGTGTGGTTGCAATATAAAACCTGCTCTGCTATAAATCAACTGGTTGCAAGTTGCAACAAGTCGTTATGGCTGAGCGCTGCTGCTTCTCTAAAAGGAGACATTTCATGACCCGATCCACCGACACGTTTGACGAAACCTTCCCCTACGCGCCGTGGTTCACCGACGCTCCTGGTTTTCGCATGCATTACGTCGATGAAGGGCCATCAGACGGGCAAGTCGTACTGTGTCTTCACGGCGAGCCAACATGGGGTTATCTGTTCAGGAATTTGATTGCCGCGCTAGGCGAAACATATCGCGTCGTCGCTCCCGACCACATGGGTTTTGGCAAGAGCGACACACCGCAAGACCGCAGTTACTGGTTGCAAGACCACATCGATAACCTCGAGCGCTTCGTGCTGGCGCTGGACCTGCGGGGTATCACGCTTGTTATGCACGATTTCGGCGGAGCAGTTGGCATGGGCCTGGCGTCGCGACATCCGGACCGTATCCGGCGAGTCATCACCACCAACGGACCCACGCCATTTGGGCAGCCCACGCTAGTCGACCGAGTGACCGAGAATGCCCGGATTTCGCCTTGGTTTCAGTGGATACTGAAAGCTGAGTCCGATGGGCATCTCGATGCCGTGCTTGGCGAACTCGGCTTCAGCATTCTGAGCACATTGAAGCTCAACGGTTTCCAGGATCACGCGCTGATCAGCGACACCTGGTTGCGTGCCTATGGATCGCGTTTCGCGAGACCGGCCGACTGCGCCGGCGCAATAGGCTGGGCGAGAGGCTTCGCCATTGACGCGCACCGTTTTGAAGTGCCTGACGCGGCAGCCATGCGCGCGATTCGGTCCAAGCCTGCTCTCGCGATCTGGGGCATGGCCGATCGCACCCTGCATGCCGAGCATTTCCTGCCGCTGTTCGGCGAGTTGTTTCCTCAGGCCCCGATACACAGGTTGGCAGGGGTTGGCCACTATAGCCTCGAAGACGCACCTAAAACAATCGCCGCACAGATCACGCCATTCCTGCAGCAAACCTGACACCGGGATCTTGCGCCCAGCGCCCGGTCAGCTTTCGAGGTATCGCTCCACCAGGGTCAGGATTGCCTTCGACTGGTACCCCTTGGCCAGCAAGCGTAGTTGGTCGGCGAACGGGCGATAGCGTTCATCGAGCTCAGCCACCCTTCCCGCCCACTGCACGATGTCGCGCATGTTTCCCGATCGAGCCAGGTGACGCAGGCGTTCCATATCTTGCTGTGGCGGCACAACCAGTGGCCTGACCTCCTTGTCTTCCTCAAAGAGCGGTGCTTGCGGCTCATAATCATCAGTCCAACTGAGTTTCAAGAGAGCTGCGACCTGAGTCAGGAGCTGGTCCAAATCGATCGGTTTAGGGAGGAAGGCATTCGCTCCGGCCGCCAGACTCTTCTGTTCGTCGCTGCCGGACACGCTGGCGGACATCACAATGATCGGCACTTCACCGAGGCCCGGTAGTTGCCGCAGGCGGCGCGTAGCTTCGAGCCCGTCTAACCCGGGCATCACGAGGTCCATCAAAATCCAGTCGGGCCGCGTGGCCCGGGCCTTAACCAGCGCGTCAAAGCCGTTGACCGCCTCGACGACGGCAAAGCCGAGCTGGCTCACCATGTCGACCGCCATGGCGCGATTCTCCGCGACATCGTCGACCACCAGGACCCTCTTGCGCGGACCCGCGTAGCCGGTCACGAACCGTTCGGGTAGCGCCGTCATCCCGGACTCGATCACCGGCACCTCCAGCTCGAACCAGAAGGTGCTGCCCACGCCGATCTCGCTCGTGACGTGGATGTCGCTGCTCATCAGCCGCACGAACTGCCGGCTGATGGCAAGGCCCAAGCCGGCTCCGCCCAGCCGCCGCTGCGGGTCGTTCACCTGCTCGAAGGGCTGGAAGATCGTTTCCAGCTGGTCAGCACCGACACCAATCCCCGTGTCGTGCACCTCGAAGCGCAACCGCCCGGGCAGCGAAAAGCACACGCGCAGGCTCACCCAGCCCTGATCGGTGAACTTGACCGCATTGGCTAGCAGGTTCAAAAGGACCTGGCGCAACCGGCTCTCGTCGGCGCGGATTCCCTGGGGCAGTGTCGGCGCGAAGTCACAGACGAAATCGAGGCCCTTCTGCCGCGCTCTAACGTCGATGATCTCCGCAATGATGCGCAGGAATTTCGCCAGCGCGATGTCGGTAAGGCTGAGCTCCAGCTTGCCCGCTTCGATCTTGGCGAAATCAAGGATATCGTCGATCAGCGTCAGCAACTGCTCGCCGCTATGCTGGATCACGTTCAGACCATCGCTGCGGCGTTGGTCCAGCGTCGCATCCCGCCGCAGTATCTGCGCGTAGCCGAGGATACCGTTTAGCGGCGTGCGCAACTCGTGGCTGATGTTGGCCAGGAACACATTCTTGGCCTGATTAGCCGCTTCGGCTACCCGTCGCGCGGCGCGTTCCGCCTCGGCCTGCCTGCGTTCGGTCAGGTCGAGCACGAAGGCGACGCCATTTTCCTGCGAACCTTCCAATAAGGCGCCGCCGACCAGAACCGGGATGCGACGGCCATCCTTGCGGATATATTCCTTCTCATAGGGCTGGCAAGTCCCGCCCCGCCTAAGTTCTTCCATCGCCCGGGCATCCGCGGCACGATATTCCGGTGGCGTCATGCGCGGCCATTGGATCAGGCCGGACAACAGATCCTGCCGGGAGTAACCGACGATCTGCAGAAATGCGTCGTTCGCCTCGGTGGCGGTACCGGCAAAGTCCCAGAAGAACAGCCCGATGATGTTGGAGTCGACGATCCGCCGGATGCGTGCGTCCCGCTCACGCAGCGCCTCCTCGGCCCGCTTGCGCTCGCTATTCTCCTGCTGCAGATCGGCATAGAGCAGCGCGTTCTCCAGCGAGATCGCCGCCTGGGACGCCAACAGTTCTAGCACGGTCACGCGCTCTGGCGTGAACGCGTGAGTGGCCAGATTGTTCTCCAGATACAACAGGCCGATCAACGCGGAACGTCGCATGAGCGGCAGGCACAACACCGACTTCGGCTGTCGGCGGGCCACATAGTCGTCTGCCGAAAAGGGGTTCGCCTGCGTCGCATCGGCCAGCAGCACCCGTTCCTGGCAGCGCCGCACGTAATTGACGATCGAGGTCGGCCACGCCGGCCCGGACAACGCCGATCCGGGCACCACCGGTTCGCGTAAAACCGGTTCCGGTAGCGTCGGTTCGGCCAGCGCCCGGTCCAGGTGCCGGCGCACGCGAATCGTCTGTTGCTCCACGCTCGCTTCGGCCGCGAGGACCAGGCTCCCATTGCGTGCGAGCAGCAGCTGGCCGGTCTGCGCGCCGGCATTTTCGAGCAGGATGTGCATCAGCGTGTCGATCAGGTCCTCCAGCACGATTTGGCCCGAGATAGCTTGCGAGGCCTTGGCCACTGACAGCAGATCCAGTTGCGCCACGTTGCCGGGCGACGTGGCGGATCGTGAAGCCGACGATGAAGCCGATGGTGCGCGCAGTGGCGGCGTGCGCTCATCGATCTGCCGGACCTTGCCGTGCGCGCCCCAGCGTGCAAAGCAACCGCGCGCTTCGTCAAGATGGGCGCGGGCGGCAGTCGTGGACCCGCAGGCGACATAAAATCCCGCGGCCAACTCATGCGCGATGCCTTCGTTCTGGACGAAGCCGTGCTCGCGGGCCGCTTGAATCGCGTCTTCGTACAGACGCATGGCGTCGGCGTCTCGCCCTTCGACGCGCGCGATTTCGGCCGACACCAGGGCGTGCTTGTCGCGAAACGTCGGCGGATAGTTTTCAGCCCACTCACGCAGTTGTTCGCAGTGCACTTTCAGGAGGTCGCGCCACCCGGCTTGCTCGTCGGCGGACGCGTTCTCATAGAGCGCGGCCACCGTCAGCGCGGTGTAGTAAAAATAGTCGAGGCACGGAATGTGGCCAACTAAGGACGGCAGCATCGGTTCCGCTTGTTGGAAGGCAGCAAACGCTGCTGTGTAGTCGCCCGCCAGGAACCGCGCTTGCAGTTTGAGGATCCAGTACCCGCAGATCACCGCCCTTATTCGCTCTCCCGTCCATTGCGCCTCGAACGCCGCCTCGTCGAACTGCGCATCGCTGAAGGTGGAGAAGGTCGCGGTCCGGCCCTGCATCGTCGCGATGAAGCGTTGCTGGGTCACGATAAGGTCCGCGACATCGCGGTACCGGGCCTTGCGCACAAAGTCCAGGCCCTGCTCCGACTCGCGCCACACCCTGTCGAGCGGATCATTGCGCACCAGGCTTTCTGCAATGATGTGCAGCATGCTGTAGCAAGCGAAGGTCAGATCCCCCGTCTCGATCGCGCTGCGAAAGGCCGCCCGATTGCAATCGATGGCGTTCGCGATCGGCTGCGTCCAGATGGCAACTTGTCCCATCGCATAGTGAACCTTGGCCTGATAGGCAAGGAAGCCATGCTTCTCGACCAGGTCGCATCCGAGCTTGGCAAAAAGATACCCCTCGCTGTAACGGTGAAACACCGGACCGAAGACGAAACCGAGAAAGCCACAGGCGTGCGCGGACGCGCCGGTCACGCCGTACTGCAGGCTGACGTTCACCATTCTGCACAGGTGCAGGCAAAACAAATGGAAATCGGTAAAGTAGGCGGCGTCGAACAGGGCCGAGAGCAGACGCATCGCGGCCTGCAGTTCTGGATCGCTCATCAGCGGCAGGTCGATCAGACTCTCGATCGGGCGCCCCGCCAGGTTGCGCCAGACCGTTTCGTATTCGGCCTGAACCTGTTCCCGGGTCGGGTGTGCCGGGAGGTCGATGCCGAACAGTCGAAGGCACGCAAGCACGCTGTCGACGGCCTGCGGGTTCTCGGACCTCACGATATGTAGCTGGACCTTCAGGTGGTAGACGGCCGCCTGGTCGACTTTCGACGCACCGCGCCGCAATAGCTCCTCGATCAGTGACTCGGCCAGGTCGATGCGCCCGTTGAGGAACTCGCACTCCGCGCGTTCGAGCCACAGGCTGAACACGAGTCCATACTGGCCGCTCCAGTCGCTGTCATCGAGCAAGGCCATGCCCGCCGCCAGATACACGCACGCCGACGCATAGGCCGCCGAGGCCTTGGCCCGGTGCCCGGCACGCAGGTTGAGCGCGGCCACTTGCGCTTTCTCATCGCGCTCGATGAGCAGTGCCGCGCCCCGATTGAACTGGTTCGCGAGATCGAACACATGCTCGGCGAGTTCGTCCGCCGTCATGCTCGCCAACAGCGCGCGGCCGATGTGCAGGTGGACTTCGACACGCGACGCTTGCGGAATCAGGGAATAAGCGGCCTGCTGAATCCGGTCGTGCAGGAACTTGCCGCGGCCATCGGTGTGCACGATCAAACTTTCGCGCACCGCCGCCGCGAGCCCTTGCTCAACCTCAGCCTCGCTGAGGCGCTGCCGCGCCGGGGCCTCTGAATGCGCGCTGACCAGCGCGAGATGGCGCAGGTCGAATGTGTTGCCCAGGCAAGCGGCCAACTGCAGCGCGTGCTGCGCTGGCGCTGGCAGTTGACGTAACTTTCCCACCATCAGGTCGACGACGTTGTCGGCGAAGTCCTTCGCCTTGATCTGATCCAGGTCCCACTGCCAGGCCCGGTGTTGCGCGTCATGCCGCAACAACCCCTCCTTGTGCAGCGCAT
>Ga0185299_10003087_pt1 | contig 23298 bp, 17 predicted proteins | sample PaiPotPPA55metaG_FD_128002 | JGI IMG/M metagenome (GOLD analysis project Ga0185299, IMG submission 128002) | Iron sulfur acid spring bacterial and archeal communities from Banff, Canada, to study Microbial Dark Matter (Phase II) - Paint Pots PPA... ... | reverse complement strand
GCAATCCGCGACCGCCATTTATTTCTAAACGGCAAGCAAGTGCGCCTTACCGGAATCGCGCGACACGAAGATTCGCCCTGGGAGGGACTGGCGGAAACTTCGGGGACCATTAAGGCCGATTACGACACGCTCGAAAAGTTGCATGTTCGCCTGACGCGGCCGGTGCACTATCCGCAGCACGAATTGATTCTGGACTATGCCGACCGCCACGGAATTCTCCTGATTCCGGAAATCCCGATGTGGCAATTCAGCGAAGAGCAGATGAAAGATCCAAAGGTAATTTCACTGGCACGACACATGTTCCAAGAAATCATCGAAGAAGATGAGAATCACCCCAGTATCTTCGCCTGGAGCGTCTGCAATGAGAGCGAAGCCACGACGAAGGGTGGACGCGCGTACATCGATCTGATGCGCGACTGGATTCATCAACTCGATCCCGGCCGCTTCGTCACCTACGCCGACAACGATCTCGCGTTGGGTCCCGACCCGAAGCAGGAAGCCGCAAACGACGTGGACTTCATCATGATGAACGCTTATTTTGGAACGTGGAGCGGCCGCGAAGAAAATCTCGCCCCCAGGCTCCAGCAGGTCGGCCGCGACTATCCGACGAAGATGGTCATCGTTTCCGAGTTCGGCTATCCCGGGATCTTTTCGCCCGACTCCGTCACTGCCGATAAAATGCGGATTCATACGATCGAAGACCAGCTTGAGCAGTATCAGAAGTTTGATTTTGTCGCGGGAGCGATTTTCTGGTGCTACCAGGATTACAAATCCCATCAGAACTTGTGGGCGGGTCACCAAGAGGGATACGTTGATCACGGTCTCGTCGATGAGTACCGGCAGCGGCGACCGTCTTTTTGGGTGTGGGAGAAGAGAAATCAGCCGGTCATCTTCTCGAACCAAAAATGGGTTTACGACGGCAATGGCAATCGGATCGGCTTCGAGGCCGGCGTGTCAGCCCGTCCATTGGACGAGATGCCATCCTATCCATTGAGACACGGCCTGGTTACTTGGGAACTTCGTGATCGTGACGGCAACGAGCTCGCAAGTGGGGAGCAGGCGATACCCGATCTCCAGCAAGCAGTGCTTGTCCGGGGCACCTGGGCGGCAGGCGCATCCCTGCCACTGCACCTGCAGATCGCGTTTCTGGATGCGAAAGAAAATTCGCAGGCCACAACCGTACTGGATGCATATCCTTTAAACTTCAGCGGTCAGAGCGTTGAAGACATGAAGCAGACGCCGCATTGAGCATGGTCTCTGCGTCGGCTATGAAAGAGGCATCATGATACTTCGATTCGATCTCGCAATGATGCGCTTCTCCAGACATTTTGTCGGAACTGCGGCTGGCACACGGCGCTTCGCTGCCAAAAGATGTGCTCTAGCTGTTGCTTTTCTAATCGTTGTTATTTTCGCGGGCCGTAACGCTCGCGCCCAGGCAAATTACCAGCCCTCCCCGGAAAACCTGAAGGCGCGCCAGGAATTCCAGGACGCAAAGTTTGGGATGTTCATTCACTGGGGTGTGTACAGTGTTCTTGGTTCGGGGGAATGGGTGTTCCATGACCGTGCGCTGACCGTCGATGAATACAATCGCTTGCCTCTGTTTTTCGATCCATCAAACTTTGATGCCAAGACATGGGTTGCGCTGGCCAAGGCGGCGGGCATGAAGTACATAACTATCACCTCCCGCCATCACGACGGTTTTGCGATGTTCGATTCGAAAGTCTCTGATTGGAATATCGTGCAGCGGACGCCGTATAAAAAAGATCCCTTGAAAATTCTCGCCGAGGAATGTCACCGCCAGGGTATCAAGCTTTTCTTTTACTACTCGCAACTGGATTGGCACAACCCCGACTACTATCCGCGAGGGGCCACGTCCTGGGACAACGGCCGCCCGAACCGTGGCGATTGGAACTTATACCTCGACGACTACATGGATGGACAGTTGCGAGAACTGCTTACAAATTACGGACCGATTGGGGGCATTTGGTTCGATGGAATGTGGGATAAGCCGGATGCCGACTGGCACCTCGCCGAGACATACGCACTCATTCATGGGCTGCAGCCGGCCGCGCTCATTATTCCAAACCATCATCAGAGCCCGAAGCCTGGCGAAGATGTTCAGACCTTCGAACGCGATCTTCCCGGTCAGAATACGGCCGGCTTTAACACCACCTCAGTCAGCAATCAACTGCCGCTCGAAAGCAGTGACACCCTCAACGGTTCCTGGGGATTCAATATTGCAGACAATAAGTACAAGAGTCCCGCTGAACTGGAACGGAGGCTGGTTCAAGCCGCAGGCAATAACTCAAATCTGTTGCTGAACATTGGCCCCATGCCCAACGGAGAGATCCAGCCGGAATTCGTTACGCGGCTCCAAGCGGTGGGCGAATGGCTCTCCCATTACGGGGACTCGATCTATGGCACTCGGGGAGGCCCCATCGCCCCCGGCGAATGGGGAGTAACCACCCAAAAGGACAACAAGATATACGTGCACATTCTTAGCTGGCACGCCCCACTGTTCGCGATTCCCCCGATCGCAAACAAAGTAGTTGAAGCTCACTCAATGCTCGACGCCTCACCGGTGGAGTTTACCCAGAAATCCGATGGCGTCGTTCTGAAAGTCGCCCTAGCCAAGAGCGATGAAGTGGACCGAGTCGTCGTTCTCACGTTGGCCGCCTCACATTGACCATGGGGCTCGTCTCGATGCTTATCCGATTGAAGAATGCCGGGCCGTTTCTTGCCGTCTTTTTCGCTCTGGCGCTGTCATCGGCGCAAAATACCGGGCGTGATTTGCTTTTCCGCGATCCGCTTCAGACTCCGGAAGAGCGAGCGGCCGATCTCGTAGGCAGGCTGACTCTGGAGGAGAAAGTGTTGCAGATGCAGAACACCGCGCCCGCAATTGCGCGACTGGGCATTCCCCCCTATGACTGGTGGAATGAGGCCCTGCATGGTGTAGCCCGGGCCGGGCGCGCCACTGTCTTTCCACAGGCGATAGGACTGGCGGCCACATGGGACACCGACCTCATACATAGAGTGTCCGATGTTATCTCCACGGAAGCCCGCGCGAAGTACAACGAGGCGCAACACAACGGCAATTATCGTCGCTACTATGGCCTCACTTTCTGGTCGCCCAACATTAATATCTTTCGCGACCCGCGCTGGGGGCGCGGCCAAGAGACCTACGGCGAAGATCCGTTTCTTACCTCACGCATTGCCGTGGCTTTCATACAGGGAATGCAGGGCACCGACCCGCACTATCTGAAGACCGTGGCCTCGGCTAAGCATTTCGCGGTTCACAGCGGCCCCGACCCAGCCCGGCACACATTCGATGCCCGTCCCTCCGCGATTGACCTCGAGAACACCTATCTGCCCGCCTTTCGCGCAAGTGTTGTCGAAGGCCAAGCCGCGTCCGTCATGTGTGCGTACAACCGGGTCGATGGGGTGCCGGCCTGCGCCAGTTCTTTCCTTCTGCAACAGCATCTGAGAGGTTCCTGGGGATTTCATGGATATGTAGCGAGCGATTGCGGCGCCGTCACCGACATCGTCGAGGCTCACAAGTACAAGTCCACGCTTGCAGAGGCCGCAGCTGCGGCGGTAAGGGCAGGCACGGACCTCACGTGCGGAGATGAATATGCGGCTCTCGTTGAGGCGGTCGAGCGCGGCCTGATTTCAGAAGGCGAAATTGATCGAGCCTTAGAGAGGTTGTTTGTGGTCCGCATACGCCTCGGAATGTTCGATCCACCCGATCGCGTTCCCTATGCCAAGATCCCCTATTCCGAGAACGATTCGCCCGCGCACCGCCAGTTGGCGCTCGAGGCGGCACAGGAATCGATTGTTTTACTCAAGAACACCGTGCCAAAGAATGCCCCGCTCAACAACAAAACGAAGATTCTGCCCTTGAGCGGCAACACTCGGCGCATTGCCGTGATCGGCCCCGCAGCCGATGACCCGGATACGATGCTGGCTAACTATCACGGAATTCCTTCAAGCATCGTCACGCCGCTGGTCGGCATGCAACGGCAATTCGGCGCGAAGGCTGAGGTTCGCTTTGCATTGGGAAGCACGTTCTCCACCGGATCGTACGCTCTTGTTCCCGGAAATCTCCTGCAATCTCCAGGCATTGCTTCCGGCAGCGGCGGATTTCTCGCGGACTATTATCCCAACCCCGACTTTCAGGGGATCCCAGCTGTCTCTCGCCTTGAGCCGCGATTGTACCTGCAGCGGGAACTGCAAGATGCTGAACTGGAAGCTCGGCTTCCCCCCGACAACTATTCCGTGCGCTGGACCGGAGACCTCCAGGCTCCGTATACCGGTGAGTACGCGATCTGCATCGTCCGCGTGCGCTGCGAGGAGTGCAACGCCGGAGACTCAGCGCAGGTTTTTCTAGATGGCAAATTGATTCTGAGCGACGAAACCGAGTCATCCTCAACCCGTACCAGCAAAGAAACCCGAATGCAACTAAAGCAGGGAACTCAATACCGTCTGCGGGTTGAATATCGACAACACAGCGGCGGAGTAGGGTTGCAATTAGTCTGGAGACCTCCAGCCCAGCCCCTGATCGAGGAAGCTGTGAAAACGGTCAAGAGTTCAGATGTGGCCGTGGCGTTTCTCGGGTTGAATTCCGAGCTCGAAGGGGAGGAGATGAGAATCGATATTCCAGGCTTCTCTGGAGGGGACCGCATCAGCCTCGACCTTCCGGAGCCGCAGGAAAAACTTCTCGAAGCCATCATTCACACAGGCAAGCCCGTCGTCGTAGTGCTCGTTGCTGGAAGTGGAGTATCCGCGAACTACGCGCAACGCCATGCCGCTGCTGTCCTCGTTGCCTGGTACGGAGGAGAAGAAGGCGGTACGGCCATTGCACAAACTCTGGCCGGAGAAAACAATCCCTCAGGGCGTCTACCGGTGACATTCTATCGCTCCGTCACGCAACTGCCGGCCTTCGAAGACTACGCGATGCGCGGGCGCACCTATCGCTATTTCACCGGAGACCCGCTGTACCCCTTCGGTTACGGACTCAGCTATTCGACCTTTCGCTATTCGGGTCTGCGCGTGATTCCAGACTCCACGAACAAGTCTCTTCTCCACATTTCGGCGCAAGTCGGAAACTCCTCCTCACGCGACGGCGGGGAGGTCGTGCAATTGTACGTTGGAAGCGAACATCCATCAGTGGACGCTCCGATCCGCCGACTATGCGGCTTACAGCGCATTCAGCTCGCACCGGGCGAAGGCCGTTTCGTCGAATTCGATTTGAATCTCGAAGATATTTTCCTTGGACCCGAAACCACCCCGGATCGCGGCCGGCTCGTGATCACTGTTGGCGGTGGTCAACCACTGGGGAATACGCCATACGTCGAGACCCGGTTTAGCTCTTGGCCTAAGTAAGCTCGGTTTGAAACCAACCTGGGCATAATGTTGGATGTAGAACATAATAATGATCGATATATGTCGATTCGATCAAAAAATCCTTGACAATCCCTGAAACAGATGCGATAAGTGGGTCCCGGATTTGGAGGCCACGGTCCTCAAAGCACCCAAACCGAGAAGGAGTCTGCTATGAACCCAAGCCGTCGCTGGTTGCAAAAACTTCCATTGATTGCGCTTCTCGCAGCGTCGCTGATCCCGACTCTTACGGTCCTGGCGCAAAGCACGAACCGGCAGATTGGTACGCAATTCACGGTGACCGCCGACCCGCTCGTCCCCAGGCCGGACGGGCAACCCTGTGTAGTGCCGCTTTTTGTGAATTTCCAGTTTGCGCATTTTTCGGACTCCACCCAGAGTTTTCGAGTTACGCCGCCAGGAAACTGTCCCGGTCCGTGGGAGAAAGTAGTTTTCGAGGCGGACTTCAGCGAGAACGGTGGAGTCCAGTTTGACCGCACCGCTAGCGTTTATCTGGCCAACGCGAACATCTATTTCGGAACCACCCCCGAACCGTTGTCGGCGCTCACCAACACATGGCACGTCGAGCGGGATATAACCGATCACACTGCACTATTGACCACCCCGCAGCCGGGCACGATTGTGCTGGCGAACTGCACCACAGACTGCCCGCCGCCCTACAATACTTTGAATGGAGTTTTCACGGTGAACGCGGACCTGGAGTTTTATCCCGCACACCGGGGTCAGCGCAACCACAGGGGAGGTGGTGACCAAACCACACCCGATCAGATACTTCCGCTGGTGCAGTCAAACGGCAGCGGCGGTGTAAATTTGCCGGCCACGCTGTCGTTGCCAACCGACCAACTGGAGACAACGTTTACACTTCCGACCAATACCGAGCGGGCCTACCTGGACGTGATCGCTCAGAGCCAGGGCACCGACGAGCAGTGGTATGGCTGCTTTCCCAATGACCTCGCCAGTATCAATGATGTCTATGTCTGTGGAAATACAGACTTCCGCGAGACTGAGGTCACCCTCGACGGCCAACTGGCAGGCATTGCACCGGTTTCTCCCTGGGTCTATACCGGCTTTCTTCCAGACCAGTGGATGCCGATTCCCGGCGTACAAACTCTCGATTTTGTTCCTTATCGCGTGAACCTCACACCTTTTGCCAGCTTGCTGAGTAACGGTCAGCCCCATACCATCGCGATGAGCGTATTCAACAACGCCAACCACTTTTCGGCGACTGCGTCGCTCTTGCTCTACCTCGATCCGGATAGCACCCAGATCACTGGTGCGGTCACGACGAATACGCTGACCAGTCCGTCTCCGGGGGTCACGGAGAATCTCCAGGGGACGGGGACCGTAACGGGAACCATCAATGTTGTTTCCAACCGGAAATACAAGATTGCGGGATATGTCAACACATCCCGCGGGAAGATAACTACTTCAATTTCTCAGCAACAAAACTTCGCTGGTACCCAAACCATCGACTTCGATACCGTCAACCTAACGGCACTCGATCAGAACACAAATGTGCAGACGAGCCTGTCTTCGGCGACCACGGTTTCGAGTGATGAGGGTACGCTTGTGACGCGTGACCACTACAGCTTCCCGATTACGGTTGACTTCAAATTGCCCGTCAGCGGTTCTCAGTTCGGCTTTACGGTGGCGACCACTCAGAAATACCACACGAACCAGCAGCTATCGATCGACGGGTTTGTTATCCACGATAGGTCGGTCACGAACTCGTCGAACGCGACAGACGTGAGTCCTACGTCAAGTTCGCAGCGATACACCTTTTCCGATTCGGATGGCGCATTCTACGACTGCCACATCGCAAGCGCGAATAACATTTTGACTGCAGTCGGTCGTGGGTGTACGGAAGACAAAAAATAAGTATCCTCCAGCCGAGCCGGAGGTATTACGACTGCGGGCCCTCTAAAGAGGGCCCGCGATCAATCGAACAAATGGGATAGCGCATCATGCTTTGCTGGCCTGGCTTCAGAGATTCCCAGACCGCTTGCGGGATTGAATTAACCTCTCTGCTATCGTCGGCATACCAGCGGCGGACATACCGGATGCTAACGAGCGCGCGGGGCGTGTCCGTCAAGTTCGGTGAGCCTCGGTGCACGGCCCAAGGATGACGAATCAAAACATCACCGATCTCCAGGGGGACCGACTGCATCGCGATTTCAGAGGCTTCGACTGCTCGAAGCGCTTCTCCTCGAGGTAATCGGTGAGTACCTGGCGCAATTTCAATGGGGCCGTTGAGGCGGGTCACGGGGACCAAGCCGAAGCTAATGACCAGCATGTAAATGGGTAGATCAAGGTCCGGAATCTCCGCAAACAGAGGGTGTTGATAGTCCACGTGAGGACCCTGGTGAGTCGAGCCCCGGACTGGCGTGTCGCAGCCCCACTGATCCGCCACCACCGTGTCGCCCATGGCCTCGCGCACGATGCGCAGCACCGTCTCATCAAAAAAGAACTCAGGGACAAAGCAGGGCGCTGTAAATGGCATCGGAAGAAAATGACGGTGCGGCCCGCGGTTCGGTGTGTCGCGGTGGGCTTCGAGATAGGCAAGCAGAATCGGCCAAAACCCTTCCCGGCAGGTGTCAATAAGGGGTTGCGAGAAATGCTGCCTGAGAACGCAGTAGCCGTTCTCTTGGATTTCGAGGAGGGAATCTTTGGTCATTGCCGAACGCCGCCGTCCCGCAATCTTAGCTCAGTCCATGGATTCCTCGCCGAAAACGCGCTTGTGACCAGTGACCGTGCCCAGTTCCCGGGTGGTCGGTAAACAGCAAGCTATGCGGTTGTTATCGCAAAACCACCCTCACACTACACGCCTGTCGCTTGGGTCGATGAATGCCGGGCGATCCAGGCAGCGGGAGTAAGGTCTGGGAGGCACTGGATCGGGCGATCAGCGAGTCCGGGAAGAACCGCAGCCAGATAGTCGCGGTTCTTCCCGGTCTCGCTGATTGCCCCATCCAACGACTTCCTGAACTCACACCCGCAGCGATGGCAACGCAGAGGTCCTAAGTTCAATCGCCTGCTCTCAGTAGTTACCTTGGTTCGCATCAACCCGCTGCAAAGCGACGATAACATTGTCCTATTGTCCTATTCCTCAGATGCCAAGGGAGCAGCAAAAGCGGCAACTCCGCCGAGTGACTTACGAGGTGACCGGGCGTGATGGCGGCCGCTTAATAAGTGAATCCGGGGACGTTCTGTCTCTCCTCTTGCACTGTCCTTTTTTCTTCATAGCACGAATCATTCCTCCGATGTCTGTGGTGAACCATTTTCTGACAAGTGCTGCGGCTGACCAAAGCATGAGCGGTGGAAACTGCAGATGGGAGCTATTTCAACTCGATGATGTGGAATATCGCGACCTTGTCAATGTCTTGACAAGGCAGCGGTTCAAGAGCGTTGTGACACCGCGCTGGGTCCGTACGCACCGCGACTGGCTGACATGGTGCGGCGAGATCGTTTGGGGAGTGCCGGTTGCGAAAGCGAGACGCACGGCGAAAAGAATCGCCGCGTTGGAGCAGGAGATGGAAGCTTCTGACGGTTCGGACGAGCAAGTTGTAAACCTTCTCAAAAGACTGATGGCTCTGCGTTGTGAAGAGGCGCGCTATTTTAGCGAGAACTGCTCCGGCAAGCCCAAGATGCCATTGTTACGAGTGCGCTGAGGCATGGTCGTTGACAGATCGCGTTTGCGCTCATCAGCCAAATGACCACGTCGCAGACACGATTGAGAACCTCACCAATCTCGGCGCTCGTCAACCGTGTAGTTCCTCTGACGTCTACGGATCAATCCCCATGGCGGGCAAAACCAGCGAAGCGCAATTCATACGCATCTCCGGGCAAGAACTTGCGCAAAAGGGCAAAAGGGAACTCCTATCGCGCGGGGCGGGATGAGTATGACTTCATGCACCTTTGAGCAATTGCCCCGACCTAGGAGAACCGAGGAGAACACCGCAATTGCATTGGATAGTCCCCAACCGATAGACTAACCACAGGTGAAATCAGTCTGCAAATTCGCTGCCTTGCTGTTGGCGCTATCGGTATTTGCGTCACCGCTAATGGCCTGTTTGCAACCGGACGCCACGCTTACGGCTGAGGAGCGAGCATGCTGTCGCAAAATGGCAGGCGAATGCGGAAAGATGCCAGCTTCGCACTCCTGCTGCAAGACGACAATTCGGGACACCGATCCCTACCTCGGTAACTCGCATGTGCAGATTTCGGCACCCGCTCAGGCCACGCTAGCGGTCTTGCTGGCCAGTGAAATAATCGGTCTGCCGGACCTTATTTCACAGCTCGGCACTTCGTCCGACGCGCACGCTCCCCCAGAATTACCACCCGTCACAACTTCCATCCTGAGAATCTAGTCAGCTTTCGCTTTCCCGAGCGCAGGGACCTTGGTGTCTCCGCGCAATCGTATTTTGTCGATTCGGAGGAAAGATGGAAGCTCTTTGCGCTTTTCCGCGTCAATGGGCGCGAGCTCGCACCCGTGGCGTAACCTTTATACGGCTCGGAATCGTCTTGCTGTTGGTCTGTTCAGGTATGGCCCAGCAGGGTCAACCGAGTGGTATCGCCAGGGCGGATGCTCGGTCTCACAGTTCAACCCCACCCGTCAGCCTAAAGGATTTAGTCCGCGAGGCCGAACGGAATAGCCCCGAAATAGCTGTGGCGGAACAGGGTTATGCGGCGGCAACTTACGTCGCCCGCCAGGTCTCGGCGCTGCCGGACACGCAAGCCACACTCCAGCAGCTCTCGGTAGGAAGCCCGCGTCCTTTTTCTGGCTACACGAACAGCGACTTCGCCTACGTCGGTGTGGGAGCCTCTCAGGAGATTCCTTATCCCGGAAAGCGCAGCCTGCGTGGACAGGTGGCCCGTCGCGAGGCCGATGTGCGCCACGTCCAAATCGAGTCGGTGCGCCGAGTGATAACTGACAAGCTCAAGGCTGCTTACTTCCGATTGGCGTACCTTCAACAGACTTTGTCCGTGCTAGAACGCAATGACCAGCTGCTGAAAGACATCGAGCAAATCGTCGAATCACGGTATCGCGTGGGACAGGGCAATCAGCAAGAAGTGCTGAAGGCGCAGTTGCAGACCACGAAAATTCTTCAAGAGATTACGATGCACCACCGCGAGGTGGGACAGCTTGAGGCTCAACTAAAACGATTGCTCAACCGACCGCAGGAGAGCCCTGACATCCAGACCGAACCTCTGGCCGCAAGAACCCTCACCTACAGCGCTTCCGATTTGCTAAGTCTGACAAAACAGCAAAATCCTGACGTGAAAGCTCAAGAAGCAATGCTGGCTAAGACGGACTCGCAGGTGGAACTTGCGAAGAAGGAATTCCGCCCGGATTTCGCCGTCCAGTACATGTACCAAAACACCGATCGCAAATTCCGCGATTACTACATGGCAGGCTTCAGCATCACGCTGCCCAACCGTAGCCGGCGCAAAGCCGAACTTGCCGAGGCCGAGGCTAACCGAGAACAAGCGAACAAGCAGCTTGAAGCGGAAGTGCAGCAACGGCTGGCAGAAGTCCAGGACCAATACGTCGTGGCACAGGCCTCTGCGGAACAACTGAAGATTTACAAAGATGGCCTGCTCCCGCAATCGAATGCCACTTTCCAGTCAGCGTTAGCGGCCTACCAGGCCAACCGACAGGATTTTGAGACCCTGCTGTCTTCCTTCAGGGATGTCCTGAACCTTGAAGTCGAATACCAGCGCGAATTAGCCGAGCACGAAGTAGCGCTGGCCCGGCTCGAAATGCTTACGGGGGTGAGTTTCCAATGAACCAACAAGGCAATCCGAAAGTTCGTCGCGCACTTGTCATCGCCATTGCTTTGAATGGCGTTTTGGCGGTCGCACTGCTCTATGTTGGGTGGCGCTCCCACCATGTGACAGCTTCCCAGCCCGCCCCGCAGGATTCCTCACAAAGGACCGCTGAAAGCGACGCGAGTAGCAATCCTTCGCGGGGCGAGGCAGCCGGCAGCAGCGAACCGTCTTTGGCCCCGGTACAGCTTGCTCCCCGGCGTCTCGAAAGCATTGGAGTGAAGCTGGGCACTGCCGAGCTAAAGCAGGTACAGGATGAGATGCGGGTGACCGGCAATGTTGACATGGATGAGCGCCGCATCGCTTATGTGCAGACCCGTTTCCCCGGCTGGATCCGCAAAGTCTATGCGGACGCCACTTACCAGTACATCCGCAAGGGGCAGCCGCTGTTCACCATCTACAGCCCTGATCTCGTCACCACCGAGCAGGAATACCTGCTGGCCAAAAAGAACTCCGAGCAAGTGCGCACCAGCACGGTGAGCGGCGTGAGTACAGGCGCTGTGGCGCTTCTTTCCGCCGCCCGTGAACGGCTCACGCAGTGGGAAGTCCCGGCAAGTGAGATCGAGAAACTGGACGCCACCGGCAAGGTGATTACCGATCTCACCTTCAACTCGCCCGTCTCGGGATACATCACGGAAAAGAGTGCCTTGCCCAACATGTACGTGCAACCGGAGTTGAAACTCTACACCGTCGCCGATCTCTCCACGGTCTGGGTAAACGCACAGATTTTCCAAACCGATATTGGACGAATCAAGCCGGGAGACGCGGCTACTGTGACAGTTGACGCGTATCCCGGAAAGACATTCAGAGGCAGAGTGGGCTTTATTCTGCCCCAGGTGGACTTGAACACGCGCACGGTTCGAGCGCGCCTTGTATTTCCTAATCCGGGTCTGCTACTTAAGCCCGGCATGTTTGTAAACGTCGTATTTGCCGCGCCCACCGGCAAGAAACTGACCATACCTGCATCGTCTGTTTTCCACTCCGGGACCCGCAATCTCGTTTTCGTCAACCAGGCCGAGGGCAACTTTGAACCTCGTGAAGTCGAACTCGGCCCACGCCTCGGCGATGACTACGTCGTTCTGAAAGGAATCAAGCCAGGCGAATCTCTGGTCACCTCGGCCAACTTCCTGATTGACTCCGAGGCCCAGTTGCAGGCTGCCGCAGGAGCATTCGTTCCACCTCCTCCGGGAGCGGGGGCTGCTGCCGCGATGAATGCTCCCTCAAGTGCTGCTCAAACCAAGGTCGAGCTAACAACTGATCCAACACCTCCGCGCAAGGGCAGCAATGTTTTTCGCGTAAAGCTGACCGGGTCTAATGGAGCGCCGATCAACGGAGCACGGATAAATGTCACGTTCTTCATGGCGGCCATGCCTGCCATGGGAATGGCAGCGATGAAAACCAACGTTGACATGTCCGACAAAGGCGATGGTTTGTATGAAGGCAAAGGTGATCTGGGATCAGGCGGGACTTGGCAGGTTTCCATTGTCGCCCGCCAGAACGGGACTGTGATTGCAAACAAGCAGCTCTCGGTGAACGCCACAGGAGGAATGTAGACGTGATCAACTGGATCATTGAGTGGTGCGCAAGCAATCGATTCCTGGTGTTCACCGGAACTTTCCTGGTGGTTATGGCCGGCATCTGGTCCATGAACCGCATTCCCCTGGATGCACTGCCGGACATTTCCGACGTGCAAGTGATCGTTCATACGGCCTGGGAGGGCGAACCACCTGACATTATCGAAGACCAAGTTACATACCCCATCGTCACCGCGTTACTGGCAGCTCCTCAAGTCAAGGCTGTGCGCGCCCAGACGATGTTCAATGACTCATATGTGTTCGTCGTTTTCGAAGATGGTACGGACATCTACTGGGCACGTTCTCGGGTCCTCGAATACCTGCAAACCATCCAAGGCCGATTGCCTGCGAATGTTCATCCGGCGATTGGTCCGGATGCAACTGGGGCGGGCTGGGTTTTCGAGTACGCGTTGGTAGACCACACGCACAAATACAGCTTGGCCGATCTGCGCAGTTTGCAAGATTGGCATTTGCGCTACCAGTTCGAGACTGTTCCGGGGGTTGCCGAGGTCGCAAGCATCGGTGGTTTCGTCCGCCAGTATCAAGTTCAGCTCGATCCCAACAAACTGCTCGCTTATGGCATTCCCCTCTCCACCGTGATTGATCGCGTGAAGACCAGCACGAACGAGGTTGGTGGTCGAGTAATGGAACTGAGTGGGACACGTTATTACGTCCGGGGCCTGGGTTACCTGAAGTCTCCTGCCGATCTGGAGAATGTTCCAGTCAACGCCAAGAACGGAACACCAGTTTTGATCAAGGACCTTGGCACCGTTTCATTCGGGCCAGACATTCGCGAAGGTGTAGCGGAGTGGCAGGGGCAGGGTGAAACAGTGGGCGGGATCGTCGTAATGCGCTACGGCCTGAACGCTCTCAACGTAATCAACGGCGTAAAGAAAAAACTGGCGGAGATCAGGGGCTCCCTCCCATCCGGAGTAGAAGTGGTCGTGGGTTATGACCGTGCCGGCTTGATTCAAGAGTCAATCAAAACGCTGCAACGCGACCTGATTGAAGAAGCAATCGTGGTCAGCCTTGTGATCATTGTCTTCCTGTTCCATTTCCGTTCGGCGTTGATTCCCATCATCACGCTTCCTATTGCGGTCGTCGCCTCGTTTATTCCCATGTATTACCTCCACGTCAGCTCCAACATCATGTCGCTCGGTGGATTGGCCCTTGCAATCGGTGTGCTTGTGGACGCCGCAATCGTCATGGTGGAAAACGGCTATCGCCATTTATCCGAGCCACCGGCAAAGCATCCAGCCCCGGTCAGCAGGGTGGGCGCGGACCACATCACCCAGGAAGAGTCGATTGAAATAACTGAAAGCGGCGAAGTCACTGAAAAGCAACGCCGACGCATTTTGATTAACGCAGCCAAGCAGGTTGGGCCGGCGTTGTTTTTCTCGCTGCTGATCATCGTCGTGTCGTTTGTTCCGGTTTTCCTGCTCGAAGCCCAAGAAGGACGAATGTTCAAGCCGCTGGCATGGACCAAGACCATGGCTGTTGGCTTTTCTTCATTGCTGGCAATCACGCTCGTTCCGGTACTGATGGTCAGCTTCATCAAGGGCAAGCTAAGACCTGAGTCGGCCAACCCGATTTCTCGTTTTACCCAGGCTCTGTACCTGCCCATCCTGCGCCTTTGCTTAAAGTACCGTAAAACGACACTCCTGCTGAACCTCCTCTTTCTGCTAGTCACATTCCCGCTGATGTTCAGGTTGGGCAGCCAGTTCATGCCGCCGTTATACGAAGGATCGTCTTTGTACATGCCAACCTCTCTGCCGGGAATCGGTATCACCCAGGCCGCACAGCTTCTGCAAGAGCAGGACCGAATTCTGCGATCGTTCCCTGAAGTGGAAAGCGTGTTTGGAGTTGTAGGCCGATCCGACAGCGCCACAGACAATGCTCCTCTCGATATGTATGACACCACTCTCATGCTGAAACCGCGTGAGCAGTGGCGGCCCGGAATGACGTACGAGAAATTAATTCGCGAGATGGACGAAAAACTCCAATTTCCTGGTCTGACCAATACCTGGACGATGCCGGTTGAGAACCGTCTGGATATGGCTTTGACTGGCATCAAGACGCCAGTGGGCATGAAAATTCAAGGCACGTCTCTGGATGGAATTCAGCAACTCGGGGCGCAAATCCAACAGGTACTCTCTGGTCTTCCGCAAGTGCGCTCTGTCTTCGCGGAACATGTCGCTCAGGGTTTTTACGTAAACGTTGACGTGAACCGTCCCGAAGCGGCGAAATATGGTTTGACGATTGCGGATGTCCAACAGGCCGTCTCTTCAAGCATCGGCGGCATGAATGTTGCTGAGAATGTGGAAGGGCGCGAACGCTACCCAATCAACGTCCGCTATCAGCGCGATTTCCGCGACAACCTAGAAGAATTGCGCCGTGTCCTTATCGCCACTCCGTCTGGTGCGCAGATCCCAATCGAGCAGGTGGCTAAAATCTCGTTCTCCCATGGACCGGCCATGATTCGCGACGAAGACGGGCAATTGACGGGCTACGTTTACATTGACCTGAATACAAAAGACTATGGCGGCTTTGTGCAGCAGGCCTCAAACGCATTGGCACAGAAGTTGCGGTTGCCCGCGGGCTATATCTACCAGTGGTCAGGCGAATATGAGTTCCAGCTTCGGGCCAAAGAGCGGCTGAAGATCATCATGCCAGTGGTGTTCTTTATCATCTTCCTCTTGCTGTATTTGGTCTTTCATTCCGTCAGCGAAGCTTTCGTGCTGATTCTTCCAACCTTTTACGCCATGACCGGCGGACTTATTCTGCAGTGGCTCCTCGGCTACAACTTCAGCGTGGCCGTTTGGGTCGGCTACATTGCGCTGTTCGGAATCGCTGTCGAGACGGGCGTCGTCATGGTCGTCTACCTGCATGAAGCACTTGATCATCGCCTCGCCTCCGGCCACCAGATCACGAACAAGGAGATCGAAGAGGCAGCCGTTGAAGGAGCAGTGCAAAGGCTTCGCCCGAAGCTGATGACCGTCTTCGCGGTGCTTGCCAGCCTGGCGCCGATCCTCTGGGAAAGCGGAATCGGGTCGGACGTGATGAAACCCATCGCCGCGCCGATTGTCGGCGGAATGATTACGTCCACCATTCACGTTCTGATTCTCGTGCCGGTCTTCTTCGTGATGATGAAGGAGCGCGCGCTAAGACGGAACACTCTGCACAAGCGGGAGGAACCAACAACCGTTTGAGTAGGGCAACGCGCAGCTAGAATTGAAACTGTTGAATAGGTAGCTCCAGTACGCCGCACCGACGTTTCTTTCCCTCAGCTCTCTACCTTTTGTTACGAATTGCGAACAAAGAATACTCAGCAATTCCATCGGCGGAGGATCGTTGTATGGTGGAAGGGCGCGCCCTACGACTCCGGCTCTGCAAGACGCGCTCTCCCCCATTTTGTCGCCTTGCAGGGCCGTGGGGTGAATTCCGAAACAATGTTGACGGATCGCTTCCAGCAGCCCGACAAACCATGAAGAGTCCTTACCTGGCCGGAACGGATTCGCTCCCCACTGACAGCTTCCGGCTAAGGCCTGATCAATCGCTCGCCTTTACATCCTCGAACCCTCGATATCGGCCGATTTTGAGCGTCCGTTCCTCACGATCCTTACGCAATCGATAGCGCCAAGCCCAAACCGTGCTCAGCACTACGACGAAAAGGCACAATTCGACAAATAACTTTTCTCCATCCAGAGGATCAATGGGGTTCCCCTTCAAGTCGGGATCCGCAAGGATGCCGTGAATGAAGGTGCAAATACCGGCTACATAGACGAGGTAATGGAACAGCTTCCACCGGTGGCGTCCGATCCGAACCCGAAAATATGAAGTGAGTACGACTACCACGAGTAGGTATAAGCTGACCGCACCGATCGTATTCTCGATCGGTTGAACGGGAGACCACACTGGAAGGGCCAAATCCAACAGACGCCAATGACTCCTTGTTGAAAACAGCAATATAAACGGATGCGTCAACACTGACGCCATAAGGAAGTAAGCCGTCCAGTTGTGGACTGCGAAGATATTGATTCGCCGATGAGGCCAAAGCCGCCACGGACTGTAACGCACCGCGATGAGCAGTCCCAGACAGATATTTGCCGTCGACAGAAAAACAGCCAGCAATCCGACATCCGCGGAAAGGTCAAGTGCCGTCATTCCGGCGCTCAAGGAAGGGTAGGTGCCGATGCTGACGTCGATGAATCTGAAATGAGCACCGTCTTTACGGAATCAGGAATTTCGTTCGCGTGCGCCAGTAGCTCACTAACCTGCCATAGCTGGGTGTCGGTCAGCTTAGTCTTGAAGGAGGGCATCCCCGAAAGGCGGATTCCGTTGGCTGCCTTCCAGAAAGTCTCCGACGCCGGATCATCAGTAACCCCCTTGCCACGGAACAATTGCGGCGGTTTCGGAAACATCGTTGTCGCATAATCTATGGGTGACTGTCCGGGAAGTCCGTGACACAAGGCGCACTGCCGTTTGTATACGGTTGCACCGGCAAGAAAATTAGCTTCGTCCGCCTGCACGGGAGATGCGGGAATATGTTGCTTCTCGATATGCGCGTCCAATGCCATATTTGCCAGCTTCTTCTCAAACGGCATCGGCGGATCAGCCGTTGCTACAGGCGCCAGGCCTGCCGAAAAGTAAAGGAAAACAGAGCCCGCTGAAATCGCAATGGCCAGAATAAAACCGATAGCGATACCTTTTATCACTTGTGTGCTCCTGTCATTGATCAGAAATCAAATCTATACCCCAGAATCATCTTGGCAATCAGGTGGTCGGTTGCGCCCGTGAGGCCCACCCCAAGAGCGAAATTGATTTCCCACTGAGGCGCGATATTCAAATCGATTGCGGGGAAAATCTGATGCTGTTGTTGTGAGACGGCATCGAACCCTGTCACCGGTCCCTCCGCGCCGTAGTATTCGAGACCTGCTGCTACTTTCGAAGTCAAGTCGTAACTGAATTTCAAGTTTGGCGAAAAAACAACGCCCTGGTTCACGCTCACGCCGTGGAAAGACCGGTCAAGCGTGGGGTTCAGAGACCAATACCATCGGCCTACCTTTTGATCCACGATGGGACGAATTTCCCAGGTCCAGGTGTCTACGGAATATTGCCGCCTCTGGTAGCCGATTTCATTCGAGAGGCTCACGCCCAGTGGCCAGTGCCATTTCTTCGGCACGGCAACTCGCGGCCTGATGTGATCTCCCACCCATTGCCAGCTCTGGCCCTCGGTGATTGAAGTGAAGATGTAAAAGCCGCACTCGAACCAGTCATTGAAGCCGTGAGTGATCTCCACCGTCTCATGCTCGGCATGGTTGGTGGGATAAACCCCATTCACGATTGTCTTTGAGCCGTCGATCGTGAAATTGCTGTGGAGTTCAACCATGGTGTGGCGGGGATCGACCAGATCAGATCCGTACACCTGGATTTCGTAGTTGTCTTGAGCACGGGCGAGAGGTGCGGCCAAGAGCAAGGTTAGGAGTAAAAACGTGATTGCACGAGGTCGGCACCTTAACCTCTGATCGGAATCACAACGTCCCATGAGGAAGATTATCAGTTACATGGTGAATTCTGCGTGGCGAACAGATGACAAGTTGTTCATGTTCTCTTACTAAGGCGCGCCAACTTGCATCAAGGATAGTATGCGGAGGCTACCGGCGTGTTCATTTGTCCCCATCATTTTCCGTGTTCTGATCTCACTTAATTTTCTCTCTGGAGGCACCAGGGCCCTTTGTCAGGAAACATCTGGGCTGCCGGATGCTCCGAGTGTCAGTCAAAGGCAAACGGCGCGATCGAAGCTTGCCCAGCGCGATCAACAACATGAACCGAGTAAGAACCACATATTCTGGATCATCCCCAACTACCGTTCCGATGAAAACTCGACAGCGACCAAACCTTTAACGCCTGGCGAAAAGATGAAAGTTTCCTTGGACGACTCGTTCGATCCCTCAGCATTTCTAGTGGCTGGTATTTTTGCTGGTATCTCGATGGCGGAGCGTCAGTACACATCTTTCGGCACTGGGGCGCAAGGGTTTGGTAAATACTACGGCGGAGCTTTCGCAGATCAAGCAATTGGCAACATCATGACCGAGGGCCTATTTCCGGTCGCCCTCCACCAGGACCCTCGCTATTTCGTGAAAGGCACGGGTGGGTTTTGGAAGCGAACTGAATACGCCATCAGCCGCGAATTTATCACTCGGGGCGATGACGGCCTCAGTCATTTCAACACCTCAGAGCTGGCGGGAAATGCGGTAGCCGCGGGCATTTCTAACCTCTACTATCCGGCCACGGATCGATCATTTGGAAATACCGCAGACAAGTGGGGACAACAAATAGCCCTGGATACTTTTTTCAACGTGACCAAAGAATTTTGGCCGGACGTGCGCAAAAAGTTGTTTAGGCATTGAATGGCCCGCACGAGTATCGCGCTATGCCCCTTGGAGCACGCTAACGGGCAGCAACAAAGTTATAACCGCGCCACCTTCCGGACTGTCAGCGGCCTGGGCGCAGCCGCCATGCGCCTGGGCGACTGCATCGACAAAGGCAAGTCCAAGACCGTGACCAGGAGAATGTTTGCCCTTCACGAATCGCTTGAAAGCCAGGCTGCCGATTTCAGGCGGGAATCCCGGACCATCGTCTTCAATCACCAGTGCCGCTGATCCTTGATGCGAACGGAGCCGGATTTTTACCCGGCATCCCGCCGGCAGATGGGTCAATTCGTTTTCCAGCAGATTGCTTACTGCCCGATTCAGCAGAGTCACATCAGCGTCCACTACGACATGCTCTTCGAGTTCAGTCGTTACTTCATGATCGTGTTCAGCCATTGCGGGTTGATAAATATCAACCAGTTGTCGGACAACCTCGGAGAAGTCGACCGGACCGCGATCGATGTGAAGCGCACCTGCCTCCGCTTCGGCGAGATCCAGCGTTGTGTTCAGCAACTGCAAAAGCCTGTCCAGGTCTTCGATCGCTTCTCCAACGGAGTCGCGCCACTTCTCATTTTCTTCATTACATAATGCAGATTCCAGCGTTCCACGAATCAGGGTGACCGGGCTTTTGAGGTCATGCGCGATACCGCCAGTAACGGTGCGAAGCTGATTTACAGAGGACTGGAGCCGATCCAGCATGTGATTGAAAGTCTTTGCCAATCGCGAAATTTCATCGGAATTCACAGGTTCAGGCAAACGTTCTTCTAACCCCTCCGTGCCAATTCGCGCGACGGTTTCCGTGATTCGTTCAACACGATGCAGCGTACGACGCGCGCTCCAGTAGGAGATGACAAAACCGAGCAGGAACATGCCGCCCCAGACCATCAGAAAACGACGAGCTAATGTGTGTAGCACATGCCGCGCGCCATGATCGGACAGTCCGAGATAAACAGTTCTTCCGCTTTGCGCCTTCACCACGACGCGAAATGTTTGTCGATACCCGTCGATTGTTATGGATTTCGGAGGTCCCGGAGCGAGCTTTGTCTGTTGAATCGCCTTAACGAAAGCATCCTTCGAGCTAGGGCCGACCCACAACGGACCCTCAGCGTTGTTCGGGTTTGTGGCCAGGAAAAATACAGAATTCAGTCTTTCGCCGCGGGCGTTGCGCTCATCCGGTACCTCCTGCGCAGCAAGTTCAGCCACTTCTCGAACTATCCTCTTGTAGAGGCGGTCGCTCGGCGTGTCAGCTGATACTTGAGCTAGGACCTCAGCCTCGCCACTAAGCCAGGTATCGCTCCGCTCCCTGAGACCCTGAGCGACAAGGAAATAAACTATGGAGAAGGCCCCGGCGGTTCCGAGCGCAAACGCCAGAGTTGTCCAGATCGAAATCCGCCAAGCGGCGGTCGTGCGTAAGTTTCTAGGCATGTTTGAGAACGTAGCCAACACCCCGAATCGTATGAATCAGGGGTCGCGGGGTGTCATGATCCACTTTGCTGCGAAGGCGGTAGATATGGACATCCACTACGTTGGTTGCTGGATCAATCCTCATTTTCCAGACATGATCAAGGATCATGGTGCGGGTCACAACGCGACCTTGATTGCGGCAAAGATATTCCAGCAGAGAAAATTCCTGCGGGGTCAGTTGCAGCAAATGATCGCCCCGTCGTGCTTCCCGACGTACCAAATCGAGCTGTAAGTCAGCAGCTCGCAGACGCACCGATTCAGTCTGTGGAACAGCGGACCTGCGAATGAGATTTCTCAATCTTGCCAGCAGTTCCGGGAGGGCGAATGGCTTCGTGAGGTAGTCGTCCCCGCCCTGCTCCAGCCCGCGAACACGTTCGTCCACGGAACGCCGGGCAGACAAGATAAGAACCGGCGCGGAGCTGCCTTGCGCGCGACATCGGGCAATCAGGTCCAATCCATCCAGGTCGGGAAGGCCAAGGTCGATGATGAAGGCATCGTGAACACCTTCCAAGGCCATGGACTCGCCAGCTTTTGCCGTACTGGCCGCATCTACCTGGTATCCGGCTTCCGTCAGCGCCCGCCTGAGGAACTGCTGAATGGAAATGTCGTCTTCTACCACCAACAATCGCATCGGAGATTCCCGTCCGTCCAAGACTTTACACCTCCAGATGGGATGCAGGAAACAGGATCCTTGGAAACTCACTTAAGCCAGCAAATCCAGCATTTACTGCGGGCGCCAGGTCATGTCCACGCGCACGGGAATGTCGTTCTTGACCGGCATTGTCAGCAGCGAGGGCGGGTCGATCTTGAAATCGGAGAGCGTAGCCGGAATGATCCCGGTGATATGGGTCTCACCGCTTTGCTTTTCCACTTTGAAAGGAACCTTTTTGTACTGGACGGTCTGGCCGGCGAATTGAATCTCCAGATCCGCATCGATGGTTGATGCTGTTGCGTCCGACTCTGGCAAGCGAGTGCGCACGGTGACCAGCGGAAACTCCGCACCCCGCGTGACCTGAATCATGTGAAGGTCGCGGTTGCTGTCCCCGGAATCAAACGACTTAACGGGTACCGCGATCAGGAAGTCGCATTGGCCCGCGTGGCAAACACCCTTGCCCTTCGCCCCATGGCTCACACCCTCAGACTGGTGCAGGGGATGGGACACGTGGTAAGTGAGAGTGCATTGTTGGAGGATCCATTGGCTGTCAGCTGCAGCAAAGAGGGGTAGAGTCGCGAGCAAAACGACGATCAGCATTCTGCGATTCATAAAGTGTGTTTAGAACTTCAGCGAAACCGAGAGCAGAGCAGCGCCAAACGCCCCAGCCGTGACAATGGCCACTGGGTTGTGCGCCGACGCGATGCCATGAACTTTTTCGCCGTTGTTTTTTTGATCGAAAGCCAAAATGCCCAAGATAGGCGTCAATATCATTCCCGGGCCGTGTATCCAAGCCATGGCTTTGTGGAAACGGATCGGACCACGGGTCTCGGTTCCAGGCACCCTGGGCGCACGGATTGCGTAGTAGGCTGTGATGCCATACAAATCCCCCGTCAGCCCACCCAGAGCGGCATGCAGGTCACGGGAGGCCGAGCTCGTGTTCTTGCCCCCGGCATTGAAGGATATGGCGACGGTGGCAATTAACGGAATGGTTGTGATCAAACCCATCCGCTGATGGATCTTTAGCATGTGCGTTCGTTTATCCAGCAGCGCTTGCTCACGGGCGTTTCCCTGAGTCTGCTCCGGAGAAAGACCTAGATCTGAAAGCGACGGTGCCGTGGTGCTACTCGAGGGCGCGTTCGGTAAGTTCTCCTGTTGTGTTGTCGCTGGTTTATCACGGACTTGTTCGCCTTTCTCCAGTTTGGCATCCAGAACCTCTGGTACGGTTCCGTTGATCGTTGCTGAAGAAATCTCCAACGTCTTGAACCCCGCGGCTTCGAACGCCAGCCGATAGTTGCCGCTAGGCAAGTCCAGTTTGTAGGTACCATCAGGCCCTGTGTTCGCCGATTGTTTCTGCCCAGTATCTATGCTCGTCGCGGTCACCGAGGCATCTGCAACCGGTTTACCGGATTCCTCGCTGACCGTACCTCTTACAACTCCTGTTGTCGTCTGAGCCATGAGAGACAGAGCCGACGCAAAGGATATGCATACAAGAAAAACGAGGCCAGGGACACCATTGCGTCGGTTGCGACAAATCTTCCTCAACATTCTCTACCTCCAGTTTTCCGATGGCGAGATGACCTCGCGGTCGCTACAGGCGTACCAGGACACGATATGTCCAAAACATTACGGTGCCTTATCCAGAAGATGACAATTTGTTCATCCGCAGCTAACTAATTGCCAACCATGGGGGTGATTTCCTCTACGTCATCGCGGTCATGGTTGGGCGGTTGGAACGCGACCTTCCGACGTTTCCATTGTTCAGTGCGGCGCAGTTCGCGGTGCGCCTTGTGTGTCACCTTCTTGTTTCGTGGGCTCTAGGCCTATTGCGAGGACTAAAATAATCAACGTGCAGACCTTACTTATGTGGACCGCTCCCGTTCGCATCGCCTCCAGAGGAAGAATTTAGGTCGTTTCTGCACAAGCGCGACTCAGTGAGAGAGAATCTCATGCCGAT
>Ga0185299_10003086_pt1 | contig 23302 bp, 15 predicted proteins | sample PaiPotPPA55metaG_FD_128002 | JGI IMG/M metagenome (GOLD analysis project Ga0185299, IMG submission 128002) | Iron sulfur acid spring bacterial and archeal communities from Banff, Canada, to study Microbial Dark Matter (Phase II) - Paint Pots PPA... ... | reverse complement strand
TTTCCGAAACTACATTTGATTGGGAGATTATGAGCAGCACAAAAGCCACACAACTTCGCCCCGGCATGGTTATCCAGCATGAAGGGCAGCTCTACACCGTTTTCAGCGTGGATCACCGCACTCCGGGCAACAAACGCGGCTCCATGCAGACGCGCATGAAAAATCTGCGTACCGGAACGATGATCGACTACCGCTTTCGCGCGGAAGAATTTGTCGATCGCGCCATCCTGGATGAAGTGGAGTTTGAATACCTGTACAGCGAAGGCGATGAATTTCATTTCATGAACACGAAGAATTATGAACAGATGCAGATGACCCGCGACGAACTGGGCGAGACGGTGTTTTATCTGATTCCCAATACCATCGTGCATGTGGAATTTTTTGAAGACAAAGCCATCGGTATAAATTTGCCGGATACCATGGAAATGAAAGTGGTGCAGACCGAGCCGACGCTTCAGAAAGCCACTGCCAGCGCGGTGGGAAAGCCGGCTACCCTGGAAACCGGCCTGGTAATTCAGGTGCCGCCCTTTGTGAATGAAGGCGACCGTGTAAAGGTGGACACCACCGAAGCGCGTTATGTGCAGCGCGTGGAGTAATTTTCGTTAGTATCGTGTTTCGCGATTGAGTTTCGAGTTTAAGAGTTTTGAGTTTCCGCCTCCGCAGCTAGATGCAGCTCTAATCTAGAAGAGGGTGTCAACGTCGGCTGATGAAAATCAGCCGGCGTTTTGTTTTTTGGCCGAGCCGACCAGCGGCTTGCCGAAGACACGCGCGAAAATAGCATCCACGTGACGCAGCTGGCGCTTCAGGTCGAAAGTGTGGGCCAGCGCGGCTTCATCCAGATATTTTGTGATGCGGCTGTCTTTGGCGACGCGGTCGCGAAAGCTAGATTCCGTCTCCCACGCGGCCATGGAATTTTCCTGCACCGCTTTGTAAGCGTCGTCGCGCGGCATGCCCTTTTCCACCAAATCCTGCAGTAGCTGCCCGGAGAAAACCAGCCCGTGCGTCAATTCCAGATTGCGGAGCATGCGTTCGGGGAAGACACGCATGTCCGCGATAATGGTGGTCATTTTGGAGAGCATGTAATCCACCAGAATTGTCGAGTCCGGCAAGATAATGCGTTCGACGGAGCTGTGAGAAATATCGCGCTCATGCCACAACCCGATATTTTCAAATGACGCGATCAGATTCGAGCGCACGACGCGCGCGAGCCCGCAGATTTGCTCGCAGGTAACGGGGTTGCGTTTGTGCGGCATGGCGGAGCTGCCGCGCTGTTCGCCGCCGAACGGCTCTTCCGCTTCGCGCACTTCGGTGCGCTGCAAGTGGCGAATCTCCAACGCGATCTTTTCGAGCGTGGCGCTGATCAGCGCGAGCGCGCTGAGGTACTGCGCGTGACGATCACGCTGAATCACCTGCGAAGCCACGGGAGCGGCGATCAGTCCCAGGCGCTGGCAAATGCGCTCTTCAATATGCGGGCCGAGGTGCGAAGCATTTCCTACCGCGCCCGAAATTTTGCCGACCGCCATTTGCGCGGCGGCATCGCGAAAGCGCTGCTGGTTACGCTGATTTTCCGCGTACCAGTTGGCAATTTTCAAACCAAAAGTAATGGGCTCGGCGTGCACGCCGTGCGTTCGTCCGATTTGCGGCGTGGAACGAAATTCCTGGGCGCGCTTGGCGAGCGCGTCGCCAAATTTCACGAGCGCCGCTTCAATTAATCTTGACGCTTCGCGCACCTGCAAGGCTTGCGCGGTATCGACCACGTCATTGGAGGTCATGCCGTAGTGGAACCAGCGCGCGGCGGCAGGATCACCAATCGATTCGCCGACGGCCATGGTGAAGGCCACCACGTCATGCTTTACGCGCGACTCCAGCTCCTGAATGCGCGCGACATCGATCTTGGCGTTGGCGCGAATCTTCTCCGCGGCTTCCTTGGGCACATCGCCAGCTTCCGCGAGCGTTTCGGTGGCGGCCAGCTCCATCTCAAGCCACTTGGCGTATTTGTTGGCATCGCCCCAGATCGCGCCCATTTGTTCGCGGGTGTAGCGTGGAATCAACTTTTAGCTCCTGTTATTGCGTTTGCGCACGCGGGTTCCGCGCGCAAATCCACGGTAATGATACGGTATTTCAAACTACCATGCGACTTTCGCAGTTTGCTGCTTCAAAGTGTTGCAACGGCGTGCCTTGTGGTGTTCCAGTAAGCGCGAACTCAGCTGCAGGGCGCTTGGCGGACCTAACCGCAAGCCCGAAAACCTGTCTAAGGATACGAATGAACGAAAGCGTTGAGAGCGTCCGGGCGGCCGACGCCATTGCTATCGAGCGCACGCTTGCGGGCGATCGCGATGCTTTTCGCGTTCTCGTGGAGCGCCATAGCGCCACCATTTTTCGGCTGGCGTACCGGCTGACCGGCAACCATCACGACGCCGAGGAGATTGTGCAGGAGGCGTTTTTGCGTGCTTATCAAAAACTCGAACAGTTTGCCTCGCAGGCCAATTTTGCCACCTGGGTGTATCGCATCGCGGCGAATTACACCATCGATCGCATACGCCAACGCAAGCAGGAAGATGCGCGCAGACAACCTCCGAGCGCGGAGATGAGCGATGACGTGGAGCAGGATCCGCTGCGACAGATTCCGGATGTGACGCCATCGCCGGAGCGGTTAACGCAAAGTTTGGAGCTGCGAAGACAGATGGAAAATGCGCTGCAAACTTTGACGCACGCGGAGCGCATCGCTTTTGTGATGAGGCATTGTGACGGTTGTGGCATTGAAGAAATCGCCGCGGCGCTGAAATCCAATTCGGGCGCAGCGAAGAATACCGTTTTTCGCGCGGTACACAAGTTGCGGGAGGTGTTGCAGCCGCAATTTGCGCCGCGCGCGACAGCTCGAGCGATGGGAACGGAATCGTGAAGCATTTAAGCGAAGAACAATTGATTGAGTATCAGGATGGGGAGAGTTCCGGACGCGACGTTGGGGCGGCGCACATCAATTCGTGCGCGGAGTGCCAGGCTGAGTTGCATCGCCTCGCGGACATGCTCGCGGCTTACCAGGCGCTACCGGTTCCTGACCCAGGCGAAGACTACGGCCGGCGCGTCTGGCAACAAATTGCGCCGCGCCTCAATGAAAAGCGGAGTCGCTGGTGGCAGGTGTTCCTTGAGCCACGAAGATTGACTGCGGCCGGACTGGTTGCCGCGCTGTTGCTGGTCGCTTTTCTCGCCGGGCGCGTCAGCAAACGCGTGGACCATGGAGAAGCGGCGTTGACTGCCGAGCAGGTGCGGCAGCGGGTACTGCTGTTGGCCGTGGGCGAACATCTCGGGCGATCAGAAATGGTGCTGATGGAAATTGCGAACGCGGAACCAGAAGGCGCGAGCGTGAAACAAGTGAATCTCTCATCGCAGCGGCGGCGCGCGGAAGAGTTGCTCGATGAAAACCGGCTGTACCGGCAGACCGCGTTGCAGGAGGGCGATACGGGCATCGCAAATGTGCTGGACGAATTGGAGCGGGTGCTGCTGGACGTGGCGCACAGTCCGGGGAATGTTTCACCGGCACAATTTAAATCCATCCGGCAGCGTATCGATGATGACGGGCTGCTGTTTAAGGTTCGTGTGCTGACTAAAGAGATTGAACGGCGGGAAAACACAGGGAAGCGCGGGCCGGCGCAAAGCGGCTCCGCACAAGTCGAAAGGAATAATCAGGCATGAGCTTCAAAAAATCATTTCGTGTGGCGGCATTTATGTTCGTGGGTATATTCGCGGGCGCGTTCGCACTCCTGGCGTGGCCAGCGGGCGCGAGCACGCGCGAAGGTTGGCAAACTTTTGCGCCATCGCCGAAAAACACCACAGCGGAATCTGTTGAGCACGAGAACAGTAGCGAGATGCAAAGCGATCAGGAACAGCGGGACCGCGAACAAGAGAAGCGTGACCGGGAGCAGGAGCAGCGTGACAGGGAGCAAGAAAGACGCGACCGCGACCAGGAACGCGTGGATCGGCTGGAAGAGCTGTACGACAACGGACGCGAGGCCTTGGATGACGACAAATACGAACAGGCGCGCGACAAATTCGCGGCACTTGCAAAGGCCAATGGCCCACTAACGGATGCGGCGCTCTATTGGGAGGCTTACGCCGAGCAACGCTTGGGACAACGCCAGGCAGCTTTGGCTGCGATCGCCGATTTGAAAGCTCGTTTTCCGCAGAGCCGCTGGCAGCGCGATGCGGGCGCGCTGGAAATTGAGGTTCGACAAGGCACCGGACAGCCCTCACGCCCGGAAGCGCAAGGCGATCAAGAATTAAAAATGCTGGCCATTCAAAGCTTGATGAACAGCGATCCGGAGCGGGCCATGCCGTTGCTGGAAAAAGTTTTGCAAGGGTCCGCTACTCCGAAAGAAAAATCGAAGGCCATGTTTGTGCTGGCGCAGAGCGGCTCTCCGCAGGGACGTGAAATCATCGGACGAATTGCGCGCGGGCAAAGTAATCCGGAGCTACAAAGAAAAGCGGTGGAATATCTGGGAATATTTGGGGGCGCGGAGGCCCGGAAAACGATGGCGGAGATTTACGCCTCCACCAGCGATGCTTCCCTGAAGCGCTTAATTTTACGCAGCTACATGATTGGTGGAGACAAGGAGCGCTTGTTCGCAGCCGCGAAGAGCGAAAAAGACCCGGCATTGCGCGGAGAGGCGATTCGCCAGCTGGGTCTGGTCCACGCCGAAAAGGAGCTGGCGGAACTATATCAAACGGAAAATTCTCCGGAGCTCCGGCTCGAACTGCTGCAGGCATTTTTTCTCGCGGGCGACGCAAATAAATTGTCGGAGGCGGCGAAGAATGAAAAAAGCCCGGAGCTGCGGCGGGCGGCGGTACGAAACCTCGGACTGATCCATTCGGACCAGTCTGACAAAGCGCTGGCGGAGATTTATGCCCGTGAAACGGATCGCGGCATTCGCGAAGAAGTGCTGAACGCGTATTTTATTCAGGGAAATGCGGGTGCGATTGTGGCGATTGCGAAAACGGAGAAGGATCCGGGACTTAAGAAAATTGCGGTGCAAAAGCTGTCGCTGATGCACTCCAAGGAAGCGTCGGATTACATGATGGAGCTGTTGCAGAAATAGGTGAGCGATAGGAATACTTTGACGCGGTTACGCAACTCTTCGCTGACAACACTATTGATTTTGTTGCTCGGGAGCGGCGGGGCGAGTCTCGCGAAACAAAACGAAGCACCGCGAGCTGATACAGACCGTGGCTATTTGCCCCGCATCGAGAACGCCAAGGTGGAGAGGCGCAACGTTACAGGAACGCTTCCTGACATTATGGCTGACCTCGAGAAGAATGCGACAAGCCCCGTGTGGGTTGGCTATACGGTCGCGGCGGTTGCGGGAGAACGCACAATTTGCTGCGAAAATTACAGTGATTCAAGTGCGCAGTGCGGAAGATGCTCCCTTGAGGCGGATCACGAGGGGTGGAGCGGAACGAAGTCTCATAATGGCGGGATCGCCGGTCACAAGGATAGTGACAGTGGCACGAATCAGAACAGTGTGAAATTGGAAGGCGGGCAACGGCTTGCTGTACTTTTCAGGCTGCAAGATAAACACGTCACGCGCGTAAAGTTGGCTTCTGAAGATTGCGTTCTGGATGCCGGCGGATTGCCATTCATCTGGCTATCGGGTGTGAAAACCCCGGAGAGCGTGGCATTTCTGAGTGCATACGTTCGTGAAGGAAGTGCGGACGGCGGTGAGAAACATTCCATCGGCCATGAAGCGCTGACGGGCATCGCGCTCCACAACGGTCAGGAAGCGGAGGCGGCGCTCGAGTCTTTCACCGTGTCGGCGCAACCGGAGGATTTGAGAAAACAGGCGTCGTTCTGGCTTGGAGCAACGCGTGGGAAAGAAGGAGTTGCGGCGTTGCAGCGCATGGCGAAAAAAGATCCGTCGACAGAGGTGCGCGCGCAGGTGACGTTCGCGCTTTCCATAAGCAAGGAACCGGCGGCGCTGGAAGAAATGATTCGCATGGCCCACGAAGACGAGAGCGGGCATGTCCGCGGGCAGGCGATTTTCTGGCTGGCGCAGAAGGCCGGCAAGCACGCGGTAAGCGCGATCGACAACGCCATTGCCAACGACCCAGATACGGATGTAAAAAAACAGGCGGTCTTTGCGTTGAGCCAGTTGCCGAAAGCTGAGGGAGTGCCGAAATTAATTCAAGTCGCGGAGAATAACCGCAACCCGGAAGTGCGCAAGCAAGCGATGTTCTGGCTGGGACAATCGCAGGACCCGCGTGCGCTGGGCTTTTTTGAAAAGGTTCTGACCAAGTAGTTGAGCCTCAACAATTGATTACAAGGGCGCGTTCATTCGAACGAGTGTGGCTGACCGGCTTCACGCACGGACCGTTCGAACGTTGTAGGTCGACAATTGCGTTAAATGTCGCGGCCCCGACAAAATGCACAAATGTCGGAGTGTCTACAATCGAACTCGAAGACAAAAAAATCAAATTGAAAATAGCTGTTCCACGTGGAACACGGAATTATGGTTTCACGTGGAACGTATAATTTTTTAGCTCGCGCAGGAGACGTTGTTCCACGTGGAACATTTGAGCGATCGTTCGAACGTGGACGCGGTTCGAAATGAGCACAGCGTTTGAGTGAAATAGCTAGAATGGTTTGGGCCGACAGAAACTGTTGTTCGAATTGACTTGATCGTCCAAGGTACGCAGTGGGTGCCACTGATTGATTAATGCAAATTTTCGGAAAATGCTGAGACGAAGCTACGCGATGGATCGAAGAGAGATTCCTCCACTGCGCAAGCCGACTCGTTCGCGGACGAACGAAGGGAAAAGGCGTCGGCTTGCTTCGGTCGGAATGACCGTTGGGAGTGGGTCTTTGGGGAACGGGCTTGGGTTCGACGAAGCCCTAGGTACTGCAGGCGAAACCCGACGTGGATTGGACGAAGCTGTAGGCGCTCGAGGTGAAGTTGGAATTAACTTTTGGTGACCCGGCGGGGTCAGTCGCCGGTGGGGTTGGAGCGCATATAGCGCCAGGGGTTGACCGGGGCGTTGTTTATGCGGACTTCGTAATGGACGTGGGGACCTGTGGAGCGGCCACTGATGCCGGTGTAGCCGACGACTTCGCCGCGCTTGATGCGCGCGCCGGGAATGGCGGAGAACGCGGAAAGATGCGCGTACCAGGTGGTGATGCCGAATCCGTGGTCGATCACGACCAGGCGGCCGTAGCCGGTGTGAGTCTCGGCATTGATCACCACGCCATCAGCCGTAGCATGCACGGGCGCGCCGTAATCTGAAGCCACGTCCACGCCACGATGGAACGCGCCTTCCCCGCTGAAGGGGTCGAGTCGTTCTCCAAAGCTGTCAGTAATGTGTCCCATGACTGGCCAGATGGACGGCGTATAGGCGGAATCCGCAAAGCTCATGGCGGGCATCAGGCGCAAACTGGCGTTGGAGACGGCGATGACGGCAGAGTTGCGTTTCAGAAAGGTGTACTGCTCGACGGAGCGGTCGAAGGTGTCCTGAGCATTGGCGGGGCCATCCGGTTCATCAAAGGCGGCGGGATGGTAGCGAAGCACGCCGTAGGTCATGGCCACTTCGGTGGCCAGAGATTGCAACGAATCGAGGCGCTGGTTGGTGTCGACCACCGTGCCCTGCAACTGCTTGTATTGCTTTTTGAGAGTTTCCTGGTCGTGACGGAGCGCGTTGTAGTTGCCTACCTTCCAGAGCATGCGGGAGTAGGCACCTACGGCGGCAACAACGGTCATAGTGCCAATAAGTGCGAGAACAGCCAAGGCGTGCAACTGATATGCCGGCACAATGAGCTTGCGCATCTTGCCGGGCGTGGACGCGATATAAAAAGTGTAGTTTTTACCGGACATACTAATCCTCAGTTTTGCTACACCGCGAGGCGCTGCTAACCCTCCGCCGCAAGCAAACCTAATCTTAGCAAATCCGAGCGGCGGGCTGGGTTTGCTCGCTGGGGCATACTATTGTCGGCGGGTGTTAGAGTCAATCCTGTATTTGCCTGTTCGTGGAACAGGGTGTGGAAAGCCGCCCCCTGTCCAATGGGACAGTTCTTAGCTAATCAAGTGCTGCTGTACTGAATTGCACAGGCGGGAGGCCTTTTTGCGAGCACGCTGGACCGGCCGTGAGGAGAATGAAGAGCGCGTTCTCGAACGGATCAGGCGCGCGTTTGCAGGGCAGCGCCTGCGCGGGGACAGGGATGGGTCGCGGAGTGCGGTGGGCTCAAGATTCTTGTCGCTGGGAGTGGGAGACGATGCGGCGCTGGTTTCTGCTACTCCAGGGTATGACATGGTTTTGACCTGCGATTGGTTTCTGGAGGGGACGCACTTTTTGCGGGACAAGCATCCGGCCGACGCCGTTGGCTGGAAATGTCTGGCGCGGGCGGTCAGCGATATAGCCGCCATGGGAGCGGTTCCGCGCTGCTTTCTGTTGAGCCTGGCGCTGCCGCGAGAATTGGCGGGCTCGTGGCTAAACGATTTTCTCGGGGGACTGCGGCGGGCGGCAAAGCGGTTTGGGTGTTCGCTGGCGGGTGGAGATACGACCGAGCGGCGGGAGGTGTTAGTTAATGTCACCGTCGCAGGTGAGGTGCGGCGCGGGCGGGAGGTGCGGCGTTCGGGAGCGCGGCCGGGCGACATTATTTATGTGAGCGGGCGACTGGGGGAAGCGGAGTTGGGATTGCGATTGCTTCGCGAAGGGAAGCGCGGATTGAACTTACGGGAAGCGCGCTCGCGAAAGCATTTGTATCCTGAGCCGCGAATCGAACTGGGCCGGTGGCTGAGCGAAAAACGCGTGGCGAGCGCGATGATGGACATGTCGGATGGCTTGTCGAGCGATTTGCGGAGGTTGTGCGAGGCTAGCAGGGTTGGGACGATAATAAAATCTGATCGCCTTCCGACAGTCCGCGTGACAAAGTCGGAGCGCAACCGTGGAGTAGATCCGTTGCAGATGGCGGTTCACGGTGGCGACGATTATGAATTGTTGTTTACGGTCCCCAAGAGTAAGGCTAAGCGGTTGCCGCGCTCGGTGGGCGGCGTGGCGATCACGCCCATCGGGGAAATTACTCAGGCGCGCGAAGTTGTGGTCGCCGATGGCAATGGCCGGCGCCGAGTTCTGAAACCTCGCGGCTGGGATCCCTTCAGGCGGCCGAAGTAAGTTTGTCCAATTCCATCCGCTCAGGCGGGCTGCGGGCTTCCAATGGTGGTGTTGGGCGGCAGCGGCGGAGGCATAACCGGTGATACCGGCACCGTTGCGGTACGCGCTGGCGTGAAGTGGCGATAAATCGCCAGAGAAATGGCCCCCATACCCCATAAAATCACGGCAAACCTGACCCACCCGCCGAGGAAAGGAATCATTTCGACGACGCGGAGAATGATGACGCCCACGACCATGCGCCCAATCAACTGCCAGGTTTCCCTGGTGCGCCCCATCAGCCACTGGCCTACGATAGCGCCCACTACGATTTTCGCGCAGAAGATGGTGGTCATCCACAGGGCAAAAGTGGAAATGCCAATGAGCAGGCCCACCACGGTGACACATGCGATGAGGGCGGCGATGGGCACACCGAACAGCACCAGCAAACCGAGGCCAAACGAGGCCCCGTAACGCTCCGCGGAGTCCACCGTGGCGCGAGCGAAGTTCGGAAGGAGCAGAAAAAGCACTAGCCCGAATAAAACAACCGCGGCGGTCCAGATCAGGCGCCAAATATAAAAACCGCTTTCTTCGTATCGTTTGTGATGTTCCAGCTGGGTGAAGACCACAGGAGTCGCCAATTTTGCGCCGGAAGAAACCTCGGGCTGGCTATTTCCTTTGAATATCACGGGCCCAGCGACTTGCGCGCCGGAGTTAAGTCTTAAAGTATTGCCCTGGGCTTGTATGCCAGCGCCGATGCTTCCCGAGATATTAGTTTCATTAACGAAGGCGAAAACGTCGCGGCCAATTGCTCCGTCGAGGGTGAGGGTATTCACGAAGGCGGTAACACTGCCGCCGATCTTACCGGCGGGGTCGATGGTGATGACCTCAGCAAACGCAAGCAAATTCTTGGCGACGCTCCCGTTCACCAAAGTGGTATTGGTGAAGGAGCGTATATTTCCGTCTACTTTGCCGTTGACGCGCAGGATTTGGGAGAAGGCGATTACGTCTCCGGTGACGTGGCCGTCAATATCGGCGCTTTGGCAGAACACATAAACATCGCCATCGACGGTGCCTTCGACTTTGATGCGATGGGCATGCCCAAAAAAATCACCCTTGATGGTTTCGTCCTTGCCGACCTCAACGGTGTCGCCATGGCTGCGAAATTCTGTGGCCATGGCCGGCGAAGGCATGGAAGCGGCCGTGCAGATTCCGGCGACCATCATGGCGAATACCGATCCGCGGCGCAGGCGCCTGCGGAGGAACACCACGGCCGATCCGGCGATCGTCAACATAGCCAAAACCTCAAGTAGAGTGAGCATCGATTGCCATCCTTTCCAGAAGGCCCCTTGAAAAATCATTAAATTGAGAACACTGCTGCCGCCAAAACCGGCTTGCTCGAAACGCTTCTGCATGGGCTCAACATACCCGGTGTACAAGGCGTACGCTCCGGTAGCGGCGAGTCCTATGACCGCGCCCCAGATCCATTGCAAGGATTTTTGCGCGCTCTGCTGAAAGGCCGCTAATCGCGACGGCAACGGTTCGTCTTCTTCGAGCATGGCGCGAGTCAGAAGCCGCGATTCGCGCTCGAGCGCGCGCAACAAGGTGCGGCAGGAAGGGCAGTCCTGGGAATGGGCAGAGACTCGCTGGGCACGGTTGCGGTCCAGTTGACCTTCCACATAGAGCATGCCGGTCATTTCATCGAGGTGGTCATCGAGCTGGTCATCAAGACGGTCATCGCGCCTATCCTGCTGCTCGTTCAGACGATCGTCTGGACTGTTGGACGATTCGTTCATGCGTTCCCTCCCGCCGCCAGAGCCGCGTTGCCTTCCAGCGCATTTCGCAATTCGTGACGCGCGCGCAGCAAAACGACGCCTACAAAAGCGCGCCGCACGCCCAGCTCGTCGGCAATTTCGTCATAGCTCATATCCGAGTAATAGCGCATCACCAGCGCCATGCGCGCACGCTTGCTCAGGCAGGCCAACGCCTTGCGTACCTCCGCGCCGCTGCGCTGCTCGATCAAGCGGTCGAGCTGGCTGGGATCGGGATGCTCAAGAGGAAGCTCCTCGCTGTCCTCGGTTTCCTTGTCCTGGCGAATCTTGCGGCGGCGCAATGTATCCCAGCAATGATTGGCCGCTACCTTATATAACCAGCCCGAGAACGGCCGGGACGAGTCGTATTGGTTGATCTTCCCTTTCAGCTTCATAAAAACTTCCATGGTGGCGTCTTCGGCATCTTCTCGAGTCGGCAGCGCACGGCGGCAAAAGCGGAAAATCGCTGGCGCATAGTCGTGGTAAAGCTGGCCCCAAGCCTGGGCGTCCCCTGCCTTGGCACGGGCGATGGCCTCCGTCGGTTCCGCTATTCCCGGCGAACTCATCCGTCCTGGTCTCAGAGCTTCCATAAGGTAATACGCAGCCGAGGCGAAAAACTTACACGGTGGAATGGTTAAGGGTTGCGCGGCGCATTTGGCGACCCACGCGATGAGACGGCCCTCAGACAGCCAGCAATCTATCAGAAAACAGAACGGCCCGGCGGTTTGCCAGGCCATTCGAGACCAGACCATCGAGAATAGATCAGAGGATGGGAGAGTGTTAACGGTCAGCTTCCGACTCAAGGTGGGCTAAGGGTGGGTCCACGCGGTATTGATTTTTGGCGGGTGCAGCAAGGTTTGCATCACGACGCAATATTGTTCCGTTTTTTCCTGCAGGGCCTTGATTTGCTCGGTCGTTGCCCGCGGGGCGTCGATATCGAATTGCACGCGAATTTCCTGGAAGCCCACTGGGACTTCTTTGGAGAGGCCCAGAGTACCCCTAAGGTCCATGTCACCGCTGACGCTGACCTTCACGTGCTCAGTGGGAATGCCCATAGCCGCTGCGACCAGCTGACAAGTGATCTGCGCGCAAGCCGCCAGCGCGCCCAGCAACAGATCGCCAGAGCACGCCGAACTGCCCGCGCCGCCGACTCCCTTGTGGGCTTCCGCCTGATAGATGGCGCGGCCAATATCCACGGAGCAGCTCATGGGCGTGCCGGTCTGCGACCCTGTAGCAGTCATGGTAATGCGCGAGGAATTTGGATCGTTACGATACTGTTCCTTCAACGGCTTTTGCAGAGTTCTAATATCCAATGATGGCCTCCAAAAATTTGTTATGCTTCACCGATATTAGATGCGCGGTGCCGCAATTCACAAATGGAATCCAATAATTCCATGGACGAGCCGGCAAAGCGGGTTGTGACGGCTCAGAACGAATCGCCGACGCTGCCCGAGGGTTCACGATTCGGCCGTTATGAAATCCTCGGCGCGCTCGGCGCCGGCGGCATGGGCGAAGTGTATCGCGCGCGCGACCCACGACTAGGCCGCGAACTGGCGATAAAAATTCTTTCCCACAAACTCTCGGACAACAAACTAGATATAAAACGTTTTGAGCGAGAAGCCGGTTCGGCTTCGGCGCTCAATCACCCGAATATAGTGACCATTTTCGAGTTGGGAGAAGTTGACAGCACGTACTACATCGCTATGGAACTGGTGGATGGCGAGCTGCTGCGCGAAAAGTTGCGCGCCGGGCCGATTCCCTTGCAGACGGTCATCGGCATCGCGACACAAATTGCCGACGGACTGGCAAAAGCACATGTGGCCGGCGTGGTGCATCGAGACTTGAAGCCGGAAAACCTGATGGTTTCTCGCGATGGTTTGGTAAAAATTCTGGACTTTGGTCTCGCCAAGCTGGTTACTACGGACACTGACTCGACACTGGGTGTAGAGACTGTCAGCACCTCGCAAACCAACCCAGGTGCGGTTCTGGGCACGATCCCGTACATGTCGCCGGAGCAAGCCAAGGGTTTGCCCCTGGATTTTCGTTCCGACCAATTTTCTTTTGGTTCGTTGCTATATGAGATGGTGACGGGAAAACGCGCGTTCCCGCAGTGTGGCGTGGCCGAGGTTCTCGCCGCGATACTGCGGGATCAACCGGAAGCAGCAGGATCGTTAAATCCGCAGGCGCCCGCGCCACTTTGCTGGGTGATAGACCGATGCCTGGCGAAAAATCCCAAAGAACGCTACGACTCCACGCACGATCTGGCTAGAGATCTGGCGGCCATACGCGACCGGTTGCCCGAAGCGCCGTCGCGACATCTGGCTCCTCGCCTCAATACCCTGCCAAGCCAGGCCACAGCGTTCATCGGCCGCGAGCGAGAAGTGGCCGCGGTGAAAGAATTGCTCTTGCGCGACGATGTCCGGGTGGTCACGCTCACGGGACCCGGCGGCATTGGAAAAACCCGGCTGGCGCTGCAGGTCGCGAGTGAAGTACGCGAACGTTTCGACGGCGGAATATGTTTTATTCCACTGGCTGCGGTTAACGATGCGTCGCTAATTCCCTCAATCGTCGCGCAAGGATTGGGAATAAGGGAAACCAGCCGGCCAGTGAGCATCCAAAGCCTGAAGGAATATTTTCAGGACTCGCGCTCGAACCTGTTGCTGTTGTTTGACAATTTCGAGCACATGCTGGCAGCGGCGCCGGTGGTGGCGGAATTAATTACTGCTGCTCAAAAGTTACGCGTGCTGGTGACCAGCCGTGCGCCCTTGCATATCTACGGCGAATTCGAATTCCCGGTGCCTACGCTGGCGCTGCCGGACCTGCACCCCGGCACATCGCGTGAAGTCCTTTCGAAGAATCCCACCATCGCGTTATTCATGGCGCGCGCAATTGCGGTCAAGCCAAATTTTGAACTCACCGAGGAAAACGCGCGGGCGATCGCGACCATTTGCACGCGGCTGGACGGGCTGCCTCTGGCGATCGAGCTGGCCGCGGCACGCATCAAGTTGCTCTCGCCATCCGCGATGCAGTCGCGACTGGAAAGTTCGCTGCAACTGCTTACCGGCGGGGCGAAAAATCTGCCGATGCGGCAACGAACCCTGCGCGGAACGATGGACTGGAGCTATGACCTGCTCAGCCCCGCCGAGCAGAAGCTGTTCCGTAGAATTTCAGTTTTTGTCGGCGGGTGCACTCTGGAAGGCGTTGAGGCGGTCGGTAATACCAAGCAGGATCTGGAAGTAGATGTGCTGGACGGCATGGGATCACTGGTGAACAACAGCTTGGTTTGGCAGATTGAGCAATCCGCGGGCGAGCCGCGTTTTCTCCTACTGGACACGGTTCGCGAGTACGGGCTGGAGCGCCTGGCCGCCAGTGGCGAAGAATCCGCGACAAAACGGGCGCATGCCGCGTATTGCCTGGTGCTGGCCGAAGAATGCGCGGCGCAAGCCGCAGATCCCGCGCAGACGGAGTGGGTGAGTCTGGTGGAAGTGGAGCACAACAATTGTCGCGCGGCGCTCGATTGGTTGACGCGCAGCGGAAACGCAGACTGGGGACTGCGCCTGGGAGCCGCGCTCTTCCAGTTCTGGGAAACGCGCGAGCATTTGACCGAAGGCCGCGACCGGCTGCAAAAACTTCTCAAACTTGATGGAGCCGCAGCACGTTCTAATGCTCGCGTGCGCGTGCTTTTCGCTGCCGGCGCGCTGGCTACCGAGCAGGGCGATCACCGGGCAGCCCACACGCGTTTAGAAGAGAGCCTTCAAATTGCTCGCGAATTGAACGATACGCGCGGTGTGGGCATCGCTTTGAATGCCCTGGCGGTAAACGCTCGCGACGATGGAGACATGTCAACCGCACGAGCCTTATTCGAACAAAGTCTGGAGGTGTGGCGGGACTTAAATGATCGTGCGATGGTGGCCCGCGCGCTAAGCAACGTAGCCAGCGTTGTGAAATCCCAGCGTGATTATGCGCTGGCCCGCTCTCTGCATGAAGAGTCCCGCGTGATTTTTGAGGAACTGGGAGACAGCACTTGCATCGCGTGGTCTCTCAACTACCAGGGGGATGTGGCGCAGGAGCAGGGAGATATTTCGATCGCGCGCAAGATGTACGAGCAGAGCCTTAGCATATTCAGGAAGCTCGGCGATAAATGGGGTGTCGCTGGATGTCTGATGGACCTGGGAAACCTGGCCCGTGACGAAGGTGATGAAAAAAAATCGCATGCACACTACGCGGAAAGCATGAAACTTTTCGAGGGGCTGGGGCAGAAGCGCGGTATGGCGCGGCTGCTCGACTGCCTGGCGTGTTCCGCGGCACTGCAGTCTCAACCGGAGCGCGCATTGCGATTGGCGGGATCGGCTGCGGCGATGCGCCGTGTCCTAGGCGCGCCGTTGCCGGTGGCGGAGCAGGCGCGCCTGGAAAAGACTTTGGAGCTGGCGAGGCAATCCATCTCCCCGGCGAAAGCGGCAGCTGCGTGGATGGACGGGTGGACGATGGCAACGGAAAAAGCGATACAAGAAGCGCTATCGTTGGGATGACGCATTTAGGGAAATTGCAGTTCTTTGGCGCGTTTCTCTGGCGCGTTCCCGGCGAGAAGGAAATTCGGCGCCGGATTAATTACTCCGCGGTGGTGGGATCAATCATCCTGCGCACCGCGGAGATGCGGTTGGCGGGAATACCGGCTTTGTTCGCGTGGTTCTGGACGGTAGCTTCATCCGGGGCTAAATAAACGCAGTAAATCTTGTTACCAGTGACATAGCTGTGCAGCCATTGTATCTGCGGGCCAATGTCCCGGAGAGCCTGTATGGACTTCTGTGCGGCGGCACAAAACTCGCTGTCCGACAGATTGCCGACATTCGGCATTTCGCGCTCGATGACAAACTTGGGCATTGTTCCCCTTTTTAATGTGTCGCTTCTCGATTCGCCCCTCGTAAGAGCAAAACTTTATCCCCGATACGATTAGCAGTCAATCCAGTATCGCTCGTTTGAGCTGCACGATAGGCTGGCAAATTTCATCTTTGCGACTACAATGGCTGCGGCGGAGGAACCCATGCCCCAGCCGGCTCCTTTTTCTTATTGGATTATTTTTGGCCCCATCGCGGCGGTCGGAACATTTAGTTTGCTGCTCTTGGGATTGGGCCGCACGGGTCAGCGGCCGCCTGATTCCGCGTGGAACGGGTCGTTTTACTCCAATCCCGATGATCCCGCGCTGCTGGTGCCGAAGCGTTTCGGTATCGGGTACACGTTAAATTTCGGAAATCCGTGGAGCTGGGTGGTGCTGGCTTTCGTGCTGCTCATGGTCGCGGTGCCGATTATTGTGTGGGTGGCCAGCACCCATCATTTTCCTGCTGTGTCGAGATAGTCTCGCAGATTACATTTTTGGTTTTGAGCTGCACATCGCTGGTTTTGGACCGACGCGGCGATGCGGTACAGTTGTGGCAAGTCCTGCTGCGGTTTTGCGCGATCGGTGCGCCATCTGGGCGCGCGCGACAAATTCACACGAACGGCCCGCGATTTTTTTTCATGGCACAAAATTATTCATGGCGCAAAATTTACCATCACTTGTAATTGTGGGGCGCCCCAATGTGGGCAAATCGACGTTGTTTAATCGCTTGACGGGGACGAGGCGCGCGATTGTCACCGACGAGCCAGGCATCACGCGTGATCGCATTTATGGCAAAGCCGACTGGCGCGGGCGGGCGTTGGAAATTGTGGATACCGGCGGCCTTGTTCCCGATGACAAAGCGCTGATCCCGCAGGAAATTTTGCGGCAGGCGCGCGTAGCGATTGATAAAGCCGCTTTGCTTGTGCTGGTGGTCGATACTCACGCGGGGGTTACGCCGCTGGACCAGGAGCTGGCGCGGCTGCTGCGCACTACCGGCAAACCATTTGTGATTGCTGCCAACAAAGTGGACGCGCGTTCGCAGGAAGCAAATATTGCGAACTTTCATTCCATGGGCGTGCCGGTGTTTCCCATCGCGGCGGAGCACGGCACTGGAATTGACGATTTGCTGGACGCCGCGCTGGCGCAAGTCGAAGTGGTGGAGTCCATCGAGGAAGAAAAGCGGCCGGACGTAATCGAGGTGGCGATTATTGGCCGGCCCAACGTGGGCAAATCCACGCTGCTGAATCGACTGGCGGGCCAGGAACGCTCCATCGTGTCGCCCATTCCGGGGACGACGATGGATAATGTAGACACCGAAGTGGTCCGCGAAGATCATACCTACCGCTTCGTGGATACCGCGGGTATCCGGCGAAAAGGTAAAACCACGCTGGTGGCCGAAAAACTTAGCGTGGTGATGGCCCGGCGTGGATTGGAGCGCTGCGACGTCGCGCTGCTGGTGGTGGACGGTGAGCAGGGGGTAACTCAGGGCGACGCGCAGATTGCCAATTATGCGGAGCAATCCAACCGTTCGGTGGTGATCGTAATAAACAAGTGGGACCTGGCGGTAAAAGCGGCCCGTAACGCGGAAGCCCGCAATGCCGAGAGCGCGAAAGGTAAATCCCGCAGAGTTCCCGGCGAGCAACACAAACCTGAAGACTTCGAGATTGGCCGGTTGCTCTTTGAATACGAGAAGATGATTCGCGGCAAATTAAAATTTCTCAGCTACGCGCCCATCGTTTTTCTTTCGGCCAGCACCGGCGAGCGGGTGGAAAAATTGTGGCCGCTGATCAATCAATGCTGGAACGCGCGCCGCCGGAAAATTTCCACGCCGGAGCTGAATCGTTGGCTCAAGGAAGAAGTGGATCTGCAGCGCGGCACCACACCGAAGGCGCGGCCGGTGCGCATCTATTACATCACGCAAGCCAAGATCGCTCCGCCAACATTCCTGATGTTCACCAACCAAAAAAATCCTCTGCACTTCAGCTATGAACGCTTCCTGGAGAATCAAATACGCGCGAAATTTGATTTCGTGGGCACCCCGATTCGATTTATCCAACGGCTTCGTACACGCCGGGACAAAAACAGCGACAAAGACAACTGAAGTGGTGGACCAATTTCCGAGTATGCGACCACACCAAGTGGACAGCGGTCACTTCCCAGAACCGCACTTCAGGGGCGTAGAGAGACCGATCTGTATCGGTGCCCGACACGCCCCAGAGTTATTTCCGACTAACCCGTAGCCAACAAGGCTGAGCGCCACGCATCCAACAGAAAAACTCTTTCGGAGTACACTCAACCGATGCTGAGCAACTGGTACCGCGATGTCGTGTTGGCCCTGCGGTCGCTTCGCAAAAACCCCGTCCTCTCCCTTACGGCGGTCCTCACGTTGGCGCTCGGCATCGGTGCAAACACCGCCATCTTTACGCTGCTCTATGGGCTGGTGCTTCGGAGTTTGCCAACACCGGACGCGGCTGATCTGGTGAAGATTGGGATACCGAGCGCGACGGAACCTGATTCAGAAGAGAACAATTCCTTCATGCCTTACCGAATGCTACAAGGGCTACGCGAGGAACAGTCTTCTTTCCGAGATCTTTCCGCGTGGGATGGCGAGCAAGCACTTCTTAAAGACAAGGAGGGATCTGTCCAGGGATATTTGGCGGTAATGGTCAGCGGCAACGCCTTCGATGTGCTGAGAATTCAGCCTCACCGGGGCCGTTTGATCGCCCCTTATGACGATGTGCGCGGTGGCCCGCGTGGCGGCTGGCCCGTCGTTTTGAGCTATGGCTTCTGGAGCGATTTCTACAGTCGCGCCGCGGATATCGTGGGCAAGCAGATCGAGATTTCAGACGTCCCTGTAACAGTCGTCGGTATAACGCCGCCGTACTTCCACGGAGTGTGGCCAGGCGAAGAGCCGAAGATGTATCTGCCTTTCCAGTTCGCGTCGGTTCTGGCGAATAAGAATGTGCTGGACGATCCGGATTCGACTTTCGGTTGTTCGGTAATTGGACGCCTGAAACCAGGAGTTTCGCTGGCACAGGCAAATGCCGAGTTGACGCACCTGCAGAAGAGTTTGTTCGACCGATTTATTCCTCCAAAGTACCAGCATGATGCGTACGTCGAGAAGGCCTACCTGAAGGCCAGCTCCGCGCGTAGTGGATTGCCGACTTACGTGAGCCGGACTTACTCCAAGCCTTTGTATTTGATGCAAGGTCTGGTGGCCGCCGTGTTGGTGCTGTGTTGCGTCAACATTGGCGGCCTGATGGTGTCGCGTGTCACCGCACGGGAGCGGGAGTTTGCGGTGCGTACCGCGGTAGGGGCTTCCCCGATGAGATTGGTACGTCAGTATCTGACCGAGAGTTTTGTGATCGCCATCGGCGGCAGCTGCTTGGGTGCTATCGCGGCCTGGTACGGCAGCAGTTTCTTGCTGCGTTTCTTCCGCGACCCGATGATGTTCGAATCGATGTCTGTGCATCCCGACCAGTCGATTTTCTGGATGACAGCGGTGTTCGCGGTACTGACTACTCTGCTATCTGGAACACTGCCAGCTTGGCGAGCGGCGCACACCGACCCAGGTTTACTGTTGAAGGCCCGGAACACTTTGGGCGGACGCCGGCGCATCGCGGGCCGCATGTTTGTTCCGATCCAGGTGGCGATGTCGCTGGTGTTGGTGGTATTGGCATTGCTGCTGTCACAAAGCGTGATCAAGCTGCGCAGCGAGAACACGGGCTTTGATCTGGATCACGTCACGATACAAACCTCTCCACTGTACGTCCTGCATCAAAAAGGCGACGCCAAGCTGAACCTCTATCAGCGTATGGTGGACCGCCTGATGGAAATGCCGACGGTGGATGCGGCGGCGGCCACATCGCAGACCCCGATGACCGGAGAAAAGATTGTGGCCGATTTCCAGGCCGTAGCCGACGGGCCCAATCCGCCCGAGGATACCAAGTTGGCTTACAACGACGTTGGTCCCGGATACTTCCGGACGATGAAGACCCGTATCTTAGCGGGCCGCGAGTTTGAGAAAAATGAGCGCCAACTCAACGTGTGCATCTTGAACCGGTCGGCCGCTGCGTTTTTCTTTCCGCGTGAGCAGGCGTTAGGAAGATATGTGCGGAGCAAGGACTCCAAGGAGTTTCCCGATCCGGTAGCATGCCGGGTGATTGGATTGGCGGAAGACGCTAAGTTTTCTGACATCCGGGAAGGGCCGCCGCGGACTATCTACCTGCCCTTATCGGCGCAACGGATCGATAATCTGGGGAACCTGGTGTTCTTGATACACTCGCGGACAAAGGCGGAGGCCGTTGCGGCTTTTCGCAAAACGCTTGCGGAGGTTGCGCCAACGGTGCCGTTAGTGATCTTCGTAACGCTGCGCGAACAAATGGACGCCGCGTTGGGGAGCCAAGAATTGATCACCCTGCTGGCAAACTTCTTCGGCGTGCTGGCATTACTATTGAGCGCACTCGGATTATATGCCCTGCTCTCCGCGGGGCTGGCGCAAAGGACTAGCGAACTTGGTGTACGCATGGCCCTGGGGGCGACGCGCGGGATGGTGCTGCGGATGGTCTTAAGGGAAGCATTGGGATTGCTGACCTTGGGACTCTTGTTGGGAGCAATTGCGCTGCTGTTCACAACCCGGTTGGTATTAACGATGCTCTACGGTGTTTCGGCTTACGATCCTTCGACGCTCGCCGGCGTGGCTGGAACGTTGGTGATTGTAACCATTTTGGCGGCAACCGTGCCTGCGCTACGTGCCGCCACCACGGACCCCATCGAGGCTCTCAGGGCAGAGTAGATTGGCACTGCCTCGCTCTGGCTCGTCGCGTCGAATTCAGACTTTCGATGGTGCGTTTTACCGGGCAACGCGCTAACAAATGCCGGCGGGGAGGTGAAAATTCACAGGCGAAAAATTAATCGCGTAAGGCCTCGGCTGGATCAGTGCGTGTGGCACGCCAAGCGGGTATGAAACACGCAATCAACGTAGCGATAATCATCACCGCGAAGGCCGCCCCGAACGCGCGCGGGTCGCGCGGGCTCACGTGGTAGAGAAGCTTTCCGAGTAATCGCGTCAATGCGATTGCGACTGCGGCGCCAAGAAGCACCCCGCCAGCCATTAACGCCAAGCCGCGCGATAAAACCAACCGCACCAGATTCGAAGCGCCCGCGCCAAGCGCCATGCGCAGCCCAAGCTCGCGGGTGCTTTGCGATACAGCATAGGCCATCACGCCGTACAATCCGATGACCGTGAGCAGCAGCGCCAAGGCACCCAAGACGCCAACTAAAGTTACGGCCACCAGCTGCGCCGATGTCGAGCGATCCACCTGCTCTTGCAGGGAGATGAGTTCATACGGGGAAAGGCTTGCGTCCAGCGCATGCACCTCGCGAGCGAGAGTCACGGCTACCGTTTCCGGGCTCAGCGGCGTACGAATAAACAATTCCGCACCGATGGAGAAATTCTGCCGCCGCGGCACATAGAAAAACGGTTTCGCTGTCTCCCGAACGCTCTCGTACTTGGAATCTTTTGCCACGCCGACTACCTGCATCCATCGGCCCTTGACCTGGACGCGCTCGCCAATCGGATTTCTGCTGTGCCAAAACTGTGCAGCCATGGTTTCATTCACGATGGCTACCAGAGCAGCTCTTTCGTCGTCCGCGCGAGTAAATTCGCGGCCGGACACCAAAGGGATCCCCATGGTCGCGAGATAGTCCGGACCCCCTTCGTTGTACTCCACGGTGGGCCGTTCCTCGGCTGGAACTTCATAGCCATCCACGGAAATCGGCGTGGAAGAAAAACTTCCATAGCTCAGCGGCGTCATGCCCGCAAAGACCGCCGACTCAACACCCGGCAGCACTTTGACGCGATCAAGCAGCTGGTCTTGAAAATTCTGCGCGCGCTGCGCATCATATCCGGCCGACACCAAATCGACGGCAGTGAACAGTACCTCATGCGTTGAAAAACCAGGGCTGGAAGCTCGAATTTTCTGCAGGCTCTGTATCAGGAGCCCAGCGCCAACCAACAAAACAAAACTCAGCGACATTTGGACCAGGACCAGGCCGGAGCGCACCCACGCTCTGCTGCGACCCCCGACAACGCCTGCCGAGTCGGCTTTCAACGCCCCGGCAAGATCGATCTTGCTGGTCTGCGTTGCGGGAACCAGCCCGAGCAGAAGCGTCGCAACCACGCAAACCCCGCCGCTCAATAGCAAAACGCGCCAATCGATTTCTCCCGGTAAATGCATGGCCACCCCAGCCCGAGCCGGGAAGAGCAACACCAACGCATGACGGCACCAGTGCGCAACGAGGAGTCCGCCGGCTGCGCCAAAAGCCGATAGGATCAGCGCTTCGGTGAAGAGCTGCTTGACGATCCGGCCGCGTCCTGCGCCGATGGCGAGCCGCACGGTTATTTCATGGCGTCGCGCAAATGACCTGACCAACAGCAGATTTCCGACGTTCGCGCAAGCGATGAGCAAGACAAAAACGACCACCGCGAGCATGATTTCGAGCGTGGGCAGCAATGTGCCCGCGTTATTGAATGGCGTTTGCCATAAGGTCCACAGTTTTACGTTGCGGCCGCGGTTGGTTACCGGATAATCGAGTTCTAAACGCTTCGCTACGGACGAAACTTCGTTCTGGGCCTGCTCTATGGTGACACCAGGTTTGAGCCGTGCGAAAGCTTCAATCCAACGCGCGCCGCGATCCTCCAATTTGTAGCCGCCGGCTTCAAACAGTTCCTCCATCGACGCTGGGACCCAAAACTGCATGCCCCAGCCGACGAAGGTCCCGTAAAAACCTTGCGGCGCGACACCCACAATGGTGTGTACCACACCATTGAGTCGCTGCGTTTTCCCGATAATTTGGGGATCGCCGTTGAAATGTCCTTTCCATAGCTGGTAGCTGATCACCGTCACGGGATGGGCGTTTCGACCTACCTCTTCGCGCGGCTCGAATCCGCGGCCAAGAATCGGACGGACCCCGATGGCGTCAAAATAGTTGTCCGATACGATGCTCCCTGTGGTGCGCTCGGCACGGTCACCGATACTCAGAGTGGTCCCCGTGATTTTGCTCACGAAAAATGAATCAAAAAGCGTGCAGCTCCTCCGCAAATCGACGAAATCCGGCCAAGAAAGACCAGTATGGCCAGCTTCGCCGCGCGCCGTGCCGGTAACAGCGAGCAGCCGCTCCTGGTGGGTGACCAACGGGTAAGGACGGAATAAAATTCCTTCCATCCAACTGAACACCGCGGCGTTTGCGCCGATGCCCAAGGTCAAGCAAAGCATCGCCAGGATAGAAAAACCCGGATCGCGCCGGAGCATGCGCAAGCCGAATCGCAGGTCTTGAAAGGTGGTCTCGATCATAGGCAGCCCTCGCTGATCGCGGTAGAGTTCCTTGGTTTGTTCGACCCCGCCAAAGCTGCGAAGCGCCTCACGCCGGGCGTCCTCGGCGTTCATGCCTTTTCTTAGGTTCGCTTCCACAGCCATCTCCAGGT
>Ga0185299_10003085_pt1 | contig 23308 bp, 25 predicted proteins | sample PaiPotPPA55metaG_FD_128002 | JGI IMG/M metagenome (GOLD analysis project Ga0185299, IMG submission 128002) | Iron sulfur acid spring bacterial and archeal communities from Banff, Canada, to study Microbial Dark Matter (Phase II) - Paint Pots PPA... ... | reverse complement strand
AGCCCTCTCCCCGCAAGCGGGGAGAGGGAGTTGTCTGCGCGCTTCAAATCCCTCGCCCCGCTTGCGGGGAGAGGGTGCCCGAGGCGAAGCCGAGGGCGGGTGAGGGGCAATCGCTCAAGTAAACTACTCGCCTCCCGGCAATTATAGATCAGCCTTTTTGCCGAAACGCGGAGTGTTGGTAACTCGGGTTAATTCAACCCGAATTCCGCGAAAGTTTGCCGCAGCCCTGGTCTGCTTCATACGCAGGCAAAAGACCGCGCCTTCATGCTTACATAAAGGGCAGTTCCGCTGACCTTCGCCCCCTAGGGTGAAGTTCGCGGTGCCGGTCTTGGGAGGAACGATGGATCGCACGATCGAACAGCGAACGATGCGCAAGATTTACTGGCGCATTCTGCCGTTCACCGGGTTGTTGTACTTCATCTGCTATCTCGATCGCGTCAATGTCGGCTTTGCCGCGCTGACGATGCGCCAGGATCTGGGTCTCAGCCAAGCCGCGCTCGGCCTCGGCATGGGGACCGCTTTCTTCATCGGCTACTTCATGCTCGAAGTGCCGAGCAACGTGATCCTGCACAAGGTCGGCGCGCGGCTCTGGATCGCGCGCATCATGATTACCTGGGGCCTGATTTCCGGCGTCACTGCTTTCGTCTCGGGCGAGTGGAGCTTTTACACGGTCCGCTTCCTGCTCGGCCTTGCCGAGGCCGGCTTCTTCCCGGGCATGATCTTGTTCTTCACCTACTGGTTCCCGCCGGTGCATCGCGGCCGCATCATTGCCGGCTTCATGACCGCGATCCCGATCTCGATCGCGCTCGGCGCGCCGGTCTCGACGAGCATCATGGAGTTGCACGGCTTCCTCGGGCTCGCCGGCTGGAGATGGCTGTTCCTGCTCGAAGCGACACCCGCTGTGCTGCTCGGCCTCGTCTGCCTGTTCTTCCTGACCGACCGGCCCGAAAAGGCGCATTGGCTGGCTGCCGATGAGAAAACTTGGCTGGCCGCCGAGCTGCAGAAGGAACAGCGCGAGGTCGAGTCGGCGCGCAGCTATACGCTGTGGCAATCCTTGTACAACCCGCGCGTCATCGCGCTCGCGATCATTTATTTCGGCGTCGCCGCCGCGAGCGTTGGCCTCGTCATGTTCCTGGCGCAGATCGTCAAGGAGCTGGGCCTTTCCAATTTCTGGACCGGCTACGCCTCCGCGATCCCCTACGTCATCGGCACGGTCGGCATGATCGTCGCCGGCTTCGTGACCGACCGTTTGGGCGAGCGCCGCTGGAACTGCTTTGTGTTGTGTCTCTTCGCGGCGGTCGGTCTGGCGCTTGCCGGGCTGATGCACGGCACCTGGTGGTCGATCGCCGCCCTCTCGATTGCGACGATCGGCTTCTACGGCATGAAGCCGTCGTTCTGGCCGATGCCGTCCTTGTTCCTGACAGGCACCGCCGCGGCCGCCGGCATCGCCTGGATCAACGCGCTCGGCAACCTCGCCGGCACGATCACGCCCTGGGTCGTCGGCACGATCAAGGACGCGACCGGCAGTTTCGGCGGCGGCCTCTACGCGCTCGCCGGCTTCGCGCTCCTGTCGGCGGTCGTGACCTTCATCGGCGTGCCCTCGACGCGCCGCCGCGCGCCTCGTCTGACGACCGCCGCCGAAATCGCCGCGGAGTAGCCCTCGCTCAAAGCCCCGTCTCCCGCGATGCGGGAGAGGGGCTCTTCTGCTAGGCTCCGCGCCGTTGCCGATTATCCGGAGCCGCCGCCATGCAAAATGATCCCTCTCGCATCGCGCATGGCGGGAAGGGCCTCTACGGTTCGCGCGTCGGCATCCTGATGCTCGAAACGAAATTCCCGCGCATTCCGGGCGACATGGGCAACGGGCTGACCTGGCCGTTTCCGGTGCTGTACAAGGTCGTGCCGGGCGCGACGCCCGACCGCGTCGTGCGCCACAAATCGGCGGGGCTCATCAATGCCTTTCTCGACGCTGCGTCCGAGCTCGTGCAATTGGGCGCCGACGGCATCACGACGACCTGCGGGTTTCTGTCGCTTTATCAGCGCGAGCTCGCCGCGCATGTCCGGGTGCCGGTCGCGGCGTCGAGCCTGATGCAGATCCCGCTGGTCGAGCGCATCCTGCCGCCCGGCAAACGCGTCGGCGTCTTGACCGTCAGCGCCGCGAGCCTGACCCCGGAGCACTTCATCGCCGCCGGCGCCGACCCGAACACCCCGGTCGTCGGCACCGACCAGGGTCGCGAATTCACCCGCGTCATGCTCGACGAGAAGCACACGCTCGACGCCGCAGCGGCCGAGCGCGACATCCTCGATGCCGGCGATGAGCTTGTCGCCGAGCACGAAGACATCGGCGCGGTCGTGCTCGAATGCACGAACATGGTGCCCTATGCCCGCGCGCTCGCCGACCATTTGCTGTTGCCGGTCTACAGCATCTACACATTCGTGACGTGGTTCCACGCAGGCCTCGCGCCCCGCGATTTCGGCCCGCCCGGCAGCGGCGCGCGAGAGTGGCGCGAGCGGTGACTTCCGAAATCACCGTCCGCTTTGCGACCGCAGACGACGTGCCGCTGCTGTTGCATTTCATCCGGCAGCTTGCGGTGTTCGAGCAAGCGCCCGACGCGGTCGTCGCGACCGAAACCGATCTGCTGCGTCACGGCTTCGGCCCGGAGCCCAAATTCGAGGCCATTCTCGCCTTTCTCGACGGCGCGCCGGCGGGATGCGCGCTGTTCCATTCGCGCTTTTCGACCTGGCTCGGCAGCCCGGGGCTTTATCTCGAAGACCTCTTTGTCTTCGAAAACGCGCGCGGTCGCGGCGTCGGCAAGCACCTCATGGCGCGGCTGGCGGCGATTGCCGTCGAGCGCGGTTGGGGCCGCATCGATTTTCATGTGCTCGACTGGAACCCGGCGCGCGAGTTCTACGAGCGGCTCGGCATGCAGCATCACCGCGAATGGCTGCGTTACGGCGCCGACGAAGCCGCCCTCCGCCGCCTCGCCGCGGACGACCGTTAGCCGCGCCTAATTCGCCGCTGCCGCCGTGACGCTCGGCGCGGCGGTGAAGGCCGGCATGATGTCGCGCGCGAAGCGGCGGATATTCTCGCGCGACCCGCCGAAATTGATCATGACGTGTTCGACGCCGCCGGCGCGCAACGCCTCCAGTTTCCGCGCGATCTCGTCCGGCGTGCCGAACAGCGCGGTGTCGTCGCACAGCCGCCGCACTGCGGCTTCATCATGGTTCGCAAAGCGCTCGCGCGTGTCGCCCGGCCGCTCCGACAGCCGGTTGATCCGCATATGACCCTGAAAGCGCCGCTCCAATGCGGCGGCGAGATCATCCTTGTCGCGCGCGATATGCACGGCGCGCGCGACGCCGATTTGCATCGGGTCGAAGGCGCGGCCGCGCGCCTCGACATCGGATTTGAACTGCGCGACGAAGCCGATGACGTCCTCCGCCAGATCGTACTGCCCGAGCAAGAGGTTGTAGCCGCGCCGCGCCACCTCGGCGACCGAGCGCTGGCTGCCGGCGCCCATCCAGAACGGCGGGTGCGGGCGCTGGGCCGGCGGCGGCTCGACAATCACGTTGTCGAATTGCCAGTAGCGGCCCTTGTGACTGAACGGCGCGTTGTTCGTGAACGCCTTTGTGATGATTTCGAGCGACTCGTCGAACCGTGAATCGGCCTCTTCCATATCGACGCAGAACCCGGCGAATTCGTTGTAGCGGTAGCCCTTGCCGACCCCGAAATCGAGCCGTCCGCCCGACAACAGATCCAATGTCGCCGCCTGTTCGGCGAGCAACACCGGGTTGTGCCAGGGCAAGACTAGCACCGCCGTCCCGAGCCGCAACGTCGAGGTCCGCGCGCCGAGCCAGGTCAACAGATTGAGGCTCGCCGACACCTGCCCGAAGCCGGTGAAATGGTGCTCGACGACAAAGGTCGAGTGAAAGCCGAGCGCTTCCGCCTCGACATTATTCTCGATCCACTCGCGAAACCCTTGGCTGCTGTCGGTCAGTTCCGTGCCGGGGGTGGGCCGCCGCGCCTGGGCGCTGCCGAACAATCCAAACCGCATGCATCTCCTCCGAATGGACCGCCGGCGTCTCGCCGGCATGCCGGCTGGAAGCCGGCGCTCCGTAGACCAGCTAGGCTAAAGTCGGGTGCCGTTGATGCCAGTCGGTCGCCTGCTGATAGGCGTGCGCGATGCGCAAGACGAGCGCCTCGGCGAACGGGGCCGCGGCGATTTGCAACGACAGCGGCAGGCCCTCGGCCTTGCTGAAGCCGCATGGGATCGCGAGCGCCGGCAAGCCGCCGACGCTGAACGGCATCGTGACGCTCGGCGCGCTGACCAGCCGATCCGCCCCGTCCGGATCGGCCCGATCGGCAACATTCAGCGCCGCCGCGGTCACAAACGCATCGACCCGCTGCAGCGCCCGCGCCTGCTCCCGCGCCAATGCCGCGCGCCAGCGCAGCGCTTCGAGGTAATCCTCGCCGCGGATCAGCGCGCCCGGCAGCACGCGGTTGCGCAGGATGCGGCCGAAATCCTGCGGCCGGGTGCGCAGATCGTGCTCATGGATCGCGAATAATTCGACCGAGGAGATCGTCGTCTTGCAGTCGGTGTAGTCGCGCAGGCTCGACAGCTTCACCGGCTCGACCGTCGCGCCGAGCCCGCGCAGCACCTCGACCGCCGCATCGATCGCGGGTGCGACATCCGGATGCGGCGCGCCGCGATACCACTCCTCGACGACCCCGAGCCGCAGCCCGCGCACGCCGCCGTTCAGCGACGCCGCGTAATCCGGCACCGGCACATCCTCGCTGCCCGCGTCTTCCGGATCGAAACCCGCGATGACATGCAGGAACAGCGCGATATCCTCGGCGCTGCGGCACAAGGGGCCGCAATGGTCCATCGAGAACGTGTTCGGGAAGACGCCGCGCCGGCTGACCCGGCCATAGGTCGGCTTGATGCCGGCGATGCCGCACAGCGCGGCCGGGCCGCGCACCGAACCACCCGTATCGGTGCCGACCGCCCCCGGCACAAAGCCGGCCGCGACCGCCGCGCCGGCGCCGCTCGACGAGCCGCCCGGCAGGTGATCGGGGTTCCACGGGTTGCGAGCCGGCGGCCAGGGCAGATCGCACCCGTGTCGGATATTACCCTTGATGGAACGCCGAAAACGGCTAGATGGTCCAGGAAGGGATCGCACGCACATGGCACAGTTCAACTTCCCCCCGGACATGATCGGATACTCGCTTGTCCGGTTCTCGACCAAGAAACAGGCCGATGGCGACTCGTATCGTCGGCAGTTAGCAGCGGCAGAAGATTTCTCCCGCGACGAGGGCATTCCCCTCGATATGTCGCTCCACGAAGCCGACATCCGCAAACTCGGCATCTCAGCGTTCTCGGAGGCGCATGTCGTCAAAGGGCCGCTGCGCAAGTTCATCGCCGGTATGGAGTCCGGCACGGTCAAGCCGGGCAAGTCTCTCTTGCTGGTCAGCGAGTGGAACCGTCTGACCCGGCAGGTTGCCTCGGATGCCTTGAAGCTGACGATCTGGCTGATGGAGTCGGGCATCGGCATCGTGGATTTGCAGGATCGCAACTACTACACGTTAGAGCGCTACAACGCCGATACGGGCATGCAGATAATGTTGCAGGCCAAGATCAGCATGGCCCACCAGTATAGCCAGAACCTTCGCCATAACCTGAAAGCAAAATGGGTAGCCCGTCGCCAAGCCATAGAGGCCGGAAAGGGCAAGCCAACGAATGCCTCGCCCGAATGGCTGACGGTGCGCGACGATGGTACATGGAACGCCATCGAACGCCCCCGTGAGCCGACGCCGGATGATCCCCGTACGACCGAACTATGGGCGGTGCCGGTGGATGATCGCACCCGCGACGTTTTCCGCGCCATCGAGCGGGTGAAGGCTGATCGCGCCCTCGGGTTGGGAAAAAATGCCATCGCCACCCGGCTCAACTCGATCGATCCGCTCCCGGCCTTCCGCACCGATCGGGGTTGGTACGGAAGCTCGGTCGAAAAGCTGGTCAAAAATGAAGCCCTCCGTGGCATCTACCAGCCTCGCAATATCAAAGACGAGCCGATGGGCGATCCCCGGTCGGGGTTCTACCCACGCGTTATGAGCGACGCTGACTGGTATCGGATGCAATGGCCGGTCAATGTGAGAGCCGCGCGTGGCCGGAGGACGGGCGGGGTGCTGAACAACCTGTTCGCCGAACTCTTGCATTGCCGGTGCGGCGGCGGACTGGTGCGCGAGAATAAGGGGAAGAACTCGGGCGGGGCCTATCTGGTTTGCTCACGGGCGCGACGCGGCCTGTGCGACGATCGCACCCGCTATCCCCTTGGTGTGCTGGAAGCCGAATTACTGGACGCCCTCACGCTGTTCGATGTCGAGACATTGGTGCAACGTCTGACCGAGATGGGCAACCCGCATGCCGACGCTATCGCTGCATTAGAGGCGGAGATCGCCACGAAGAATGCGCTGATCGAGGAAATCGCGTCGGGGTTCGGTGGCAATGCTCCGCCGGCCTTCTACAAACGGATGCAGGCCATGCAGACCGAAGTTGATGCGGCGACCGCTGCGCTGGCTTCGGCGAGGCGCGAGGCGAAGATCAGTCAGAGCCGACGCGTCGATGATGCCCATGCGGCTTTCCGCCAGATGGTGCGCGGTATGACCGATCTGGAAGGTGAGGAACTGTACCAGCTACGGCTCAAACTGGCACGAGAGTTGAAGCGATTGATCGAGGGTGGCGACGCCGAACGCGGCGAGTTGCTGATCCGCTTTCGTGTCGGTCTGTCTGGGCTGCCCGGTGTACTGGTCGTAAATGATTGCCGCGTGAATAGCCTGCGGATCATGGACCCGAACGGGACTATCCTGACCCAATATGAGCGAGCCGCGTTTTCGCTAATCGACCCGATCGTGGTGCCCGAGGATACGCCGGAACGGCGATGGGAGATCCTTGGGGGCGGTTTTGTGGAGTCGGGTTCGATGCGAGCCGCATAAACGTTCACCAGTGACGCATATCGTGGACGGCCTGTGATAGCAGCGCAGGCCGTTCACGTTATCAGGCCGGGCTCCTACGGGGCCGATACGCGTGGTCCTGCCGGTCGGGGCTGGGTCGCGGGTGCATGTCGGGTGAATCAGTGACTTTCTAGCTGGATTGCTAGATGGCCTGCTAGGTGAAGTTTCTTCAACGCTGGAACGGCGTGACTTCTGCGCAGACGAGATAACCCGTCATCAGCAAGTCCAGGAGAATCACTTTGCTCACAAGTTTAGAAGCGGATCTTCTTTTCAGCGTTGAGCGAAGGCGTAAGCCGATCGACGGGCCGGAGGCCCGGCCTTCCGCGATAGCGATTCCTGGTGGGCGACACAAATGCGGCGGCTTCGCCATTTTGTCGTCCCAGTCTATTACTGCGTCTAAAGAATCTACTTACTCTATTTAAGCACGCCAATTTGGCATGCTTGGAGTGACAATTTGTCAATCTAGCGCGACAGATTGTCAGTTTAAGGGCGACAATTTGTCAGCGAGAGGCGCGTCATCTCAACTACTTAGGGCGGGTCTCGTCGATGCGCACAATTTCACTCTACGAGTGCTTCTTCGGATAGGGTGGAATGAGGTCTTTGTGCAGCACGCGATAGACCGATTTGTGGCGCGGTCGGTTTGTGACTTTGATGTATTTGTACTTGACCAGCGCTGCGAGCGATCGTTGCAGTGTGCGGACACTGCACAGGCAATCATCCGCCAAGGTTTGTTCCCAGACCTCGCATTGGTTCTTGCTCCAGCAGTAGCGCAGGATCGCGAACAGCACAAACTTGTCGATCGGTTTCAAGTTGTCGTCGCGTATGTTCCAGGCCCGATATAAGAGCCGCTGATAACCCTTGTCATCTTTGGCGGTCTTCTTGGGCGGCTCGACCTTCCTCGCATTCCTGGCGCGCCTGTACTCGTCTATAAGCTCACCGATCGGGCCGGTGCTCGTCATCTCGATCAGCGGCCCTTCGGCCTCTAGGAGTGTCTCGACCAGATCGGCGGGGTCGAGAAGCTCCGTAAAGGTGACCGGTTCACCGATGGTGTCGCTCGCCCACATGAACGCTGCGAGCAGCCAGCGCCATTCATCGTCAATGTACGACATCGTGTGTTTGAGCTTCCAAGCACGGCGTTCGGCCTCCTGGATTGTCGGTACCCCCATGACCTGTTCGACGAGCTTTTCGACTTCTGGCGGCAGCCGCTTCGTGCAGATCATCTGCAGGCCGATGATCCGCGATTGCTTATTCTCGATCGGGCCGAACGCATAATCGGGTGCCGTCTCCTCTTGATCGAAATCGTCGGTCGCACTAAATACTGTGTCGGACATTCGTCTTATTTCACCTGTCAGGATAAAGGCCCGCCCCCACGAAGGCGGGTCTTTTTGTTTTTCTATTCCGCGTCAGCCGTCGACTTCGGTGGACATCTCGCGCCTTTGGCGTTCAAGTCCTCCTTTGGAGGACGCCCCTTTTGAGGTCGTTGCGTGCGGACCCAGGCGTCGAACATGGTGATGTCGAACCCCGATCTGAAAACCGGGGCATCCCTTGTTCTTCATCCAGTAGAGCAGCGTCGGTTTTGTGATGCCGAGATCACGGCAGACTTTTGTAGCAGTCGCGTAGCGGGTCTCCCCAATCAGCGCGTATTCCTCATATGTTTGTTCGGTCACAATCGTCATTTGCCCATTTGTCGTTTCGTTATCTATATCAGTTGCTCGAAATGTCAGGACATTGGAGAAAAAGGCAGCAGCACCCGGTGCTGCACAAGCTCTACATCGAGCCGATCGACGATCCCGACAAGCGCGCCGAGATCGAGCAGTTCGTTCGACCTCCACCCTCAACGAGGCGCTGTTGTCGCACATCAAGACCAAGGCGAGTTGGCCGTGATTACCGGCTCCGCCACCTTCGGTGACGAAGATCGCCGAAGCGGCATCTTCGTGATTGTGATTGTGGCCGTGCTTGGCCCAAGGTAAAGTCTCGCCTACGACGAAGCTGCTCCTCACCCTTTGTTCACCCAGGTCGCCACTGTCGTTGTCGTGATGTCGAGATCGTCAGCGAGCTTCCGAGCCGTCATTTAGACAGGATCATCCACGACCAAATTAAAAGGATACCTCTGCTTGGATCGGTCCCATCTTCGTCTCCCTTCCTGTCGCTATTTCTGTCACTCGGCAGAAATGTCACTTCTTTAGGCGGCGAAGCGGGACTATCCGCCGAGGTTTGCGCAGATCGCGATAAAAGCACACCCCCCGCCCATTCCCCTCAGCGTTCTGCAAGGCCCGAACTCCAGCCGGACCGATAGCCACTAGGGTCGAGCCCAATGCATTGCCGGGTCGTCCTGGCTGTCGCGGCAAGAATTGGATCTTGGGGCGCACAAAGAGAACTGCGTCAGCATGACGGGTCAGGTGTTGCCACCATTCAGTAGACGTGAAATCCGGTACCAGAGCCACGCCGTTTCGGTGATCGAGGAAGCGGTCGATCCACATCATGATCCCATTCCGGACGCCGAAAGGACAATTCATCCATACTGGGCCTCGCCACGGCTGTACGAGGCCGTTCTGGCACTTTGTGTAGTGCTCGCGAGCCGGTATCCAAGGGACGCGCGTCGGACCAGGGCTGGCGACATCGAGCGAGAACTCCACCCCCATAGCCTCGAAAATCTCAGGCGGTGTCAGCCACTCGGTTGATGCGCCGGCGAAGTCCACATTGTTGAGCGCCATCGGTTTTGGATGACGACCCCAACCCCACGACGAATCAGTCTCAGCCTGTTTGCGCCGATGACTGCCTAGGCCAAGAAGCTGCGTAAGCGTGATCTCCGTATCAGTCTCGATCCGACCCAGCAATACCTCGTACTTTCGTTGGGGAAGTGCACCGAGCAGTCGCGCCCGTTGCGACATAGTTTTATTCAGTCCGATGCTCGCCAAATTGGGTTTCGGGAATCCCTTCTTGGGACGTCCGACTGGAGCCCGATCGATCTGCTGCATCAGTTGGCCGATGCGGCGTTCGGCCTCCAGTCGGACGCGCAGAGCACGGCGTTGAGCCTGAATGCCCAGTTGGGCTCGTCGGGCCAGTATCCGGAGGTCCTCAGCCCAATCAGACATCCTGGCAAGCTGAGCCGGGTCGTCCGCCTCCACGACAGCCTGTAGGGCCAAGTCAATCGCACTATTAAACCGGACGAGCGTCCCACTGTCGGGCTCGCTCAGAGTGGCCAGATCTCCCATACCACAAATATACGAAACCTTGGTGCTCTAGAAAAAGGAAAAAGACTAATGTTGATTTTACCACTTACTTCAATAAGTTAGCCTTATACTGTCAACGCTAAAGTTCGACGTCCGGAGAAGCCAGGTTTTCTTTATGGCTTTTCAGCCCGGCGAGGTCTGGCCCGGTGGTGCCAAACCGGCGCGCTCGGTAGGGTAATCGACTTAGAGACCCCTATCCTGGGCAAATTGGGTTTCGGGAATCCCTTTTTTGGTTCGCGATACCCGCCCGTTCGATTAGCTCCATGAACTGACCGATGCGCCGCTCGGCATAGAGGCGAACGTGCAGGGCGCGGTGCTGCGCACGCATCGCGAGCCGCGAGCGCAGCACCAGGATGCGGAGGTCCTCGTCCATCGCGCTGCCCAGTCTGCGATCTGCACGAGTTCCGGCGGGTCTTCGGCCTCAACGACCCGCTCCAAGGCCAAGTCGATCTCGACCTCGCTAAGCAACGCGCGCTGACGCGCTTGGGGCGGCGGCAGCGCAACCGAACGAGATAGAAGCGTGAGTTGGCCCATAAGAGTACACCACCGGCGATTTTACTCCTGAACGGCGCAGGCCATCATGGTCGGATCGAATTTCAGAGATCTCGATCATGCCTCAAATTTTGGAGCTTGAGAGAGAGCATCACCGAGGGGGAGCGCTTTGTTTGGTTCAGGCAGGAAACGCAGGCGATCAGCGCTACGAACACGGTTTCGGGCTCGACGACCTATTCGCGGCAGGAAACAGCCGCAGCCGCGCAAGGATTTCATGCTCCCGCCGTTCTAGTGCAACGCGGCGGGACGGGCGGCACCACCTGGACGAATTGGGATCGCGTTAGTTTCCTTGCCCCGACGCTACGCGTCGGACAAAGCCTCGATCAGAAAAATGCGGAGGAAAATTATCGCCCGATCCGATGACAAACAGATTGTTTGGTTTAGATGGGACCCAGTTAGGGAGCGCCGTGATGGCATCCCCGTTTGAGGAGAACATTCGAGTGAAACTGAAAACTGTCAAAATTGCGCGGCTTGAAGGTCACGGTATTTGGGAAGATGAGGGCATATGGAGTGACGGGGAGGTAAAAGTATGGGCCGCCGAATCTCTCGCCGAACGGGATTGGTGGGGATACGTGTGGTGCTACAAACGCCCGTGGCGACTTGATGCCTTCCTCACCATCGGGAGTCTGATGTCCGACCGCGAATATTGGAGCCTGCTCGGGCATGTATGGCTGGATTGCGAAGACCCGCATCAGAGGCTTCGAGACTGGCTTCGATTGTGGCAGTCGTCACGGCCTCATCAGAAACTCGTTATGGACGAGGAAGAGCGGGAAGCGTTCGCCGCGCTGCCGGATCGGCTGACCATCTATCGTGGCGTCCATATAAAAAGAGGAACCTTGCGGGGCCTCTCCTGGACCGTCGACCGCGCGAGGGCTGAGTGGTTTGCGAATCGCCGGGCGAAACGTCGGCCCTATGTAGTTCAGGCGGAAATCTCCAAGTCGAATGTGTTGGCGCACTTTCTTGCTCGCGGTGAAGCCGAGATCATCGTGCTTCCCAATCGGCTCATCAGCCACACCGCCGAAGACATCCCGCTCAACAAAGCCCTCGAAGTCGAAAAGGTGTATTGGCAACCTGCAAAGCGTTTCCTCTTTACGGAACCTGCACGCCAAAAGGAGGCTGCGTGATGAACCCAAAGCACAGTAGCTACGGAGCATCATGACGGCGGTTCTGGGCGATCCAGGGCGTTAGAGAGACGACGAGAGTCCCCGAGACGGGCCGAGGACGCTCCCGATTGCTGCCAAAAGTAGCAGTCGTTTCCGATCCGAAGCGGTTCCGAGCGGCGGCGACCCCCTCGGTACCTGAGCCTCAATTTCCAACGGGACGACGCAACGATCCATCTTCGGGAGTCCCATCGTGGTCAACGGCGGCACCAATCCGCACCACGTGATGTATGATGCCGACCATGATGAACATTCTGGAGCTTGAGCAGCGTCGGCCCGAGCCGACAACCACCAAGATTATGAATATGCCACTGGTCGATCCTGGTGGTGACCGCGAAGACCGGGCTCATCAAAACCCGCCAAAACCGAGCCGCGAGAAGTCGCCATGCCTCTGGTGCCAGCGGGCCTTTATGCCGCGAGCGACTGGTGGAAGCCGCCAACGGTTTTGCTCAACCGGGCATCGACAGGTTTTTTGGATTGCCGCGCGCCGCTGGACGTTGCGGGCGCTCGATGCGGGGCTGATATCGGTCGAGTGCCTAAAGACGAATTAGGTCCCAGCAGCCGATTACCAACGTTCGGCGATCAGTCAGCGAGCGATCTCTGTCCTATCCAGAGGCGGTTTGCGAGCCGGGTGGGGACATCGGGAACCGGGCTGCCCTCAAGCCGTTGCTGGGCCTCATAGTAGGGACCCACATAGCGCAGCCGGACGGGCAGCACAGGGTAGACACGCCGAAGCAACCTGAGTGTTCTCTCGCTGCGACGACGTTCGGGATCGCCGTCAGAAAGTCCGAAATCCCTCCGCAATCGCTCTGGAAGCATGCCGGAGGTCAGGGCCATGTAGGTCTTTGGAATGCGCCACAACCTGCTCGGCGCAAAAATCTGTGCGGCTACGTGTCGTGCCGCAACGCTGACGGTCAGGATGTCAGAGTCGCACATCGCCCGCACGTATGCGGCAAGCCCGGTGTATTCGGTGGGCAGCAAATGCGCTGGTATTCCGAACATAGCTGCGAAGAGTTGGCTCTCTGAATATAACCGTGCCCGTTCTGCTGGATCGAGGCCACCGAGAACGAGATCATACGCAGCAAGAGCACTGTCGCTCAACGTCGCGTACACCCAACGCAGCGCCGAAATGTTGTTCGCGCAGTATCGCGAGCCGGCCTTGAACGGACCCACAGCTTCGGGCAGCGCGCCCATGACCGACTCGTGCCGGCGATGCAATGATCTCGCGGCACCAAATGCCTGATCGACGGTGCCGAAGACCATTGTGAAAACAACCCTGAATGTCCTGTGGAACCGCGCGACTGGGTTGGTTAGCACTTTAGAATGCTCGCCGATGGCGGCGGCTACCCACGGATGAGCCAGTTGAAGGAGCAACGCCCGACCGGCAGCCAAGAAGAGGATGGCTTCTCGGTTCATTCGCCACGTCACTGACGACGGGCCGAAAACCCCGGCCAGTGGCGACGCCGTGTGGGTGCGGACAATTTCAAGCTGTTCTTCGAGCAACCTCTCACTGACGAAGCCTTCATCGTCATGAAGAGGCCAGCCCTGGTCCGAGCCAATGTCGGAACCTTCATAGATGGACAACATCGTTCGGCGCGATCAATCGCTCTGGTTCGCGATGATCGGCAGCCGGAATCGAACCTCCTCGGTCGCTATCACGATCTCTTCGACGCTGATCTCGAAGTGCTCCGAAAGATAGTCGATCAAGTCGGTCACGAGGACCTCGGGTGTCGAGGCCCCGCTGGTGACCCCCAACGTGTTCACGCCATTCAGAAACAGCGCGTCCAAATCGTCCGCACTCTCGATCAGAATCGATTCCCGACACCCCGGATCGCTGGCGATCTCAACGAGCCGACGCGAATTTGAGGAGTTTGAGCCGCCAATCACGATGACCGCGTCGCAGCGCGGCGCAATAGCCGCCACGGACTTCTGTCGGTTCGTCGTCGCGTAGCAGATGTCGCTCTTCGGGGGTTCGTGGAGGCGAGAGATTCGACGACGTAGAATGGCCGTGATTTCTTCCGCATCCATGACGGATAAGGTGGTCTGTGTGACGAGTCCATAAGACGCCGACTCGTCTATCGGCATGGCTGCCGCTTCCGCCGCTGATTGCACCAGGAGCACGGAACCGGACGGCGCTTGACCCGTTGTGCCGACGACTTCTGGATGACCGGCATGGCCAATCAGGATAACCTTACGACCCGCTGCGACATGGTGCTCGACCTAACGATGTACTTTGGTCACGAGAGGACAGGTCGCATCGATGTGGGGCAACCGCCGCCGTTCGGCTTCCGATCTGACCGACTTGGCAACGCCATGCGCCGAGAACACGACGGGCGCGCCATCCGGGACCTCGTCGAGTTCCTCTATAAAAATGGCACCCTTCGCTGAAAGCCCGGCGACCACTAGGGGGTTGTGGACGATTTGATGCCGGATGAAAACCGGCGCGCCGAACCGGTTTAGGGTCTCATCAACGGTTTGGATCGCGCGTTCCACGCCAGCGCAGAACCCGCGCGGGCTGGCCAACAAAATCGACAACGTTCGCATCGGAGGGGGTCAAAACCACTTTCTATTCCAGAAGCCCAGTTGCCGGTATAAACCCGTCAATCTGGACCGAATTTGGGCGAACTGAGTGCCCGCCTACCGAGCGGGCATCATGCGCTCGACATAAAAATGGAGGAGCCGTGGCCCGACCCCGAGCAGCAGACGATTTCGAGACGATCCGGGCGCGAATGGAGGAACTCCGCCTGGAGCGCGCTCAGGCATTGGCCGGGCAAAAACTTGGAGGAGACACCTCTGGGGAGGGCAATCACAAGGACGAGCGCCGGCTTCCTCGTTCAGTCCTTATTCGGAAGCTCGTCCGCTGAGGCTGTAGGGAACCATTGTCAGGGTCGGTGCCGCGTCCCCTACGCGCCGCTGGGACGATGCCGGCGGTCGGAGTGGCGGCCTCTCTCCCATCGAATGCCTAAAGGCGGCTCAGGCCAGCGTGCACGCTGCCGGAGAGGTACTTCGTCCTAACTGGAGACCTAATCCTCGAAGTCTGAGTTAGTTCAGGCGTAACCTTCTTCGGAGTTAAACTGAGTTCCCTCGGCGAGAATACCGGCCCCCGGCACGAAGTTCACTTCCAATCGGATGCCGTCCGGGTCCTCGAACAACACATAGTAGTAGCCGGGTGCCCAAGAGCCTTCCAGAGGTCCGCGAACGATCTTCGCGTTCATTTCCGTTAAAAGAGCCGCGCATCGATCCACGTCCTCGCGGGACCGGGCTCGAAGGCAAAGGTGGTGCAGGCCCACTCGTTGCTGAACGAACCGCTCGCCCGCGTATGCCGGATCACAAGGTTCGATGCCAATCGCAGTTCGAGCGCCGACGCAGTAGAAGAACCTGTCGCCGTCGAACACCGGCTTCATTCCAAGCTCTGGCAGGAGCTTGCCGTAGAAAGCGCGAGCCAGATCGAAGCGGCTCACCGACAGGATGACATGTGCCATGCCATTTATTTCGATCATGCTCAGTTCACCAGATGGAACGGATGGCGCTCATGCGTTCGGGAACCCGCAGGGCCAACACCCAGGTTCAGAACTTTTCGCGGATTGCCCAACGTCGTGGATTGGTTAACCACGGTGTAGCTTTCCGATAACGCTCAAGCGTGTTCACTTCGGGCACCGTAATTTTCCAGTGCGAGATGCTAACTCAGGACCCGATAGAGGTGCACCTCTTCCGGTATACCCTTGAGCGCGTGAATGCCCCGGTCTTGGAAGCGCAGGCCCGAGCCAGCTACGAGATCGCGTACCGTGCTCGATACCACCGTTTCACCCGGTTCTGCTTCCGCTGCGACGCGCGCTGCAATATGCACAGCTATCCCGCCGATATCGTCGCCTCGCATCTCAATTTCGCCGGTATGCAAGCCGCTACGCACCGCAATGCCGAGCGGTCGTACGGACTCGGAAATGGCGGCAGCGCAGTGTGCGGCTCGTGCCGGCCCGTCAAAAGTCGCCATAAACCCGTCCCCCAGGTTTTTTACTTCATGGCCCCGAAATCGTGCAATCTGATGACGGACAGTCTCGTCATGCCTATCGAGTAAAACGCGCCAATGGCGGTCTCCAAGTTCGGCAGCGCGCTTCGTCAATCGACGATGTCGGTGAACATAACGGTTGCCAGCACCCGGTCGATCTCGACTTCGATGCTGCGCGAGCCGGTCAGAAATACCTCGACCTCATCCACAATACGATCGCTCGTGGCTGGATCGGTAACGGGGCCGTGGTCAATTCCTGGAAGCTCGACGTACTTGGCTCCAACGATATTCGCAGCGAGATACCTCGCATCTTCGACGGTTACGGCGGTGTCACCTACCTTGTGAAGTATTAGCGCCGGAACGTGAATTGCGGGCAACACATGCCGCGCATCGATTTGGCGGTTCATTTGCGTGAGCGCGACAACGGCAGAAGGACTCGCAAGCTGGCGCTCGAAGCGAGCAAATGCCTGACGTGCAGCTTCATCGCCCCTCCTACTCGGAGTGAAAAATTTAATGAGATACTCCCCCGTCCCCCAAAGACGATCGACCGATTCAATCCTGTCCGTGAAATAGTCGGTTTGTAGGTTCGAGTTCCGCGCGTAACTTCCATAAAGAACGAGCGCGCTCGCCCGGTCAGGATAGGTCGCCGCGAACAAGACGCTCATCGGCCCGCCTTCCGACACCCCGAATAGCGCAGCGCGCTCGGAGCCGGCTGCATCCATGACGGCCCGCACGTCGTCCATCCGCTCTTCGAGCGTCGCAATACCAGCGCTGCGATCGGATAAACCGGTGCCGCGCTTATCGAACAGAATGAGCCGGGAAAAGGAGGCAAGGCGGGAAAAGAATCGAGCCCAAGTCGGCAGTTCCCATGCGGCGTCGACATTGGACGCGAAGCCAGGCACGAACACTAGATCGATCGAACCGTTGCCGACAACCTGAAAGGCAATGCGAATCTCGCCGCTTTTGGCATATCGAGTCTCTGGCGGCGTCATGGCCTTCTCTCCCCTGTTTAGGACATTTTTACAGCCGAAGGATACTCCAGCTTCTATCGGTTCGAGTGCGGATTCAATCGGTGTCGCCATCGAGTGCGCGAGCTTCGCCCGTTCCGCCGCGAAATCGAAGAATGGGCTCCTATCGTTCCGGTAAGCCAGCCAGCCGCAGACCAGTAAGGTATAGCTCCATCACTGCCGGTGCCCACGAACTCCCATAAGATTTGAAGCTGTCAATCGTCAACCCAGGAGAAGCCGCCAAGAGACGATCAAGTTCAGCACGCGCCTCGTCAAGCCGACCAAGGTGAGCAAGCGCGCAAATCTTGGGCCGCATCGCAACAGCCGAACGCGGCTGGTCGTGCAACGCTCGGTCAGCCCATTCGATGGCCGATTGAAAGCGCCGGGCTATCAAATACGCGATTGCAAGACCGGCAGCCATGAAATGCCCCAGCGGATCAAATGGGCTCAGTCGTAAAGCCTGCTCGAAACTTTGGATCGCCTGCTCCGGTTGGTTCCGAAGAGCACAGATGTATCCCCTCGTTGCCAATGCAGTGGCCGAGTTGGGGTTCAATAGCAGGGCACGCTCGGTGACCGTTGCACCCAGGTCGGTTTGGCCGACTAACATAAACAAGGTGAATCCTGCCTGCCATAATGAATCGGGATCGTCGCGCGCGGATTCGAGCGCCCGCCGTGCGAGCCGCACAGCGAGATCAACATCGACACCTCGCCACGCTTGAGTCCGCCGGAGGTGATGAGACCAAGCGAGCAGAGCCGCCGCCCGCGAGTAAAATGGATCGATCGTCAGCGCTCTCGAAAGCAGTCTGTTCGCCTCGTCGAACCCCTCTTCGCTATAGCGATAAATACCAGACAGCGCGCGAAGGTACAGATCATAGGCGTCTAGGCTTTCGGTCGGCTTCCGGCTGGCGCGGTCGATTTCAGACGCACGAAGTTTCGGCTCGATAACGCCGGCAACACTGGCGGCTACTTCATCCTGTAGCTCAAAGATGTCGCGTACTTCTCCGTCAAAGCGGTCGGCCCAGATATGCGCGCCTGAGGCCGCATCAATTAGCTGCCCGGTGATGCGTACTCGACTTCCAGCCTTACGCACGGACCCTTCGAGCACATAGCGCACCCCCAATTCGCGACCGACTTGCTTCACATCGACGGCCCGATCCTTGTAGGTAAACGATGAATTGCGCGCGATGACGAATAGCCAGCGAATGCGACACAGCGCGGTGATGATCTCCTCTACCATCCCATCGACAAAATATTCTTGCTCTAGGTCACCACTCATGTTCTGGAACGGCAAAACCGCAATCGATGGTTTTTCGGGAAGGGGGCAGCACCGATGCGGTTTCCGGCGGCATTGTGGTTGGCTCAGTGATCGTGTAGAGGCGAACTCGATAGACCCGTATCGGGCGAGCAATATTCTTGAGTTCCTGCTGACCCAGATCATCGAATGAGAGGTCGAGCCTACCCACCGCATCCTCTTGGACACGCGCCGAGACGCAGATGCCGCCGGGTTCGGCTAACCCTTCGAGCCGCGCGGCGACGTTGACGCCGTCGCCAAAGATGTCTCCATCCTCGACAACAACATCTCCGACATTTATGCCGATGCGGAATTCGACCCGCTGCGCCTCGACCACACCCGAGTTGCGCGAGGCCATCGCCTGCTGCACCTCGGTCGCGCAGCGAAGGGCGTCCACCACGCTGCCGAACTCTACGAGCAGCCCGTCGCCCGTCGTCTTGACCAACCGGCCACGATGCCCAGCGAGCTTCGGATCAATTATTTCGGCCCGGATAGACCTGAGCCGGTTGAGGGTCCCCTCTTCGTCTTGCCCGATTAGGCGCGAATACCCCGCCACATCGGCGGCAAGAATGGCAGCAAGTCGACGAGTCGTAGTCATTGTTCCGGCAATCCGGCGAGCCGCAACCCGCGTATTATTAGCTCGTTCAGTTCAGGCGCGTTCGGGCTACGCTGGGCAACGGCGATCGTCCAGCCAGGCTTGAGCGCAAGCACTCGTTCAAGTGCACCACGGGCTTCATCCAAACGACCGAGATGGGCGCTCGCGACGGCCCTGTACGTTAGTGTCGGTGTGTGTAACGGCTGATAATGCAGTTCGCGATCCGCCCATTCGATAGCGTTGTCGAAGCGGCCTGCGGCCAGATGCGCTAGGGCGAAGCCGCCAGCAGCGTGATAGCCGAGCAGATCGAATGGGCTCAAACGATATGAACGCTCGAACGCCCCAATGGCCCGACCGGGCTGATACCGCATCGCGTGAACCCAACCTTTGGCAGCCCAAGCGCCCGCGTGGTTCGGATTGAGCGCCACGGCCCTTTCGAGTACCGCCGCAGCGAGTGCCCATTCACCAGCGAGTATGAACAACGTCCAAGCGGCCATTGTCATTGTCTCTGGATCGTCACGGGCGGCGTTAAGCGCCTGACGGGCGAGAAGAACACCTTCGGCTCTATCGGCCTCCGACAGCGCTCCCCATCCCTGAGCCCGTTGACGCATGAAACACCAGCCCAGCAACCCGGCGGCTGGAGCATAGGATGGATCAAGGACCAGAGCACGCCGCAGTAGCACGACCACGTTGTTGAGCGACTCTTTCGTATATCGGTTAAATTCGGCCATCGCATGCAAGTACAGATCGTACGCTTCAAGGCTCGCAGTCGACTTGCGGACTGCGCGATCAATTTCGGCAATCCGCAGTTTAGGCTCAATCGCACCGACAACGCTGGCTGCTACCCGGTCCTGTAGATCGAAGACATCGTCGAGCGTACCGTCAAACCGGTCGGCCCAGATATGAGAGCCGGTTGTGGTGTCTATCAGTTGTCCAGTAATGCGCACTCGATTGCCAGCCTTACGGACCGAGCCTTCGAGCACGTACCGCACGCCCAACTCGCGCGCTGCCTGCTTCACATCAACCGCTTTACCCTTGTACGTGAAGCTGGAATTACGCGCGATCACGAACAGCCACGGTAAGCGCGCGATGGCCGTCGTGATTTCCTCGACCATGCCGTCAGTAAAATACTCTTGCTCGGGATCCCCGCTCATGTTCTGGAACGGGAGGACGGCAATTGATGGCTTATCAGGAAGTGACAGAGTTAGTTGCACGGGCGATACAGCGGCACTAAACGCCCGAACCCGATAGGCTCGGATCGGTCGCGTTATATTTTTGAGGTTCTGCTCGCCCAAATCATGAAAAGTCAGGTCGAGCTTACCGGCTACGTCCTCCTGGACCCGAGCCGAAACGCAAATCCCGCCCGGTTCCGCAATCCCTTCGAGCCGCGCGGCGACGTTGACCCCGTCACCGAAGAGGTCGCCATTCTCGACAACAACATCTCCGACGTTGATGCCGATGCGAAGGTCAATCCGTCCCGCGTCAACACCGGAATTACGCTCTGATATCGCCTGCTGGACCTCGGTTGCACAGCGCAGAGCGTCTACAACGCTACCGAACTCAACGAGTAAGCCGTCGCCTGTGGTCTTGACCAGCCGACCGTGATGCTCGGCGATCTTCGGGTCGATCACCTCAGTGCGAATTGATCTGAGTCGGTTGAGGGTTCCCTCTTCATCAGCCCCTATAAGGCGTGAATATCCAGCCACATCGGCTGCCAGGATCGCTGCCAGCCGTCGTTCAGCGCGGACATGTCCCCCTGTTTCCATCGATCTTTTCTTGCCTATGAAGCATGGACGAGGACAAAGGCGGTGTGCTCGTGACGTGCCGGGCCCCTGAGGATCACATGAGCGGGTTGCCAGGTCGACTCAGATCACACACCTTCGACAATCACCATGTTATCGTGAGTAGCTTTCAATCGGATCGGCAGGATTTCCTGGTATTCGGGCGACTCATACCAGGATCGTGCTGCTTCCATATTGGGAAACTCAATAATAAGCACGCGGGTCGGTTTCCAGTCACCTTCGCGAACATCGACATTGCTGGTTCGAGCAATCACTTTGCCGTCATACGGTACGAGGGTCGCGAATGCTCTTTCGCTGTACGGCTTCAAGGCATCGCGGTCGATTGGACGCGCGTCGAAAATTACATATGCGGCCATAGCTCCTCCTACTGCATCGACAACCGGACTTAACCTTCCGGCAGGCCAGCCAATCGGAGGCCCACGACATACAGATCGAGAATCTCGAGGGCCATATAGTGAGCCGAAAGCGCGCGATATCGCGTGATCGTCAGTCCGGGGTCGAGCACCAGCATCCGATTTACATCCGTGCGCGCCTCATCGAGCCGACCGAGATGTGCGTTTGCTACGATTTTCACCCGGAGAGCGTTCGTGAGACGCGGCTGGTCGCTCAAAGCGCGACTGGCCCATTTGGCCGCTTGTTCAAATTGTCGCGCAGCCAAATGAGCAATCGCCAATCCTGCGCTATTGAGAAAGCCGAGAGGGTCGAACGGGCTCAAGCGGCGAGCCCGGTCGAGAGCCTCAATAGCGAGGTCCGGTTCCTCAGAGAAGGCATGGAATCCAGCCTCTCGCTTGCCAAGCCAGCGCTGCATTCGGATTGAGCGACAGCGCGCGTTCGAGTGCCGCGATCGCTACGGAGGTATCACCAGCGAAGAAGAATAACGCGTTTGCGGCCCAAAAAACCGTGTCAGGATCGTCGCGGCCCTTTTCGAGCGCGTGCCGCACCAGTTGAATCGTCTCAGTTACCTCTTCTTCGGAAACGGCCCCCCAGGCTTGCATTCGCTGAACGGCACGGCACCAACCGATCATCGCGGCAGCGGGTGCATAGGATGGATCGATACTTAATGCCCGACAAAGGAAAACAAGCGCCTCGTCGAGCCCCGACTCAGTAAGGCTGTGGACACCGGCAAGAGCGCGTAGATATAGGTCGTAGGCGTCGAGACGCTCAGTCGGTTTGCGACGGGCGCGCTCGATTTCGGACTGGCGCAACTTTGGTTCGATTGCGCCAGCAACACTGGCCGCAATCTCATCCTGCAACTCGAAGATGTCGTCGAGCACACCATCGAAGCGATTGGCCCAAATATGCGCTCCGGTGCTCGTATCTATAAGTTGGCCAGTGATGCGCACTCGATTACCGGCTTTGCGCACAGAGCCTTCGAGCACATAACGCACGCCCAGTTCGCGCGCGACCAGCTTAACGTCAACCGCCTTACCCTTGTAGGTAAAACTGGAGTTGCGGGCTATCACGAACAGCCAGGGTAGCCGGGCAATAGCTGTTGTGATCTCCTCGACCATGCCGTCCACAAAATATTCCTGCTCGGTGTCCCCGGTCATATTCTGGAAGGGGAGCACTGCTATTGACGGCTTGTCCGGCAGCGGCAAAGCAGTCTTCACTGAACCGTTCGCTGGTCTGTCCGAATGCACATGATAAGCGCGGATAGGGCGCGCGATATTTTTGAATGTTTGCTCACCTAAATCATCGAAGGTCAGATCGAGCCTGCCGGTCACGTCTTCCTGCACTCGCGCGGAAATGCAAATGCCGCCCGGTTCGGCCATTCCTTCCAGTCGGGCGGCTACGTTTACCCCATCGCCAAAAATGTCGTCTTGCTCAACGACGATATCGCCTTGGTGCACACCAACGCGAAACTCGATCCGCTCTGCTTCGCCAATATCGGAGTTGCGCTGAGCCATTGCCTGCTGCACCTCGGTCGCGCAGCGCAGTGCGTCCAGCACACTCGTGAACTCCACGAGTAAGCCGTCACCCGTGGTCTTTACCAGCCGACCCCGATGCTCAGCTATGTTCGGGTCGATTATCTCGGCGCGGATTGACTTGAGCCGGTCGAGGGTTCCCTCCTCGTCGGCCCCGATTAGGCGCGAATAGCCCGCGACATCGGCTGCCAGTATTGCCGCAAGGCGACGGGTAGCGGTCATTACGACTCACCCACCGCCAGCCGCAGGCCCGACAACAGAAGCTCCCGGTGCTCAGGGTTGCGCAAAGGCAACTCGTCCGGAACAATCAGTGGAGTGATGGCACGCAGCCGAGTGATGATAGCGCGCGCTTCGTCGATCCGCCCCATATGTGCATAACAGGCGGCGAGGTATTGATACGGACGAGGGCGGCCCGGACGACCCTGAACATCCATTAGGAACTTCGCAGCCGCTTCTTCAAACCGACGAGTGAAAAAATGGGCCATGCCCAGATAAAGCAGCGGATTGCCGATACGCTCGCGCGGGCTGAGCCGAAGCGCGGTTTCCATATGCTCCACTGCGCGATCGAGGTCACCGGCCCAGAGCCTCATGGCTCCACTATAAAGTAAGCGGCGTTCCCGGAGCACCTTTCGGTGTGCCGCTGGAAAGGTGATTGTCGGAGCAAATGAGGGCTCCGACACATGTCGATTTCAGAGCATAAGCCTATGCCGGAGCCGATCCGGCGCATGGAA
>Ga0185299_10003084_pt1 | contig 23311 bp, 18 predicted proteins | sample PaiPotPPA55metaG_FD_128002 | JGI IMG/M metagenome (GOLD analysis project Ga0185299, IMG submission 128002) | Iron sulfur acid spring bacterial and archeal communities from Banff, Canada, to study Microbial Dark Matter (Phase II) - Paint Pots PPA... ... | reverse complement strand
CGGAGGAGTCCAAAATCGCACTCCGCACGAGGCCTTCTTGGCTTTCGCAGGTGTACTAAAAAACGAGGCCCTGACTGTCTAAATTAGCGGGGAGCACTACATGTGCGGATGAAGATATTACTGCGCTTTGCGATGGCACCAGTATTGGCTTTGATTACCGGAGCGGTTTGTTTTGGGCAGCACTACACCCAGACGAATCTTGTTTCCAACGCGTCAGGACTCGCTCCTGTTACCGATCCTCAGTTGATTAATCCCTGGGGAATATCCCGCGGCTCCGGCAGCCCATGGTGGGTCTCTGACAACGCGACGGGCTTCAGTACGCTGTACAACGGCGCAGGAGCCAAACAGACCCTAATCGTCACTATTCCTCCGGCCGATCCGAATAACAAGAAGACACCAACGGGTACACCAACCGGCACCATCTTCAATGGGAGTCAAACAGATTTCTTACTGGCCCCGGCCAAACCAGCGGTATTCCTCTTCTCCACGATTGATGGGGCGATTGCCGGATGGAACCCGGCTGTGGCTGCGACGCTTGCTGTGACCGTGGTCAAAACGACCGACGGATCTAGCTACACGGGCCTGACCAGCGCATTCATCAATGGCAAGCCCTTCCTGTACGCAGCAAACTTCAACAAGGGCCGCGTGGATGTTTATGACGCTGCATTCCACGTTGTGCAATTGTCCAAAGATAACTTCAACGAGGGCTCCTCCGATGGCGATGGCCACTCCGCTGAAAATCCTTTCGTGGATGAGCGCCTGCCGCGCGACTACGTGCCTTTCAACGTGCAAGCGATCGGCAACGACATTGTCGTCACCTATGCGCTCCACGAAGAAGGTGCGCCCTTTGAAACGGACGGGCCGGGCCTAGGATTCGTGGACATTTATACTCCCACTGGCCGCCTCTTGCGGCGTCTCGAACACGGTGACTGGCTGAACGCTCCGTGGGGCGTGGCTCTGGCTCCGCTTGATTTTGGACGCTTCAGCCACGATCTGCTCATCGGGCAGTTTGCGGGTGGCGGGGATACCCAGTCGAGCGGATTCATTGCCGCCTACGATTTGGCGACCGGAAAATTTGACGGGCTGCTGCAGGATGCGAGCGGGAAGCCGCTGGCCATCAACGGCGTGTGGGCACTCAGCCCTGGAAATGTCAGCCCGAATAATAATGATGCCGCAGGCGCGCCCGCCGCAGAGGTGTACTTCACCGCCGGACCGAACCATGGCTCCGGAGGGTTGTTTGGTTATTTGGCGGCGGTTTCTACGGAATTGACCGAAGGGAATGACCAGTAATCCGGCCTTGATTCACATTGCTGTCGGGGTGGAATGCATCTTTCGGCTGGATGCATTCCACCGAACAGCATGGCGGCGCACAACCTCTGACTGTGACTTCCTTGCGCCAACTCGAGTTGTTCATTTCTCTTGATGTAACCGCCCTGACAACGCTTGAGCGGCTGAAAAGCGCATTCATGACACTGAACTCTGTGCTGAGGTTGCCGGTGTGCGAGGACATCGCGATCTCGAACCGTGCGGGCGAACGCCCGCGCGTATTCGCTGCTCGGTTCTCTCACTGCCGTCGGCTGCTGCACTTCATAGCATGCCGTGTGCTAGGCGGTAATGAAGGAGCAGAGCATGCCGTGAAAAGCTGCTGGCGGAGTGCTTCTCGCAATCCACCAAAGTTCGAGCACGAAGGCGCTTTTCGCAGTTGGCTCTCAGAATTCTGATCGACGAAGCTTTGGCCCTTCTCCGCAAAGCTCTGACACGACCTCGCTGCTTGGAGTATTCGGCAAAGCGTTGGAGCGATTCAAAATTACCAGCACGGAAAGCACGTTCGCTTTTGGTGAGGTCACCATCAGTTTTTCGGCAATGGAAGCGCTCCGCAAAGGTGAACCGGTCGTACTCACGGCCATGGAGTTCAAGATGCTGAAATACTTGATTCAGAACGCCTCCCGCGTGATTTCACGCGATGAACTGCTCAACGAAGTGTGGGGATATGAGAACATCCTTGTAAACGAACAGTGGACAACCACATTCTGAAGTTGCGCCAAAAACTCGAACGCCATCCTTCACGTCCCGTGCATTTTCGGACAATGCACGGCATCGGCTACAAGTTCTTGCCGTAATGCTGCTACAGCTACTGCATATCGACCGTGAACACGTGATCTAGGCTCGGAGTTGTGCCGTTAGAGAGCTAGATCCAGACGTTCGGATAACTCCTGTGCTCCACGCGAGAACGCAAGGGAGCGGATTCTCGCTGTAGCCAACAAATCGCACTACTCCTCAAACATGTAGGCTCGTACGTGAAGCAGGTGTGTTCGAAGCAGTGCGTGGGCCTGTCGCTGGTCGCGATTGCGCAATGCGACGAGAATCGCTGCGTGCTCGGATCGCACTTTTTCCATTCGCTCGGGATTCATGCTGCGGGCTTTCAACATGCCCCATCGCGCTTGCCTGCGCACCTTGGCTAGCGACCGCGACATCGATATGGCCACGTTGTTATGGGTGGCTGCGGCCAACGAGTCGTGGAATTCGCCGTCGCAGCGCTCGAATTCCGTCAGCGACGTGGCCGCTTCCCCCTGCTTCAGGCAATCGGCCATGCGCTCGAGGTCCGCATTTGTCGCGCGCGCCACGATGTGGGCAACCAATCCCGGTTCAAAGATTAGCCGGCACTCCATCACGTCCGCAGGGCTGAACGCTTCAATGTTGTCCAGAGCAAATGGATCGGCGACCATTTGCTCGACCATGGAAGTCTTAAAGGTACCGCGCCCAACATGGCGAACAATTAACTTCCGTTGCTCCAGCGATTCCAGGGCGCGCCGCACCGTATTCCGAGCCACTTTGTAGTGCGCGCAAAGCTCGCGCTCTGTCGGCAAGCGATCCCCGTCTCGCCAGCGATCTGAACGAAAATCACGTTCAAGATCGCTGCGAATCGTAGCGGAATCTCCGCGCTTCTGAGATCTCCCCTGGCGAGCCCCTGGTCTGTCGCCCCGTGTGTGGCCCATGAACGTGCGCACCTTTCCCCGTGACCAAGCAACCGCCACATGTATCACACGGGTATCGTCGTCGTCCACTGGAATTGGTATAGTAAAGGTTCACGCTGTGCAAGACTTCGGCCGAAACCCAGCGAAGACGATGACTTTGCAGACTGGTCGCCATACGTTCGGGCGCACCTCATCCCACCAAAGCATATGCCCTCTTGAGCAAACTCTGTCATCAATTTTTCAATTGTGCTTGACTCAAGAAACAAATACGAGGATATTGGCGCTCAATTGGTAAGGTTTGGTGCACATTGGTTCACTGCGGCACCTGTAGTTGAGATGCCTGATCTTTAAACGATGTCGAGGAGTTAGTCGCATTCTTTGCGTTCTTGCAACCGCTTTTTTGCGCTAGGGCCCGTGCTAGAGACATCGATCAGGGGGATCTTCGATGAAATCAAACTTAAGCAAATTCGTTTTTGAGCTATTTGCCATATGCCTGCTGTTTTGTGCGCCACTGCGGGCGCAGGTGGCTGGAGCATCCTTAAGCGGCACAATCACAGACTCTACCGGCGGAGCTATCGCCGACGGGCAGATTTCCGTGAAAAATACCGCTACTGGTGTGGTCAGGACCACGACCGCGAACTCCGACGGCAACTTTGACATGCCAAATCTTTTACCTGGTGACTACCGCGTTACCGTTTCGGCAGCAAATTTCGGTTCAAAGGCCGCAAACATCACGTTGACGGTCGGCGCGAAGCAGGTCTTCAACATAACCTTGGCGGTTGGGGAGTCGACGCAAGTCGTCGAGGTCACCGAAGCAGTTCCCACTGTGGAACTCGCGACTTCGGAGATCAGCGGCATCGTCGAAGGATCTGAGGTTCGCGAATTGCCCTTGAACGGCCGCGATTGGGCGTCCTTGGCGACCTTGCAGCCTGGCGTGGTTTCGGTCCGTACGCAAGAGCAGGTGCAGCAGATTGGATCGCACGCGCGGGGCTTGGGCCTACAGTTGAGTATCGGCGGCGCCCGGCCAACGCAAAACAGCTACAGACTCAATGGACTCATTATCAACGACTATTCGAACGCAGGACCGGGCAGCGTGCTTGGCCAGAATCTTGGCGTGGACGCCATTGAAGAGTTCTCAGTGCTCACCAGTAGCTACTCTACGGAGTACGGCTATACCTCGGGCGGCGTCATCAATGCCATCACCCGCTCCGGCACCAACCAGTTTCACGGCAGTGCCTATGAGTTCATCCGCAACAATGCCCTGGACGCCGCTAATTTCTTTGAAAACGCCGCCGGCCTGCCCAAGGCTCCTTTTCGCCGCAATCAATTCGGCGGGTCGGCGGGCGGACCTATCTGGAAGGACAAGATTTTCATCTTTGGAGACTACGAAGGCCTACGGCAAAGCAAGGGCATCACGAACATTGCCAATGTACCGTCGCCTACCGCACGAGCGGGCATCCTCGGGGATTCAACCACGGGAGCGCCATTGACGCCCGTCACGGTCGACCCGTTAATCGCGAAATATCTGACATTTTATCCCGCGGTCGATGCGGGCCTTCTTTCTCCCGCAAACGGAGCCGCTTGTAATCAGACTACGATCATTTGCAATACCGGCCAATACGCTTTCTCAGGCGCGCAAGTCGTTCCAGAGAACTACTACACCACGCGAGCCGACGTGAGGCTCTCACAGAAAGACAGTATGAATGGCAGTTACTACTATGATCACTCGACCTTCACCCAGCCGGACAGCCTCAACCAGGTCCAGGACCAGTTTGCTGTGGGCCGCCAGGGTTTTTCGGTCGAAGAGACCCATCTTATCAGCTCCAAAATGAGCAACACCGCGCGCTTCGGTTATAACCGTAGCTTTGCGGACGGGCAATTGACGGTAAGCGCGATTAATCCGGCAGCCGCCGATCCCACCTTTGGACTTGGCAATAGCTTGTTCGCGCCGCGTACCCAGGTCGCGGGCCTTAGTGTTTTTGGCGGAGGATTGAAGGGGCAGTCGGTTCAGGATTACCTGCTACAGACTTATCAGATTTTCGACGATGCCACACGCAACATCGGAAACCATGATCTGAAGTTTGGATTCATGTTCATCCGCTATCACGAAAATCTTTTCGCGCCGTTCCGTGAAGACGGCGTGGTCACCTTCAGCACGCTCTCGGATTTTCTCACCAACAATCCGCACCGAGCTAGTGCCCCGCCCAACCTGTCGGCCATTCGAGCCCACAATCTGGTCACTTCGATTCCGGCTTTCTACATTCAGGACGATTGGAAAATGCGTCCTGGCCTGACTTTGAACCTGGGCTTGCGCTACGAGATGGAAACCATCCCGACCGAGACGAACGGTCTGATAGACAATTTGCCCACGCCGTTTACCGATCCCGGTGGACAGAGTTGCCCCAATTGCCAGCACGTTTTCTTTACCAAGAATCCGACCAATAAGAATTTCGAACCGCGCGTGGGTTTTGCCTGGGACCCTTTTAGAGATGGCAAGACGGCTGTTCGTGGTGGTTTCGGAATTTTTGACGCCCTGCCGCTTCCGTACGAGTTGGTCATCAATAATGCGCAGACTTCGCCGTTTAACGTCACGGGCTCGGCGACCGCTTGCGTCGCCGGCGGTCCGTCAAATTGCTTGCCGCAAGGATCCTTTCCAAACAACGGAATCCTTGCCCAATTGACCAACCCGCCGGTGGCTAACCAGACGTGGAACTATCTGGAGCCCGCCCCGCACCGTAATTACATCTACCAGTACAACTTGAATGTCCAACGACAGCTCACCAACAGCTTGACGCTGACCGCGGCCTATGCGGGTTCACGCGGACTTCACAACCCAACGCAGATGGACGACATCAACACTACCTTTCCTTATTTCGTGAACGGACGATACTTGTTTCCGAATCCGAACTGCGCGAGCGCCACACCGGCGTCGACTTGTTTCGTGTCAGGAGGAGCGGGCATCACACCAGGGCATCCGATAAACGCGGCCATCAGCGCCAACGGCGCGATTCAGACTACGCTTTGGGAGAGCAAGTCCTACTACAATTCGCTGCAGGTGCAGGTCTTGAAGCGTGTAACCCACGGATTGCAGGTGCAGGGAGCGTTTACATGGAGTAAAACCATGGACACCTCGTCAGGCAGCTTTGCGGGCGACAACTTTGCAGGCGATGTCAGCCCTACAGTTCCCTGGTGGGACTTGAGAATCACCAAGGGACTTTCGGATTTCAACGTCGGTCGCAACCTGGTGGTGAATGCCCTTTACGAAATTCCCACGCCCGCTTCATTTCATGGCCCAGTGTCCTGGCTTGCAAAGGGTTGGGAGCTGGGGGGAATTCTCACGTTGAGCGATGGTGTACCAGTCTGGCCGTTGTCGCCTCCAGGACAAGGCGCCGACCTGCTTGGTCAGAATAACTCCGAACCCATTTCCATTCCGGATCGCGTGCCTGGTTGCCCGTTGACCTTTGCATCTTCTGGCCGGCACGGGAGCCTCCAGTACGTCAACTCCGCATGTTTCACGAATCCGATTGCGCCGAGCCAGGCCTTTTTCAGCGCGGCGTCGCCCCTGGGTTGCGATACGACGTACATCCCAACTCCTCCGGGCGCCTCGCCGCTCACCTGTTTCAACCTGCTGGGAAACTTGGGGCGCAACACCGTCATCGGGCCGGGACTTTTCAACCTGGACTACGCCATGATTAAAAACAGCAGAATTCCGAAGATATCCGAGACCTTCAATGTTCAGTTTCGGGCCGAATTTTTCAACGTTTTGAATCATGCAAACTTCGCGCCTCCCAATGTCAACAACCTTTCGCCTTTCGATGGAAGCGGTCTACCCGTGGCGGGCTTCGGTCAACTCACCGCTACGCAGTCGCCCGAGCGGCAGATTCAGTTTGCGTTGAAGTTAACTTGGTAGCTTTGGTCTGCGGTAGCTCAGGGCTGCGAACTCTTCAGACGTCACAAGGGGTTCCTCTGTTCTCCAGATGCGGAAAGTTAGCCGCCAAACGGCTAGAGGCTCCGCGCGAGAATCGACGAGAGCAACCTCGGTGTTTCTCTGAGTTACCATCGTTTTTGAAACTAGTTTGCGTCGAGATCCAAGCGTCGCAATAAAATTTCCTGCCTCTGCATTTTTAAGGGGCAGACTTCACATGGAGGCCCCGATGAAACGGTGTGCGTTGTTGGTGTCGTTGTGCCTGGCAATCCCTCTGCTGTCTGTCGCGCAAGAAAAAGCGGTTCCCGAGATTTCCTTCGAGTCGGTGCCTAATCTGCTTAAACTTCCCACGGGTTTGTATCTCGGCGAAGTGGCGGGAGTGGCGGTAAATTCCAAGGGCCATATTTTCGTCTACACCCGCAGCAGCCAAACCCGCCTGTTCGAATTCACCGCGGATGGGAAATTTGAACGCGAGATCGGCCAAGGTTTGTACGGCTTCTCTTTTGCGCATACCATTCGCATCGACAAAGACGACAATCTGTGGTGCACCGATGAAGGAGCGAACATGACCATCGTGTTCAACCCTGCCGGGCAAGTCATCATGCTGTTCGGGAGAAAACCAGAGAGTGTCGAGGGCGGCGCACCTCCACCCCCGGGCACAACGCCTGCTCCTCCCCCAGCCGCCTTTGCCACATTTGCCCATCGCCTTTTCAACCGTCCTACGGATGTGGCTTGGGATGCCGCAGGTAACAGTTATTTCGCTGATGGCTATGGCAATTCCCGCATCGTGAAATACGACAAAGATGGTAACTGGGTAAAGGAGTGGGGCAAGCGCGGCACCGCGCCCGGCGAATTCCACACCGTCCACAGTATCGCCACCGATGCGCAGGGAAAAGTATACGTTGGCGATCGCGAAAATAACCGTATTCAGGTGTTCGATGGGGAAGGTAATTTCCTGAAGGAGTGGACCAGCACCGGCGCACCCTGGGCCATTTGCATTACACCAGGACCGAAGCAGGTACTTTACACGTCAGATTCCAACGCCGGTCGTATCTACAAGGTTGATTTGGATGGCAACATCCTGGGTGCGTTTGGAAAAAATGGCAAGCAGTTGGGCCAGTTCGGATGGGTCCACGAGATCTCTTGTCCCTCGGAAAACACTCTGTTTGTCGCAGAGCTTTTGAACTGGCGCGTCCAGAAACTCATCCTACGCCCAGCGCCAAAGTAGTGGAGAGGGTGGCCCTCAAGTTGAATAACCACCAGCGAGCGTCTAGGACGTGGAAACGCTCGCTGGATCAATGATCTTTAGTTGCGAAACTCTTGTTGAGAACGCCGGATTGGGCGGCAGCAAGATCATGGTCGGCGCTGCGCCTTTATGTTCCTCAAAAAACGAAATGATCAGCGGCCGTCCGTCCTCCGCGACTTGGAAATCTTCCCTACGCAACCCTCCGACCGGCCGTCCCTTGCGGTGGTCACAACCACATATCGCGTTGCCTTAGAGAGCTCCAAAAGTCCGCAAAAGTTTTTTGAACCCTGTGAGCGCCCAGCAGTCCTCAGTAAGCGTGCCGCAAATTAAGCTAAGCACAACGGCCCCGCCCCGTGCCAGCAACATGCGATCGCGTCGATGAAAAAGGGAACAAGTACAGCCCGCATGCACGAAATCGCATCATAACCGCTGTCCGATGGCGTGCCTCATTTGAGGTCAGCGCCCAGGTTTATTTGGAATGTGGGGAGGTAATGCGTGCGGTGCAGTGTTCTTCTGGGATTATCTGCCTTGTCGGTTGTACTTTTGCTGAGTACCCTGCCCGTCCGAGCGCAGCAGAATGGGGACGCATCTGGGTCAAACTCGGCGCACGATGCGGACAGCACGCGGACCAGCGGCGCTTCGAACGAACGCCCTCGAAGGATCGGCTCTCCTTATGTCGAGCTCGACAGTTGGATTTACCCGGCGATCGAGCGGCTTGCCGCGCTCGGCTACATTCAGGACGAGTTCCTCGGGATGCGCCCTTGGACGCGAGTCGAATGCGCCCGCCTAGTTCAACAGGCGGGTGATCTGATCGATACCGCGCGTACGGGTCCCGCTCCCAACGTAGCGCGCCAGCTGCAGATCGATCTCAAGAAAGAATTTCAAGCGGAGCTCGACGCGCTGGCCGGAGGCAAGGAACGATTGATCCGAGTCGAATCCGTCTACGCGAATCTGGGAGGCATTAACGGTAAGCCGCTGAACGACAGCTACCATTTCGGGCAAACCATTATCAATAATTACGGACGGCCATACCAGGAGGGTTTCAACAGTTACGACGGCGCCTCTGGATATGCGACCTTCGGGCGCTTTACGATTTACGCGCGCGGAGAATACCAGCATGCTCCCTCGGCGCCGGCATACTCCTTGCCTGTACGCCAAGCGATCGCGACGATGGACAACAATCCGCTGCTGCCGGGAACCCTAGTGGCGGGCGCGGACCAGTTCCGCCTGTTGGACACGTATGTGTCGGCCAACGTTGCGAACTGGAATCTGTCATTCGGCAAGCAGAGCTTGTGGTGGGGACCCGGAGAAAGTGGCGCGTTGCTGTTCAGCGACAACGCCGAGCCGATCTACATGGCTCGCGCAAGCCGCATTGCTCCCTTCCGGCTCCCCTGGATCTTTCGGTGGCTCGGCCCAATGAAGTGGGATCTGTTTTACGGAAAACTTTCGGGTAACCAATATCCGCCGCGGCCGATGATCCATGGAGAGAAAATCAGTTTCAAGCCAACGGAGAATTTAGAATTGGGATTTAGTCGAACGGGAGAACTGGGAGGCGTCGGGCGTCCCCTCACGTTCGGTAGCCTGTGGCGAAGCTACTTCACCATAACCGCGCCGGCGGTTGAGACGGCGACGAACGATCCAGGGAAGCGCACGGGCGGATTCGACTTCAACTATCGAGTTCCGTTTGTTCGCAATTGGCTGAGCGTCTACGCCGATTCCCTTTCGGACGACGATCCATCGCCGATTGACGCCCCGCGGCGAGCTGGGATCAGTCCCGGCATTTATCTGTCGAGGATACCGGGCATATCCAAGCTGGATTTGCGAGTCGAAGCGGTGAACACGAATACGCCGACGTCGCGCAGCAATGGAGGGAAGTACATTTATTACGATGGCTTCTACCACGATCTTTACACCAACAAGAACAACATCATCGGGAGCTGGATCGGGAGGGAAGGCACAGGCATTCAGGCTCGCAGCACGTATTGGTTTAGCCCGCGGGATACGCTGCAGTTCGGATATCGGCATGCGAAGGTCGCGAGCGATTTCATTCCCGGAGGCGAAACCGTCAACGACGGCTCCGTGAAGCTAGACTGGTGGATGCGTCACGATCTCAGCGTGTCCGCGTTCGTGCAATACGAGAAATGGCTCGCGCCTATCCTTGCACCGACTTCGCAGACGAATTGGACGTCGTCCGTCGAAGTTACATTCTGGCCGCGTTCCTGGAACTAGTAGACAAACCCACCTGGCTGCTCAGATGACCCGGTCTCCAAGGAGCAGATTATGGGGAACCAAACACCGGCGCGACCAACACGACAACATAACTTCTCGGGCGAGTCCCGTTGAGGTCGCCCTTATGGGTACCGCGGCACGGGGATACGAGCTATACCTTGAGCGCGGCGGCGAAGATGGTATTCCCCCGGGGCTCACCCATCCAGGTCGGCGCATTAACGTTCGAAAAGATTGGAAGGTTTTCTTATGGAAAGGATCGATGCCTCACGAAATCGTAACGACTCGTTTAGGACTTCTGAAGGGCTTTCTCCCTAGCATGGTGTTGCGCGTGACTTGGATGCATGCTCGGAGCACCGCCTAGGGGGAGGAGCATCGATGTTATCGGGTCCGTAGGGTAGTGAAGAAGCGTCTATTTTGCGGTGTATCGCATGTGGCCGCGAGTCGATGTTAGTTGAGCTGCCGAAGAGAAGTGAAAAATGCTGTTTGGAATGCAGCGCAGATGTCGCGACAGTGATTCTGCTCCAGAGCGGGATTGACGCTGCGACATTGGCCGGGAAGCACGCGGACGATTTGGCAGCGGAATTAGCCCAGTTGAGTAAGCGGCTGTTGGAGCGGGCACAGTCGGCATAGAACCGGCCCGATTCTCCAAGCGGTTCGCTCAGCCATAACGATCGGATCGCTGGCCCTCCACCGCCGGGATGAGCCTGAATCGTCTGGCGATAAGAAAAATAGACAATCGTGAGCAGCGCAATGATGCTCATGGTTGATCGAAACAATGTACGCGATTCTGGCCGCACCGAGTGGAATAAGCAACGTAAGTGCGGCTTCCGGACCGCAGGCGCGCAACTCAGTGCGCATGCAGGCCGAACACCGGTATCCCGACCAAAGAACCGATCTGTTCCCCGCGCGCTTCGTTAGACGCAAGAGGCCGGCCCAGAAGCAGTACAAAACTGTAATGCCTTTATGAACTCCTTAGCATTCCCTCACGCGTTTCTAATCGTCTCTTCTTTACCCTTGCGAACACTCCAGTGACGCGCAGCGGGCCTTTGCCGCTAGGACCGCGTGACTTCACGCCAAGGGTAGGCTCATGAACCATACAGTTATTCTGGTTGTCGATGATGAACCACAAATTCGTCGGGTTCTGCGCGCAACTCTTTCCGGCAGTGGCTACGATGTGATCGAGGCGAAGAATGGCCAAGAGGCTATCGAAGCGGTCATCCGGGACAAGCCGGACCTCATTCTCCTCGACGTAAACATGCCGGAAATGAGCGGGCTTGAAGCTTGCAGCAAGATTCGATTGTCCTTTGAAGGGCCGATCATCATGGTGACTGTCCGCAACGCTGAGCGGGACAAGATTGCGGCTCTTGATTCGGGGGCGGACGATTACATCGTAAAACCCTTTGCCGTGGGAGAACTGTTGGCGCGTATTCGCGCCGCGTTGAGACGCCATAATAATGATGAACCGCTACTAAAAATCGAGCTCCCCGAGCTGAGTATCGACTTCGAAAACAGACTCGTAAATGTCCCAGGTGGAAGAGTGCATTTGACGCCCAAGGAGTTCGACGTTCTGCGGGTTCTGGCCATCCACCAAGGAAAACCCCTTACACATAGAAGGTTATTGCAGGCTGTTTGGGGCCCGGATTACGGCGAGGAAACGGAGAGCCTCCGAGTAGTGGTAAGCCAGCTGCGAAAGAAAATTGAGAAAGATCCAGCCCATCCCCGCTATATCTTGACTGAACCCTGGATGGGCTACCGTTTTCAGGGTTCAAGCATGGCCTCCAGTAAACATTCACGTCGCAAATCGTGAGTCCTAGCCCATGATCGCCCTTGAGACTCAAGATTGGTTTCCAGGGCTTCACCGCAGACCTGCTCATGTCTCCTCCATTCGCTCTTAATCATGTCTGTTGGAAATTTGAAATTGACCGCGCCCCTTACTGCGGCACGTCGATTCAATATATTCATCCATCCGATAGATTCTTTTACGTAATCGCTCACGACTTTCTTATGCGCATTTCCCTATCGTCCGTTCACGACGTGGCCGCGCAAGTATTTCGCGCGGAAAAAGGGGTTCAAGTATGTTCCGCAAACTCTCAGCAATCGCAATTGCAACTTTGTCGTTTGCTTTTTGGACGGTTGGCCAATCGACTTTTGGGACTATCGTCGGCATTGTGAAAGATCCCGGTCAGCTGGCAGTGGCCGGCGCCCAACTCACACTTACAAGCCTGGAAGACCGCTCGGAGCGCAATACTGGCACAGACGCCAATGGAGCCTTTGAATTTACTAACCTGAAGGCCGGAAACTATGAATTAGTGGTTCACGCCGACGGTTTTGCTGACTACAAATTGTCGTCGCTACAACTCGCTGCCCGACAGAGCCTTCGCGTCGGCGTTGACCTCCGGCTCGCTGCCTCTACGCAAAGCATCGAGGTAAAGGGCGAAGCTGGTCCCACCATCGACACGGAAAATGGCACTATCGGCGATACCAAGGATTTTCAGCAAATCACAAATCTGCCTGTCAATTATCGAGGCGCTACCACCAGCCCGTTAGCCATGCTGGCGACCGTTCCCGGAGCTCAACAAGACGCCAACGGCAACGTCTCTGTCGGTGGCGGGCTTCCTTCCCAGGTGCAATATTCCGTAGATGGTTCTTCGACAGTGAACATTCGCCAGAACGGCGCCCTGGGCAACATGAACCCATCTTCGGAACTGATCAGCGAATTCAAGGTCACGCAATTCAATAATAATGCGGAATTTGCTCAAATCGGAGATGTCACTATCTCCACCAAGAGTGGCGGCGATCAATTCCATGGAAGCGGCTTTGAATATTTCCAGAACGATGCGCTGGATGCTGAGGTCTGGAACTCGGGCGACAAGCCACACAAGGTCTACCACACCTTCGGGGCGAGCCTCGGCGGACCGCTCTTGCTACCGAAACTCTCTCACGGTAAATCGAAAACGTTTTTCTTCGCAGACTTCGAAGCGAATCGTCGCCGCTTCTCGACACCTTTATTCCTTTTTGTTCCTTCGAGCGCCATGCGCCAGGGCGATTTCTCGGCGCTCTCCACTCCGCTCATGGATCCATTTACTAGCAAGCCCTACCCGGGGAATAAGATTCCGAGTGGCGCCCAATGTACAAGCACCCAGGATTGCATCAATCCTGTTGCCTTGAGTTTGCTGAACAACTATCTCCCCGCGCCGAATATCAATGTCAGTCCTGCGAATTTCGGCTCGCAGGCTAACTACCTGCAGCAGACTCCGACGCCCAGCGATACTAACGGCTTTGACTTGCGATTCGATCGCACCGTTACTTCCAAACAATCCATTTTCGTTCGCTGGAGCTGGAAGCACCTCACGGCGCAGTCTCTCACCTATCCCGCACTGAGCACGGTAAATAATTTTCTTCCGCCGGATCAGGACTCCGAGCACAACAACAACGTGATCGTCTCGCACAACTATCTCATTACGAATAACCTTGTGAACGAAGCGCGCTTCGGGCTTTCCTTTTGGCAGTTCCAGGTGAAGTTTCCGATTCAGGGAGCTGCGGCAAGCGGAATGCTGGGCTTGACCGGACTAAACTACGGTGATCATCCAACCGCCGGTGGATTCCCGATCTTCAACTTCAGCGACGACCCAGGTAACTACTCACCGATCGGGCGTGATAAAGACGGAATCACGAAATCGCAGACCATTCAATTCGCGGACAATCTCACCTGGATCAAGGCGCGCCACACAATGAAATTCGGAGTTGACGTTCGGCGCGTCGCCTATCAGGATCTCGAGAGTTTTGGCGGAGCTGATGATTTTGGGTCGTTCACGTTCGACCAGGGCATTTTCACCGGTAATGCCTTCGCGAATCTGCTTCTCGGCTTGCCCACCAAGACCTATGTGGCGCAATCCGGTCCGGACGTCCATGCTCACACGATTCAAACTGGGATTTACGGGCAGGACGATTTCCGCGTCAGCGATCGACTCACGCTCACGTTCGGTCTTCGTTGGCAGGCTCTTCCCGCGTTTGTCAGCGATCTCGGCAATCTCACGGCCTTCGATGTTCGGACCGGTGGCGCCATTATTCCCGTAGGTAACCAACCGCGGCCAGGTTTCCTAGCCTCCATTAACAGTTGCAACCCCGCGGATCCGAATAATATTGCCGACCCGTGCGGCACGCCCACTGCAGCCGACATGGCTTTAGGCTGCGTGCCTGTCTTGGGCGCTAACCCTGCCGTGCCGTGCGCCCCGATTGAGTACGCCAATAAAGTCGGGCTGGGTCCCGGCCTGCGTCGATTCTATGGGAGAAATTTTCAGCCGCGGCTAGGCTTCGCGTATCGTCCCTTCGGAAACACCAAGACCGTCGTGCGAGGAGGCTTTGGCATTTTTACGATGACCAATCTTGGCCAACTTTCTTTCAACACTACCAACATTGACGTTTCCGTCGTGCGCACCACGGCGAACTCGCTCGTGAACGGCCAACCGACGTATCAATTCCCCAGCGCGCGGACGCAAGACGTTCCAGCTGCCGTTGCAGGTACCGGTGATTTCTACCAGAACACGCTTACGGATTATCGGGATCCCCAATCCGCGCAATGGAACCTCACTGTGGAACGCGAGATCGCACGCGATGTAACCCTTCGCGAAAGCTACGTGGGTATGAGTTCCTACCGCATGAGCCAGACGGTGGACCTGAACCAAGTCGAACCGAGTACGACTTCTCCCAATCCGAATCCCAAGCCCTATGCGAATTGGGGCCGTATTCTATCGACCACCAACGCCGGCCACGTGAATTACAATGGCCTGCAATCCGAACTCAACATGCGGGCGCGCAGCGGCCTGACCTTTCAGGCTAGCCACGTGTGGGCAAAGAGCATTGGCAACGTCGGAGGGGACGCCCCCACGACCTTCAATCCCGAAATTATTTACGGCACGCCGGTCGCCAATCGCTTCGACCTCGCTGCTAACCGCGGCAATATGGCCGCCACGCGTCGCAATCGCTTTCTACTTTCCGCCGTGTACGATATTCCTGTGGGCCAGAATCGCAGGTTTTTCGGACACATGAATAGAGTCTCCGATCTCGCGTTTGGCGGATGGAACCTCAGCACCGTTACGCTATGGGAGAGCGGTTCCTATCTCACGCCAATCACAAGTTCAAATTACGACCCGGGCAATCTTAGTCTGAATTATCGGGGAGCTTTTCAACGCCCTGATTGCGTTGGCAATGGCAACAGCACAAATCCCACCACGGGCAGTATGTTCAACATTGCTGCTTTCAATCCGATTCCTACGGGAGCCGTGGGAAACTGCGGCGTAGGGATTCTGGAGGGGCCCGGCACGACCACGGCTGCGGTCGGCCTGGCCAAAAGATTACGTCTTACAGAGCGAATCGGCATGCGGTTTGAGGCAACTTTTACCAATCTATTAAATCATCCCAATTTCTCTCCGCCTCCCACGAACGTGACTTCTTCTTCGTTTGGGATAGTCCAAAACGTTCAGACAGCCGAGAACAGCGGAAATCGTGCGGGTCAACTCAGCTTACGTATTGAATTCTAGAGTTGGTGCGCCGCTTCATCCCTTCCTTGTGTGTCCGGTCTGACGAGTTTGGGTCCTGTTCAGTACGTGTTCGATGCCTTCCACATTTGGGTAGCGGCATCTGCATCTTGGGTTACTAGACTTCGCACAGTGTCGAGCGTCTCAATCAAGCTGCTCTTGCCGAAGCCGTTGTTTCCGATTGAGTATGGCCAGGGGTCTGAGCAATCGACGCGAAGCGAGATGCGACCCTACGGATGGCAACTCTGCTAAAGGGGGCAGCCGCCGTGTCGTCGAACAATGGCTAATGTTAGACACGTTCCCAGGGAAGCTTTATCTTCAGTCATCCAACTCTATTATTCGCGCGGACCATTGGAACCGAAGATCCACTGATCCGTCCCTAGTACGGAGGTTGCGCAAAACGTTCAGTCCTGGGAAAACAACTTCGAACGTGTAGGTTCCCACAGGCACGGCGGCAACAACATACTTCCCATTCCCGTCCGTTTCTGTTTCGACAGTGGTTGGTCCGTTGAGTTTCACATTGGCACAAGCCACAAAGGATTGATTTCCCGCAGAGTCTCGAATAAAGACGACTCCTTCCACTTTCGCGGTCGCGATGTGGCCTGCGCCCCGCGCATCGCGGAAGCGATAAGCAAATTACGAAAAGCGCAAAGATGATTCGTCCTCCTGATATTGCGTCTGCCCGCGTCCGACTTCGAGGCGCAGAACCACCGCAGCACATCCGGCAGATGGCCGTAAGTTGGCCAATGAATCCATTTCCGTATCGACTTCGACTCTTTGGGCGAGTCGTTGAAATCTACTGGTTAACGGATGTAGGTATCGCGAGGGAGAAGCGAACTCGGTTTTCTCCGAGACCCGCTGCCCCGTCGCGTTCTCTCTCAGAAGCTCAACCTTAAGGCAACCTGCGAGATGCGCCCCGGTTGTGACTTCAGGATTTGTCCGAAAGTGGCATCGTCGCGATTGCCGTCGACCGAGGACGCACCATCGAACTGAGCATGGTTGAACGTGTTGAAGGTCTCGAAACGGAATTCCAGTGAAACGGATTCCGTGACCCTGGTGGTTTTGCGGAGAGCCATATCGTAGTTGTCTATTCCGGGTCCGTAGAAGAAACGGCGCGAAGAGTTGCCAAACGTGCCTAGCGCGTTCGGGCCGAACAGTTTCACATTGAAGGCTGACGGATTGTTGCGAGGGTCGTGGTTGACATTCAGCGACCCTAGACTCGGATCGTAGTTCGGCAGGTCGATGCTCACGCTGTTGACGCCATTATTCTGAACCTGAACCAACGCGTTGTCCCCGAAACTCTGAAACGTCACCGGCAGTCCCGTCGCGTAGCGCGTCACGCCGGAAATCACCCACCCTTGAGTCAAACGATTGGACGCGCGGAGCAACTTTTCGAACGGCAGTTCGTAGTTGTAGCTGAAGACAAAGTTGTGTTTGAGGTCGAACGCGGAAATTGCGTATTCTTTACGGAAATCAAAAGGATTGACCTGCTCTTGAATGCTGGAAGCCCAGTCCATCGACTTCCCGTAGGTATAGCTGGCCAAGAAGGTGAAACGGCCCGTGGTTCGCTTGAGGGAGGTTTGCAGGCTGTTGTAGTTGGCGTTTCCCATGTTTTGATAGACCGCATCTGTGCCAATCGTATTCGGGTACGGTGACCGCGTTCCGTTGACAATGGTCCCATCCACGCGCGTATACACATTGTTTTCACCGAACGGTCCACACGTGGGAGTTCCCGGCATTACATCCTGTGGCTGGCTCAAACTAAGGCACAGAGCCGGATTCCCCGGATTTACGTCGTGGACAGCCAGTAGATGACGGCTGAGAGAGCCGATGTAACCGATGCTGAGAAGCATGTTCGAACCAAGTTGCCGCTCGATCGTCAAATTCGCCGACATCGTGTATGGCGTCTTGTTGCGGGGATACACGCTCCCCGCGCCGCTGATCGGCGTGTAGCGCGACCAGTCCACGTTGGGATCGGGATTTGCAGGCGACACGTTGTACGGTGGAACTTTCACGGGAAACTGTTGAATGAAGTTCGTCCCCGTCAGTGCGCCAACAAATGGTGTCGCCATCACCGGAGCCTCTGGACTCGTGTAGGTGAGCCCGTACGGTGGGTTGCCAGTTGGGTAGGCAACGGTCAAACCTTCCACGGACGTGAAGAAGCGGCCGGCGCCAGCGCGGATGCTCGTTTTCCCAGGCCCACCCGTCAGTTTGCTCAACCACCCCGCGGAAAAAGCTGGCGAGTACGCCACGCCGAGGCGCGGTGAGAAATTATTGAGCGGCGACGGCGCGATCGCTGCGGGAATGTGGGAACCATTCGGCAGGGGATCCCCTGGTACCAGGTATCCGAGGGGCGCTCCTGGGAATGTCGTCGACTGCACACCCTGAATAAACGTGGTGGTCTGACTATGTTTCTCCGCCCAAGGAGTGATGTAATCCCACCGGAGACCGTAGTTGATGGTGACATTGTGCCGGACGCGCCAGCTGTCTTGCGCAAAGATGCCACCATTCGCGGCGCTCTCGTAGAACGCCGGCGAAGACTGTTGCGAGTAGAAATCGGGAAGTCCGAGCAGGAAATCTGCGAAACCATTGCCGGTGGACTGAGCGCCGCTCCCAAAAAAAGAGAACGTACCGTTGGCGACCAAATCGGGATTCTGTTTCACTTTGTACCAGATGTACTCGAGGCCTGCCTTCAGGGTATGGTTGCCTTGGACTTTGGAAACCGTGTCGCTCGCATCGAACGTATTGTTAACCTGAGCCACGAAGAATGGCTCCGTCCCCGTCGTAAACGAGTTGAAGTACAACGTTTCCACGCCGGCAAACTTCGGCGCTCCTTGAACGATGCCTTGGCCTCCCGTGGCGATGCCCTGCTGCGCAAGCGTCGTTCCGACGCCACCTTTAGGAACGCCCAGATTGTTGTTCAGGCGCGTCGCGCTGAACCGGGACTCGTTGACCAGCGTCGACCCGAACGTTTTTGTGTTGCTGATGACAAACAGTTGATCGAGGCCACTGGAAGTTGCATCGAAGGCGCCGCCGGCCGGATTGGGAACACTTGCACCTCCGAAGCCGGAGGGATACGGATTGTCGAGATTGTATTTGTCATAGAAATAGTAGAACGAAAAATTTCCGAATCTCTTTGTGTTCCAATCGACACGCCCTGCCGCCTTTTCATCGTGAATCGTCGAAGCCTGGGCAATAGACTCAAAGTTGCTCGCTCCAACGTTTGGCGATGGAATGTATTGCAGCATCTTCGCCGCCGGAAGGGCGAACGCCGACTGTGGTATGACGTTGCCCGGAAAGACGCTGGAGAAGGGCTGACCTGATGTCACCTGGTAGCCGAGAAGATTGGAAAGCCTTCGAGCGAGAAAGGGGCCGTTTACTTTGCCACTGAAGGCTGGAGAATCGGAGAAGTTGCCGATGCGATTGGCCAACGAAGGTACGGCCACAACCCCCGTATCCTGACCTTGCTTGGTGTGCTGCCCCTGATAGTCTGCGAAGAAGAATAGTTTGTTCTGCTTGATAGGACCGCCCAAGGTTCCGCCATATTGATTTTGCTGAAAGACCGAACGCTCGGTGGAGAAATAGCTTTTCGCATCGAGATCCGTATTGCGTAAGAACTCGAACGCCGAGCCGTGGAAGGCGTTCCCACCGGACTTAGTCACCACATTGATCAATCCGCCGCTGAAGTTTCCGTATTCCGCGTCAGCATTACTGGTCAGGATGCGAAACTCGGCAATCGAATCTAGATTCGGAATAATCCCCGCTTGCTGGCCAATGCCTTCCTGCACGTTGGCGCCATTCAAGGAAAACCCGTTGGCATCTTCACGTTGCCCGTTAATCGAAAACTGGCCGGTATTCGCTGCACCTGCGACGGGAACGGTTCCAAAGCCGCCGCCCGAAGTGCTGTTTCCCGCTCCGCTGGTGGTCAACGGCGTGACCCCGACTTGCGTGGCAAACAGGTCGGTATAACTGCGGCCGTTCAGAGGAATTTCTATAACCTTCTTGCTTCCGAGCACCTGCCCGAGTTGTGTATCCGTCGTCTCGACTTGTGCGGCATCTTCCGTGACCATGATGGACTCGTCCTGCTCCTTCACTTGCAGCATCACGTCCAGCACCAGCGCGCTGTTGATGTCGATCACCAAACCCGTCTTCCTGTAGGGCTTGAACCCATCCGAAGTCACGTCGATCTGGTATTGGCCGACGGACAAAACCGGAAATGTAAATACTCCGCCCTGATCCGCGGTCGCGGCCAGCTTCACACCCGTTTGCGTATTGGTGACGACCACTGCCGCTCCGGCTATAACCGACCCCGTTTGATCCTTTACGACTCCCGTAATTTTTCCTCCGACTTCCGCGCGTGCGGCGGCTACAAGAGCGAACAGCAGAACTACCAGGAACAGAACCTTCTCTTTTGCACCATGCATGACCTTCTCCCTTGATGATTTACTCCCGAATCGGTAACGACCAATGCTTCCGGACGACAGTTGCCATCGCCCGTCGAGGGCCAGATTTGTCGTTATTGCTCAAATGCATTTCCAAGTCGTTTCGTCCTCTTCTATTCCTGTTCTGCAACGATTTCCCAGCTAACTCCGCTGACGCCGGGTTCCAAACTCAACCGGCTGACAATCTGCTCCAACAACAAGTTCTGCCGGCCGGTGCTCGTCAGAGTGGCTTGCACCTCAACTTTGTCCGTATGCTCAACATCGTCGCTTTTTAGAGACTTAAGGAGCAGAGGCTGCCCGCTCAAGGAATGCAACAGAAGCGCCCGCATGTGAGCTTCCTGATCGGTTCGGGCAGTAATTCGAAACAGATAGGTAATGTCTGCGTCCGATGTGCCTGCACCCCGGTTGAGAGCTTTCCCGATTGGACGCAGGCAAATATTGGCAGCAATAACGGCGACCGCGCCCGTGATCGCAGATCCGTACATCCCATAACCCGCCAGCGTTCCGATGGCCGCCGAACACCACAACGTTGCTGCGGTATTTAGCCCGGTAATGTTCAGACCATTTCGGAGGATTACACCTGCTCCCAAAAAACCGATACCAGAGACGACCTGACCGGCGATGCGAAAACTATCGTCTGGGCGTGCGGCCAGCGCCGAAAGCATGACAAACATTGCTGCGCCTGCCGCGACGAGCGCGTTGGTGCGAAGACCGGCCATGCGCTGCCGCCATTGGCGCTCAGCGCCAACGAACGCCCCCAGGATCAAGGCCAATCCCAAGCGAATTGCAAAGTGATGCCAAAGCATTTTCCAGCTCCCTTCGCTCCTTCTCGACGGCCGCGGAGCGCACTTCAACCGTGGCTTCGCACTGAGGAGATGAGGCCGTCATGCGCCCCAAAATTGGTGAAGCAAAGAGATCGCTAGGCGCGATTCCCTACGTGTTTTGTCGGTGGGATCGATCCGGAAGTTGCGAAGACTCCCACTCGCTCGGGCTATGGTGTAGTCCGCGAAGAACGAGTGAGGTCACCGCCAACGATTCTGCGGTTACGCTCGCCCGGCGCGGCGCTCCAGGAGATTCGAACGACCTGGAGGCTCTAGTTTTGGCATGGCTATTTCCATATATACTTAGGAGTTGCTCTCCTACCCTACTCGGGTAGGCTTTTAATACCATACCCCTATAGGGTAGTCAAGAAAAATGACACATACTTCGAGAGAAAAATTGGACCTTACGAACCGCACCAAGAAAGTCATCGGGCAACTGGAATCCGTCCTCCGCGCCCTCGGTGAAGATGATCCATGTGCCGACGTCCTTCAGCGCCTGGCGGCCGCACGAGGCGGGATCAACAGTTTAATGGCCGAACTCATGGAGGATCACATCCTGAATCACATGCCTACCAACTCGAAATCTGCCGAAGAAGCTGCCGAGGACATCATCCAAATTGTTCGCACATACCTGAAGTAGTGGCGACCCAACCTTGGACAGCACTCCTCGTGCCATCCGATTACGCGACCAACCCGCCGTAGAATGACAGCTTTTTTACACCCTTCAACCGGACGGGCGCTACTTGGGAATCGACTGATCCATTCGGTGTGTCACTAGCGAGACTAAGACGTCGAGGACTTGGCAGTTCGCGGCGTGCATCCGGGTCTTATTAGAACCGTTTTCGACGCCGCGCGAATGAGCCGACCCGCGCATCTGATCTTCCCCTTGAGGTATGAACAACATTTTTCGGCGCTTAATCGGGCAAACAAGTGTTCCACGTCGCCTAATCACAGTATCGGACATGAGGCCATGGCATCCTGCATCCATTATAGTTGCCGTACCAGTGACTCCAACTCCATGCGGCAGATGTTGCTGAACTGCCGGGCTGCGTGACAAAGATCAGGTGTTCACGTGGCTGGAGAAATCTTTTGATGCGCACGATAAAGGTCTGACCTATCTGAAAGTCGATCCCTGCGTGGATCCTTTGCGCTCGGACCCGCGTTTTGATCCTTTGGTGCACCGCGTCGGCCTGCCGTGGTAGGTACAGCCCTAGTGGAAAGGTGGATCCGTTTCCACGCCAGAATTGCGGTCTTTCTTCGAAGCTACCACGCGAAACGCTTTATTGAAAAGTCAGCGTTTCGCAGGGCACGGCGTCTTTTAGCCTATCACCTTTCGCTGCGACCGTAGAAAACGCCGCCAGACACCGAGTTCCGCAATCCATGCGATCTCGTAGACCAGCTCGCGTTCTTCGCTGGTATGCTCGCGTTCGTTCCACACCGTGCGATTCTCAGTTTCCCAGTGTGCGTTCACTCCTGGCGGAAACTGGGGAACGGCAAGGACTGCTGCCTGAGTAGCGACTGCCAACATATGTTCCACCTGCTGACGCTGGCACTTCCGGAATTCATCAACATCCTACGACCAGCGTTACGCGACTTCAGTGCATTTCCGTTGCCATTCAAAGGAACCCGGCAATGCGTTTAAGGTTCATGGCGGCGGGGCAACCGATTGCGGCGAATACACTTGTCGGTTCTCGACAAAAATGCAGCACCGCAGCTTAGCGCGCAAGCCGAACGGCACTGACAGAATATTGACACCATGTCAAAAACTGTCGAATTCTGCACGCCGGAGAGTATTCCTCGATTGACACTTCGCAAACACGAGCATGCCCTAAGTGCTTACCGCTGCGTGGCATGCACCCTACCGGCACAACCGTTCCGTCTGGATGTGCTTGAGAAGTGGCCGGAGAAGCACGACGAGTGCTCGCCAACGGCGCCGGTATAACCGTCCCCAGAGCGGCTCAATAAGTTCAGTATTTTCGCGCTCCACGAAGCTAGTGCCCAGGATGGTTGCAGGTACTCCTTCACATTCCGCCGCTTGTGAATCTGGCAACGCTGCACTTCCACTCGTTCACCGAAAACACGTTCCACACCGGCGCGCAGTGCTTTCGATCCATCCATCACCACCAGATACCGCCG
>Ga0185299_10003083_pt1 | contig 23317 bp, 24 predicted proteins | sample PaiPotPPA55metaG_FD_128002 | JGI IMG/M metagenome (GOLD analysis project Ga0185299, IMG submission 128002) | Iron sulfur acid spring bacterial and archeal communities from Banff, Canada, to study Microbial Dark Matter (Phase II) - Paint Pots PPA... ... | reverse complement strand
CAGTCTATGTCGCCACCATCACGACCGGGGCTCAAGATCCGACGGGCGCCGGCTTGGCAGCAAATTTTGCGTTTAGCTTCACGACAGGAACGATCCCGACCGTCGTCTCCACGAATCCGCTGAACGGGGCCATCAACGTTCCCATCAATCAGAAGATCACCGCGACGTTCAGCGAAGCGATGAATTCCACGACGGTGACGGCGTCGGGGACGTTTACGCTGGCGGTCGCAGGTGCCGGGGGAGCGGCGTTGCCCGGCACGGTAACCTATGTACCGGCCACGAATACAGCCACATTTGCGCCGACAGCGAATTTGCTGCCGAGCACGCAGTACACCGCCGCGATAACCACTGCCGCGCAAAACCCCGCTGGCAATTCACTGCTAACCAACGCTGTTTGGAGCTTTACGACCGGTAAAACCGCGGACACAACGCCGCCGACAATCATCCTGACGTTGCCAGCCTCAGCGGCAACCAGTGTCCCCACAAATCAAAAAATTACGGCGACGTTCAGCAAGGTCATGGACTCGGCGACGATCACGGCGTCGGGCACGTTTAGTGTTGCGGTGGCGGGCGTGGGCGGTGCGGCTGTTCCGGGCACAGTCAGCTACGCGGGATCGGCAGCAACGTTTACGCCAACGGCAAGTCTGGCGGCGAACACGCAGTTCACTGCCACGGTCACGACGGCGGCCAAAGATCTGAGCGGCAACGCTTTGGTGGCAGGCGCCAAGCCCAATCCCTGGAGCTTCACAACCGCTGCCGGCCCGAATACGACCGCGCCGACGATAACGCTAACGAGTCCCGCAGACGCTGACGTCAACGTGCTGCTCAACAAGGCGGTGAACGCCACCTTCAGTACCGCCATGGATCCGGTGACGATCACTGCGCCGGCGACCTTTACTTTGGCGGTGGCCGGAGCGGGCGGGGCGGCTATCACTGGAAACGTCACGTACGACTCTGTAAGTCATATCGCCACCTTCACACCCGCGGCAGATCTCACAGCCAGCACGAAATACACAGCAACAATTTCTAACGCGGCAAAGGACCTGGCTGGGAATGCGCTGGCGGCGCGAAGCATAGCGAATCCTTGGAGTTTCACGACCGGCGCTTCGGTCGGCCCCGTCGGGCCGAATCTCGGAGTCGCTTCGACTTTTGGAGCCTTCGGCGGCGGTGCAGGTATCACGAATCAGGGTATCAACACGGTGATTAACGGAAATATTGGAACCACCGGCGTTTCGACGGTGATAACCGGGTTCCACGATGTTGGTGTCGGATGTACTTACACGGAAACGGGAAGCAATATCGGGCTCGTCAACGGAAATATCTATACCGCTCCGCCGCCTCCAACCGTCGGCTGCCCGACCGAAGGCACCACTACCACGCTCGGAATCGCGACTCAGGCGGCCACCGATGCGCTCGCCGCCTTCAACAATCTTTCGCCCGCTTCACGCCCGGGAGGTTCGGATCCGGGAGCAGGCCAGCTCGGCGCACATGTGCTTCCTCCAGGCATATACAAATCCGCGGGCGGCGCATTCCTGATCACCGGCTCTGATCTCACTTTGGACGCGCAAGGCGATGCGAATGCCATCTGGGTGTTCCAGATGGCCAGCACGCTCACGGTGGGCGCTGCCGGAGCGCCTCGCAGCGTGATCCTGATCAACGGAGCGCAGGCCAAGAACGTGTTCTGGCGGGTGGGCAGTGCGGCCACCATCAATGGCGCAGGCGGCGGCACCATGGTCGGCACGATCATCGCGTCGGCGGGGGTCACATTCTCTACCGCCGGCAACGCGGCGATAACCACGCTCAACGGCCGGGCGTTAGGACTCAACGCCTCGGTGACCATGGTGAACACGGTGGTCAATGTACCCGCTCCATAGAAAAGTTATTGGGAAGCAGCACGGGCCAGCTTGATGGATGCGAAGTGGGTTTTTTGGCCGCTTCGCATCGAGTAGGCACCATTCAGGAGAGCACAATGAAATTGGGAACACGCATTATTGCTACATTGACGGTTAGTACTTTTCTTCTGGTGCCTGCCATTATTGCGGACGACACGGGAAAGCCAGCGGACTTGCCCAAAAACGATGTGTCGGTGAACTCCACGGCAACGGACAGCGCGCCGGTGAGACCGAATGCGCCGGGACGAAAACGGCCGCCTGTGTGGACGGGTTCCACAGACGCCGGTGAAGGAATGGGAAGACACTCGGCGAGGCAGGGGGCCCGGGCGAGAGAACACAACGACACGACTCCGAAGATCGAACTCTTCATGGGCTACTCGTATTGGAAGAGTGTGCCTGACAGCGCGAAGAATCGAATCGATGAGATGCATGGCGGCAGCACTTCGCTGGCCTACAATGTGAACAGTCACGTCGGCCTGGTTTTTGATTTTGCCGGCTTTCGAGTTGATTCGCTCGAGCTCAGCAGCCCTGGCGCGGCGTTCGGCACCTCTCGCACGGTTAATACTGGAGGCAATGTTTTTTCTCTCTTATTTGGACCACGCGTTTCGTTCCGCAACCATGAGCGGCTCACTCCGTTTCTACAGGCTCTCGGCGGAGGGGTGCGCGCCAGTCAAATCAACATAGAAGGCTGCACTGCGCTGAGTTTTGGTTGCGCGCCTCTTGCCGAAGAAACGGTATTCGCGTTGACTGCGGGAGGAGGGCTGGATCTGCGAATGACTCACAGAATCGCTCTCCGTCTTTTTCAAGCCGAATATCTAGGCACGCGGTTCCGGGATCCGTCCTCGCCCAGCAGAGATCATGGGTGGCAGAACAACGTGCGTCTTTCCGGCGGAATCGTGTTCGGCTTTGGTGGGAATCCTCCGTCGCCTCCCAATCGCTCCCCGGTGGTCTCCTGCTCGGTTGACCAGAGCATGGTTTACGCGGGATCGGGAGACGCAGCCGCGGTGCACGCGGTCGCCAGCGATCCGGACAACGATCCCCTTACCTATTCCTGGACGACCAGCGGTGGGACCGTGGAAGGCAACGGCGCCGACGCCAGATGGAACTCTTCCAACGCGACTCCCGGAGCTTATACCGTGAAAGTGCGCGTGGATGATGGGCGCGGCGCCACGGCCGATTGCTCAACGGATATTCGTGTGGAATCTCGGCCAAACCGGCCACCGACAATGAGCTGCTCCGCGGACCATGACTCGGTGTTGATCGGCGAGCCGGTTCAGGTCGTCGCAACGGCCAGCGATCCTGACAACGATCCCTTGAGCTATTCCTGGGAGTCGAGCGGGGGACCGTCGCTCGGCACCGATGCGACCGCGAGGTTCGATACCTCCGGTTTGAGGGCGGGCCACTATTCCGTCACGGGCCACGTCCATGATGGCCGCGGTGGCTCCGCCGATTGCCAGCTGGGAATCGAAGTGCGACAGCCACCGCCTCCACCGGAAATGGTGGAGTTGGAGGCGAGACTCGCGCTTCATAGCATCTATTTCCCGACGGCTCGGCCGTCCGCGAAAAATCCCACCGGCGGGCTGGTCCCCAGCCAGGAGAAAATACTGGCAAGCCTGGCCGAAGACTTCGAACGGTATTTGACGTTCAAGGCCGACGCCCACTTGATCCTAGGCGGCCACGCGGATCAACGCGGCTCCGCGGAATATAACAAGGCGCTCACCGAACGGCGCGTGGAACGCACGAAGAGTTTTCTGGTGGAACATGGTGTGGCCGCAAGCGCTATCGAGACGCGGTCTTTTGGCCAAGAGGACGAACTGAACGCGGAACAGGTAAAAGCGCAGATCGCGCAGAATCCCGACCTGACTCCAGACGACCGCAAACAAATGCTGCGAAATCTGCCAGTAATGGTCTTCGCCAACAATCGGCGCGTGGACGTCACCTTGAGCACCACAGGACAACAGTCCACTCGGCGCTATCCGTTTAATGCCAAGGACTTCCCGACGCTTATCAACACCAAGAGCGGAGAATCAACGGCCAGGCCTGCGGCCAAGAAGAGGCCATAGCACTAGCTGGTTGGCCAAAACAGCCAACAAGTAAACTGTTTTAGTGCCGAGCACGCCATGTTTACGATCGACGGCGCTTTCACTCGTACGGCTTTCCAGACTCCGCCCGAGCTTCTGGTTCGCGACTCGTTTGAACTGGGGGGCGCACCTCAAAAAAGCGGTCCAGCAACTCCTGCTCACTCAAATAGTTCGAAACTGAAACCGATGCACTACGAAATCTTGGGTCGCTCGTTGTCCAGATTGCTTGCCCAAGCGGCGGTGGTTTGCGCTAATTCGCGCAGGACGTCGGCGTCGGTTTTGCCGGAGCTTTTGGGGACGTGGAAGGGGTGGTCGGCGGAGTCGATGAGGTGCAGTGTCGCCAGCGGTCCAAGCTTTGCGCAGACGGGCCGCAGCAGATCGAGGCCGGCGAAGGCGTCGCGCGTTCCTTGCAGGAACAACATTGGCACCGTGACTTTGGCGAGATGGTCAGCGCGCTTGGTGCCGGGCTGGTTCGGCGGGTGGAGTGGGAAGCCGAAGAAAACGAGGCCGCGGACTTGATCGAGGGGTTGCTGCGACGCGCCGGTGGAGGTCATCCGGCCACCCATCGACTTGCCGCCGGCCAGGAGAGGCAGGCCTGGAGCGGCCTCTTGCGCGGCGCGCACTGCCGCGGCCACCGTCGCGGTAAGCACCGGTGGACGATCGGGAGCGCGGCGTCGTTGCTCCGTATAGGGGAACTGGTAGCGAAAGGTCGCGATCCCCGCCCCGGACAGCTCCTGAGCGAGCGCTCCTAAAAAGGGATGAGCCATGCCGGCGCCTGCCCCGTGGGCGAGGACCAGCAGCCATCGAGGTTTTGCAGGCTGCACGAGCAGCGCGGACACTTCGCCGCCGCCTTCAACCATGAATCGCAGTTCTTTTGCAACACTCATTCCCCACCCCGGCAGGATTCTAGCAGACCGCCGTGGTAGAAATGAGAACTTGCCAAACCGTCGCTCCCGCCGGGCTTTCTTGCTGTCGGCCGAGCCTTTCGCTAAAGCAAAAGCGCGGGGCGAAAGCGGGCGCCTAAGAAATTTCGTTCGGCGGAAGAGGGCCAACCCAAGCGCCAGGTGCATCCGTATATGAGAAGCCGCACACGGGACAGCACCAGGTCCAACGATTCTTGGGGGCATCGATACGCGCGATGTACAGACATCCGTGACCGGTTTGCGGGCAGCGCATCTGTTTTGTCGAAGTGCAATTCGTGTATCTGGGGTGTCCGTGGATCGAGTCGAAGTGCTCGTTCTCGCGGCTCCAGTACAAGGTACAGCCATCCGCGTGGCAGTGAAAAGATGGCTCGGTGTTGGCTTGGTTGGAATCCAACGGATTCGCCGGCGGAGGCTCCTGTTGCATCGGCTTTTGGTGAACGGGGCAGATCGGAGCAAGTGCGTCGCGAAGCTTGGCGGGAAGCAAAGCATGCATCGGACAGCTCCTACGGATGCTGCGGATTGCAGCAAGAGAAACTGACGACCCGCCGGAATTGCTTATAAGCGAGAGAAAGCCTATATAAGGCGTCCGCCAAGGCCTGGACATCGACTGAGCAGAGCAGCGCACTCCCTTTTTTGCGCAATCGACAAATGGCGGGCCTATTTCGACGCAGACGAGCCCTGCAATTCGGTCAGCGCCGCGAGCACTTCTTCGCTGTGTTTGTCAGGCTTGACGTCGAGCCATACTCTCTCGACTTTTCCTTGCGGATCGATCAGGAAAGTATGGCGAGAGGAAAGCTTCGCGACGCCTATATTCATGACCGAGTCGTATTGTCTGGAAACTTCGTGCTGGGTGTCGGCGAGCAGCTTGAAGCTGAGCCCTTCCTTGGTGCAGAACTTCTGGTGGGAGTTTTCGTCCTGCATGCTGACCCCGACGATCGCGGCGTTCTTTTGTTCATACTGAGCGAGGTCGCGCTGGAAATTGTGCGCTTCGATGGTGCACCCGCTGGTGAAATCCTTGGGGTAGAAATAGAGCACCACCCACTTGCCTTTGAAGTCGTGCAAGCTGACCGGCTTGCCTTCCTGCGAATTCAGCGTGAAATCGGGAGCTGGCGTGCCTACCGCGGGCGCTTTGTCGCCTGCCCGCAACGCGCTGATTCCCACGACAACCGCGAAAATGGCGACCAAAATCGCCGCAATCCAAAGGAACTTCATCTCCCACCTCGTTTTCTGCAAGCGGACTTCTGTAAGCGGGCCTCTGTAAGCGGACCCCCCAACACGCTTCCGGGAGCCCGCTTTCCGAACATAGCGTTCTGGGACTGTGATGTAAAGGCAAGCGTCAGGGTTTCACCGCACGGAATAATCGCTGCCCATTCATGGGTGTTCCTATTCAGGGTGCGTGAATCGGCCGAATCCGAGACGTACCTGAATCGTGTTGATCCCGGGATTCGGACTGGACAGGCCGGCATTGGAAATGTGCATGTATCGGATCTCAGCGCTCCAGTTGTACTTGCTCCTCAGAAAGTGCACGCCGAGCGCGCCGCTGCTTGTGAAATTCACGCGCGAAGTTCCTGGAGGCGCTTGCCGGTTGGTGAACAGCGTGCCGCCGCCGATATCGATGTACGGCGAGATCTTGTGATGCTCCACGAAATTCCATTTCAATGCGAAGGGATTCAGACCGAATCCATAGGCTGTGTCCGTTTTCTGCACGAGCCAGAAAACGGGTACAACGTCGACGGCATACTCGAAGCGTCCGCGCAGTGGTCCTGGGCCGATCGGATCGGTCAGGATCCAGCCGTAGCGCAAGCCCACGTTCCACACCCCGGTGTCCGAGGTACTGCCATTCAGGCCGTGCCCGCCGCCGGTCCATATCTGCAGCTCATGCCCGCCGCCTTCCGGTCCGGCGCCTTCTGGTTCGGATTGCGCGCGCGCGGCCGGCATGAGCAGAACGGTTCCCAGCGCGATCATTGCCAGAATGCTTTTCACTCGCGACTCTCCTCGATTGGCAAATCAGCGCCACCGGCGCGTTTTGCGGAGTCCCTACGATACCGCAATTCGATACCAGGATGCTGTGAAGGCGAGAAGGAATCCCGGCTAAACGGAGTTCGCGCCGGTAGCGGCCTTTCTGTTTGACGAGGAATCTTATTAATCTTAGTATACAATGTTTATTTACCGTGGTTAACTGTAGAGAACGGCCGGCCAAGGTTTAATACCGTTCATCGGCGTGTAATCATTGTTGGATTATGGTGAAGGTTTCGTTTGGCGCACGGGAATCACCCGGCGGCCAAAATCGTGCGAGGAAGCGGAGAATGCAGCGGTACGATCGACGTTTCGCGTGGCGGGTGTGGTTGCTGTTGGCCGCCCTGTCTTTCTCCCGCGTCCCTGCGGCGCCGGCGCAAGAGAGCAATCCGGTGGATCCGCCTGGGGCCGCGAACACTCCCGCCCAGAGCGCGGATCCCGAGTCGGTTCCGGCGCTGTTCCCGCATCCGGAAACCGATCGATTGTGGCTTTCCGGACAGGCGAACATCATCTCCCAGTGGCACCCGGCGTTTCACTCGCCATATTCCGGTAAAAACAGTCTGTCGGCCCAGGCGCAAGATGCGAGCTCCCGGGTGCTCACGCTGTTTACGGGGCTTCGGCTGACGAACACGTCCGAGATTATCTGCGACGTGCAGGAAACGGGCGGGCACGGTGTCGGAGAAGCGCTGGGCCTCGCAGGATTTTTGAGCCTGGATGTGGTCCGGAATCCCCTGCTCAGCAAGGCTCCGTACATCGCGCGTCTGATGTGGCACCAGATCATTCCATTGGGCCACAAAAACGCGCCGAGCGAGCGAAACGCACTTTCGCTGTTCAGCCAGCTTCCCGAACGCCGCATCGAAATACGCTTCGGAAAATTCAGCCTCGTGGATTTTTTCGATTTCAATTCCTACGGCACCGACAGTAGTTTTCAGTTCATGAACTGGACTGTAGACAATAGCGGCACGTACGACTATGCAGCGGACACGCGCGGTTTTACATTCGCGGCGATGGCCGAATATCACCACAACCGCCACGTGATCGTGCGTTTCGCCGAAGCGCTGATGCCCAAGGTCGCCAATGGTATAAATCTCGACGCGGATGTCGCACGCGCCCGTGCCGAAAACGCAGAGCTGGAACTCCGCGGAAGGGTAGTAGGAACCCAGGATGGCGCCTTGCGGCTGCTGGCTTTCGTGAACCACGCCAACATGGGGAGTTACCGCACGGCCATCGACAATTTTCAGGCCGGGCTCACGCCCATCCCGGAAATTACCGCGCATCCGCTTCAAACGACGGTCAAATACGGGTTCGGCGTGGGTTTCGAGCAGCCGCTGAACAACTGGATCGGAGTATTCGGACGCTGGGGATGGAACGAAGGGCAGCATGAGTCGTACGCCTACACCGAGGTGGATCAGACCGATGAGATCGGAGTAGGCGCGAGCGGCAGGCGCTGGGGCCGCAAATTCGATCGCACCGGACTGGCTTTCGTCTCCAACGGCATTTCACGCGACCATCAAGAATATCTGGCGCTGGGTGGCCTTGGGTTCTTACTGGGCGACGGACGACTCAACTACGGCCGCGAAAATATCGTGGAGACCTACTACACCATGCATGTGTGGCGCGGATTTTACCCATCGTTTGGATTCCAGTATGTCGACCATCCCGGTTACAATCGTGATCGAGGCCCGGTGCTAGCGCCGACACTGCGCCTGCACCTCGAGTTCTGAGCGAGTGGTTGTCACTGTAACCTCTCCCAATTGCAATCAGAACTGCCGAGGCGTCGAGGCTTTACGCCGCTGGAACGTTCAAAGCCAACTTGCGATAGTCCTTGCCCAAATCCGCACAGAGCCCCTCAACCACGAGTTCATGATCTGCTCGCTGCGGCAAACCCGAGACCGTAACGCTTCCGATGATTCCGGCCCCATGGACGCGAATCGGAAACGACCCTCCGTGCGCCGCGAAGTCCGCCAAGGGCAACCCGTATTTTTCAAACAAGCTCGCCCCGACCTCCAACCCGATGGCATAAGAACTCCGGTGAAATCTCGCCACCAGATTGCTCTTCCGGCGTACCCATTCGGCATTGTCCGGTGAAGTTCCGGCCAGCGCGGCGTAAAACAATGGCTGGCCGAATCGCCGCACATCGATGGCAATACCCAGTTTTCGCGAAGCAGCCATCTCGCGCAGCCGCGTTCCCAAATGCCAGGCAACATCGTCATCGAATCGCGTGAACTGCAGTTCACGCTCTTGAACAGCAATCGCCGCCAGATCATCTTCGCGCGCGGTCACGAGGCTGCTCCTTCCGCCAAATCAGGTGTCGCATACAGTTATCACTCAAGATCCGCGCGAGCTACTTGTTGACCGCCGCCAGGATCTTTCTGGTTCTTCAAGATGGCCGCTTGATTCTTCTTGATCGTTTCCTGATTTGCCTTGATCTGTCCCTGGTTGCTAAGGATGGCGTTCTGGTTCTTCAGAATTTGCTTTTGATCGGCGATCACGTTGCGCTCTGACATTGGAGGAGAAACCCCGGGGCCGAAGTGTACCTGAGAAGGGTAATGATATGTTTGGATTTCTCCAAAACTCAAGCTAACGCATTCCCGCAACGCCCACCGCCTGCGTCATCTGGGCTATGTGACCGTAGAAAGTCGGCGCCCGCCGCGCACTCGCGTCACGGTCCTCGTATGACTACTATTGATCGCGGACCGCCACGGTGATGGTCCGCGCTATCCTTAGTGGGATCTTCGTTATTCTCAAGGCCTCAGAGGGCAGTTCTATGGCGGTTTCCGCTCCCAGCATCCAGAGCGCTGAATTTAACAACGGATGCGGGCACCAGCTTTTACGAGAACTAGGTGCTCGCCCCAGTGCGCTAGCACAATGGCCACGAAAATCTGGATGGGCGCGTTCGTGTCATTTGGAATTCCTGATACTGAACGCCTCATCTTCCACTGTCACGCTTCCATCAAAACCTCTTGTCCCAACCAAGACAATGCCAACTCCCTACGTGTGGAATTCAAACCGCGCACCATGCGGGTCCACAACCTGCCGACCTGTAGTGGCGCGGCGACATTTTCTGTAAGGCAACTCGAACGAAATAGCTGAAATAGAGGACCGATGTAACGGGCGACGCAAACTCGCTAATCAGCCGAAGCCGGTCCCGCCTACAAAAGATTGTAGGACTTCAAGTTACATTTTTAATTGGGGTAGGGTGCTGACGGTCGGTTGCCCTGTGGTGGTTAGCCCCCTACCCCGCGAGTGGTCTTGCCTGTATAGACGAAGTCATCCCTTCAAAAGTTTCCTGCTATTTTCAAGATTTTTGATGAGCCAGGAGAACGTTTACTGCGATCATCTCTTGCGTGCCGTCGCGCAATCCGAGCAAGAACAGACCGGATAGTGCGGTGCCGGCGACTACCCGCCAACCTCGACGGTGTCCAGATACCGCGCCACCGCCACATTCCACTGTAACTTGCCCTGTATCGCCCGCTGCAGCGATTGTGCCGCCGCCGGTTCACCATGAACCAGGTAGCTCTGTTTTGGCGGCTCGGGCAGCCCCGCGAGCCACCGCAGCAGTTCACTCTTGCCCGCGTGCGCCGAAAATTGGCCCATCACCACGATCTCCGCTCTCACGGGGACATCCTGTCCGAAGAGCCGCAAGGTCTTCGCGCCTTCCTGTAAGGCGCGGCCGCGCGTGCCTTGTGCCTGAAATCCCGCCAGGATCACCACGTTGCGAGGATCGGGCAGTCGTTGCTGCAAATGATGCAGCACGCGTCCGCCGGATACCATGCCGCTCGCCGAAACAATGATGCACGGCGTCTCAACGTTGTTGATGGCCTTCGACTCCTCCGTGGTCCGCGTCAGTTGAAATTCATGCACGTCCAGCGGGTCGCCTTTCCCGCCATTACCGGCTTCGATGCGCGAAAATTCCACGTCGTGATCCTCGCGATAGCGCAAGTATAAATCCGTCGCGCTCAGCGCCATCGGGCTGTCTATAAATACCGGCAGGCGCGGAATTCTCAGCTGATCCTCGAGCCCCCGCAGGTAATACATGAACGTCTGCGTCCGCCCGATCGCGAACGCCGGAATCACAATCGACCCGCCGCGCTGCGCCACGCGATTCACCACGGCGGCGAGGAGTTCCCCGGTGTCCCCAGCCTCGTGATCGCGATCGCCGTACGTCGATTCGCACAGCAAGACATCTGCGTGCGATGGCGGTGTCACAGGATCGTTCAAGATCGGCTGCTCGTAGCGCCCGATATCCCCGGAGAAAACCACCACGATTTGCTTTCCGCTCTCGGAGATCGTAAGTTCCAGGCTGGTGGAACCCAGAATATGCCCGGCATCGTACGCGACGAAGTGGAACTCCGGGCTGATCTCGAACGCGCCGGTCCGCGGAACCGGCTTCATCAACCGCATCACTGGGTCTACATCGTCGGGCGTGTACAGCGGCTGCGGATCTTTGTGCTCGCTGAAGCCATGCTTTCGCGCATTTAGAGTGTCTTCTTCTTGCAGGTGCGCGGAATCTTTCAGCAACAGCGCAGTCAACTCGATGGTCGCGGGATTTGCGTGGATCGGCCCGCGATATCCGGCCTTCACGAGACAAGGGAGCCAACCAGTGTGATCGAGGTGCGCGTGCGTCAACACCACGTAGTCGATTGCCTTTGGATCGATCGACAGTGGCTTGAAGTTGCGGTCGCTCAGCTCATTCGAACCTTGAAAAATGCCGCAATCGACCAGCAACCGCTTTCCGTTCGCTTCCACGAGATATCTGGATCCAGTGACCGTTCCTGCCGCGCCTAGAAAAGTAAGCTTCGCCATGAGGCTTGCCATTGTACCGAAGCGCGCGACGAGTTACTGCTTCGGGGCCCAAATCCGTCACCAAAAGCAAAACGGAGCGAGCAGAAAGCTCGCCCCGTCTGTAACTCGCGTCGATTGTTGACTAGAAATTATCGGCTGTTCGGCTCATCCGCTGTTAAGCGATCCTCTCAATCCGCGGCGGTGGCCTGCTTCTCCCTGACGATGGAATCAATATTCAGGCCCAGGCCGTTCGCCACGCCGGTCCCGTATGCCGGATCGGCTTTGTAGAAATGCTGAACCTGTAACTCTTGAATGCGTTGTGGCGTCTGCCGCAGGCTGCCGACTATGTTGTGGATCAACCGCTGCTTGGCCTCCGCGGGCATCAGCCGGAACAAATTGCCGGGCTGCGTGTAGTAGTCGGCGTCGCTGCGGTGATCGTGCCGCGCAACGGTGCCGCTGACCATCTTCGGGCGTTCAACATACTTCGGATCCTGCTTGGGTCCGCCGAAGCTGTTCGGTTCGTAGTTGGGTTCCGCGCCATGATTGCCGTCGAAACGCATCGCGCCATCACGGTTGTAGGTGTGGAACGGGCATTGCGGCTTATTCACCGGCAAGGAGTCGTAGTTCGCACCCAGGCGATAACGATGAGCATCCGGGTACGAAATCAACCGCGCTTGCAGCATCTTGTCGGGCGAATATCCCATGCCTGGAACGATATTCCGCGGCTCAAACGCAGCCTGTTCCACTTCCGCGAAATAATTTTCCGGGTTGCGGTTTAGTTCCAATTCGCCGACTTCGTGGAGCGGGTAGTCTCTGTGCGGCCAAACTTTGGTCAGGTCGAACGGATTGATGTGATATGTTTCCGCTTCCTTCTCCGGCATAATCTGCACCGAAACGCGCCACTTCGGGAAGTTGCCTTCCTTGATGGCATTGAACAAATCGCGTTGCGCGTAGTCCGGATCTTTGCCGCGCATGTCCTCCGCGGACTCGGCGTTGAAATTCTTGATCCCTTGCTTGGTTTTGAAGTGCCATTTCGCATAGAACAGCTCGTTCTTGTCGTTGATCAGGCTGAACGTGTGGCTGCTGAAACCGTCCATGTGCCGGTAGCCGTCGGGAGTGCCGCGGTCGGAGAACAGAATGGTCACCTGGTGCAGCGATTCCGGGGACAGCGACCAGAAGTCCCACATCATCGTCGGCGACTTGAGATTCGTTTCCGGATCGCGCTTCTGGGTGTGAATGAAATCGCCGAATTTCAGTGGATCGCGAATGAAGAACACCGGGGTGTTGTTGCCGGTCATGTCCCAGTTGCCTTCTTCGGTGTAAAACTTCAACGCAAACCCACGCGGGTCGCGCTCAGTATCCGCCGAACCTTTTTCCCCGCCCACCGTCGAGAACCTAATGAAGGTTGGGGTTTTCTTTCCCACTGAATTTAAAAGTTTGGCTGACGTGTATTTGGTGATTTCGCTGCTGGTGCACACGAAATGCCCGTGAGCGCCCGAGCCCTTCGCGTGTACGACGCGCTCCGGAATGCGTTCCCGATTGAAGTGCGCCATCTTCTCAAAAAGCAAAAAGTCTTCAAACACCACCGGTCCGCGCGGCCCCACCGTGAGCGAATTCTGGTTGTCGCCCACCGGACGGCCTGCGTCGGTAGTCATAATTTTCTTTTCATCCGCCATTAAGTCCTCCTCAGTTCGGCCACATGCGCGCCCGAATGAATCGTTCAGCGCAGCTAGCAAGCCAGCCGTAAGAGTAGGCCAGCGCCCCTCTATACTCCAATATATAGATCGGATACGATAGATAGGCGCAGCCTATGGCACGCGCAAGTTCGGCCCCCATGGAACTTCACCAACTACGTTACTTCTGCGCCGTCGCCGAAACCGGCTCCTTCAGCCGCGCCGCCGAGCACTCGCACGTCGCGCAGCCTTCGCTCTCCCAGCAAATCCTCAAACTCGAGGACGAACTCGGCGCCCGCCTCTTCGATCGCCTCGGCCGCTCCGTCCGTCTCACCGACGTCGGCAAAGCATTCCTCCCGCGCGCACGAGCCGTCTTGCGCGAACTCGAAGCCGCCAGGGGCGACGTCGTCCAGAGCAAAGACTCTGTATCCGGTACCCTCACTGTGGGCGTGATCCCCACCGTCGCCCCCTACTTTCTTCCGTCGCAGCTCACGTCCTTCACGCGCCAGTTCCCGCAAGCCCGCGTCACCGTGGTCGAAGAAATTACTCCGGTGCTCCTCGATCGTCTTCGCGCCAGCACCATCGATGTCGCCATTCTCGCCCTGCCCATCCGCGGCCACGAGTTCGATACCTTCCCGCTTCTTACCGAACGCCTCTTCGCCGCGCTTCCGAAAAAGCACGCGCTCGCCGCCCGCCGTCTGTTGGACCTCAAAGACCTTCGCAAAGAGCCATTCCTGCTCTTACGCGACGGCCACTGCTTCCGCGACACCGCCATTTCCGCCTGCGACCGCGCCCGCCTGAATCCCCAAATCATTTTCGAGAGCGGCCAGTTCAGCAGCATTCTCAGCATGGTCAGCACCGGTATGGGCGTCTCCATCGTGCCCGAAATGGCCATCGAGAAGCATCCGCGCTGCCGCTACGTTCGCATCGCCGACGACGAAGCCACGCGCACCGTCGGCGCCACGATCTTGCGCGGCCGATCGCTCACCCGGCTGCACCACGCCTTCCTCGCGCACCTTCGCTCGACGAATTCCACTGCCGCATCAAAGTAATCGATGTCGGACACCCCCGCATGTGGGATCGACACTCCTGTCCGTCCAATCGCAGGACTACACCCAGGCGTATCCGTTAGGTCTTTCGTCCAACTACGAAGTCCGCGCCGGCTTAGCCACAGAAATCGTCATATCGTGAAAATCCAAAGTAAGCACCGCGTCGCGAAAAAGTTCCAACCCCACAGTAGCGTCGAACAACCCATCCGGTTCGTGCACGGCTTCGGTTGGGAAGTAAACTTTTGCACCCTCCTTCGCCAATACAATCCCGTCGAATCTTTCCTGCTGCGCCTCCGCCACCTTCATATTCACCCCGCCGTCGGTCAACGGAAACAAGCGCACATCCGTCGTCCGCGCCGCTCCCGACAAACTCAGCTTCTCGATCGACGCGGTGTAAACCAGCAGCGAACCCGTATACATGGTGTCCACCTGTGCCGAAACGTTTACTCCGTTGATCGCAAATCCATCCGCCACCACAATCGGCGGCCCTTCTTTTCCGAAAGTGATCAGTGCCATCGTGTCGCACGCTCCTGTGCATTTCACCGGAGCGGTCAAGACCTCGGAGACGCGCATTTTGTGTGCCACAAAATCCAGTTGTACGATGCGGTCCTTGAACGCCGGATACGCCAGCGTCCCTGCGACATGCGGCATCTGCTTCTGCGAAATCATTTCGGACAAGTCCATGTCGATCGCCGGCACCCTTGGCAGCGTCACAGCGCCGACGTGCACGCCCTCAATTATGGTGCGAAACATTCCAGCAGGCGCGCCGGCCTTCAGAGGCTCCGAAGGCTTCAGCCCGGCAGCTCCCGCGATCTTGGAATCCACGACCGAATCCGCGTTGCCCGTATCAATGCCCAACCGCACCATTTTCGCGTCGCCAATGCGCGCGTCAACGCACGGCGTGCCATCGCATTCCAGCAGCGGCACCTCCGCCGCCCATTTGACTTCCGCCAGCCCCGAACCCCCCTGCGCACAAGCCAACGGAGAATTGACAGTAGCGACGACGCAAGCAGCCAGCGTCACTGCCAACGATCTCCAGCCATCGCGCGAATAGGGCATATCTGTCCTCCGATTCAAATTTAAAAAATTTGCATTTCTGAGCGCACCAGGCAACGAAGTGCCGGTGCCTGCTCGGCAGGGCACAGACGGTTCAAGGCTCATCGAAGAGATTCGAGGCTCAGCGTAAACAACCACTTGTTTGTCCCACCACTCACATGCGCCCCAACTTATAGACGAATTGTGCTGACGAATGCTAGCATTGATGTGCAGCAGCATCCCCGGTGGGGCCGTGGCGCAGTTGGGAGCGCGCCTCGATGGCATCGAGGAGGTCGTGGGTTCGAATCCCATCGGCTCCACCAAAATTTCCTGCGTCCTGCATTCCGCAAACTCAAACCTAAACCATTTCGACGACGAACCGCGCGATCCGCTGGATCTCCACGCGAAACCAAAAAAAGTAACGCTATCCAATAATGGATGTGATATACTCCATATTTGGAGACCTCTCGGAAGCCACAATGGCGACAGTCCATCAACCGCTAGCCGCTATTGTCGGCGAAAAGCCCGCAGATCTATCGAGCAAAGAGGTTCTCAAGCGCTTAAGCCCGGCAGCCGTAAAAGCCTTCCTGAAAATCCGTGAACTCTGGGAACTCCGCGACGAGGATGCCCGCCAACTGCTCGGCGGCATCTCCAACGGCGCGTTTTATGAGCTGAAAAGAAAAGCGCGCGCCACTCTGGACCAAGACCGCCTGACCAGGATCTCGATTCTAACCGGCATCTTCAAAGCCCTGAACATCCTCTACAGCAAGAAACTCGCCGACCGCTGGATCCAGTTGCCGAATGACAACCCCATGTTCCAAGGCGCCTCTCCTCTCGCCTACATGAGGCGAGGCGGCCTTCCCGCGATGTTGCGCGTCAGGCAGCTACTCGACGCTCGCCGCGGCGGCCAGTAGGCCAGCACCTGTAGGCCATCAACAGCGGCCACCGGGCCGACAGCCGACAAATGTTCCCCCGAGTTTCCGATCTCCGCCGCAACAATACCCATCGCCTGATCGCCTCCGCCTACGCCCGTCAGAACGCTAGGCAGGACGAAAGCGTCCTCGTTCGCCTGACCAGTGATCCCCACGACCTCTCCGCTCTATTCGAGCTCGAGGGAGCCACAAACGACCGCCTCCTCGGCGAAGCCGGCCTCCTTCCCGGCATCACCGTCCGCGAACTCGTCTTCGGCCTTTCCTATTCCCACATCGTCAACGCCGCCTTCACCCACGCTCGTCCCACCGGAAGCCGTTTCAACGGACCAGAACGTGGCGCCTGGTACGCGGGATTCTCCCGCGAAACCGCGGCGATCGAAGTGGCCTATCACAAGAAGATCGAGCTGCAAGAAATCCGTTGGCAGGAGAAAGAGACCTTCAACTACGTCGATTTTCTCGCCGATTTTCGCGGCCAGTTTCACGACCTTCGCAACGATCCATCCTTCAAGAATTGTTTGGATCCCGACAGCTACCGCGCATCGCAGCAGTTAGCCAGGCAACTTGTCGACGCCGGATCAGTCGGCATCATCTACAGGAGCGTTCGCCACAAAGCCGGAACCTGCATCGCTTGTTTCCGCCCTGCGCTGGTGAACAATGTTCGCAAAGGTCCCTCTCTCTCCATCGCCTTCGAAAACGCCCTCGCCGCTGCACAAATCCGCGAAATCAAAACCTAGGCGACAGGCCGCCCGCCCATGCGCCCCAATGTTGTTACCCCGTTGTAAAAATGCGCCACTGCTAACAAAAATTGACATAGTCCTGCGCTAGAGCCTTCCCCGTAGTCCTTTTCTGGAAATTATTTAGCCAAATTCCTAACTTGCTGAATTCACGCGGGGTTCCTAAATAGCGTCGGGTAGGCACGCGAAATGCATCCGTCCGCATCATTAATCAAACGACGCACCGTTAACGTGGAAAAAGGAAGGACATCGTGCCTGCAATTCGTTTCGATATTTTGCTACGTCACCGCGACGGCAGTTTGCTCTGGGTTGAAGCGGCCGCGGACATTCAGCTCGCGAAGAGCCGCTTGCAGCAACTCTGTGCAGCTACCCCCGGAGACTATTTCGTTTTCGATCAGACCAGCCAGCAAATCGTCGCGCGATCGTTGGACCCGGGCCGTACCGATGTTTAGCCGTCACCAACCGATGTTTAGCGCTAATACGCCCACCGATGGTTGCTCCTGGACGCTTTATTTGTACACCAACATTCGTGGCCTCCTACGCCCTTTACCTGATGTTCACCACCCGCGTGCGGCGCTATCGTGCGCCGACTGGGGAAGTTCGCGCAAAGGCGAAGCAAGCCTCGCGTAAAACAAGCAAAGATCGCATAACCGGAGGGAGAACATCATGATCATTCGTCGTCGCAATGCATGGCCCCAGGTGGTTTCCGCATTCGCTATTGGGCTGGGTGCGGGCGCCGCTCTCGGCTTGCTTTTCGCACCACAGGCGGGCGAAGAGACCCGCGAACTGCTTCGTGACACCGCTCAGGACACCATCGATGACGCCGTCGATCGGGGTAAGACGGTAATGCGCCGCGTTCGCAAGAACGTGGGAGATGCCAAGGACTTCGTGAATGAGGTCGCCGATACCGCTCAAGGTGCCTTCCGCGAGGCTCGCAGCGCCTCCTCGTAATCTTTTTCAATTTCGGTTGGCACTAGGCTCGGGTTCGCCCACGCACCCACGCTTGGCCCATCCTTAGAAGGAGTACAAAATGGATTTGCTTTGGACCATTGCCGTAATTCTCGTCATTCTGTGGTTGCTCGGTCTGGTTACGTCATACACGCTGGGCGGATTCGTTCACATCCTGCTGGTGCTGGCGATTATCGTGATCTTGATCCGCGTGATTCAGGGACGCAGGCCCGTCTAGAGTATCGGCTAATGTGCTTAGCATCCCGCCCTGGCGTTGCGGACGATGCCGTTCTGTTGACTTGTTCGGAATCCTCGGCCACTTCATCGGTTTCATAAAACAAAAGGAGCCCAGCCATGAAGACATCTCGGACCCACAAATCGCCAAAGGATCAAGCCCTGCTCATTAACGTTGCGGAATCCATCGGCTCCACTCTGGGTGCCATTGCCGCAAAGGCTGACGCCGCTCAAAGGGCGATCACCGGCGGTGACGTCCGTGCCAGAGTGAAAAGCGGAGCCGAGAAACTAATTCGCAGGGGCACGCGAGCAGCCAGCCGAGCCACGAGCGCCGTTAAGCGGGCGAAGCCCACGCGGACCGCGCGCCGTACCGTTCGCAAGGCCGCCAAGCGCGTCACAGGCAAGCGCGCCCGCGCCAAGAAATAACCCCGAGAAACAACACTCTCCGCCCTTACGCGCGGCGAAAAGAGCGAAAGAGCGAAGAAGGTCAGGAGGTACCAATCAATGACCTCGGAGATCCCCATTTTCTCTCGCAGTCAAACTCTGCCCGTCACTCAGCCTAGGGTCCTCGCGCTCTGCTGGATCCTCTACGGCATCCTCCGTCTTGCGATTACGCTCTGGCTCGTATCCTTTACGACCACCGCCACTCTCATGTTTGGCGCCTTGCTCACGCGCGTTCCGGATCCCTATTCGCTCATGACCCTCTTCCATTTTCTCTATCTTGGGGTGATCTTGTGGTCCGGCGCCTGCGGCATCCTGGCCATTTTAGTGGGTGTTACCATCCTCGTGGGTCAACGCTCCGCGCGCCCTCTGGCGATGGTCGCCGCACTTCTCTCCCTGTCGGAGCCTCCCATCGGAATAGCCCTGGGAGTGTATACGTTAATCGTGCTGCTGGCGCCGCCGCGCGATATAACTGCCTAGATATATATACTAGTAATAAAAACAGACCGCGCGAATTGTGCCCGCAGAACGAACCACCCCGCCACTGCACTACACAAACTCTTCAAATTCTTCCGGTCCCCTACCGCAAGTTGCCCATACCAATACACCCTTCGCCCGATACCCACTCGTCCCTCCCCGGCTTATCGTGCCAAGCGTCAGGAGAACAAACCTATGACCATCTACAAAAAACTTGGGACCGAATTGCTGCTCTTGGGATCGTGCCTGCTGCTCGGGGCATCCATGCCGGCGAAAGTTGCGTCGCACCAAGACACCCAGCAGACCCCGCCGGACAATTCCAAGCACAACCAGAACAGCGCTCCCACCGCTGATCAGCAAAAGATGAATCCGGCGGATCGCGACCTCACCAAGAAGATCCGCGCGGCCCTTCATGATGACCAGTCGCTTTCGACCTACGCACACAACATCAAGATCATCAGCCAGGACGGGAAGGTGACGCTGCGCGGCCCGGTTCGTTCCGAAGAGGAAAAGGCTGCCATCGAGGCCAAGGCCGTTTCGGTCGCAGGCGAAGGCAATGTAACCAATCGTCTGCAGGTAACGCCGCCAAAGTCCTAAGCGACATTCGTGAGAAGTAAACGCTAACGAATTTGAATTCGTGAAGAGTTAAACAAAATTCAAAGGAGAAACATGATGGCCGATAAGAAAACCGCAGTCTTCGGAATTTACAACACCCGCAACGGCGCCGAACAGGGTGCCGACGCTTTAGTGAATGGAGGTTTTGCCGCGGGCGACATCTCCGTGCTCCTGCCGGAAAATCTCGGCACCCGCGAAATCGGCACCGAAAAGTCCACGAAAGCTCCGGAAGGCGCGACCGCCGGGGCCGGCACAGGAGCCGTCCTCGGCGGCGCTTTGGGCCTCTTGGCCGGAATTGGCGCTCTCGCCATCCCGGGCGTCGGCCCACTCATCGCTGCGGGACCCATTATGGCCACTCTCGCTGGCATGGGCGTTGGCGGCACCGTCGGTGGCTTAACGGGAGCCCTCGTTGGCCTCGGCATTCCGGAATATGAGGCCAAGCGCTACGAAGGCATCATCCAAAAGGGCGGCATTCTACTCTCCGTCCACTGCTCGACCTCGGATGAAGTCAAGCGTGCGAAGGAGATCCTCAAGAACACCGGCGCCGAGGACATCTCCTCCACTGGAGAAGCCTCCGTCAGAAAAGAAGACCGCGCACGAGGCACAGCGGTAGGTTCGTAGTTCGAACAGTAAAACGCAAAATCGCCTAAACCCAATGAAGAGGCCGCGACATTGTCGCGGCCTCTTTGTTTTTCCGCGGTTAAGCTAAACTCTCTTGTTCACGGTCGATCTAAAATGTAGGGGTGCGCTTCAGCGCGTCCCTCCCGTCTTGCCCACATGAACAAAATTGACCTCAACTTCAAGTTCCTCTCAGTGATGCCACCCCGCGTATTCAATCTTTCCGTATCACTGCGAGCCTCTTTTCTCCTGGCTCTTCGCGAGGTACCGGTCTGCGACTCTTGCTTTGCGGACTTCCGATTTTACCTGCCAAAGCGTCAGTGCGCCGCTCCAGCCGTTTTCTTCGCCTCAGCCGAATCGTAGCTCTCACCGTAAATCGCAGGCACCTTCCCACCCGCTGGCCGCAAATACACAGACAACTGCCCGCGGTGATGGATCGAGTGCCGCAAACCCAGATCGAGAAACGCCACCGCCGGCAATTGAAACATGCCCCGGAAGTCGATCATCTTCGCCAGTTGCTCGCCAGACACTTTCTTCAACGCTTCCAAATCCTTCGCAAACGATTCCCCATAATACTTGCCGATATCCGCTGAGTTCCTCACATCCTCCGGCCGGTGTCTCGGCGTGAAATCTAATTCCCCCGCCGCCACACCCGCGTAGAACCGGTGCTCCGCGGCCACAATGTGCCAAGCCAGCTCCAGCGCCGACTTCGCCACCGGCTCCGGCCGGTAATCTCCATTGTTCAGCGGAATCGCCTCAATAACGCACCGCGTAGTCTGATGTTCCCTCTGAATCGCGGGAAGAGCCATGTGCAGCGCCAACATCGCCTGTTCCGGATGTAGATTCGGCATGAGATCACCTCGCCGCGCATTATATCTCAGCACCGCGCCGAGTCGATTACCGGATGCCGGATGTCGGCGCAGGGCTTAAGGGACGCGCCTGTCAGATATCGTCGGCATCATCAGGCACGACTTCAGCAGAAGTGTCGCGGTCTCCACAGCTTGCAAACGCGCCCCGCTACTCGCCTATCGATCCCCACCCCGCCGATCCCCCGTCCTCATATTTCGCAAAACCCACACCGCAAGTGCCGTATCATCCGCCGCCCCGGTCTTTCTCCGCAGATCGCCCAGCAGCCGGAACAACGATTCTCTGGGCAACCGCAACTGTCCGGCCATCTCTTTCACCGTGTTTCCCGTCGCCAGGCTCCGCATCAAAATCGACTCCTCCGATGTAAACCGTGGTGCCAATCCCGCCTCCGCCGGTATCGCTCGCTCTCGGGTCCCTGCGGAGCTTCCCTGCCAGTGCGGATTCGCCACGCTCTTGATCGCCGCTCGCGCTTCCGGCGTTTTCACTTGTTCCCGTATTGGCATGACCCCTCCGTTGCTTCCCTTAGCAATTAACGCTAATGTTAAAACAAAAGCATGTAAGGTGCCAATAACTCTTCCTCTGAGATTCCTACGGGTTACCCAGCAACATTGGAAATACTCAACCTACGGCAGCTGAAACGCTATTTTCCGCTCACACGACGACACGCGCCGCATAAACAAATTCCAATTTGACTTTGCTTCCTCGAAAAGGGAATCGCGTCGCCCGCAGAAAACCACGCAAGCGGGATTCGGCAGCTCCTCAGCGCCGAGAGACCCTCGTCCCTACCTCAGAGTGTAACCCTGAGAAAACGCGCGGAAGCTACTGCGCCACCGGTCGAAGTTGCAGAACCATCTCTTCCAGCCAATTCTCCAGAATCGCTCGCTGCTCCGGCGCCATCTCGGTAAACGACATCCCCATCCCGAAGCTCAGATCGCTGTAGACCACTTTCGCCTTAGCCTCAAACACGCCCTGATCTCGAACGATCCGCAACTTCACCTGCGCACCCACCGCAAACGGATTCAGCGCATCGACGTAACAGCCGCCCAGCCCCACCTCCGAAGTTCGCGCCGAAAGCCGCGTCCCCGAGCTCAGTTCGGTCACCTCGGCCGAGGCTACCAACGCGCACCGCCGCACCGCCCGCGAATTCGCGAATTTCTTCGCTGCGCGACCACCACCCGTTTTTTTGTTTGGACCATTCAGCATCGTGTCCGCCAGTTTGATGCCCGGGAAGCTGCAAATATGCCCTGCTGCATCCATTGTTTCGCCTCTCGCAGCCGGTCACAACTGACCCTCCGGACAGCCATGCTTAAGTGGAAACCAAGACGCGATCCCCCTTGCAGTGGCTGGAAAATTCCTATATCCCCATGTCTGCACAATGCCCTTTGCAATGCTCCCGCAGCCGACCGCCATGCCAGGAACTGTTAAGTATTCTCTCATTCTAGGTGTACTGGGCAGTTGTACTGGCAGTTGTGGTCAGAAATCCCGTGTTCACCTGATTGTCCGACGCTCCGCCCTAATCGACAATTACCCCCAGAAAAGCAGCGCGAAAATAAGCCAGAAATTTTTCGATAGCTGACGCTATGCGACCAAACTCCAACCCGGAGCGAGTTGCTCCGGCACTATTGCCAGAAGGCTGGAGAGGGTCGTGTGCTACTGTCCTCATCAAAATCGCCGCCTCAAGCTTTAGAAACGACGATCAGCCTTTGCAAACGAGAAACGACCTCGGCTTCCATTCTCAATACGCTCTCTCCAATAGGGGACTCAAAATGAAACTCATCACGACGATCACTCTGATAACCGTGACGTTATTTTCCTTGGCGATCCAGGCCGGCGCACGATCGCAAGATCAGTCCAAAGTTGTCGTGGACACTTCCGGAAAGACTCCCGTCTTTCGCGTGACCGTGGTCGAACGAACCACGAAAGCCATCAACTACCGCCACCGCAGCGGTTCCACGGAAGTTGACTTTCGCGGTACCAATCTGATGCCCGAGGCTCGC
>Ga0185299_10003082_pt1 | contig 23322 bp, 28 predicted proteins | sample PaiPotPPA55metaG_FD_128002 | JGI IMG/M metagenome (GOLD analysis project Ga0185299, IMG submission 128002) | Iron sulfur acid spring bacterial and archeal communities from Banff, Canada, to study Microbial Dark Matter (Phase II) - Paint Pots PPA... ... | reverse complement strand
CGGCTTCTGGCGAGCGGCTTGGGGCGTCATCGACATATCCTCTGCTGCAGCAACGGGTGGCGGCGACTCACGCGCGGTCGGGAATGACCGCCGTCGATTCGATCTCGAGACGGGCGCGGTCGGCGACGAGCGCGCCGACCTCGACCAGGGTGATCGCCGGGAAGTGGCGGCCCATGACCTCGCGCCAGACGGCGCCGATTTGGGCGGCGCGCGCCATATACTCCTGCTTGTCGAGCACGTACCAGACCATGCGCGCGACATGCTCGGGCTTGGCGCCGGCGGCGGCGACCACCGCCACCGTGTTCTTGAGCGCCTGGCGCAGCTGGTCGATGAAGTCGTCGCTGGCGAAGGCCTCCTGGCCGTCCCAGCCGACCTGCCCGGCGACGAAGACCAGCGTGCCGCGGCCGACGATGCCGTTCGAATAGCCCTTGGGCCGCGCCCAGCCGGGCGGGTTGACCGCACGCAATTCGCTCATCGGCATCGCCCTCCCGCGGTCGCGTGATCTTTCGGCTTATGCTAGCGCGGTCGGCGGCGGCGAGGGAATGGCCGGCGAGCGCGAAGTGATCTTCGAGTTCCTCCGGGTCGGCGCTGTCGTCAAGGGGACGGCCAAGATACTTGACTAAGTCAAGTATATGCTTGACATTGGCAAGCATATCGCCAGCCACCCGGGGTGACCGCCATGGCCGAGAGCGGGCTTGCCGAGCGCATCGACGCGGTGCGCCGCTTCAACCGGTTCTACACCAAGCAGATCGGCGTGCTGCACGAGCGTCTGCTGCGCAGCCCGTTCTCGCTGGCCGAGGCGCGCATCGTCTACGAGCTGGCGCAGCGCGACACATCGACCGCGAGCGAGCTCGCCCGCGAGCTGGCGCTCGATGCGGGTTATCTCAGCCGCATGCTCGGCGGCCTCGAGCGGGACGGCATCGTCGCCAGGGTGCCGTCGCCGAGCGACGGGCGGCAGAGCCTGCTCTCGCTCACCGCGGCGGGCCGCCAGGCCTTCACGGCCGTGAACGCGCAATCCGCCGAGCAGATCGGCGCGATGTTGACGAGGCTGCCCACGGCCGAGCAGGCGCGGCTCGTCGCCGCCCTCGACACCGTCGAGCAGGTGCTGGAGCCGCGCCCCGCCGGCCGCGCCGGCTATGTCTTGCGGCCGCACCGGCCGGGCGACATGGGCTGGATCGTCCACCGCCACGGCGCGCTCTATGCGCAGGAATTCGGCTGGGACGAGAGCTTCGAGGCGCTGGTCGCCGAGGTCGTCGCCAAATTCATCGCCGCCTACGACCCCAAGCTCGAGCGCTGCTGGCTCGCCGAGCAGGCGGGCGAGATTCTGGGATCGGTTTTCCTGGTCAAGCAGTCGCGGATGGTGGCCAAGCTGCGCCTGCTGCTGGTCGAGCCCAGGGCGCGCGGCCTCGGCATCGGCGCGCGGCTGGTCGATGAATGCGTCCGCTTCGCGCACCAGGCGGGCTACCGCAAGGTCACGCTGTGGACGCAAAGCATCCTCGTCGCCGCCCGCCACATCTACCAGCGCGCGGGTTTCCGCCGGGTGCGCGAGGAGCCGCATAAGAGCTTCGGGCATGAGTTGATCGGCGAGCACTGGGAGCTGAAGCTCTGAACGGTGCCTCACGGGATCACGCCGAGCAGGCGCCACCACAGGTAATCGAGCGGGATCAGCACGGCGATGGTCAGCCCGGCCAGCGCCAGGCAGAAGAGCGTGACGGATTTGAGGCGCACGCCGCCGAGATGGAGCGCGATCATCATCGGCGGCGACTGGTAGGGCAGGAACACGATCGAGAACGCCACCACTTCCAGCATCAGCACGGTGTAGAGCGGCAGCCCGCTCGCCGCGGCGAAATCGCCGGCGAGCGGCGTCAGCACCGCCGGCAGGCTGGTGACGGTGGTGACGAATCCGAGCGCTGCGTCGATCGCCGCGAGGATGGCGAGATTGGCGGTGGCGTGGCCGGGGGTGAGATCGGCGAGATGCAGCAGGAAGCGGCTCAGCAGCGCGCCGAGGCCGCCATCGGCGACCAGCGATGCGACGCCGAGGATGCCGGCGATGTAGATCAGCGGGATGATGCTCACCCGCTCGGAAAATGTCTTGGTGGACACCAGGCGCGAGGCGGGAAGCAGGCAGAAGACGCCGGCGGCCAGCGAGACCCAGGCTGGCGAGATGCCGTGCAGGAAATCAGTGGCGAACAGCAGGAGCGATGCCGCCAGCACGAGGGCGAGGAGCTTCTCGTCGCGCGACATCGGTGGCTCCGCGGCGCGCGGCAGGGCGCGCAGCCGGCCGCGCTCGGGAAAGAAGCGGCAGACCAGCGCCACCAGCAGCACCGTCTTGAGCACGCCCAGGACGGGGAAATGCAGCAGCAGATAGGGGCCATAGGTGAGCTTGACGCCGTAGAGCGATTCCGCGGCGCCGAGCAGGATCGTGTTGGGCACGTTCGCCGGCAGGATCGTCGTCGGCGGCATGTAGCTCGCCGCGGCCATGGCGACGATGAGCCCATCGCGGCCGGTCCGGCCCGGCGCCAGCCCGAGCCGGTCGGCAAAGGCGGTGACGATGGGGGAGAGCAGCAAGACGCGCCCGATCGTCGAGGGCATGACGAAGGCGAGCGCGACCGCGGCGACGGCGACCGCGGCCACCGCGGCGCGGTAGGTCGGGGCGATGCGCCCGAATAGCAGACGTGCCAATCGCTGACCCAGCCCGGTCGTGTGCACGGCGGCGGCGGTGATCGAGCCGCCGAAGATCAGCCACCACGCCGTCGACTGGAAGCCGGCGAAGACCACGCCGGGCTTGGCGACGTGGAAGAGCATCGCCAGCAGGAAGAACAGGAGCGTGACCGACGGCTCCGGGAACAGCTCGAACGCCCAGGCCGACATGGCGAAGACGACGAGGATGGCGGCCTGAACGACCGGGGTCGTCGCGGCGCTGGTGAGATCGGCCGACAGCCACAGCAGCAGGACGACGCCGCCCAGCACCGCCCAAGGCCACTGCCGCAAGAGAGTGCCCCAAGACGCGCCGCGCCAATAGCGGGCGGCGGCGGCGAGCCCGCGCGTCATCGCCTCAACGGCGCGAGCCCGCCGGATCGGCGACCGAGCGCTCCGCCTCTCGCGTGTTGTCGCGCATGGCCGCCGCTGCCGGCGCCGGTGCGGGCAATGTCATCGGCTTTGCCGCGGGCGGCGCGGCCGGCGTGGCCGGGCGAGTGGGGTTGGTGGGCCCGGTGACGACGTCGAAATCGAACATGACTGACCTCCGTTTTGGGGAGGCCGCTCCCGGGGGTGGCAGGCGTGGGGAAACCGATCATTGAAACGCGAAAGCCGCCTCCCTGGGGGCGGCTCCGGTTCTGCAACGAGCGTGCGCGATCCTCAGGCCGCCGGTTTGCGCCAGCGGTACCAAAATCGGCGGGCAGCGCCCGCGCCCAGGATCGAACAAGCCTTGATCATAGCCGGGCGACGATAGCCGCGCCGTTGCATCACGGCAAGCGATTTAACGATATGAGAGTGGGGGGTGCGGCGGAGTCGCCCGCCACTGGCGGCTTGCCGCGCGGCGGGGCTGCGCTTACCTTGGGCGGTCGGCGGCGGGGGGCCGTGCGGGTCGATGGGATATTTCGTTCAACAGCTCATCAACGGGCTGACGCTCGGGGCGATCTACGGCCTCATCGCCATCGGCTACACGATGGTCTACGGCATCATCGGCATGATCAATTTCGCCCATGGCGAGATCTACATGATCGGCGCCTTCGTGGCGCTGATCACGTTCCTGGTGCTGGGCATGTGGGGCGTGACCTATGTGCCGGTGGCGCTCCTCATCGTGCTGCTGTCGGCGATGATCTTCACCGCCGCCTATGGCTGGACGGTCGAGCGCGTCGCCTATCGGCCGCTGCGCCATTCCTTCCGCCTGGCGCCGCTCATCTCGGCCATCGGCATGTCGATCTTCCTGCAGAATTACGTGCAGCTCCTGCAGGGCGCGCGCGTCAAGGCGCTGCCGCCGGTGGTGCAGGGCGGATTCACGCTGCTGCAGGACAGCGGCTTCACCGTCCATGTCAGCTACCTGCAGATCTTCATCGTGCTGCTGACGACGGCGCTGATGGCGGGCTTCACCATCGTCATCGGCGCGACGCCGCTGGGGCGGGCGCAACGCGCCTGCGAGCAGGACATGACCATGGCGGCGCTGCTCGGCATCAATGTCGACCGCACGATTTCCGCGACCTTCGTCATGGGCGCGGCGCTCGCCGCCGTCGCCGGCGTGATGGTGACGCTCTATTACGGCGTGATCGATTTCTTCATCGGCTTCCTCGCCGGCGTCAAGGCCTTCACCGCCGCCGTGCTCGGCGGCATCGGCTCGCTGCCCGGCGCCATGCTGGGCGGCTTGCTCATCGGCCTCATCGAGGCGATGTGGTCGGCCTATTTCTCGGTCGAGTACAAGGATGTCTCGGTCTTCGTCATCCTCGTGCTGGTGCTGATCTTCCGCCCGACCGGCCTGCTCGGCCGGCCCGACGTGGAGAAGGTGTAATGGCGCTTGCGGCGCTGCCGCCGCCGCGGCGCCTCGACGGAGGCCATCTCATCAAGGACGCCGCGCTCGCCGCGCTGGTGGCGCTGGTCCTCGCCATTCCGCTGGTGGGTTTCCAGGCGGTCGAGGTCAACGCCGCACTCACCATCCGCACGCGCTTCGATTGGATGGCGATCGGCGTCGCCGCGGTGTTTGCCGGCCGGCTGCTGTTGCGAGTTGCGCAAGCGCTGCGGCCGGTTCGCACCGGCGAAGCGCGGGCCCGCTGGCTGCCGACGGTCGATCGACGGCGGAGCGCGCTGCTCGCCTGGCTTGGCATTGCGGTCGCCATCGCGCTCCCGTTCCTGCCGTTCTCTTCGCGCTATGTCGTCGATCTCGCCACCTTGACGGCGATCTATGTCATGCTCGGCTGGGGCCTCAACGTCGTGGTCGGCCTCGCCGGGCTGCTCGATCTCGGCTATGTCGCGTTCTACGCCGTCGGCGCCTATTCCTTCGCGCTCTTCGCGCAGTGGTTCCATCTCTCCTTCTGGGAATGCCTGCCGATCGCCGGGCTGCTCGCCGCGTCCTTCGGCATCGCGCTGGGATTCCCGGTGCTGCGGCTGCGCGGCGACTATCTCGCCATCGTCACCCTCGGCTTCGGCGAGATCGTCCGCATCATCCTGCTCAACTGGGTCCCGGTGACGAACGGCCCGGCCGGCATCGGCGACATACCGCGCCCATCCTTCTTCGGCCTGCCCTTCGCGGCGCGCGCGCCGCCCGGCACGACCAGCTTCCACGACTTCTTCCATCTGAGCTTCAATCCCGACCACCGCGTCATCTTTCTCTATTACGCGATCCTGGCGCTCGCGCTCGCCATCAACCTCTTCACCCTGCGCCTGCGCAAGCTGCCGATCGGCCGGGCCTGGGAGGCGCTGCGCGAGGACGAGGTCGCCTGCCGCGCGCTCGGCATCAACCCGACGACGGTGAAGCTCTCCGCCTTCGCCATCGGCGCCATGATCGGCGGTTTGGCCGGCCCGTTCTTCGCGGCGAAACAGGCCTTCATCAGCCCCGAGAGCTTCAGCTTCATGGAAAGCGCGATGATCCTGGCGATCGTCGTCCTCGGCGGCATGGGCAGCCAGCTCGGTATCGTGCTCGCGGCGGTCGTGCTGGTGGGGCTGCAGGAGCTGCGCGGCTTTGCCGAGTTCCGCATGCTCATCTTCGGCGCGGCCATGGTGGGCATCATGGTGTGGCGCCCGCGCGGGCTGCTCGCGCGGCGCGAGCCGAGCTTGCGGCTCCATGGCGAGCGCGGGAGTGCGGCGTGAGCGACCCGGCAGCGGCGCGGCTGCTCGAGGTCGAACACCTCACCATGCGCTTCGGCGGGCTGGTGGCGGTCGACGACCTTTCCTTCACCGCGCGCCAGCGCGAGATCACCGCCATCATCGGCCCGAACGGTGCCGGCAAGACCACGGTGTTCAACTGCCTCACCGGCTTCTACCGCCCGAGCGTCGGGCGGCTCGCGCTGCATCGGCCCGAGGGCGAATTCCTGCTCGAGCGCATGGACGGCTTTCGCATCGCGCGTCACGCGGGCATGGCGCGCACCTTCCAGAATGTGCGGCTCTTCGCGGGCATGACGGTGCTGGAGAACCTCATCGTCGCGCAGCACAACCGGCTCATGCGCGCCAGCCTCTATACGGTGGGCGGGTTGGTCGGGCTGCCGGCCTATCGCCGCGCCGAGGCGGCGGCGGTCGCGAAGGCCAAGGACTGGCTCGATCGCGTCGGCCTCACCGAGCGTGCCGATCATCCCGCCGGCAGCCTGCCCTATGGCGCGCAGCGGCGCCTCGAGATCGCGCGCGCGATGTGCACCGACCCGGCGCTGCTCTGCCTGGACGAGCCGGCGGCCGGCCTCAACGCGCATGAATCGGCCGAGCTCAATGCGCTGTTGCGCGATATCCGCGACGATCACGGCATCGGCATCCTGCTCATCGAGCACGACATGGGCGTGGTGATGGCGATTTCCGACCAAATCGTCGTGCTCGACTATGGCCGCAAGATAGCCTCCGGCACGCCCGCTTCGGTGCGCAACGACCCCGTCGTGATCAAGGCCTATCTCGGCGCCGAGGAGGACGAGGCGCTGCCGCCGGAGATCGCCCGCGACCTCGGCGGCAGGGCGTGATGGCGCTGCTCTCGATCGCCGGCGTCCACGCCTTCTACGGCCATATCGCGGCGCTGAAAGGGGTCGATCTCGAGATCGGCGCCGACGAGGTGGTGGCGCTGATCGGCGCCAACGGCGCCGGCAAGTCGACCTTGCTCATGACCATTTGCGGCCGGCCCCAGGCGGCGCAAGGGCGCATCGCGCTCGCCGGCGACGACATCACGCGCCTGCCGACCTACGAGATCATGCGCCGCGGCATCGCGCATGCGCCCGAGGGGCGGCGCATCTTTCCGCGCATGACCGTGCTCGAGAACCTGCAGATCGGCGCGACGGTGACCGCCGCCGCGCATTTCGCCGAGGATCTTCGCCGCGTCTTCGCGCTCTTTCCCATCCTCGAGCGGCGCCAGGGCCAGCGCGGCGGCACCCTCTCCGGCGGCGAGCAGCAGATGCTGGCGATCGGCCGCGCGCTGATGAGCCGGCCGCGCCTGCTGCTGCTCGACGAGCCCTCGCTCGGGCTGGCGCCGCTCATCGTCAAGCAGATCTTCGAGGTGATCCGCGAGATCAACGAGCAGCAGAAGGTCGCGGTGTTTCTGGTCGAGCAGAACGCGCATCACGCCTTGCGGCTCGCCCATCGCGGCTATGTCATGCAGACCGGGGAGATCGCGCTCGCCGGCACCGGGCGCGAGCTCCTCGCCAACAGCGAGGTGCGCGCCGCCTATCTCGAGGGCGGGCGATGAGCGACGCGGCGGCGCTGCTCGGCGCATCGCCCGGCGCCTTCCTTGGCCTCACCCTCCTGCTGTTCGGCGCCGCCGCGCTCGCGACCGGCTGGGCGCTGGCGCGCCACTGGCGCCCGGCCTGGCAGACGTTGCCCTACGCGGCGCTGCTCGCCCTCGGCGACCGCTTCCTGCTCTATGCGCTGTTCGAGGGCGAGCTGCTGTCGGCGAGCGGTACCCTGATCGCCGCGGCGATCCTGTTGGCGCTCGCCTTCCTCGCCCACCGCATCACGCTCGTGCGCCGCATGGTGCGGCAATATCCCTGGCTCTACGAGCCGGCCGGCCCGCTCTCGTGGCGCGCGCGGGGCTGAGCGGCGCAATGGGAACGTGCTATGTTGACTGCCCAACAGAATGGCCGTCCGGTTGAGGAGAATGCCCGCAGCGAGAAATCGTCATGGCCGTGACTCGCCCTACGGGCGGCCCGGCCATGACGGGAGTAGGATGGACCAGAACGACTTAACCGGCTGCCGTTCATGATAGGGGTGCACCCATGAAAAGACTGACGCGTATCTTGCTGCCCGTGGCTGCGCTGGTGCTGTCGGCGGCCGCGGCGCAGGCGGACGATCTCAATGTCGCCGTGGTCGGGCCGATCACCGGTCAGTATGCCGCGTTCGGCGAGCAGATGCGGCGCGGCGCCGAGATGGCGGTGCTCGACATCAATGCCAAGGGCGGCGTACTCGGGCGCAAGCTCAAGCTCGCCGTGGGCGACGACGCCTGCGACCCCAAGCAGGCCGTCAACGTCGCCAACCAGATGGCCAATAACGCCGTCCACTTCATCGACGGCCATTATTGCTCGGGCTCGTCGATCCCGGCCTCGTCGGTCTATGCCGAGAACGGCATGCTGCAGATCTCGCCGGCCTCGACCAATCCGAAATTCACCGACGACGCGGCGGAGAAGGGCTGGAACAACGTCTTCCGCGTCTGCGGCCGCGACGACGCGCAGGGCCGCGTCGCCGGCCGCTACATCGCCGAGCACTACAAGGGCAAGGCGATTGCGATCCTCCACGACAAGTCGCCTTATGGCAAAGGCCTCGCCGACGAGACCAAGAAGGCGATGAACGCCGCCGGGCTCAAGGAGGCGATGTACGAGGCGACCAGCGCCGACGACAAGGATTTCTCGGCGCTCATCAGCAAGATGAAGCAGGCGAATATCGCGCTCATCTATCTCGGCGGCTATCACACCGAGGCCGGGCTGCTGGTGCGCCAATCGCGCGAGCAGGGCCTGACCGCCCCGCTGCTGTCGGGCGACGCGCTCTCGACCGACGAGTTCTGGACCATCACCGGGGCGGCCGGCGAGGGCTCGATGATGACTTTCCCGCCGGAGCCGCGCAATCTGCCGACGGCGCAGGCGGTGGTCGCCGAGTTCAAGCAGCAGGGCTATGAGCCCGAGGGCTACACGCTCTTCACCTACGCCGCCATGCAGGTCTATGTCGGCGCCGTCGCCAAGGCCAAGTCGGACAAGCTCGACGATGTGTCGAAGGCGATGCACGCCAATAAATTCGACACGGTCATCGGCACGGTCGGGTTCGACCCGAAGGGCGACGTCGTCGGCCCCGACTACGTCGTCTATCGCTGGCACAACGGCAAGCGCGAGGAGCTGAAATAGCCGCTCGCGTCAGGCGCTGCGGATCTTGCCGAGGAACGTCGCGACCTGGGCGCGCAGCGCGTCGGCGTGGCGGCCGAGCTCGCCGGTCGCGTCGGTGACCTGCGCCGCCGTGCCGCCGGTGTCCTCGGCGGCACGGTTGACGCCGGCGATGTTGGCGGCGACGTCCTGGACGCCGCGCGCGGCTTCCTGCAAGTTGCGCGCGATCTCCTGCGTCGCGGTGCCCTGTTCCTCGATGGCGGCCGCGATCGTCACGGCGATGCGATTCATCTCGCCGATCGTGCCGCCGACATTGCGGATCGCCTCGACCGCGTCGCCGGTCTCGTGCTGGATCGACGTGACCTGGGCGGCGATGTCTTCGGTCGCCTTCGCCGTCTGATGGCGAGGCTCTTGACCTCGCTGGCGACGACGGCGAAGCCCTTGCCCGCCTCGCCGGCGCGCGCCGCCTCGGCGCGGGTGACGGCCTCGACGACGTTCCTGGGCACGCCAGCGCGGGAGGTGAGTTCAAGAAGCAGGGCCCAGGCGCTGTCGACCCGCGATTCGTGATCGGTGATCTTGAGGATGAGCGAAGACGTGAAGCGCCGGTCTGAATCGCTCGCGTAGAAATTGCGGGCGAAGCCGGCGTAGTTGCGCGCGTGCCAGGCGAGCTGCTTGATCTCCATCTGCTCGGCGATCAGAGCGTCGACGAGGCGGACCTCCGTCGACAGCTGTGTCGAAAGCGCCTCGAGACGATCGATGAGGATGGTCGACGCATCGAACCACCGCTTGCCGACGCCAGGGCTGCGCTGCTCGAGTGGCAGGCGCATGTCGCGATCCGCGTCCACGCGTTGCCCCTCTACGCCGGTATAGGCCTGGCGGATCTCTTCCACGTCGCGAGGTGTCGCACAGACGATCTGGCCGCAGATGCGGATCAGCTCTTGCACCGCGGGGCCCGATTTGGCGCGCAGCTTGGCGACGCCGTCGAGGAATTCGCCGGTAGCGGGCGCTTTGGCTTCGAGGGTCAAGCGCGGCGATCGCAACCCCACAATGATTACCCTACAAGTGCCCAAGTTATCGCATATTCATGTCAAATCTTGATTGCTATGGTTCTAAAAACTTCCAGTAACCGCACCCGTACAGGGCAAGTATTCGTTGATCTGCTCGCAAACTTGATTAAGGTTAAGCGACGGATGCCGATTGCCTCCGGCGTCGTTGCTCTCGCCATGCGGCCGGGCGACAGTAGGCCGGAAACGAGGGAGGGGAGGATGGAGGAGCTCGAGCGCTTGCGGCAGGCGCGCCTGCCTTTCGCGGAGCTGCTGGGCATCGCGTATCTGAGCGCATCCAAGGAGCGGGTGACCGCCGAGCTCGTGGTGCGCGACGAGCTCTGCACGCGCCCGGCCGTGCTGCATGGCGGCGCGATCATGGCCTTTGCCGACACGCTCGGCGCCGCCGCCACGGTGCTCAATCTGCCCGCGGGCACGTGGACCACGACGATCGAGTCGAAGACCAATTTTCTCGCGCCCGCGCCCGCCGGCGGCAAGGTCGTCGGCGAAACCACGCCGATCCACCGCGGCCGCCGCACCATGGTGTGGCAGACCAGGATCACGACGGCCGAGGGACGCGCGGTGGCGCTGGTGATCCAGACGCAGATGGTGCTGGAGCAGCAGACGAAGCCGGTGGCCTAGTCTAGGCTAGCCGCCGCAAACGAAAACCGCGCCCCTCGGAGAGGGGCGCGGCTTGGCCAAGGTGCGGTGGAAGTCCTCTATTTCTTTGCCGTGGCGCGCTTGCCCGCCTGGCGGCTGCCGCCGCGGCCGAGGCCGATCTTCTTGGCGAAGGCGGAGCGCTGCTCGGCGTAATTGGGCGCGACCATCGGGTAATCGGCCGGCAATCCCCATTTCTGCCGATAGCCGTCGGGCGTCATCCCGTAGGTCGAGCGCAGATGCCGCTTGAGCATCTTGAGCTTCTTGCCGTCCTCCAGGCAGATGAGGAAGTCCGGCGTGATCGATTTGCGGATGGGGACGGCCGGCTTCAGCGGCTCCGATTTCGCGTCGCCGCCTTGCCCCTCGAGCGCCTTCAGCGTCTGAAACACGGCGCCGATGATCTCGGAGAGCTGGGCCGTGGGCAGCGTGTTGTTGCTGACATAGGCGGCGACGACGTCGGTCGTCATGCGCAGCAACTCATCCTCTGCCACCTTATTCGGTGTTTGCTCGGCCATTACAGCGTTCCCTAATCATCGACGAGAATTGGCCGAGATAATTGCAGGGTGAATTGTTACTGTCAATCTAAACCACAGCGCGACAAATAATCATCACTGCGAGCAACGGCGGCGCGGTCGAATATCCGTGCTCTCGTCGGCGCCGCGAGCGATGCCGCTGGAGAAGGGCCAGCATCGGCAAGTGGAAACGGCACGACCGAGCAGGCTGTGCAGAATTGGCGCGCGGCGCCGGCGTGGATTTAGTGCGGCGCCCGCGGGAATATTGCCGCCTCGTGTACAGGACAAGGGGGCGGCGGGAAAGCCGCGAAGGATGGTGGGTGGCTGACAAACGGACGCGACATCTGGTAGGATCATCCGGCGATTTTGCCCTGCCGGTGCCATGCCTGAAACCATCGCCATCGCCGCCGATCATGGCGGCTTCGATCTGAAGAGCATCCTGATCCCGGAGCTGCGCACGCTCGGGTACGACGTGCTCGACCTCGGCACGATGAGCCGCGATTCCGTCGACTATCCGGACTTTGCGGCGACGCTCGCCGGCGCCATCGGCGAGGGGCGCGCGGCGCGCGGCGTGCTGATCTGCGGCACCGGCATCGGCATGTCGATCGCCGCCAACCGCCATCGCGCGATCCGTGCCGCGCTCGTCCATGACGGCACCAGCGCGCGGCTCGCGCGCCAGCACAACGACGCCAATGTCCTCGTGCTCGGCGGCCGCGTCCTCGGCCCCGAGGTCGCCAAGGATTGCGTCAAGACGTTCTTCGCCACCGAATTCGAAGGCGGGCGCCACGCGCGGCGCGTCGCCAAGATGTCGTGATCGCGCTTTCGCTCCTTTGACAAAGTCAGGTCCCCGCGCATGCCCGCCCGCAGCACCGCCGCCTCGCTCGCCAGCCCCGACCGCTTCTTCACCGCGCCGCTCGCCGCCGCCGATCCAGAGCTCGCCGCGGCGATCGGCCACGAGCTGCAGCGCCAGCGCGATCAGATCGAGCTGATCGCCTCGGAGAACATCGTCTCGCGCGCCGTGCTCGAGGCGCAGGGTTCGGTGCTCACCAACAAATACGCCGAGGGCTATCCCGGCAAGCGCTACTACGGCGGCTGCGAGTATGTCGACGTCGCCGAGCAGCTCGCCATCGACCGCGCCAAGCAGCTCTTCGGCTGCAGCTTCGCCAATGTGCAGCCGCATTCGGGCGCGCAGGCGAACCAGGCGGTGTTCCTCGCCTTCCTCAAGCCGGGCGACACCGTCATGGGGATGGACCTCGCCGCGGGCGGGCATCTGACGCACGGCTCGCCGGCGAACATTTCCGGCAAGTGGTTCCGCATCGTCAGCTACGGCGTGCGCCGCGACGACGCGCTCATCGACTACGACCAGCTCGAGAGCGTGGCGCGCGCCGAGCGGCCGAAGCTCATCATCGCCGGCGGCTCGGCCTATCCGCGGGTCATCGATTTCGCGCGTTTCCGCCGCGTCGCCGACGACGTCGGCGCCGTCTTCATGGTGGACATGGCGCATTTCGCCGGGCTCACCGCCGGGGGCGCCTATCCGAGCCCGCTGCCGCACGCGCATGTCGTGACCACGACGACGCACAAGACGCTGCGCGGCCCGCGCGGCGGCATGATCCTCGCCAATGACGAGGAGATCGGCAAGAAGATCAACAGCGCCGTGTTCCCGGGGCTGCAGGGCGGGCCGCTGATGCATGTGATCGCCGCCAAGGCCGTGTGCTTCGGCGAGGCGCTGCGGCCCGAGTTCAAGGCCTATGCCCGCGCCGTCCTCGACAATGCGCGCACGCTGGCGGCGACGCTGGTGGAGCGCGGCCTCGCCATCGTCTCCGGCGGCACGGATTCGCATCTGATGCTGGTCGATCTCCGCCCCAAGCGCCTCACCGGCCGCGTCGCGGAAAAGGCGCTCGAGCGCGCCGGCATCACCTGCAACAAGAACGGCATCCCCTTCGATCCCGAGAAGCCGATGGTGACCTCGGGCATCCGGCTCGGCAGCCCGGCGGCGACGACGCGCGGCTTCGGCCCGGCCGAGTTCCGCGGCGTGGGCGAGATGATCGCCGAGGTGCTCGACGGGGTTGCCGCCAACGGCGAGAACAATGGCGCGGTCGAGGCGGCGGTGCGGCGCAAGGTGGCGGCGCTCTGTGCCCGTTTCCCGGTCTATCCGGGCTGACCGCCGCGGCGAGGGAGCAAAGCACATGCGCTGTCCGTTCTGCGGCTGCGAGGATACCCAGGTCAAGGATTCACGCCCGACCGAAGACCGCGCGGCGATCCGACGACGGCGCCTGTGCCCGAACTGCGCGGCGCGCTTCACCACCTTCGAGCGCGTGCAGCTGCGCGAGCTCACCGTGGTCAAGAAGAACGGCCAGCGCGAGCCCTTCGACCGCGACAAGCTGGCGCGCTCGGTGCAGATTTCGCTGCGCAAGCGCCCGGTCGAGCCCGACCGCGTCGAGCGCGTCATCAACTCGATCGTGCGCCAGCTCGAAAGCTCCGGCGAGACCGACATCCCCAGCGAGATGATCGGCGAGCTGGTGATGGAATCGCTGGCGACGCTCGACCAGGTGGCCTATGTCCGCTTCGCCTCGGTCTATCGCAACTTCCGCGAGGCGAAGGATTTCGGCGAGTTCGTCCATCGCATCGGCACCACGGTCGATGGCGACGATTGAGTTGATGCCGGCGGCTCGGGATTGCCCGTGAGCGACGTGCAGCACATGAAGGCGGCGCTGGGGCTGGCGCGGCGCGGGCTGGGCTCGGCCTGGCCCAACCCGACGGTGGGCTGCGTCATCGTCAAGGAGGGCCGCGTGGTCGGCCGCGGCTGGACGCAGCCGGGCGGGCGCCCGCACGGCGAGACCGAGGCGCTGGCGCGCGCCGGCGCGGCGGCGCGCGGCGCCACCGCCTATGTCAGCCTCGAGCCGTGCTGCCATTGGGGCAAGACGCCGCCCTGCACGGATGCGCTGATCGCCGCCGGCATTCGCCGCGTCGTGCTGCCGATCGAGGACCCCGACCCGCGCGTCTCGGGCCAGGGCATCGCGAAACTGCGCGACGCCGGCGTCGCGGTTGAGACCGGGCTTTGCGCGGCGGAGGCGGCCGAGATCAACGCCGGCTTCTTCCTGCGGCTGCGCGACGGGCGCCCGCTGGCCACGCTGAAGCTTGCCGCGACGCTCGACGGCCGGCTGGCGACCTATACCGGCGAGAGCCAGTGGATCACCGGCCCGTTGGCGCGCGAGCGGGGCCACCTGCTGCGCGCCAACCATGACGCGGTCATGGTCGGCAGCAACACCGTGCTGAGCGACGATCCGCTGCTCACCTGCCGGCTGCCCGGCCTCGAGCGGCGCAGCCCGGTGCGGATCGTCGTCGACGGGCGGCTGCGCGTCCCGCTCACCGCGCGCGTCGTCGCCGAGGCCAGCAAGGTCCCGACCTGGTTCATCACCATCAAGGGCGGCGACGCGGCGCGCCGCGAGGCTTTCCGGCGGACCGGCGTCGAGCTGATCGAGGTGCCGGCGACGCCCGACCGCACGGCGGACATGACGGCGGCGCTGCGCGAGCTCGGGCAGCGCGGACTCACCCGCGTGCTGGTCGAGGGCGGCGCCACGCTCGCCGCCGTGCTGCTCGCCGCCGGCCTTGTCGACCGGCTCGCCTGGTTCCATGCGCCGATGCTGATCGGCGGCGACGGCATCCCCGCGGTCGCGCCCCTCGGCATCGAGAAGCTCGCCGACGCGCCGCGCTTCGAGCGGATCGCGCTCGAGCAAATCGGCAACGATGTGCTCGAGACGCTGCGGCGAAGGGCTTAGCCGGCGCAGGCGGGCGTTTACGGTCTCTTCATGGCGCGGGCGTAAATCGACAGGCATGAGCGGCTTGTTTTCGAGCGACTCCCACGGGGCGTGGATCCTGTTCACCGGGATCTTGGCGGCGACGGTCGTCGCGCTTGTTGTCATCCGCTTCCGGTCGCGCGTGCCCAGAGCGAAGAGTCGCCGAATAGCGGTCGAGATCATTGCGGATCGACTGAAAGCTCTGCGCCGCCTCTCCTACGCGGACTTGCTCCAAGCGCGAGCCGAGACGCCCTGCGACACGGTGATCGGGCCGGATAGCTGGGAATATCAGGTGGAAACTCAGGTCTCCTGGGACGAGCCCAACAAGAAGGGCGGGAACCTGCGGGTCATGGTGTCGGTCGATGGCGGTGGCGCCAGCGCGTTGAAGCCGTTGCTCGGCGCTTTCATCATCGGACCCGACGGATCGTTGGTCGGCGAAGGATCGGCATAGCCGCGGGCGCAATCGGCGCGCCTACCGCCCTTGGTGCCGGGCCCCATGACAGGCGACGGCGGAAGCACTAAGTTACCTCCGCCATGTTCACCGGGATCATCACGGATGTAGGGCGGGTACGCCAGGTCAAGCCGGGCGGTGACACGGCGTTTACCATAGCGACCGCTTATGACACGCGCGACGTTGCCATCGGCGCCTCGATCGCATGCGCCGGCGTATGCCTCACCGTGACCGAGAAGGGCGCGGGCTGGTTCGCCGTCCAGGCCTCGGCCGAGACTCTGTCGCGCACCACGCTCGGGGAGTGGCGCGAGGGCACCTCGGTCAATCTCGAGCGCGCGCTCAGAGTGGGCGACGAGCTCGGCGGCCACATCCTCGCCGGCCATGTCGATGCGGTGGCGGAAATCGTGTCGCGCCGGCCGGACGGGGATTCGGTGCGCTACGTGCTCGACGTTCCGGCGCCTTTCGACAAGGCCATCGCGCCCAAGGGGTCGGTCGCGCTCGACGGCGTGTCGCTCACGGTGAACGAGGTCGAGGGCCGCCGCTTCGGCGTCAACATCATCCCGCACACCCAGGCCAAGACGACCTTCGGCGCGGCGCAGCCCGGCGACCGCGTCAATCTCGAGATCGACGTCTTGGCCCGCTATGTCGCGCGCCTGCTCGGAAAGGATCTCGGATGAGCTTCGTCGAGGTCGTCTCGCCGATCGAGGACATCATCGCGGACGCCCGCAACGGCCGCATGTTCATCCTGGTCGACGACGAAGGCCGCGAGAACGAGGGCGACGTCATCATTCCCGCGCAGATGGCGACGCCCGAGGCGATCAATTTCATGGCGAAGCACGGCCGCGGCCTCATCTGCCTGGCGCTGACGCGCCAGCGCGTCGAGCAGCTGGCGCTGCCGCTCATGCCGCAGCTGAACGCATCCCGGCTGCAGACGGCGTTCACCGTCTCGATCGAGGCGCGCGAGGGCGTCACCACCGGCATCTCCGCGCCCGACCGCGCGCGCACCGTCGCCGTCGCCATCGACGCGAGCAAGGGGCCGCAGGACATTGTCACGCCCGGCCACATCTTTCCGCTGATGGCGCGCGACGGCGGCGTGCTGGTGCGCACCGGACACACCGAGGCCGCCGTCGACATCGCGCGGCTCGCCGGGCTCAATCCGTCGGGCGTGATCTGCGAGATCATGAACGACGACGGCACCATGGCGCGGCGGCCGGAGCTCATCGCCTTCGCGCAGCGCCACGGCATCAAGGTCGCCACCATCGCCGATCTCATCGCCTATCGCCGCCGCCACGACCGCATCGTCGAGCGCAAGCTCGAGACGCCCTTCCACAGCCGCTTCGGCGGCGACTACAAGATGTACGTCTATGCCAACAAGGTCAGCAACGTCGAGCACATCGCGCTGGTCAAGGGCGACATCGCCACGCCCGAGCCCGTGCTGGCGCGCATGCACGCGCTGAACGTGCTCGAGGACGTGCTCGGCAGCGACCACGGCCGCCGCGGCGGGCTGCTGCAGGGCGCCATGGAGGCGATCGGGCGGGAGGGCCGGGGCGTCGTCGTGCTGATCCGCGAGCCGGTGTCGAACAGCCTGGCCGACCGGCTGCCGAGCCTGCTCGACAACAAGATGATCGGCGGATCGGAGCTGCGCAATTACGGCGTCGGCGCGCAGATCCTGCTCGATCTCGGCGTGCGCGACATGGTGTTGCTGTCGAACACGCAGCGCACCATCGTCGGTATCGAGGGCTACGGCCTTGCCGTGGTCGGGCAGCGGCCGATCGAGCGGCGTGGAGGCTGAGCCCTAGGAGCCTATCTGGGAAATGGAATGGGTCTGCGGTGCACGAGGACGGGGCGATGCTAGGAGCGGCGCCGCAGGCGATGCCGGGCGCATCGTCAAGGCGCCGCGACGCGGCAGCGCCCCGTCCTCGTGCAACCCGCAGGGACATCGATATTTCCCGCCGGCTCGTCGTCGCTCGTCGCTTACGATGCGCAAGGCATCGCCGCGCTCCTCGCTCCTAGCCCGACGGGAAATATCGATGTCGCAGACCCATTCCATTTCCCAGACAGGCTCCTAGCATGGCGCCGCATGTCATGATGGTCGAGGCGCGCTATTACGCGCATATCTCGGACGAGCTCGCCAAGGGCGCGATCGCCGCGCTCGACGCCGCCGGCGCGAGCTATGAGCGCTTCACCGTGCCGGGCGCCTTCGAGATCCCGGCGGCGATCCGCTTCGCCGTCGAGGCGCAGGCGGGCGGCGCGCGCAAGGCGCGCTTCGACGGCTATGTCGCGCTCGGCTGCGTCATCCGCGGCGAGACGACGCATTACGACTATGTCTGCGGCGAGAGCGCGCACGGGCTGCAGGAGCTCGCGCTCAGGCACAGCCTCGCCATCGGCTTCGGTATTCTCACGGTGGAGAACGAGGCGCAGGCGCTGGCGCGCGCCCGCGTCGACCGCAAGAACAAGGGCGGCGAGGCGGCCAATGCCTGCCTCGCCATGATCGAGCTGAGGCGCCATTTCGGCCTGGGCGAGCGATGAGCGGCGACGCGCCAACGCCGCGCTCGCCCAGCGGCTTGCGCCGGCGCAGCGTCGCGCGCCTCGCCGCCGTGCAGGCGCTCTACCAGATCGATCTGAGCGGCGCGCCGGCCGCGGCGGTGATCGCTGAATTCCAGAAGCATCGCCTGGGGCGCGAGCAGGACGGCGAGAATTACGGCGCGGCCGACACCGCGCTGTTCGTCGACATCGTCAACGGCGTCATCGCCCGCCAAGCGGATCTCGACAGCGCGCTCTCGGGCGCGCTGACCGCGGACTGGCCGCTCGAGCGGCTCGAGACCGTATTGCGCGCCGTGCTGCGCGCCGGCGCCTACGAGCTGCTGGCGCGGACCGACGTGCCCGCGCGCGTCGCCATCAGCGAGTATCTCGACATTGCCCACGCCTTCTTCTCCGGCAAGGAGCCGGGCCTCGTCAACGGCGTGCTCGATCGCATCGCGCATGTGCTGCGCCCCGGCGATCTGGAAGGCGGCGGTGGCGGCGCAGCGCCTCGGTGAGTTCGAGCGCATCGCGCGCTTCTTCGCGCCGCTGGCGGCGCCGGGTGCGCTCGGATTGCGCGACGATGTCGCGCTGATCGACGGCCCGAACGACCAGCAATACGTGCTGACCGCCGACGCCATCGTCGAGGGCGTGCATTTCCTCGGCGACGATCCGCCGGCCCAGGTCGCGCAGAAGCTGCTGCGCGTCAACCTCTCCGACCTCGCCGCCAAGGGCGCGGTGCCCGTCGGCTATCTCCTGGTGACGGCGCTGCCGCGAGGGCGCGACGAGGCCTGGCTCGAGGCCTTCGCCGCCGGGCTCGCCGCCGACCAGGCGACCTACGCCATCGCACTGCTGGGCGGCGATTCGACGGCCACCGACGGGCCGGCCACGCTCTCCATCACGGCGCTCGGCCGCGTCGCCGCCGGCCGTGCGGTGCTGCGCAGCGGCGCGCGGCCCGGCGATCTCGTCTATGTCTCCGGCACGCTCGGCGACGCAGCGCTCGGCCTGCAGGCGTTGCGCGGCGAGCTGCGCGGCATCGATGCCGGCGCGCAAGCCTTTCTCGCCGATCGCTACCGCTTGCCGCAGCCGCGGCTCGCGCTCGGCCAGCGGCTGGTCGGCACCGCCCGCGCGATGATGGATATCTCCGACGGGCTCGTCGGCGATCTCGGGCACATCGCCGACCTATCCGGCGTCGGCGGGGTGATCGAGGCGGCACGGCTGCCGCTGTCGCCGGCGGCGCGCGCCGCAATCGTCGCCGATCCGCTACGGCTCGCGGCCGCCTTGAGCGGCGGCGACGATTACGAGCTGCTGTTCACGGCGCCGGCGGAGGCCGGCGCTGCGCTTGCCGCGCTCGCCGGCGAGCTCGGCGTCGCCCTCAGCATGATCGGACGGATCGAGGCGGGGAGCGGCGTCAAGGTGGTGGACGAGAAAGGAGCGGCGCTGGCCGTGCCGGTCGCCGGGTACCGCCATTTCTAGCTAGCCCCGCCTGATGCGGCTCGGCGCGCTGGCGGCCCTTTGACGCCCTCGCCGCGGCGTCGGCGCTCGCCGTCGATCGCGACAAGGGCGTCAAAGGGCCGCATGTCGAGGGCGTGCCCGATTTCGTCGGCATCCAGCCCATCGTCCTCCCGGTGATCGAGCGCGATTGCGGTGAGGAGCCAAGTCGGCATCGTCGTCACGCTCGAACTCGCCGCCGGACCGCGCGCCGACGACGTCGAGCCGAAGCGGCGCCAGCTCACCGACGCGTTCATTCGCGAGCTTCACACCATCTATGGCTGGCGCAGCAGCAGCGACCGGGTGGCGGACCAGGAGCTGATCAAGCGTCGCCTGCTGCTCATCGCCGATACGGCGCTGGGCCCGGGCGTGGTGCACGCCATCCTCATCCGCCAGCTGCTCGAGCAGGGGCGCTAGACGCGGTCGGGGCGGCGAGACTGGCGAGGCTTGCGGGTTGCCTCGGCCGCGCTCTTCTGTCATGTTCCGCGCGCTTTTCTCGGGGGACGCCTTTCAGCGAAGGACTTGAACGATGAATGCCTACTGGGTCGTGATTGCCGGTGGGGTGCTCGCCCTGCTCTATGGCTGGCTTACCAGCCGACAGGTGCTCGCCGCCGATGCCGGCACCGCCCGCATGCAGGAGATTTCGGGCGCGGTGCAGGAGGGCGCGAAGGCCTATCTCAATCGGCAATACCGCACCATCGCCATCGTCGGGGTCATCATCTTCGTCATCCTGCTGGCGACGCTGGGCTGGCGCAGCGCCGTCGGCTTCCTGGTCGGCGCGGTGCTGTCGGGCGCGGCGGGCTATATCGGCATGAATGTCTCGGTGCGCGCCAATGTGCGGACGGCGCAGGCGGCGCGCGGGGGCCTCGCCGCGGGGCTCGACATCGCCTTCAAATCGGGCGCCGTCACCGGCATGCTCGTGGTCGGGCTGGGGCTCCTCGGCGTGTCGCTCTATTACATGTTCCTGCGCGCGACGCTGCCGCCCGAGGATCCGCGGCCGATCCTCGAAGCGCTGGTGGCGCTCAGCTTCGGCGCCTCGCTCATCTCGATCTTCGCCCGGTTGGGCGGCGGCATCTTCACCAAGGGCGCCGATGTCGGCGCCGACCTTGTCGGCAAGGTCGAGGCCGGCATCCCCGAGGATGACCCGCGCAATCCGGCGGTGATCGCCGATAATGTCGGCGACAATGTCGGCGACTGCGCCGGCATGGCCGCCGACCTGTTCGAGACCTATGCCGTCACCATCGTCGGCACGATGCTGCTCGCGGCGATCTTCTTCGACGAGCCGATGCGCACGACGATGATGTCCTTCCCGCTGATCATCGGCGCCGTCTGCATCATCGGCTCGGTGATCGGCACGTTCTTCGTGCGCCTCGGCAGCGGCGGGATCATGGCCGCGCTCTACAAGGGGCTGATCGTCTCCGGATTCATCTCGGCAGCGCTGATCGCGGTGGTGATCGCCGAGCTCTTCGGCTTCAACGCCGCCATCAAGTTGACGAACGGGGTCGTCACCACCGGCACGGGCCTGTTCGGCTGCGCGCTGGTCGGGCTCGCCGTCACCGGCCTCCTGGTGTGGATCACCGAGTACTACACCTCGACCGTCTATCGCCCGGTGCGCAGCGTGGCGCAAAGCTCGGTGACCGGCCACGGCACCAACGTCATCCAGGGCCTCGCCGTGTCGATGGAGTCGACCGCCTTGCCGGTGATCGTCATCTGCGCCGGCATCATCGTCTCCTATCTCATCGCCGGGCTCTTCGGCATCGCCGTCGCCGCCACCACCATGCTGGCGCTCGCCGGCATGATCGTGGCGCTCGACGCCTATGGCCCCGTCACCGACAACGCCGGCGGCATCGCCGAGATGGCCGACCTGCCCAAGGACGTGCGCAAGACCACCGACGCGCTCGATGCCGTCGGCAACACCACCAAGGCGGTGACCAAAGGCTACGCCATCGGCTCGGCGGGGCTCGCCTCGCTGGTGCTCTTCACCGCCTATACCGAAGACCTGCACCACTATTTCCCGGAGGTGCAGGTCAATTTCGGGCTGCAGAACCCGTATGTCGTGATCGGGCTGCTCATCGGCGGCCTGCTGCCCTACCTCTTCGGCGCGCTCGGCATGACCGCGGTCGGCCGCGCCGCCGGCTCGGTGGTGATCGAGGTGCGGCGGCAGTTCAAGGAGATCCGCGGCATCATGGAGGGCACCGCCAAGCCCGATTACAGCCGTGCCGTCGACTTGCTCACCAAGGCGGCGATCAAGGAAATGATCGTGCCCTCGCTGCTGCCGGTGCTGGCGCCGGTGGTGCTTTATCTCGTGATCCGGGCGATCGGCGGGCAGGGGGCGGCGTTCAGCGCGCTCGGCGCCATGCTGCTCGGCACCATCGTCACCGGCCTCTTCGTCGCCATCTCCATGACCTCCGGCGGCGGCGCCTGGGACAACGCCAAGAAATACATCGAGGAAGGCCACCACGGCGGCAAGGGCTCGGAAGCGCACAAGGCGGCGGTGACGGGCGACACCGTCGGCGACCCCTATAAGGACACCGCCGGTCCCGCGGTCAATCCGATGATCAAGATCACCAACATCGTGGCGATCCTGCTGCTGGCGATCCTGGCGTCGCTGCGTTGAGCTGAGACGATCAAGAAGCCTCCAGGGCGCACGTGCCCCGGAGGCTTTGTCCTTTAAGGGTAGCCGCTCGGGCCGCCGCCGGCACCGCCCCCGGCGCCGCCGCCCGGTCCCTGGCCCTTGCCGGAGAACTTGCCGAAATTGCCGATGAGCTGCTCGATGAAGGAGAATTCGCGGCCCGGCGCCGGCGTGGCATTGGGGTTCGGCGTGACCGCCTGCGCATCTTCCATGCCGCGGTGCCGGACGTCGCGCACCAGGCCATCCTTGTCGAAGTCGATGGCGACGACCTCCTGGTCGAGGAGGTCCGGCTTGAAGAAGGCGACGGTCTTGCTCTTCTGGCTGATGTAGTACCAGGTGTTGGCGTCGAAGGCGGCGATGCTCGAGGGCGAGCCCAGCAGCCGCGTCACGGTGGCCTTGTCGGTGACGCCCGGCTGGATCTGTTCCAGCGACGCCTTCTCCGGCAGGTTGCCGCGCTGATCGACCGGGATCGAGCACGCCGCCAACGCCAGCACGGCCGTCCCGGCGAGCATCAGGCGCCGAGGCGAGCGCCGTGACTGCGACGTCTCGCCCGGCGCGGTGCCGCGATTGACAAGGTGTCTGAATATGCCCATCTGGCGGCGAAGGTGCACTTCCGAGAGACCGGCTGTCAACGTTTACGGCCGGTCCCTCTGGCGTGGGGGAGATTAGCGCGCGTGTTTGCTGCCCTCATTCGCCGCCAGGAGCGCCGCGCCGCGGCGCTCGCCGCCTATGGACGGATCGTCGAGCGGTCGCGCGATCCGGTTTTCTATGTCGGCTGGGGGATTCCCGACACGCTCGACGGACGCTTCGAGGTCCTGGCGCTGCATACCTTCCTCGTGCTCAACCGCCTGAAGCGCGAGCCGGGCGATGCCCCGGCCTTTGCCCAGGAGCTGTTCGACACCATGTTTGCCGATCTCGACGGCGCGCTGCGCGAGATGGGGGCGGGCGATCTCGGAGTCGGGCGCCGGGTCAAGGCGATGGCGCGCGGCCTTTATGGCCGCATCGCGGCGTATGAGCGCGGGCTCGCCGACGAGGCGGCGATGGTCGCGGCATTGCGCCGCAATCTCTTCGGCACCGCCACCGCGGACGAGGCGCAGCTCGCGGCGCTCAGCGCCTATGCGCGGTGCCAGGCGGCGGCGCTTGCGGCGCAGCCCGCGACCGCGCTCCTCGCCGGCGCCCTGGCCTTCGCTCCTCTGGAGGCGCGATGACCGCACCCGCTCCCCCCGAATTCCCCC
>Ga0185299_10003080_pt1 | contig 23329 bp, 20 predicted proteins | sample PaiPotPPA55metaG_FD_128002 | JGI IMG/M metagenome (GOLD analysis project Ga0185299, IMG submission 128002) | Iron sulfur acid spring bacterial and archeal communities from Banff, Canada, to study Microbial Dark Matter (Phase II) - Paint Pots PPA... ... | reverse complement strand
CCTTGTGCGAAGATTGCTTGCTTCTTGGGAAAGGGCACGACCTTCCTACCCTCGCCGATAGTGGCAAGGAATTCCTTTGGGTCGAAGGCACGCTTTTTCTTGGCCGAGTTGGTTGCTGGTGCCAAAAGCTTTCTCCTACAGTAGAGCTACACCTCTGAACATTTTGGCAGAATGGTAATCACCAAGATGTTCACTTTTGCTCACAATTGATGAAAACCGCTGGCGGACTCCAAATGAAACCTGCGCTTAGCTAATGTATTGAAAATGAGCAATATTGAGCATTTTCAGCCTGTGGAAAGTTGCATTATGAAGGCGTGAAAACCAAGGAGCTTACTCCGAAGCAGATTTTATCCGTGCCTTGTCCTACCTGTGGTGCAGCGCTTGAGGAAGGTTGTGTACTGCATACGGGTGCCCGGCGCACCGAGCCGCACCGGGATCGGAAGCTTTCCGCAGCCGAGGTCGTGGAAACAAAGGCCAGGAAACGGTTGAAATAGAACCGAATGGTCTAGAGGAGCGGGCCCGGCTTAACCGTTGTCAATTCGTGTTGCTGCTCACCAGCTTGCCGCAGCATTCCGGTCGTTCCGGCAAACTCGACCGATCCCATCCGCCGCCGAGGGCCTGAATCAGCAATACCGTGCTCGCCATGCGACGTCCCAAGATATTGACCTGCGTGACCTCATTCGCGAGCGCGGCAGTTTGCGCGGTGGTCACTTCCAGGTAGCTCGTGACCCCACCCTTGTAGCGAGTGATTGAGAGATCAAGCGATCGCTCGGCTGCCACTACCGCTTCATCCTGGACCGTGGCCTCGTTTTCCAGAATTCTGACAGCCGCCAGACTGTCTTCCACCTGTTGGAATCCAGTCAGCACGTTCTCGCGATAGGCAGCGACCTGAAAGTCGTAAGCTGCACGCGCCTGGTCGTTGAGGGAACGGCGTCTTCCCACGTCGAAGACTGTCCCCAAGGCCGACAGTCCCACAGACCATAGACCGCTCGGTCCAGTGAGCAGGGTGGTGATGGTGGAGCTTTCAAATCCTCCCGACCCAGTGAGGTTGACGAGTGGATAGTAGGCTGACTTCGCGACTCCGATCTGGGCATTGGCGGACGCTACTCTTCTTTCCGCGGCTGCGATATCGGGGCGTCTTTCCAGAAGGTCTGAAGGCACGCTGACAGGGATATGCGGAGGCGGTGCGGTGAGAGGCAGCGGCGGAAGGCTGAACTCGGCGGGAGGTTTCCCGATAAGAATTGCGACCGCGTGTTCGTATTGTGCTCGCAGCACGCCCACATCAATCGCTGCGGCCCGGGTAGTTTGCAGTTGAGTTTTCGCCTGCTCAACTTCCACTTCCGAAGCGATCCCGCCGTCGAAGCGACTTTGATTCAATTCCAATGCTTGTTCGTATTGCTTGACCGTAGAGTTGAGGAGTTCTTCCTCGGCGTCCAGGCTGCGGGCCTGAAAGTAGTCAACCGCGAGATCAGCGTGCATAGTCAGGTTGACCGTAGCCAGATCGGCGGCACTGGCTTGCGCTTGTTCTCGATTAGCCTCCACCGTTTTTCGAACTCGTCCCCAGACGTCGGCCTGGTAGGAAAAGGTAAATGGCAGCACAAAGTCGTTGTAGGTGATGCCATCAAAAATGGAACTAGGGGGAGGACGATTAGCCGACACTCTGGTTCGAGTCCCTGATAGCCCGGCCGTCACGGTCGGATAATAGTCGGCCCGAGAGTAGCGTAGAACGGCTCGCGCCTGCTGATACTGGGCCTCAGCGGCTTTCAGATTTTGATTCGATACATTGACCTGGAGTTCCAGCGCATCAAGCTGCGGATCTTGAAAAATCCTCCACCACTCACCGCCAAGATTCTGGTCGTTGGGCTGTGCGGGCTTCCAGTTCCCTACCTCTTTATAGGCGGGAGGAGCCTGCACCACGGGAACGTGGTACTTCGGGCCGACCACGCATCCGGTCAGCTGGAGCGCTGCCAGGGCTAGCAGAACTGCGAGCCAAGGTGCCTGCCGCGGGTTGTCGACCAAAATCATTTTTCGAGGGTGCTTCACTTTATATCCCCCGGCAATGTCGCCTGAACAATTTGGACTTGCTGTCCGGAAACGATCGAGTCGGGCGGATTGATAATGACCTGATCGTCTGCCTTGAGGCCGGCGACGATCTCGATCTGATTACCGAAATCGTGCCCTGGAGTTACGGCCGTGAGCACGACTTTTCCGTCTTTCACAATGCCGACATGTAAGCCTTCCGAGCGGAATATCAGAGCATTGACTGGAAGCAGGAAGGTGGAAGCCTGCGTCGGGACCGCGAGGTGGACCTCCGCATAAGAACCCGTGAGCAGCGTGCCCGAAGGATTGTCCACATCGATCTCGATCAGCAAGGTGCGGGTCGTCACATTGATGTCTTCGGACGTGCGCACCAGCTTTCCCTGAAACTTGCGGCCCGGAAATTCAGCGAGACTAAGATCCGCTGTCATGCCGGGCTTGATTCCTTGCGAGTATTCTTCGGGGACGTTTACATAAACCCGCAACGTTCCGGGTTGAGCGATGTGAAAGAGATCGGTTTTCACATTGCTGTTGCTGCCAGAATTAATAAGGTCGCCAATATCGGTGTTTCGGGCGGTGACAATTCCATCGAATGGAGCGTAGATCTTCTCGAACGACTGCAATGCCTGGAGTTGCTTGACGTTCGCCTGATTCGCCTCAACGATTGCCTTGTTGGCGTTGTAGGTGCCCGCGGCATTATCGGCGTCCTGCTGAGAAACGGCATTGGTCTTCAGCAAACCCTGATATCGGTTCCTGGTAATCTCGGCGAGCGCGAGATTGGCTTTTGCAGTATTGAGGTTGCTGAGCGATTGCTCCAGTTGCTGATCGACTTCCGGAGTCTCGATTACTGCCAGCAGCTGTCCTTTCTTGACGTGCGCTCCGATGTCGAAGTACCACTTTCTCAGATACCCATTGGTGCGGGCATAGATCGGCGAAGTGATGAAGGGTTGTACATTTCCGGGGAGGATGATCTCCTGGGCGGGCGCGGTCTGTTTTGGGGACACGACCGACACCGCCGGCAACGCGGCTTGAGCAGTCTCCGCGCGCAGGGTTGCGCTGGCTCTGACGCGTGACCAGATTCCCCATATCAAGAGGGCGGCAACCGCTATCAACGCAATTGCCAGGACAAGCCAGTGTTTGCGCGAACGCGCACGCTCCCGCACCTCCACAATCATGGGGGGCGGGTGCCGGTCGATTCGTCCCGTGTCTTCATTTTGAGTTTGACGTTGAGGCAACATAATTGACTCCATATGGCTTGGTATCTAGTGCTCCTGTCCTGTTTGGGCCGGATGCCGGCGTGAACCCTGCAGGACGCTGAAGAATGCTGGAACAAAGAACAGCGTCGAAACCGTCGCGAAAATCAGTCCGCCAATGACCGCCCGGCCGAGGGGAGCATTTTGCTCACCACCGTCTCCCAGCCCGAGAGCCATGGGCACCATGCCGATAATCATGGCCAGGGCAGTCATCAGCACGGGGCGAAAACGCGTGAAGCCTGCCTCCAGGGCGGCGCTGAGGGAATCTTTTCCTTCGGCCATTTGTTCGGTGGCAAAGCTTACGACCAAGATGCTGTTTGAAGTAGCGACACCCATGCACATGATGGCTCCCATGAGTGCGGGTACGCTCAGCGTTGTGTGCGTTATAAACAAGAACCAGGCAATCCCGGCGAGGGCGGCGGGCAGAGCGGAAATCATGATGAACGGATCGAGCCAAGATTGGAAGTTGACTACGATCAGCAGGTACACGAGCACGATCGAGAACGCCAGTCCGCTTAGCAGGCCGATGTAGGAGGCGCGCATCGTCTGAACCTGCCCACGAACGACGACTCGAGAACCGCGCGGTAATTGCTGGCGCGTCGCGTCGATGATCTTGTTTATGTCGCCGGCCACGCCACCGAGATCGCGTCCGGTAACAGCGCCAAAGATATCAATCACCGGGGAAACGTTGTAATCGGAAACTACCGCCATTCCCACTCCGCGCTGGGTCGATACCAGACTGGCCATGATCGATGGAGGAGCGCTCGGGTTAGTTCCGGTGATTGGAATGTTCTCTAAATCCTGCAACGTATCGGTGCGGTACTGCGGCGTTTGAGTCGCGATGGTATAGCTGACATGGTTTTTCGGATCCAGCCAGAATGTGGGTGAAGTCTGGAAGCTGCCGCTCAATGACACCAGCAGATTTTGCGCGATGTCGTGGGCGGTGAAACCTAGTTGTTCAGCTTTCGTCCGCTCCACACGGAGGCGGAGATACGGCTGATCGAAAGGTTGCTGGATCCTGAGATCGGCCGTTCCGGGGACATATCTCATTTTCGCGAGCACAAGATCCGCATAGTTCCGGTTCCCTTCCAGGTCGTTTCCGACGACTTGAACGTCGATGGGTGCGGGCAATCCAAAATTGAGAATCTGCCCGACCATGTCGGCGGGCAAGAAAGCGAACGAAACGCCCGGGAACTGTTTCGGAAGTGTGAGACGAAGCTGGTGAATGTAGTTGTCCGTGGGATGGTGCTTGGCGGACAGACTCACCATAATGTCGGCATCCGACGTGCCCACCGGCGCGGAATTGCTGTAGGAGAGATTGATACCGCTGTAGGGGAGGCCGATGTTGTCAATGACGTTCTGGACTTCGCTCGCCGGAATCTGCGCTCGAATCGACCGCTCCACCTGATCGCAAAGGTTGGCGGTTTCTTCAATGCGCATTCCGGTGGGAGCACGCATATGAAGCTTGAAACTGCCGGCGTCAACGCTGGGAAAGAAATCCCGGCCCAGCCAAGGGATCAGAACTGCCAGGGAGCCGAGACAGCTCGCAAAAAACGCAATCAGGAAAATGCGCCGATGATGGAGACAAGTTTCCAGCATTCTGCGATAGCTCTGACGAAATCTTTCGAAGGCTTCCTCGAAACGCTTCTGCAGTCGTACCAGGGGGTTGCGGCTTGGGGCATCTCCGGCTTCCTTTTTGTCTCCCCGCAACAAGTACTTGGCCATTGTCGGGACGATGGTCCGGGAAAGCAAATACGAGGCCAACATGGCAAAAACTACTGCTTCCGCGAGCGGCACGAAGAGGTACCGCGCGACGCCGGATAGCAGGAACATGGGAGCAAACACAATGCAGATCGAAAGCGTGGACACGAATGCGGGAGTGGCGATCTGAGACGCGCTGTCCAGCACAACTTCGTCCATGTCCTTCTCTGGTTCGGCCTCCCGGTTGCGATTAATGTTCTCGACCTCGACTGTGGCGTCGTCCACCAGGATGCCGACCGCCAGAGCGAGCCCGCCGAGCGTCATGATATTGATCGTTTCTCCGATTGCACTGAACGCAATGATGGAGGTTAGAATCGCGAGCGGGATTGAGGTCGCGATGATCACGGTGCTGCGCCAGCTGCCCAGAAAAGTCAGGATCATGAAAGCGGTCAGGCACGCGGCAATCAGTGTTTCTCTGACTACGCCACTGATCGCGCTACGAACAAAAATCGACTGATCATTCAGGGGCGCAATCTGTAGCTGGGGGGGAAGCGTCGTCTTAATTTGCGGCAGAAGGGCCTTGATGCCCGAGATCACGTTCAGCGTTGACGCGTTCCCGGCCTTTTGGATCGTCAGCAATACTGAGCGCTGGCCGTTCACGCGCACGATATTGGTCTGCGGGGGAAAGCCGTCGCGCACCCAGGCAACATCTTTGATGTAGATGGTGGTGCCGCCAATCGTCTTGATCGGGATTCGGTTCAGGTCCTCAATCGTCTGCGGCGCTGCGTTGGGAATGGAAACATCGTATTCCTTGGCGCCGATCTTGGAAGTTCCCGTGGGCAGGATCAGATTTTGCACGCTGATCGCGTTAACTACATCGAGGGCGGACAGGCCCTTCGACTGCAATGCGGTGGTGTTGAGATCCACCTCAACCTGACGTTGCTTACCACCGTAGGGATAGGGCACCGACACCCCAGGCACGGTGATGATCTGGGTACGAATGAAATTCAGACCGTAGTCGTTGAGTTGCTGCTCCGACAGATTTTGTCCCGAGAGGGCTAACTGGAGGACGGGCACACTCGATGCGCTGTAGGCAAGAATGAGCGGCGGCGTCGTTCCAGCAGGCAACTGCCTCAGTTGGGTCTGAGAAACAGCCGTAATCTGGGCAATACCCTGTTGAATGTTTGCGGTCGGCTGCAAGAACACTTTAACGACGGCAATTCCGTAAAGTGATTGCGACTCGATGTGCTCGATGTTGTCAACGGTGGTAGTAAGATTCCGCTCCGTCGTGGTTACGATACGGTCACTCATCTCCTGGGGGACAAGACCGTTATAATTCCAGATGATACTGACGACGGGAATGTCGATGGTCGGAAAAACGTCGGTGGGGGTGCGAACGATCGCGAGCCCTCCCAAGATCAGGATGAGGATCGACACCACCACGAATGTGTAGGGCCGCCGTAATGCTAGTCGAACGATCCACATAAAATTTCTTTCCGGTTCGTCAATTTTCGTCAATTACCGATGGACATCAGTTCGACGTGCGTGGGTTCTTAGGCCCACTGCTTCTCATCTTGATGCCGAACGAGGCTGCACATCGAGCGTGCGGCACATCAGTCGTCTGAGCTTCGCGCGGGCCCGTGAGACCCGCGCCTTCACTGTTCCGTCTGGCACACCCAGAATCTGCGCGGCTTCGCTCGTGGTCAGGCCCTCCAACTCACGCAACTCGAATGCCTTGCGCAACGGAGGCGAAAGCTGCTCGGTGAACTGCGTGAGGCGCCTGTCCATTTCGGAATTCCGGCACTCATCTTCAGGACTTGGTCCGCTGTGCGCCAATCGTTCTGACAGGGAATATTCCTGGTCCTGCCCGAATCGTTCATCCAGCGACAGGTGAGTCTGGCGTGGCCGCTTGCGCAAATGCATCCGCGCACAATTAATGACAATGGCAGTCAACCATGTCGACATTTGCGACTGTCCCTTGAATTGGTCGAGGTGCTTGTAAGCAGACAAGAGTGCATCCTGAACCGCATCCTCCGCGTCGGCTGCATTGCCCAGGTGCCGATAGGCCTTTCTGTAAAACGACGGCAGGCAGCGCGAGAGAACATCCTGCATTTCACGATTTTCTTTTTCGCCGATGCGGACTTCGAGGCGCGGTTCGCTTCCGATGAATGTCTCTGTCGCTTGCATGGAGTCTTGCCTCCTGGCACGACAGCAAAAGGCACGCCGCTCTCCAATCAACCGCAAGATGAGTTAGCTGTTTATTTTCAGCGGCATGAGTTAACCGGACGACGGCGGATGGCCTTATGAGACTCAAATAAGCGTCGTGCGGTTGACACGACGTCCGCATTTCGACAGGCTTCGGATTTCAACCGGGCCCGATGCCTGCAGAATTCTTAGCGGGAACATACATAAACTTCTGAACTACAACGATCAAATGGATTTGTTTCAGATTGAAGAATGTTTGGAGATGCAAATGCATTTCTTCCATCAGAAGAAGGAAGTTTTGAAGGAGATTGAAATGCAAACACGCAAACTTGGCAATTCCGACCTGCACATCACTCCCGTAGGCTACGGAGCCTGGGCGATTGGTGGCTCGGACTGGCAGTTCGCCTGGGGATCGCAGAACGACAACGACTCCATTGCCGCCATTCACCGCTCGCTCGAACTCGGCGTCAACTGGATCGACACGGCCGCCGTCTATGGTCTCGGACACTCCGAGGAAGTCGTCGCCCGCGCGTTGAAGGACTGGCGCGGTTCGAAGCCTTACGTCTTTACCAAGTGCGGCCTCCGCTGGGATGCCAAAGGCAACGTACAGAAAGTACTGAACGCCGATTCGATCCGCGGCGAAGTCGAGAACAGCCTCCGCCGCCTCTCCGTCGATGTGATCGATCTCTACCAGATCCACTGGCCGCCCGAGCCGGATTCAGATGAACTGGAGGAAGGCTGGTCCACGCTTGCCGACCTGAAGCGCGAAGGCAAGGTTCGTTGGATTGGGGTTTCCAACTTCAACGTACAGCAACTGCGCCGCGCCCAGGCGATCGCTCCAGTAACTTCTCTGCAGCCTCCGTATTCGCTGGTGCATCGCGGAATCGAAGACGAGATTCTGCCCTACTGCCTGCGGGAAGGCATTGGGGTCATCGTGTATTCCCCGATGGCTTCGGGCCTCCTGACCGGCGCTATGACCCGCGAGCGAGCGGCCAGCCTGCCCAAGGACGACTGGCGCAGGGGGCATCCTGACTTTACGGAACCAAATCTCTCTTTCAACCTGGCGCTGGTAGCGCTCTTGCGAACGATAGCCAAACGCCACAACCGTTCTGTCGGCGAAGTGGCAATTGCCTGGACGCTGCGCCATCCCGCCGTGACCGGAGCCATCGTCGGGGCCCGCAATGCCAAGCAGGCGGAGGGAGTCATGCGCGCGGGCGACCTGCGCCTTAGCGATGAGGAAGTGAACCAGATCGAAGATTTCTTCGTCGAGACCACCGCGTAAGGGGAATTTCATCACGCTGAATTCGCTCATAGAACGAGAGGTTCTTGGAAAATGCGCAATCGAACCCTACCCTTATCATTGGTCGCGCTTCTGACATCCTGGTTACTGAGCCTTAGCTCGTTACTCCTTCCGGCCCGCATCCAAACTGAGAGACATGATGCCGCCATCACGGCCACTCACGGACTTCCCGGTCAGATGCCCCCGGGTTTCGACAATGACGTTGCCAGGGTCGTGGCCGAGATCGACCGCATTGAGGCCGACACACTGCACCAGATGGACCAGACCACTCTTGATCGTCAGGGACAGATCCATACCCTGGGAAAGCTGATGCTCTTCGATAAGCATCTCTCCGTCAATCAGAACGAAGCATGCAGTTTCTGCCATACGCCGGAAACGGGATTCACTGGACCGATTCAATCCCTGAATCTTAGTACGGTGTCGTATCCGGGATCCGTCCGAACGCGATTCAGCCAGAGAAAGCCGCAGAGTTACATGTATGCGACGCTCGCACCTGTGCTCCACTACAACGCTCTTCAAGGCGACTTCGTGGGTGGAAATTTTTGGGACATGCGCGCCAGTGGTTATCGCTTGCAGAATCCCAGCGCCGAACAAGCTCAGGGTCCGCCGACCAATCCCGTAGAAATGGGTCTGCCTGACTCGGCATGTGTCGCGTACCGGCTTTCGAAGGCTCCCTATCGAAAGCTATTTGAGGCCGTCTGGGGCGCCGACTCGTTTGCCATTCAATGGCCGGCAAACGTCGAGAAGGTTTGTGCAACTCCTGGTCCGCCATCAAATGACGATCCACACCCGGTCCATCTGAGCATGGCAGACCGGCAGCGTGCCGACCGCGTGTATGACGACTTCGGACTGGCGGCGGCCTCCTATGAAGCTTCGCCGGAGGTCAGTCCCTTCACTTCCAAGTATGACTATGTGCAGGCGGGAAAAGAAAAGTTCACGCCACAGGAAACAAACGGGAATGCGCTGTTCCGCGGTAAGGCAGGATGCAACCAGTGTCACCGCGATGGCGGGCCCGGTGAAGAGCCGTTGTTCACCGACTTCACAGCCAGCAATCTCGGCGTCCCGAGGAATCCAGCGCTGCAGTATTACTATGAAGATAGGTCCGACGGGCGCGGCTATCGAGCCAATCCGGCGGGACGAGCTTACTACGACACCGGTGTTGGATCCTTTCTGCGTACGCTGCAAAGCGATAGCGGCCAGTTGAATCCCGATTCGGGGTGGATCGGGCTGGCACCCAAATTCGACGCCAAGTTCCAGGTACCCACACTGCGCAACGTCGATATGCGTCCTACGCCCGACTTCGTGAAGGCCTACATGCACAACGGTTACTTCAAGAGTCTCAAAGAGGTAGTGCACTTTTACAACACGCGCGACGTTCTGCCCCGGTGCAAGGCAGGAGACCCTGGCGAAAAGGTCTCGTGCTGGCCGCCACCCGAAGATCCCAGCAACCTCAACAAGAAACAACTCGGCAACCTTAAGCTGACAGATCAGGAAGAGGACGACCTTGTCTCCTTCTTGAAGACTTTGACCGACGATTACAAGGTTCCCAGCCCGCGACCGGAAAGGTAGCTGACAGGGGGTGAAGCGGGACCGGCAGCACTGATGTCCGCTGAGATCGGAGAGCAGTAAGACCCCGTCGGGCTGAGGCTACTGCGTTATGATGTTCCCGCGTGGCAACCGGATGGAGTCAAATGGCTGCCGTGAACTTGATTGGCTCGTACAACTACGCGCTCGTGGCGCTTTCGGTGTTGATCGCCATGTTTGCGTCGTACGCTGCTCTGGATCTCGCAGGTCGCGTAACGGCCGCAGTCGGTTGGACTCGCGCAGTTTGGTTGCTGGGCGGGGCCGGCGCGATGGGGACTGGCATTTGGTCCATGCACTACATTGGGATGCTGGCGTTCATCCTGCCGATTCCCGTGGCCTACCATTGGCCGACCGTTCTGCTGTCACTGTTTGCGGCCATTCTCGCGTCGGTCATTGCGCTGTACGTGGTGAGCCGACAGAAAATGGGTGGGTCCCAAGCGGTCGCCGGAAGTGTCCTGATGGGTGCGGGCATTGCGAGTATGCATTACATCGGGATGGCCGCCATGCGTTTACCGGCTATATGCCGGTTTAATTCCTTTCTCGTCGTCCTGTCCGTCGCATTCGCGATTCTGATTTCTCTCGCCGCGCTATGGATTACCTTTCACTTCCGAGATGAGAAAACGGGGATCGGCTGGGAAAAGTTAGCCGGCGCCGTCGTGATGGGTGCTGCCATCCCCGTCATGCATTACACCGGCATGGCCGCCGCCAGTTTCACGCCCTCCGGCATGCCAGCGGACCTGTCTCACGCCGTAAGCATCTCCACACTTGGCACCGCCGGAATTGCCGCCGCCACCTTCATCGTCCTCGGACTGGTACTGCTGACGTCCTCGGTGGATAGGCGATTCGCTGCCCAGATCTTGGAACTGCAGGAAGAGAAGCTGCAGCGAAGCGAGGCGTACCTGGCGGAAGCGCAGAGGCTCACGCACACCGGGAGTTGGGCCTCGCGGCTGGCGGGAGATGTGGCCTTACATCTGTCCGAGGAATGGTACCGCATATATGGCTTCGATCCGGAAGAGGGCATGTCGGTTTGGAAGGCACGGGTGCAGCGCATTCATCCGGAGGATCGAGTCAAATGGCAAGAGGTAACCGATCGAGCAATCGTCAAGAAGTCGGATTACGAAGTGGAAGTGCGACTCCTTCTTCCGGGCGGCACGGTCAAATACATCCACACCGTCGGCCATCCTGTTTTGAATTCATCCGGGGAGTTAGTGCAATTCGTGGGCAGCTCGATGGATGTCACCGAGCGCAAGCAAGCCGAGCAGAAATTCCGTGGGCTTCTGGAATCCGCTCCGGATGCGATGATCGTGATGAATCGGCAGGGCAAGATCGTATTGGTCAATGCACAAGTGGAGCGGCTATTTGGGTACCAGCGGGAAGAACTCTTGGGCCACGAGATCGAAATTTTGGTGCCGGAACGATTTCGGAGCCGACACCCCAAACACCGCACGGCGTTCTTCGCCCAGCCTCGGGTGCGGCCGATGGGTGCGGGTCTGCAGCTGTACGGACGACGAAAAGACGGCACGGAGTTTCCCGTGGAGATCAGTCTTAGTCCCCTGGAGACGGAGGAGGGCACGCTTGTCTCCGGCGCCGTCCGCGACATCACCGAGCGCAAGCAGGCGGAAGAAGCGCTGCGGCGGAGCGAGGGTTATCTGGCGGAAGCGCAGAGGCTCAGCCAAACGGGCAGTTGGGCCTGGCGATCGGCCGGAGACACTGCCTTGCATTTGTCCGAGGAATGGTATCGCATATACGGCTTCGATCCAGAACTGGGCATGCCGGCTTGGGAACAACTGCTGGGGCGTATTCATCCGGATGACCGAGCCAAGTGGCAACGGACCCTCGATCGAGCAATCCGCGAAAAGTCCGAGTACCAAGTTGAATTCCGAATCCTACTTCCGGACGGGACGGTCAAATACGTCCACGCGGTCGGCCATCCGGTCTTCAACGCCGCCGGGGATTTGGTGGAATTCGTAGGCAGCTCGATGGACATCACAGAACGCAAGCGGGCGGAAGAGGCTCTGCGCCGGGCGCAGGCCGATCTCGCACACGTCAGCCGCGTGACCACCATGGGAGAGCTGACCGCATCCCTGGCGCACGAGGTGAACCAACCGATTGCTGCCTCCGTCACCGACGCGAATACCTGCTTACGCTGGCTCGCGCGCGATCAACCCGATCTGGAAGAAGCGCGTGAGGCTGCGGCGAGAGTTGTCAAAGACGCAACCCGTGCGGCGGAAATCATCGCCCGAGTCCGCATGGTTTTCAAGAAGGGCGTTGCGCAACGGGAGTTGGTTGACGTAAACGAACTCATTCGGGAGATGATCATCCTCCTGAGCAACGAGATATCGCGGCAATCCATAGCAGTACGGACGCAGCTGGCGGAGGCGCTTCCGCGGATAATGGGAGACCGTGTGCAATTGCAGCAGGTCATGATGAACCTCATGATGAATAGCATCGACGCGATGAAAGATGTGGATGGGACGCGCGAGCTTACCATCAACTCGCGGAGTGCCGATAGCGAACAAGTAATGGTGTCGGTTAGCGATACCGGTGTGGGGCTGCCCTCGCAACAAGCGGACCAGATTTTCAATGCCTTCTTTTCCACCAAGGCTCACGGCACCGGGATGGGACTTCGGATCAGCCGCTCTATCGTTGAATCGCATGGCGGCCGCTTGTGGGCAGCCGACAACTCTCCGCGTGGCGCTAGCTTTCACCTTACCTTACCCACCAAAGTCGAGGAGCATCAGTGACGCCCGCAAACTCCTCCACGGTGTTCGTCATTGATGACGATGATTTGGTGCGTGCCTCCATCCAGGGCCTGCTGAAGTCGGTGGGCTTGCGGTCCGAGACCTTCGGGGCGGCGCAGGAGTTCTTGCACAGCAAGCGGCCGGATGGACCGAGTTGCCTGATTCTGGACGTGCGACTTCCTGGAGTCAACGGTCTGGACTTTCAACAAGAGTTGGCGGAAGCGGGGATCCGGATTCCTATCATCTTTATTACCGGTCATGGAGATATTCCGATGTCGGTCAAGGCCATGAAATCCGGCGCAGTGGAATTTCTGACCAAGCCCTTCCGGGACCAGGACTTGCTGGATGCGATCCACCAGGCTTTGGATCGCGATCAGGCGTCGCGTGAAGAGCAGAGTAAACTCGCCGGATTGCGAAAACGCTACGACTCGCTCACCCCACGCGAGCGCGAGGTCATGGGCCTGGTGGTTTCGGGCATGCTCAATAAGCAAATCGCTTTTGATCTTGGGACTAGCGAAATCACGGTGAAGATCCATCGCGGGCACGTTATGCACAAGATGCAGGCTGAATCACTGGCGGAGTTGGTCAGAATGGCAGCCAAGCTTAAGCTTCCGCCGGGCAGTCGTGGATGAGAGTTCTCTCCGCAATTCGGGGCTACGGCCTGGCGACAATTTGCTGCGGAGTCGCGCTGGCGGTGGCTTGGCCTATCGATGCCCCCTCGTCGTGCTTCCTTCTCGCAGTCACGGTGAGCAGCCTGTTCGGAGGCTTGGGGCCGGGTCTGTTCGCTGTTGCTCTCTCCGCCATCGCGTTCGACTATTTCTTTCTGTGGAGGACTTCACCGCCAGCCCACGAGCCCGCGACTCTCTTGCGCTTTGCAGTCTTCATAGCTGCGGCGTTGCTGATCGCCGGGTTGATGGAGATAAAGCGGCGCGGTGAGGAATCCCGTAATCGCGCTGAAGGGGCGTTGCGTCAGGCGCAGGCGGATCTCGCACACATCAGCCGGGTGACCACCCTGGGAGAGCTGACTGCTTCCCTGGCGCACGAAGTGAAACAGCCGATTGCCGCCGCCGTCACCGACGCCAATACCTGCTTGCGCTGGCTCACGCGCGATCAGCCCGATCTGGAAGAGGCGCGCGAGGCTTCGTTGAGAGTCGTGAAAGACGCAACCCGGGCGGCGGAAATCATCGATCGGATCCGTTTGCTTTTCAAGAAGGGTACTCCGCAACGGGAGTTGGTGGATGTAAATGAAGTGATCCGAGAGATGATCGTCTTGATGCGCAACCAGGCAACGCGATACTCGATATTTGTCCGGACGGACCTGGCCGCGGACATTCCCCAGATTATGGGAGATCGCGTGCAATTGCAGCAGGTGCTGATGAACCTCATCGTCAACAGCATCGACGCGATGAAGGAGGCGGATGGGACGCGGAATCTCGTCATCAAATCGCAGCGAGCGGAAAACGAGGAAGTTATGCTGTCGGTCATCGATACCGGCGTGGGACTGCCTCCGCAGCAGGCGGACCAGATTTTTAATGCATTCTTCACCACGAAGGTTCAGGGCACCGGTATGGGACTGCGGATCAGCCGCTCTATCGTTGAATCGCATGGTGGCCGTTTGTGGGCTGCCGACAACTCTCCGCGCGGGGCAAGTTTTCATTTCACTCTCCCCACCAAAGCCGAGGCCCATGAATGACGTCCACGGGCGCTCCCGTTTGGCGGTTGCCAGTACTCCCGTTTACCTGCCCGTTTTAACCGCCCGTTCTAACTGCCGCTTTCTCAAGTAGTTCCGCGATCAGGGCAGTATTACTTCACTCATACCAAAGCATGATTGCGCGGTCATTCGCGACAGTGCTAACTTGCACCCATGGCCACTCAGGGAAAGACGAACCTAGTAGCGATTGTCGATGATGATGACTTAATGCGCAGTGCATTACAGGGACTGCTGAAAGCGGTCGGCTTGCCGGCGCGAGCGTTTGCCTCGGCGGAGGAATTTCTAAAGTCTGGCCAACAGCACGAGACCGCATGTCTGATCGCAGATATCCGCATGCCGGGAATCTCCGGTCTGGAATTGCAGGCCAAGCTGAATGCGGAGCATTGCAGGATTCCGACCATCTTTATCACGGCACACGGGGACGAAAAAATGCGGATGCAAGCGTTGCGAGCAGGCGCCGTGGAGTTCATGGCAAAACCGTTCGACGACGAAGTTCTGCTCGATAGTGTTCGAGCAGCTCTGGAGAGTTGACCCCGATACGGAAGAATGCACGCGAGCGCAAGGAGGTTCTCTGTGGGAGCTTTCGAAAGATTTGGATCCGGTGACCAGGACCGTAATCCGCGCAGATTCGAGCAAGTCATTGGTAGTAGTCCTGCTCTGGAAGCTGTGCTGGAACAAGTCGAACGGGTCGCGCCGACGGATTCCACGGTTCTTATCCAGGGAGAAACTGGCACCGGAAAGGAACTGATTGCGCGCGCGATTCACAACCTCAGCTCGCGGTGCGGACGCTCCTTCATAAAACTGAATTGCGCTGCGATTCCGCTGGATCTTCTGGAGAGTGAGCTTTTTGGCCATGAGAGAGGCGCGTTCACCGGAGCCATCGCGCAAAAGATAGGCCGTTTCGAGTTGGCCGACAAAGGCACGCTCTTCCTCGACGAGGTGGGCGATATACCGCCAGCACTGCAACCCAAGCTGCTACGCGTGCTGCAGGAGCAGGAGTTCGAGCGCCTGGGCAGCGGGCGGACCCACCAAGTGGACGTTCGGCTGGTGGCGGCAACGAACCGTGATCTGATGGAGATGGTGAACCGCGGCGAATTTCGCAGCGACCTCTATTATCGTCTGAATGTTTTCCCGGTGCTGCTGCCACCGTTGCGAGCGCGCCCGGAAGATATTCCGGCGCTGGTGACACATTTTGTCGAAGTTTGTTGTCGCCGGATGGGCAAGCAAATTGAACACATTCCTACCGAAACAATGTCTGCGCTCAGTTCGTACCCGTGGCCAGGGAATATCCGCGAGCTGCAGAACCTGATCGAACGCGCCGTGATCCTTTCCAACGATGGCGTGCTTCCCAATTCTTTGCCGATGGCCGGGACTCAGGCTGCCGCTGTTGCTATCTCTGCTCCGGCCGCTACTACTCTGAAGGACTCAGAACGGGCGCTGATTCTGCACACGCTGCAAGGAGTCGGTTGGGTGATCGGCGGCCCGAAAGGCGCGGCCACCAAACTTGGCTTGAAGCGCACAACGCTGATCCACAAAATGCAGAAGCTGGGGATTTCCCGGCCTGGTATTCAGAGCAGCGAGGATGCGATGGCGCCAGCAACGTTGGAGCCGGGCCCGCCACAATTGCAGTAGCGCAGATCTACTTCCATCGAATCTTTATCCTGATCCGCACTCGACGCGTTCGCGTAGCTTGAACACTCAAGAGTTCACTTCCACCGCATCTGCCTGGTTCGCACGCATACACTTCAAGTCCTAATCAAATTGTTCACGAAGCCCCGAGCAGCTGACTCCACAGTGTCGATGTTGGCGTCGGCAGTTCGACGAGTGTGTCAAAGCCGAAAGATATTTTCGCAGGCAGCTCTGGACTTCAGAATTCTCAAACCCAACCCCTTCAATACTTGAGGTCATCCCGAGCCATAGTTCTTATGGACGAACCCGCGTTTCCTGGGTGTGTCTTAAAGTGCCGCCTTATCGGAATCATTGAAGGCGAGCAAGGCAAAGGCAAAGACAAAGATAAAGACAAAGATAAAGACAAAGAACGTAATGATCGCATTGCGGCGGTGGAGAAGGAGAATCATAGTTTCGCCGATATCAAACACATCGACGACATGGGCAAACAGTTTCTGCGCGAACTCGAGGAATTTTTCGTCAACTATCACGAGTTGAGTGGCAAACAATATCGGGTAATCGACGTGAGGGGGCCAAAACAAGCAAGAAAACGGATTGAAGACGGCATTCGCGCCGCGCGTCGACGCTGATGACTGCGAGACTTTTAGCACAACCTCTTATCAAAGTTCCAACTCTAAGGGGAACGAGAAGGAGAATTCGATGGCTGACAAGAAGAAATCCAGCAGGAAGTACGGTAAGGCCGCGGGCAAGACGGTTGCGAACGCCATGCGTCGAAGAAAAAAAGGCACTCTGCGCTCGGGTAAGGCCGGTAAAGGCGGCAAAGTAACGAGCCGCAAGCAAGCGATCGCAATCGGATTATCCGAGGCGCGGAAAAAAGGCGCGAAAGTGCTGAAGAACAAAGCGGCCTAGAGCTCACGGGTTCGCGAAGCTCGCATCGAGGCCCATGGTGAAGCGCCCCTCCACGAGGGTGCTCTACGTCGCAATTGCCCCTAACATCGCAATCGCCCTCTCCAAGTATGCCGCGGCGGCGTTTCTCAGGCGAGGAACGACAACGACGAAGAGAGCGACAAGTCGAGCGCTACCGGTCTCTCGACTGGGTTGGCGTCTTTACGGAGATCAACTCTATACTCACGACGTTGACATTGTGCTGGTTCTCGTCCATCGTGCCGACTAGTTTTACCTCTCTCCCGTCGTACTGCCCGGCTTCTTGCTGATCGTCGAGCTGATACGCGCTGCCGTTCGCGACTTTCAGGACATACTTTCCGCGATCCTTCACGATCGTGCCCGTGAACATTCGAGCTGCGGGTTGCAGCGGCTGCGGCTTTTGTAGTTGAGACCACACAATGAGCTGAGGCCCGAGGATATTCGATGGAAGCACGGGGCTTGGGTGACTCTGCAGATCTTGCGCGAGCATGAGCGAAGCGATCGCCGAGAGGACGCCGAATGTGGTCAATAGACTTGTCAGAGTTGCCGCTCGTTTCAAAGGCATCCCCCCGAAAGACGAAGCGGCAAGGGTTCGATGCTGCAGTATTGCGTGTCACCGTCGGCAGTGGTCGCGTATGGTAATCATAGCGCCCATTCACCGTCGGCACGGCCAGCTGAACATCGTCGCTCGGCAAGGTTTTTGGGGTCAATACAGCGTTTACCCTAACTGCGCTTGCCGACAAAATACACTCTCCGCTGTATGGACGCGGCACTGGGTCCAGGGCACACTCCAAAGTACCCTACTAACGCTAAGTCCTGTCAACAGGTGCCGATCCGCCGGGAGGAGAGGCACCTGCTTTTTTCTGCGCACAGCCACCGTATCGGCATCCTCTGTTGTCAAGTGTGCATCTATTGATCGCTTGATCGGGATCGCTTGATCCTCGCAAGTGCAGGATCACTCAGTCATCGTTGGCACCAATTGTCTACTAAGCTTGCGCGGTTATGAAGGAGACGACATTTATGAAACTCGTTGGATTTGTCAGCAGATCAGTTCTCTCTTTAGTAGTTCTGTCCTTTCCTTTTGGAACCACCGCTCTGACTTACGCCCAGGATCAGCGTGATGAGGCCAAGCCCCCACAACAGGAAACTCGTCCCGAGGCAAGCAAGCAGGATGAGCCCACATCGCGCCAAGGAGAGGCCAAACCCGCGGAACAGAGTGAGGACAAACCTGCCCGTGGCGAAGACAAGCCGGCAAAGCAGGAGAATGCAAAGCCGTCCAGGCAGTCGGGTGAGGCCGGGCAATCAACCCAGCACGCGCAACGCTCGGCCGACCATCGTGGGGGTCGCATCCCCGACGACAAGTTCCGCGCCCAATTCGGCCGCCAACACACGTTTAAAATCAACCGCACGACTACGGCTCAGGGACAACCGGGTTTCCAATACGGGGGCTACACGTTTGCCATTGTTGACGTATGGCCCGCGGATTGGGCCTACACTGATGACTGCTATGTCGACTACATCGACGGGGAATATTTCCTGTTCGACCTGCTTCATCCTGGCGTTGGAGTCGCGATTGTTGTAGTGCTGTGATTTCTCGGGACGATTCGGTGCCCGGACACGGTAGCCTTCCTCAGCCGCTGAACGTTGCGGCTGGGGAAGGCCACTCTGCATCGCCGGCGCTCCGCGACCGCTGCCGCGTGCTTCTCCTGAGTCGGCACATTTTCTTGCCTGATCGAATGCCGCTCAGCACGAGAAATCCGCCCAACCTTGCCCCCTTTCACAGCAACTAAGTTCTAGATGTCGACACAATTCTCGAGGCGCGGAATGGCTCGCGCCTTATTAAGGAGGGGTATCATGGCAGAAGATTTGGAAAAGAAGGGCCAGCAAGGTCAATTCGGACAGGGCCAAGAGGGTGGAAAGTCCGGACAACCGGGTCAGGGTGGACAACCCGGACAGGGCGGCCAGCAGAGCGGCCAACCCGGTCAGCAACAGCCAAAAAAGGGCGGCCAGGGCCAGAACGATAACGAAGAAGACCAGAACCGAGACCGTCAACGTCGCGCTTCGTAGTTTCTTTTCAAAGCGATGGATACCCACTTGGAAGTCCCGGCCTTTTTGGCTGGGACTTCATTTTTGTCAGGGCTGTGCAGCTCGACCGCAGACGGAGGAATTCTTTATGCTCTCTGCCTCTGAGCCGGGCGAGACGCAGCTCCACGCGATGCCGAAATGGGACCCTTAAGCTAGTGTGCTTTGCGTCGTGCCATTGAGATGAGGCGGTACCTGGATCTGGATGATATTGTTCTTGATGGCATAGACAACCAGATCGCGTATGGAATGCAGGCTGAGTTTCCGCATTATGTTGCTGCGATGTGTTTCCACGGTCTTGGTGCTCAAGTTCAGGAGCGAGGCGACTTCCTTGGAACTTTTTCCTTCGGCCAGAAGCTGAGTGACTTCACGTTCCCTGGCAGTCAGGACCGGCAAATCGGGAGGCTCATTCCGTACTATGGCGTGTCCCTTATCCAGAAAACCCGCCATTACCAGATCATTCACTCGTGGCGTAAAGAACATTCGGTTGCTCTCCAGCGCTTCGACCGCAGACACCAGATCGCGGGCTGCGTCAGATTTGAGCACAAAACCGCGTGCGCCGGCATTGAGGGCTTCGCGGATGACCTGATCGGAATCGGTGATCGTCAGGACAATGACTTTGAAATGTGGGTCGTGCTGCAGCAGGTGACGTGTGGCGTCCAGGCCGTTGAGAATGGGCATGCCAATATCCAGGATCACCACGTCAGGCTTCAACTGCTTGGCCATTTCGATTGCTTCGCGGCCGTCGGATGCTTCTCCGCACACTTCCCATCCCTTATGCCCCTGAAGAAGCGAACACAAACCACGACGTATAATCTCGTGATCATCGGCTAACAGGATACGCAGTTTCATGGCAGATCCTCCCACACAACAGACTTTGGGACAGTCGAACTCGCTAATTTCCCGGCATTTCAACATGAAAGCGGATTTCGCGCCATCGCCGTGAATGCCCGATGCTGGCTCACCGCCTCTACAGCTTCCAATAGATCCCGGGCCAGATTGGATTTCACGACGTACCCTCTAGCCCCTGCTGCCATGGCCTCTCGCATCATTTGGGGAGAGTCATGTTGAGTAACGAACAACACCTCCATCCCGGGAGTCTTTTGCTGGATCAGCCGGCAGGCTTCAATACCATTCATTCTTGGCATCGTGACATCGAGCACTACGACATCGGGTTGCAAACTGCCGACCTTTTCCAGGGCTTCGACACCGTCCGACGCTTCGCCCACGACTTCCCACTCGGCCCGCCCTTCCAACAAAGTCCTCAGCCCTTGCCTGACGACGGGATGATCATCCACCAAAAGAATGCGAACCGCCATAAACAGTTTCCAGCCTCGAATGCAGCGTCTTGCAGACCAATTGCCAGGGTTCAATAGAGGAGCCACATCAAAAGTAGTGCACAATCAAAACCACCACGCAGGTTAGCACGGTATTCCCCTCAGGTCGAATACAGGGAATACTGTAGGTGGATCGCAAGGAGTTTCACAAATGGTGGACTTTAGTGACTGGTCGAAGCTATTTGTGGGAAATAACTCCCCTCGTGAAGGACCGCATCCACGGCCTCGACAATGGAGCCGACGTCCGACTTCAAGCAGACGCCGCGGATGCCCACTTTTCTGGCCTCCTCGGCCAGTTGTTTAGAGAGATGAATTGTGACCATCAGGATCGGAATTTCAGGAAAGAGTTGCGAGACCTGCCGGGCAACGTCAATCCCATTCAGATCCGGCATCTGGAAGTCCAACAGGATCATATCGGGCGGATGTTCCTTCACCCTTTGTATCGCTTCTCCTCCTGTGGGAGCTTCATCACAGACTCGCCAAGCGCTTTGCTGTTCGAGGAGGCCTCGAAGATAGTGTCGAACCGCCGGGTTGTCGTCTACCACAAGGATCCTAACCACGGAACCCCCTTCCCTTTTCTCCAGTCGCGCTTCAAGGTTGGCTATGACATGACTCAACTTGCCAACTGTCAAGACGCGCGAGAGGCGCGGAGCGCGCCAACTACTTGGCGCTCACACTTGTAGATGTTTCTTCCCTGGCGTTCGACACCTCTTCACAAGGCTTTTTAGCTCTTTTAATCATAGAGTTCAAACTGGGGTGTCACAATACCGTAAACCACTGAGCAACCTACATGGCAACACGTAACTGGCGGATTCTGGTCCCGGAAAGACTTCCCTTGGGCCGATAGCATTTCTGCCGCGAGGCGCAATCGGGGCGGGAACTCCCTGTCGATACACTAGACCGCGCTATATGACCTTGAACTTTCGGACTGATCGCTCCGCGCCAGGGATTTTGCGATATCTTCCGCGCCGTCGCTCGCTTTGCGTGTCCGCAGGATTCTCCTTGTGGGTAACAGCAGGTCGCGCATCTTCATCTTCGCTTTGTGGAGCTGGGATTTTGAGTTCCCAATGGAGCATTGCAGCAGTTCGGCAATCTCATGATGCTGGTATCCCTCAACCTCGTGCAGATCGAAAATCTGCCGGCATCCTCCGGGCAGCTCTTCGATGGCGCGGCGCAACGCAATACGGTCAACTGCACCAGAGAGGCTCAGATCCTCTTTCCCAACCTCGCGCTTTAGAGATGACGAATCGCCCGCCACAGGCTCATCGAGCGACAGCACCGGTGGCGATTTACGACGACGCAACTTCATCAGCACCGTGTTCACAGCAACCCGGTATAGCCACGTGGAGAAGGCGGAATCGCCACGAAATGAGTTTATGCTGCGGAACACCTGCATGAAGGCTTCCTGTGTCAGATCTTCTGCGTCGGCTACATCTTTCGTCATTTGCAGGCAAACGGAATACACACGCTTCTTGTGCAGCTGGAAGAGGTTGGCAAAGGCCGCCTCGTCGCCGCGCTGTGCGCGCTGAACCAGGCTGCGTTCGGAATTGTCCAGCTGGTTTTCCTCCCCAATTGGAAGCATATTCACCGGACTAACATTTGTTGGTGTCGCTGCAATCGCGCAAGTGGCCACTAGAGTCTCCTTCGATCAACTACGTTTCTTTTGCTCTCACTGATTCCGAGAGCATTCAGCGTCCACAAGAGAGTAGCGAAGCGACGGTCCATCTCCTATCAGGATGCTCCTGTACTTGATTACGGAACTTGCTGTACCGCGAAAGTGTGGGGTAACTTCTCCGGCTCTTGGGTTTATTTCGGACGGCAGAAGTGATACCTGGTGATGGTGCCGGGGGATGTTTGCGCAAGGCTTTGCGCTTTCGAGATAAATTCGCGTCAGCCGACAGGGCCGCAAAGCTTATTGGTCAGACTTCGGATCAATATTATTAGATCAATAAAGGTGGAATCCAACTTCCACACTTCTCCCGAGCCGTCGTGTACGCGGGTTGTGGCTAGAGGAAATACCCGATAGACAGTCCGGCAGTTGGCGTGAGACGGACGGGCTGTCGCGTTGCCGAGAAGGATGAACAGAGAATGACACGGCATCGCGCACGCCGTCGCCGACCAGGTGGGTTATGAGTAACTACTCTTTAGCGCATGACGGCGCCGGTCCCCATGACCAGGGCGAAAACTAACATAGGCGAAAATAACGAAGAGTTCACACACATCCATCTAACACCGGGCTTGGCTCTCGCAACGCCGAACTGCAGGGAATCCTGAGTTCGAGGAGGGTTCCGGGAGCGGCATTTGTCAGCCGTAATTCTCCACCGAATTCCTTGGCGCGCTGTTTCATGCCACCAATGCCAACTCCAACGCTTTCCGGTCGCAGCTCTTCAATCTTTTTGTCGATTCCCTTGCCATCATCCAGTACCGAGGCGATGATCAGCCCATCCCTTTGGTTCAAGGTAATCCACACCTTCTGAGCTCCCGAATGCCGGAACACGTTGGTCAGGGCCTCCTGAATAATTCGAAAGATCGCGGTCTCGACTTCCGGTGTAAGCCTGGGGAAATCCGGCGGTTTGACATCCAGAAATGTTTCGATGCCACTCCGCTTTGTGAGCCCCTCCACGTACCAGGCCAGCGCTGACAGCAAACCGACCTCATCGAGTAAGGGCGGATGCAAAAGGTGAGACATAGTCCGGACTTCTTGAATTGCATGATCGATAATAGAGCTGGCCTGAGCCCACGTTTGCTCTTGCGGCTGAGATGGCTTTTCCAGAAGCATTCTATCCAATACCATCTTAGCCACGGCAAGTTCCTGCCCTAACCCG
>Ga0185299_10003079_pt1 | contig 23332 bp, 20 predicted proteins | sample PaiPotPPA55metaG_FD_128002 | JGI IMG/M metagenome (GOLD analysis project Ga0185299, IMG submission 128002) | Iron sulfur acid spring bacterial and archeal communities from Banff, Canada, to study Microbial Dark Matter (Phase II) - Paint Pots PPA... ... | reverse complement strand
GCGCATAGTGCGGGAAACGCTTTGGGCAGTACAATCAAAAAGCAGCGAACAGCAAACCACCTCTTAACTGCGTGTCTCACTCAAGGGGACAACCTCAGACTCCCTTTCGCACATACCTCTTGAACCCCGCCTGAGCGACGTTGATTTCATAGGTGCCCACAGGCATTTCGATGAAGATGTATTCTCCGTTCGCGCCGCTCTGTACGTCGCGGGTGGCGTGTGTCGCCTCATTATCAGGGTGACGGTGGCGGCCGCCACTGAGGCGCCGCTGGGATCGCTCACCGTTCCGCGAATCCGCCCGCCCGTGCTCTGCGCCCCGGCAAAGGGCGCTGCGAACTGCATGGCCAGCCCCAGAAAGAGCAGGGAAAAAATGTTGCGGTGGCATCGCATATAGCTCTGCCAAAGTCCTGCGGCCAATTTCATGAACTCACCCCTTGTCTCGAAGAATTCTCTTGGCAGCGAATTCTTCGAGGTTGCTGTGCCCCCGAAACCTTACTATAATCCAGCAAACTTAGAGAAAGCCGGGAGCCGTGTCAAGCGGAAAGAATTTCTCCAAGCCATCGGCAAATCGAGTGGCGCATCGCCTGCTGCGCATCAGCGAGGTGGCGCGCCGCGTGGGCATTTCCTCTTCTGCCTTGCGCGCCTGGGAAGCGCTAGGCCTCGTTTCTCCGCATCGCACGAAGAGCCGTTATCGTCTGTATGCGGAGGCAGACGTGCGCTTGCTCCAGCGCGCTGTGTTTTTGCGCCGTGCCCGCGGACTGAATCCCGCCGCCATCGTGCACGTGCTGAAGCGCCAAGGTGTCGTTTCGGCCCCTGCGGGGAGCGCTCCGCTTCCCGGCCAGCGTTTCCGCCGGCTGCGCACTCGCCGCGGACTGTCACTCGCCCAAGTTGCGCGCGCCACAAAAGTTTCCGTCGGCTTTCTCAGCGCGCTTGAACGCGGGCAGATGCGCTCCTCCATCTCCACACTGCGTCGCATCGCGCGCTTCTACCGCACAAATATCCTCTCCCTCTTCGAAACCGCCGCTGAAAACCCTCGGCTTGTGCGCCCCAGCCAGCGAAAAGTTCTGGAAACCATTCCCGGTGTGCGCATGGAGCTCCTTGCCTGGGGCCAAACGGTGATGGAGCCGCATCTTTTTCGCATCAAACCCGGCGGCGGCAGCGGCGAGTCTTATTCGCACGAAGGCGAAGAGTTTCTGCACATTCTTCGCGGCGATTTCGAAATTTGGCTCAACAGCAAAGAACACTACCGGCTCAAACCCGGCGACAGCCTCTATTTTGAAAGCTCGACGCCGCATCGTTGGAGAAATCCCGGCCGTTCCGAGACCTGGCTGCTGTGGGTGAATACGCCGCCAACGTTTTGAAAAGAAGTGCCTCGCGACTCGTGGGCGCCGCAAAAAATTCTGATCGGGAGCTGCGAATGATCGCATCACGCAAAGCAGTGAGCTTTTTGGCCCTCGTAGGTTTTCTTACTCTGAGCATACCCATGATAACCATCGCCCAAAATGCGCCGGACGCGAAATCAGACCCCGCGGACACCATCCTTATCCACGGCAAAGTCTACACAGAAAATGCCACACAACCCTGGGCGCAAGCGGTGGCCATTCGTGGCGAGAAAATCGTTGCCGTTGGCGATGACGCCGAAATTGAAAAACTGCATGGGCCGACCACAAAGGTCATCGACGCTGGCGGAAAGCTGATCTTGCCCGGCTTCGTAGATTGCCACATCCATTTCATGGAAGGCTCCATCAGCCTCGGCCAAGCGAATCTCGAGGGGGCCAAAAACCCTGCTGACATCCAGCGTATCTTGCGCGAATACGCGAAGAAACATCCCGGCGGCGGCTGGATTCTGGGCGGGGGCTGGAACTACGCCATGTTCGGCGAGGAAAATCTTCCCAACAAAAAATATCTCGACGAGCTGTTTCCAAATCGCCCAGCTTTTCTGGTTGGCTACGACGGGCATACTTCATGGGCCAATTCGAAGGCGTTGGCACTTGCAAACATCAACAAGGAAACGCCAAATCCGGCAAACGGCGCCATCGTACGCGATCCGAAGACCGGCGAAGCCACCGGAGCTTTAAAAGAATCCGCAGGCAGTCTTGTCGGCCATCTCGTCCCGAAACTCACTCGCGCGGAAAAGCTTGCAGCCCTTCGCGCTGGTTTGCATTGGGCCAACGAAAATGGCCTGACGCGCGTGCACAGCGCCGGCGGCGATTTCGAAGAGTTCGCTCTCTACGACGAGTTGCGCGGCAACGGCGACCTGACGTTGCGCATGTACATTGCCTATTTCCTGAACCCGCCAGAGCTGCGCCCCAAGGATCTCGCTTCGATCGAAGACGCACACAAAAAATATACCGGCGACTGGCTCTCCGGTGGCGTCGTGAAGATGATGATCGACGGCGTCGTCGAATCGCACACCGCCGCGATGCTCGAGCCCTACGCCGACGACCCATCCACAAAAGGAAAATTGTTTTGGGATCCGGACAAATACAAAGCGGCCGTTGCAGAACTTGATAAACGCGGCTTGCAGCTCTTCACTCACGCCATTGGTGACTACGCCGTGCGCACCGCTCTCGACGCGTATGAAAACGCCGAAGCCGTCAATCACACCCAAGATCGCCGCCCGCGCATCGAGCATATTGAAACCATCACCGCTGCGGATATCCCTCGCTTCGGGAAGTTAGGAGTTATTGCCAGCATGCAGCCGCTGCACGCCTATCCCGACGAAGACACTCTACGAGTCTGGGCCGGCAACAACGGACCTGACCGCGCCTCCCGCGCCTGGGTGTGGAACAGCATCTCGAAGGCCGGCGGGCGTCTTGCGTTCGGAAGCGACTGGAATGTCGTAACGCTGAATCCCTGGGAAGGCCTGCAAATGGCCGTCACGCGGCAGACCACGGAAGGCACGCCTGTTGGCGGATGGCTGCCGCAAGAGCGCATCACCCTGGCGCAGGCCGTTGAAGCGTACACGCTCGGCGCGGCCTACGCGGGACGCCGCGAAAACACAGAAGGCTCGATCGAGCCGGGCAAGCTGGCCGACCTCGTCATCGTTTCACAAAATATTTTCGAGATCGATCCGCACGCGATTGCGAAAACGAAAGTCGTCAAGACAATCGTTGGCGGTAGAGTGGTCTATCAGGCCGACGCGAAATAAGCGGGGCTTTGCGCGACTAGGACTCGGTCGAGTAAATGTCGAGGCGCAGGGAGAATGTAGATGCTGCCGAAGCGGAAGACCTTATGAACAGACGCGCAATCTTCCTGGGAATTCTGGCGCTAGCGATGCTCTGCGGCGCCTGCAAGCAAAGAGAAGCAACGCTCAGCTTGCTCGTCTGGGAAGGCTACGCCGATCCGTCGTTCGTGCGTCCCTTCGAGGAAGCCCATCACTGCAAGATCGTTGCATCCTACATGGGTTCGAGCGACGAATTGGTCGCCAAGTTGCGCGGCGGCAGCGCTTCCAACTATGACGTGATTTCGCCCTCCAGCGACGTCGCTACTTCGATCGTTCGCGCAGGCCTCGCGGCCCCTCTCGACCTTTCCAAATTCCCGTCCTACAGTCAGCTCTCAACCAAACTTCGTAATTCGCCGCTCGTCAAAATCAACGGCCAAACCTATGGCGTTCCTTTTGTCTGGGGACCCAATCCCCTCCTCTATGACACGACCTCCTTCACGCAACCCCCGGATTCCTGGAGCATTCTCTGGGATCCAAAATACAAAGGGAAAATCTCGCTCTGGGATGAGCTTTCCAGTGTTTACATGGCCGCGCAAGTCCTCGGTTACGACAAACCCGATCCTTACCAAGTCTATAATTTGAGCGACGACCAGCTTGAATCCGTGAAGAAAAAGCTTATCGAACTCAAACCAAATATTCGCAAGTACTGGACTAGCGGCGGTGAACTCACCAATCTCTTCCAGAACCACGAAATCACTGCGGCCATGGGCTGGCCTCTAATGACCAACCAGCTCCGCAAACTTAATTTCCCGATCGGCGAAACCATTCCGAAAGAAAATACAACCGGTTGGATCGATCACTTGATGATCACCGCCGCGAGCAAGCAGAAGGAATTGGCCGCGCAATTCTTGGAATACATGATCCAGGCGCAGACCCAGAAAAAAGTGACGGACATTACGGGCTATTCTCCTGCCAATCCCGCTTCCACGGCTCTCATGACCGAAACAGAAAAGAAAAATCTTCACATGGACGAACCCGACGCCTACATGCAGCGAATCTATTTTTGGCAAGATGTCCCGCGCCGCCCTAAATACAACGAAATCTGGAACGAGGTGAAAGCCGCGCAGTGAGTTCCACCGCCATTCCGCAGCCCGCTTCCGTGGACAAAAATGCTCCGCTGCTCGAAGTGCGTGAGGTAGCTAAGCGTTTCGGCCCACGCGAAGTCCTGAAAAACATTTCGCTGAGCATCGCGTCTGGGGAATTTCTGACTCTGCTCGGCGAAAGTGGCTCTGGCAAAACTACGCTTCTCCGCCTCATCGCCGGATTCGAACAACCCACGGCCGGCGAAATCTGGATGACTGGCGAGCGCCTGGACACGCTTCCGCCCTACAAACGCCGCGTAAATACCGTTTTTCAAAACTACGCTCTGTTCCCGCACCTCAACGTGCGAGACAACATCGCTTACGGCTTGCGTGTGCAAGGCGCTCCGAAAAGTGAAATCCCCAGCCGCGTCGACGACGCCTTGAACATGGTGAAAATGGCGGAATTCGCAGGCGCCCGACCGTCCCGTTTGAGCGGCGGCCAACAGCAACGCGTGGCTCTGGCCCGCGCTCTGGTGAACCGTCCGCAACTCCTGCTTCTCGATGAACCGCTCTCCGCGCTGGACGCCAATCTGCGCAGGCAAATGCAAAGTGAATTGAAGGCTCTCCAGCGCGAAATCGGCATCACATTCCTTTTCGTCACTCACGACCAGGAAGAAGCCATGGCCCTCTCCGACCGCATCGCCCTGCTACGCGATGGCGCACTCGAGCAAGTCGCCTCTCCTCGAGAAATCTACGCGCATCCCGCCACAGCCTACACCGCCCAGTTCATCGGCCAGACAAATCTTCTGCACGGCGAAATCCGCCGCAGCATTGCAACGTGCGGCGTCATGCGCTGGCCTTTGGAAGAAGCGGACTCCCCCGCGGTTTTTTCGCTCCGCCCGGAAACGATCCACCTCTGCCCGGACGGCAAACGCCAAACCAACGAAGTAAAATTTCGCGCCACGGTCCGCCAACAAATTTACGGCGGCGCCAGCGAACTTCTCGAAGTGGATTGCGGCGCAGGCCAGTTGCTGCGTGTGCGCCTCCCCGCGTGCGGCCCGCTCGTAGGTGAACACGACTTTGTTTTCTCTATCGCGGACGCTATCCGCGTCTCTGACTGACACTCCATGTACTCCCGCGTCTACAAAACGTTAGTCGCCGCCCCACCGCTTCTCTGGGTAGGACTCTTCCTTCTGCTGCCCTACGGGCTGATGTTCGCGCACAGCTTCTGGACCGTGCAAGACGGCGCCCTAGTCCATCACTGGAATCTCTCCAATTACCAAAAACTCCTCACCAATCCTCTCTACGCCGAAGTTCTCTTCCGTACTATGCGCATCGCGGGCTCCGTGATGCTCTGCTCTCTCCTCCTCGGCTACCCACTCGCCTATTACCTCTCGTTTCATTCCGGCGCTCGCAAAGAATTGTTCTATCAACTCGTCATCGTGCCGCTCTGGGTCAGCTATCTCGTCCGCGGCTACGCCTGGAAAACAATTCTCGGCAGCGAGGGCGTCCTCAACGGCTTCCTCCAATATGCGCATATCACTCACGCGCCCGTCAGCTTCCTGCTCTACAGCCCTTTCGCCGTCGTCCTCATGCTCACGCACATCTACACGCCCTTCGTCTTCCTTTCCATCTACGCCTCCCTCGAACACATCCCACGCCCGCTCGTCGAAGCCTCGCAGGATCTCGGCGCAGGACCGGCATCCACTTTCTTTCGCGTGATTCTTCCGCTCTCGATGCCCGGCCTCCTCGCCGGAGCCACTTTCGCCTTCGTTCTTTCTCTCGGCGATTTCTTAGCTCCCCTCCTTGTCGGCGGCTCTTCCGGCACTATGATCGCCAACATCGTACAAACTCTTTTCGGCGCAACCTACGACTGGCCGCTCGGGGCCGCAATCTCTGTCTGTATCTTGCTCATCACTCTTTCGCTCCTCTTCCTGACCGAACGCCTCGAAAAACGCTGGTCCTTCAAGTGAGCCACAACTCTCCAACTCGCCGCGCCCCCGTTCTCGCCATTTACGCCACACTTGTTTTCGCGTTCATCTATCTGCCGGTCGTTGTGCTCATCCTCTATTCCTTCAATCGCGACGGTGTCGGTGGATTTCCCCCGCAACATCTCACGCTCGATTGGTATCGCCAGCTCTTCGCCGACGGTCCAATCTGGGACTCGGTGCTCAACAGTCTCATCGTCGCGGCCGCCGCTGTTGCACTTTCGCTGACGTTAGGCCTATTCGCCGCGCTCGCTCTCGACCGCGCCAATTTCCCCGGCAAAACTCTCTTCCGCCGCCTCGTTCTCCTCCCGCTCATTCTTCCTGGCATCATCACTGGCCTGTCTCTGCTTATGTTCGTCGTGCTATCCGGCATGCAGCTCAGCCTGCTGACCGTTTTTCTCGGCCACGGCACCGCCCTCATTTCCGTGGCCACCACCGAACTTTTTGCCGGCCTGCAAAAAAACGACCGCGCCCAGGAAGAAGCTTCGCTCGATCTCGGCGCCACCCCCTGGCAAACTTTCTGGCGCATCACTCTCCCAAATCTCAAACTCTCGCTCGTCGCTGCCGGTCTTCTCATCTTCACTCTCTCGATGGACGAAATCGCCGTAACTTTCTTTCTCATCGGCCGCGACAACACGCTTCCCCTCGAAATCTGGGGCCGCCTCCGTCGGGGCATCACGCCGGAGATCAACGCTGTCTCCACATTAATTTTTGCCGTCTCCGTCGTGCTTATCATCGTTTGGTATCGCATTCGTATGCGCAGCGTCGGCACGGAAGCGCAGCGACTACTCGAAAGACCATAGCAGTCATGGGAGAACAAATGTCGCATTCGCGCCGTGAATTCATTCGATACGTCGTTGCAGGTTCCGTCGCTTCGGGCTGTCCGGTTGATACCGCTCTCCTTCCCGCGCCCGATTCCACGCCGTCGGCTTCGAAGCCGAATAGCGCCCCGCGCGTTGAAGGCGAACATTTCGAAATCTGCCATCAGGTCCGCGATGGTCATGACTTCGATCTTCCCGCCGCCACCGCAAAAACCGAAATCGTAATCGTCGGCGGTGGCGTCGCAGGCCTCTCCGCCGCTTATTTTTTTCGCGGCAAAGACTGGCTCCTGCTGGAAAAAGAGGACCACTTCGGCGGCAACGCCTATCAAGAAGAATTCGACGGCCAGCCCTTCGCCACTGGTTCCGCCTACGCCTACCACGGCGACGAAGGCGACCAACTAGCTTCCGAGCTCGGTTTGAAACTCCCGCTCGTCAACATGCCCGATCCCACGTTAGTCAATAAAACCTACGTCCCGGACACCTGGAAAACCGGCATCACCCAGCTTCCCTACCCAAAGGAAACCGTCGCCAGCTTTCTGAAATTCCGTGAAGCCGTTTTAAAAATGAAAATCAAGGAGCGCATGGCCGAGCTCGACGCGCTCCCCTTCTCAAAATTCACAGCCGCCTACGCTCCAGAAGTCCAGCAGTGGTGGGACATTTACGGCCCTTCCAATTGGGGCGCCACCACGCCGGACACTTCCGCCTACGTCGGCCTTTACAACGCCAACGATCTTTTCACCGGCGGCGACAGCAAGCGCGCCATCCTGCCCGGAGGCCTCGGCTGCATCACCCACAAGCTAGTCGAAGTCCTCCAGCCGAAATACCAGGAACGCATGCTCGACGAAGCTACCGTCCTCGCCGCTGTCCAGGAGAAAGACTCGGTAAACGTCACGTACCTGCGCGAAGGAAAACTCACCACGGTTTCTGCCAAAGTGGTTCTCATGTGCACGCCCAAACACATCACCTCCCGCATCGTTCAAGGTTTGCCCGCCGAACAAAGAACCGCCATGCGCCGCACGCGCTTCGCTCCCTACCCCGTCGTCAACCTCATCTTCGACAAGCCCGTCTACAATCGCGGCTACGACAACTGGTGCCCCGGCAATTCCTTTACCGACTTCATCGTCGCCGACTGGACCGTCCGCAACAATCCCGGCTACAAACAAAAAAACAACATCCTCTCCTTCTACACGCCGCTGCGCGAAGAATTTCGCTCCACGCTCCTCGATGAAGCGGGTTGCAAGACTCTCGCCGCGCGCGTTCTCACCGATTTTCAGAAAATTCTTCCGGAATTTAACGTCGACCCCGTCGAAGTCCGCATCTACCGCCGCGGCCATCCCATGTTCCTCTCCGCGCCCGGCCAATACACAAAAAACCGCATTGCGGCCGCGCAACCCATGGACCGCATCTATTTTGGCGGCAACGATTCCGGCGGCCCTGAATCACTAACCAGTGAGGCCGTGCGCTTGTCGCAAGTCGGCGCCGAATGGGTTAATCTCATTTTGGCGGGTAAGCCCGGCGCAAAAGAACTAGCCCAGAAAGCTCTCGCGCCAGTAGCGGACTGATCTCTTCGTGCGCCGCGCCTTCGCCCGCATGCGCAAAATAGATTCTTTGAAACCTTAGATCCCGCCGCGTACTCTAAGTAAGTAGATAAGATAAGGAAGTAAGATGAGCACGGCCCCAGCCACTGCGGCATCTCAGCACGAAGCAATAGGCGCACGTCTACGCAACCTGATGATCGGCGCCATGTTTGCCGCCGTTCACCTGATTCCCAAGCTTCTCTACATCCGCCGCAACGCCCAATCCTGGATGGCCTTCCGTGTCTTCCTGGCTTTCGCGGGCGCCGCACTTGTCGTCCTGCCGCTCAGTCTCTGGAATAGTTGGCTTGCCGCCATCGCCGGTCTTGGCATGTTTCTCGCGGCGATCCTACTGCCTCCTGCCCAGCCGCATACCATTCCCCAGGAACAAGCGCGCGAACTAGGCGCTCTCGCCATCGTAAACGGCGGAAAATATCAACCGGGCAATGCCGCTCCCGCGCCTGTGCAGCTCTTTGTTGGCGCAGAACACATCTGGGCGCTTGATTCGCACTTCCAGCCGCTCCTCGTCATTCCGACCGCAGAAATCATTTCCGCCCGCGCAGTCCAAGCGCAAGCAAAAAACCACTGGATCCTGCAAGTTCGCTGGTCCGACAACGCCGCCGAATTCTCCTATCAAGGCATCTTCGCCGAGCATCTCGCTCACGTCGCCCAAACCACTCTCGGCAGCGTGATGCACTCTCCGCTCCCCATTTTGCCCAAAAGCCGCGCCGCCAGCGCCTGAACCCCGCTTCAAACTTTCTCCCTCATAAACACCCCCACCCCTTGGAAAATGTGTCAAACTATCAGTATGGCGCGAGGATGGGAAAGCAAAGACGTGGAATCCCAGGTCGAATCCGGCCAGGCACCCAAGGGTCACTACGGCAACAACAGCAAAACCCCGGATGAGCTCCGCCGCGAACAAGAACGCAAAGACTTGCAGCTATCCCGGATCAGAATTGCCCACGATCTGGAATCCGCAACAAACCCCAATCACCGCAAATCCCTCGAAGCCGCTCTAGCTCACCTCGACAAAAAAATCTCCGATCTGAACTAGCACTTATTTCTCGCCGCCAATGTGCTAAGCCTCGGGAATCTGCCCTCCGTGATCTCTGGGTCCTCTGTGTCAAAATCCCCTTTAGCACGGGCATCACTCACATTTTCGTCACCGCACAAAATCCCCCGCCAACGCGGTAGCCGACCACCGGCACTCTCACTCATATCGCAGAGCAACGAGCGGATCCACTTCCGTCGCACGCCGCGCCGGCAAATAGCACGCCGCCAACCCCACGCCAACCACGAGTGCCACCACCGCCCCAAACGTCCACGGGTCTGTCGCCGAAATTCCCCAAATCTGGTTCGCCAAAAATCGCGTCAGCCCATAGCTCGTCAACAACCCAATCGCGATCCCCGCCACAATCAGCACCACGCCGCGCCGCAGCACCATTTTCAAAATCTCCCGCTGCTGCGCTCCCAGCGCCATCCGCACTCCAATCTCCTGCGTCTGCAGCGAAACCGTATACGCCATCACGCTGAACACCCCAATCACGACCAGCAGCAACGCAATCCCCGCCAGCGGCCCCGACAAACTCACGCCAAACTCCGGCATCGCATAGGTATGCTGCTCGAGAGACTCTGCTAGTGGACCGAACACCCAAAACACTTCGCCGCGGTCCACCGACCACACCGCTTCCTGCACTGCGTGCATCATTGGTCCGGGCTCGGCCTTCGTTCTCACCTGCAGGATGAAGTCTCCGGTAATCATCGGCGGGATGAACGCCATCGGAAGCACCGGCGCCTGCGGCCCGGCATTTTTCGTGTCGCCCACCACTCCAACAATTTCGAAGACCGGGTTTTCCGGCAGATTCGCGCTTGAATGATTGAACTTACTTTTGAAGCCTTTGACTTCCAGTTGCTTCCCAACGGGATTCGTTTCTCCAAACAGGGCGTGCGCTAAGCGCTCGTTGACGACCGCCGCAAGCTGTCTGGTTTGAACCTCCGCACGCGAAAGCCATCTGCCGGCGATCAGCCGCATCTCTAGCGTGTCCAGGCAATTCTCATCGCATTCGTCCATTCCCGCTTCCACTTCTCGCGTCTCGCCGGGCACCGCGACTCTCGGACCTGCCGACGGGCCGTACCCCGGAATCGTATTATTCACCGCAACGCTCGTTACGCCGGGCAATTCTCTAATTTTCTCGACCGCTTTCTGGAACCGCGCATTCCCCTCCGCCGAAGTCATCAGCGCCCGGTCAGGCAACTGATCGCTCTTTCGGCTAGGCGCGAACGCGGCAACCAGGATATTCTTCGCGTTGAATCCCAGATCGATGTGCGTGAGCTTGTACAGGCTGCGCGTCATCAACCCCGCTTCAATCAGCAACACCATGGAAAGCGCCACTTGCCCGATCACCAGCGCGGCGCGGACTTTCCCGTGCTGCGCCCCGCCTCCCGCTCCTTTACCGCTCCCCACGAGTTGTGGCTGCAAATCGCGCCTCGTCGCCCGCAACGTCGGAACCAGTCCGCAAACCACGATCGTTAGCAACGTAATTCCCGCTGCAAAAAGCAGAACCGGCCCATTCAGCCCAACCACGGCTTCTCCGCTCATGTGGGCCCAGGCCTTTTGATGAATCGTTGCGTCCACCGCCTTCATGGCCACCCACGCCACAGCGCCTCCTGCCGGGCACGCGCACAACGCCAGAACCAAACTCTCCATCAAGAGCTGCCTCGCGATCTGCCAATGCGAAGCGCCCAGCGCCGACCGCACCGCCATCTCCTTTTCCCGCGCGGTCGCTCGAGCCAGCAGCAGGTTCGCTACATTGCTGCACGCAATCAACAGCAGCACCAGCACCGCTGCCAGCAAGTCGTACAGAATACTTTTCAAATCAATCTTGGAATTGAAAACCGTGGCCGCCCCGGAAGGGCCCATCAAATACTCGTTCGCTCCCACCACTCGCGCTGTAAACTTCTTGGGGTAATCGTCGCTGTCTGGATGCATCGCGGCCAGCCGTCTCACCAGAACATCTATCTCCGCGGATGCTGCCGCAAACGTGACGCCCCGCTTCACACGCGCCAGCACGTTGACGTTCCTTTTCTTTTCGGCCTCCGCCGAGCTCTGCTCCTCGCCCACCGGCACCCAGAATTCCTGTGTCGCTCCAAATCCGTTAAACCGTTCCGGCATCACGCCGATCAGCGTCGTCGGCTCGCCTTCGATCACAAAACTCTTCCCGATGATCCCCGTCTCTCCGCCAAACTCCCCTTTCCATGTTCGATAACTCATCACAAAAACTGGCGGCGCACCCGGCTTTCCGTCTTCCGCAACAATCCCGCGCCCGAGGAGCGGTGCCACTCCGTAGAAATCGAACGCATCTGGCGACACGTGGCCATTCTCAAGCTGGTACATCCGCGCGCCATACTGCACCGCCGCAATCCCGCTGTGCGATCCCACCAAGTTCTCAAAAAGTTGATTGCGTTCCCGCAAGTATTTCAGGTCGACCCAGTTGATCCACAACTGGTAGTCGTAACCGGCATAACCCGGTTTTTGCAGGTCCGCCACGACCGGCACGACCAGTCGGTTCGCGTCCTTTGCCGCAACCGCATTGAACATCAAATTGTAGAAAACACTAAAAACTACCGTGCTCGCCCCAATCCCCAGGGCCAGAGCAAACACCGCCACAAACGCGAACCGCCGGCCCTTCGTTAGGCTCCGGATCGCATATCGAAAATCGCGGACCACGTTTTCCACGTGAACCTCCCGCCTCGTATTTTCTGATTTATTCCGAGAACTTAATCCGTGAAGACAACTCCAACCGCGCTCTGCCCCTTCTCTGCCCCCGCGTCAATCCGCACCACATACCCCTTCAATCTCATCGACGAATGCGATCCATCCTCGCCGGGCGTCTCCATCGTCACTTGCAATTCCGATTGTAGCTGGGGCATGTTTTGCAGCGAAATCAAAGCTCCCTGCAAGGAAATATCTCGCACCGGGCTTGCTCCGCTCTCGCCTTCCTCAGACTCGCAGGAAGGAATTGACGTCCACGCCAGCTTCGCGCAAGATTGCGCGCAACGTGCCTTCGGCCATATCTCCTGTGTGGTGCGGGATCGTGACTTTCTTCCCGGTTTCTTGATGCCGCCATACTTCGTGGCTGCCCGGTCCGGGGCGATCAAATCGAAAACCAAATATGCGAAGTCGCCGCACGACCTCGCGGTAGGAAAATCCTGCTAACCGCCCCATTACGGCACAGACACGGGCACTCGGAACTCTTGGGCAGCGCGCTGTTTGTGCCGGAAAATCGGCGGCAGCGGATCTCCATGCTCACGGCAGGATTCCACGATTCTTCTCGCTAGCCCCTGCGCGATCTCCACCGTTTCCGCAACGCTTCGTCCTTCGGCGACCAGCCCCGGAACATCCGGGCTTGTGCCCAGATACCGTCCATTCTCCAAACTCTCAACGCGGACACGAATCCCAACCTCTTCCTCTTCCACTTCCGCCATGCGTACCTGCCGTTTCATCGCCGTCCGCTCCTATCTCGGTTTCCGATTGTAGCAGAGAACGTTCGCCTCAGCGGTTCCGGCCTTCCCACGAATCCGCGATCCTTGCGAAGCCTTCGCCCCGCGAACCAAAAATCCCGGAACGTGTTTTCCGCCGGAACATTCTATCAGTTTGTCGGATTTCTTCTGTCGTGTTCGCTTCAGTCCGTAAAAACCACGCCAACCGCGATCTGCCCCTTCTCCGTCCCCGCATCAATCCGCACTACATACCCCTTCAATCTCATCGACGATTGCAAACCATCCTCGCCCGGCGTCTCCATCGTCACTTGCAATTCCGATTGCAGCTGGGGCATGTTTTGCAGCGAAATCAAGGCCCCCTGCAAGGAAATATCCCGCACCACCGTCTCTTCCTGAAACTCTTTCCCGCCTTCCGTCACTCCAGTAACTCGCGCGCGAAATTGCGCTTCGCGTCTCAGAGTTGTCCGCGTCCCCGGCATGTGCGCCTGCACGTTGTCGCCCGTCGCTCCCACCGTAATCACCATGCCTTCGCTCGCCGCAAACACCGAATCAAACTCCTCCCGCGCCTGCTTCAGAATCGAATCCACCATGCGGTCCGTCGAGTCCGGATCGTGATGAAACAACACCAAAGTCTTCGCGCCAACTTCACGCGCCAGCCGCACGCCCTCCTGCCACGACGAATGCCCCCAACCCTTTCGAGTCGTCGCCAGCTGCTCCGGCGTGAATTGCGCATCATTTATGAATATGTCCGCTCCCGCCGCCAGTTCCCGCAAACTCTCATCCAGTTTCGGATCACCAGGCTCATTGTCCGTGGCATAAACTACCGTCCCAGCCGGAGTCTCAATGCGAAACCCGAGACATCCCTGCGGATGGTTCAGCCACTTCGCGGTAATTTTATTTTCGCGAATGTTGAAGGTATCTCCGCCTTCCACTTCCTTGAACTTTCTCTTCGCGTTCATCGCCGACATGTCCACTGGAAAATACGGCAAAGCCATCTGCGCTTCGAACACCTGCTTCAAACTGTCGCGCCCCAAAAATTTCGACCGAAAGCTATAAAAATGAAATTCGTTGTTCTCCGCGTAAAGCGGCGCAAAAAACGGAATCCCCTGTATATGATCCCAGTGATAATGCGTCACAAAAATATGCGTCTCGGGATTTCCGCCGCCGTTTGGCGTTGCCCAGCGGCTCCCCAGCATGCGCAGCCCCGTCCCGCAATCCAGAATAAATTGCGTCCCGTCCGGTGCGATTAACTCAAGGCAAGGCGTGTTCCCGCCGTAACGCCAGGTCGCAGGATCGACCGTCGGCGTCGACCCTCGAACACCCCAGAAACTTAGTTTTGCGATGGGAGCCGTCATGTCCCTCTGCGCACACCCTGTGCGTAGGCCATTCCCGCCGCCCTGCAAGCGGAAACGGAAACTAGTTCGATGTTGGCAGCCACAAGGAAATGCGTCAATGAATTCGCGCCAAGGACGTGTCAAACTTCCCACTAAGCTCGAAGGGGCTGCGCGCCAGGAACCTAGGCGCGTAAAATAGAGCAGATGGACCGGATGGACAATCACTCACACGATCCCGAACACGGCCACCACGATGGCCATGTCCATCACCCGCACGATCACCATGGACACGATCATCCTCCGTTGCGGCCTTCGGTTCTCGGCTGGGCCATGGTCGCCACCCTCGGCTTGGTTGTCGCCGAAATTTTCGGCGGCGTTCTCGGCCGTTCCGTAGCCCTTCTAAACGATGCCGTCCACAATCTTTCCGACGTTCCCGCCCTCGGCATTTCCTGGCTGGCCATGCGCTGGGCCGAGCGCCCCGCCGACAGCGAAAAAACCTACGGCTATCACCGCGCCGGCATCCTCGCCGCCTTCACCAACGCCATCCTGCTCGTCCTGCTCTCTCTCTGGTTGGGCTATGAAGCGTTCGAACGCTTCCGCTCTCCTGTCCACGTAGTCGAAAGCTGGATGATCTGGACCTCGCTAGCCGCTCTAGCCGTCAACGGCGGCATCACACTAGCCCTAGTTCGAGGCCGCGGCGATTTAAATCTGCGCAGCATCCTGGTTCACAATTTCGGCGACGCCCTCTCGAATATCGCCATCATTATCGGCGCGATCGCCATTCGAATGACAGGCACCCTCTGGATCGACCCGCTTCTCGGCATCGCCATCGGCCTCCTCGTCCTCTGGTCCAGCATCGGCATCCTCCGCGAGTCCTCCCACATCCTGCTGGAAGGCCGCCCCAGGGAAATGCGCGTCGAGGAAGTCGCCCGCGCCATCCTCACCGTGGAGGGCGTGCAAGAAGTCCACGACGTGCACATCTGGTCGTTAGGCGGCGGGCACAACGCGCTCAGCCTTCACGCGCGGATTCCAGATATGCACTTGGATCAATGCGAGCGGCTGCTGCGCGCCATTCAGGAGAAAGCTGCGAAGGAATTCAAAATCGATCACACCACAGTCCAACTCGAGCGAGCCGGACTCCCCGCGGTTTCGGGTTACGTCATGCCAGAGCCCGTGAAAAAATAAAGATCCAAACAGGCAGGAGAAATCTCAGACAGGTGAGCGGAAAGTCAGGCCGCGTTGCTCGTTGAACTGTTGCGTGGCGTCCAGATCGAGTTTGTCCGCGGTGAGAGTATGGCGCAGCCCCTCGCTGGTAATGTAGCGGAGCGTGCCGTTCTCCCAGGCGAAAGCGGTTGCAAAAAACACCGTTCCATCGCGGCGAACGAACACATACGATTCCACTTCCGGCTCGGCAGTAGCAACTGCAACAGACTGGGCCGCTGGCGGGCGATTCTGCCGCGGCTCGTAATCCCCAGGCCGGCCTGTCGTTTGCACTGGCTCCGGCTGCCTGGTATCCACTTGTTGCGCTTCGGCCGGTGGGGCGTCCTCTACATCGTCAGGAAAAAGCGGCATATCAAATCCGCCGCCGAAAAAGAGCGGGAAAAACGCTCCGTCAAACCGGTGATTGCGCCCTCGCTCGTGATCTCCCTCCTCCGGATGTGTTGCTGCAAAGTGGGGAAAATCAAACCCTAGCCCCGGCACAATATCCTGCGAATGGAGAGGGCGGCCGGAGTTCCCCGAGCCATGATTCCGAATTGGGCTGCCTGCCCGCGGCGCCGGCCGAGGAACTACCGCGCCCGAGCGCGTCCGCACGAAACGCGGGTATCCTGCGTAAGCGTGGCTCCCAGAAGAACTTACATGGATGCCGCTGGGCTGGGAAGCATGCATAGCAATGTGTGGGGCAGACGCAGCCATAGCTGGGCGAGCCATGCCGGACATCATTCCTCTAGCTTGTGCCAGAGAGATCGCGGGAAGAACGGCGAGGGAAGCAATGGCAATCAAGAAGCGGCGCATGGTGAGTACCTGGGTTCCCGGGCCGCCGGGCCTTTCTTGTGTGTACGTGTATAAGGATGCGCCATTTGGAGTAGAGGTTTCAAGGGATACCGGGCGGCGGTAGGAGGGGGCCCCCTCCCCGGTTTTTTTGTAAGTGCGGATTCTAAAGGACTTTAAGTCCTGCGTTTTGCAAGTGCGGATTCTAAAGGGGTTAGGGAGGTATTTTTCGTAAGTGCGGATTCTAAAGGAGTTAGGAGTTGCAAGTGGAGAGCTGACAGCCAACAGCTTACAGCTGACGGCGGTTGAAGAAAGAAGGGATAACGCTGAGACGCAGAGTACGCGGAGCTGACGCAGAGAAAGCTGGCGGACGTATTCCACCCCCAGGTGTTTTTTGTAAGAGTGGCAAACAAAGGGGTTAACCTTGACGCGGCTCGTAAGAGTGGCAGACACAGGAGTTAAAGTGGCTGGATTTTCAGTAAGTTGCGGCTCGTCTGTAAGAGTGGCAAGGAAAGGACTTAGGCAGTTGACAGTCGACAGTTTAAAGTTGAAGGGGCAAAGATCCGGAGAACTGAACGTTGGGACGCTGAGGGCGCGAGGAGGAGAAAGACGAAAAGCAGATCCCTCACAAAGTTCGGGATGACAAAGGTTGGAGGATAGCGGATGGAAGCGTGGGGAGCGATTCGTCGGGGAGGCGGCTGGCGAGGCGAACATAGGGAATGGTAGCGCGGATTGGCGAGGAAGTAAAGTATTTTACAGGGAAAGGTCGAATTTGGGGGTTGAACGGCATTTTTGGAGGGCTGAACGGCGAGGGATGTCGCGACGCGCGGGTTAGACTAACGCTTGAGGTCGGCGGCGATTTGGGCGAATTGGTCTAGGGCGGCTTGCAGGTCTTCGGCGATTTCGGCGGCGATGATTTCGGGGGCGGGGAGATTGGCGGAGTCTTCGAGGCTGTCGTCTTTGAGCCAAAAGATGTCGAGGTTGGCTTTGTCGCGCTTGACCAGGTCCTCGTAGGAGAAAGACTTGAGGCGGTCGGTCTCTTTGCGCTTGTGGCGATTTTCCGGACGGTAGCAGGAGACGAAGTCGTCGAGGTCGGAGCGCTTCAGCGAATTGGTTTTCAGGGTGAAGTGTTGGTTGGTGCGGAAGTCGTAGATCCAAAGAGACTTGGTCCAGGGAGTTTCGCTGGCGGGCTTGCGGTCGAAGAAGAGGACGTTGGCCTTGACGCCTTAGGCGTAGAAGATGCCGGTGGGCAGGCGGAGAAGGGTGTGCACATCGCATTCGTGAAGGAGTTTGCGGCGAACGGTTTCGCCGGCTCCGCCTTCGAAGAGGACGTTATCGGGGACGACGATGGCGGCGCGTCCTTGGATTTTCAGGAGCGACTTGACGTGCTGGAGGAAATTTAGCTGCTTGTTGCTGGTGGTGGCCCAGAAGTCATCACGATAATAGGTGAGTGCTTCGCGGCTTTGTTCGCCTTCTTCGTTGATGATGGTGATGCTGGATTTTTTGCCGAAGGGCGGATTGGTCAGAACCATGTCGTAGTTTTCGGAAGACTTGGAGGCCAAGCTGTCTTTTACTTCCACGGGGCTCTCGTCGCCGTTTATGCCGTGGAGGTAGAGATTCATGGTGCAGAGACGGGCGGCGCCGTCAACGATCTCAACGCCGGACAGCAAATCGTGCTTTAGTTTTCTTTTTTGAATCTGGTCCAGATCGTAGTGCTTGCTGATGTATTCGTGTGCAGCAAGCAAGAAACCGCCAGTGCCACACGCAGGATCGTGAATGGCTTTGTCCGGTTCGGGACGCATCACGTCCACGATGGCGCGGATGAGAGAGCGCGGCGTGAAGTACTGACCTGCTCCGGTCTTAACGTCCTCGGCGTTTTTCTCCAAGAGGCCTTCGTAGGCGTCGCCTTTTACATCCACGTCGAGGGAGGTCCACTGCTCTCGGTCGATTAAGTCGGCGATAAGGCGTCGTAGCTTGGCTGGGTCCTGTATTTTATTTTGAGCCTTGCGGAAGATGACGCCGAGCATTCCGCTTTCTTTCCCCAGATTCTCTAGCGTCTTGCGGTAGTGACGTTCAAGGGGCTCGCCTTCGGGTCCAACAAGGCTTTGCCAATCGTAATCCTTGGGAATTTTGGGCGCACGCTTGGGATCGAGGTGCTTGCGCTCGTCGGCCATCTTGAGGAAAAGGAGATACGTGAGCTGTTCGACGTAGTCGCCGTAGGAAAGGCCGTCATCGCGGAGAATGTTGCAGTAGTTCCATAGCTTTTGAACGACAGCCGAAGAACCATTAGACATGGAATGTTTCCTTTGAGGCGAGCTCTCGGCGGCTTTGGTGATTGCCTTTTCCCTGCGTAGGAGCATAGCCAGGATTGGCCGTGCGACGAATTCTTTCGAGCAAAGCTTTCGCGGGCTCGTCGTGTGGATCTTGAAAAACGAGGCTGCCTTCGAAGGCCCTCCTGAGAATCGCTTGGCGCAGCTGTTGAGCCTTTGCCAAGTTCGTTGAAGCCTGCGCTTCTAATTCCTCGATCACCGAAAGGCGTCGGTCAGCTTCTTCAACGATTCGCCTCTGTTCCCTCAAAGGAGGTAATCCAAATGTTATGCGGACCATTCTGGTGAGGCCCAGGTCTTGGTTCCCCACGCCATGGGTGAATCTTTGGGCCTGCGCGAAGCAGGAGGGAGAGTTCAGTACATGTTGCACGTAAAAGGGGTCAATTGAGGGGACTAGTTTCAGTACCGCTACATGTACCCAAACGCTGAACTCAAAATCGTAGGTATTCACCCGCGCGATGCCGGTTGTGCCGCCCTTTGTATAGAGTATGTCGCCTGTTTCAGGCTTGCATCTCCGTGTCAGTTCGGCGTGAAGTGCGGGAGAGATTCTCTTGGCAGAATCGAAATCTACGCCTGAAGGACGGACTTGGCCCCCCGTTACGAAAGGAATGCCGGATTGCGCGTATTTTGGGCTGTAGTGTGGGCCGTCTTTTACTGACCAGGCCACTTGACCAAGATTTGTGACACTCCACCCTTCTGGGATGTCATGGAACGCCAGGTCCGGATCGGTTGGCGGTTTGTAACCCGCCTTCAGCTTCTGATCGCTAGGCAATTTCTTCGTAATACGATATTTGTTCAGTTGTTCAGCCTCCCAGCGGGAGCGACGTTCGGCGAGGATGCGATTAAGGAGGAGGGAGGCTGGTTCGTAGGAGCGGCCTTCGCGGCGGGCGAGTTCGGCTTCGGTGGGGACGAGGCGGCCTTCGCAGGCGGCTTTGAGGACGGAGGCGCGGTAGCGTTTGAGGTTGGCTTGGACGCGTTTGAGGGCGGCGGTTGCTGTGTCAAGCCTTGTGAACTGCTTTTCGATTTCGTCCGCAATTCTGACTTGCTCGTTGAACGGAGCGACTGGCACTCGAAGTTCCCGGAACCGTTCGTGGGTCAGGTTCAATCCACTGTCGCTACCACCTGTTTTCATTCGGTCTATTTCGGCTAGGGCTTGACCTGTCTGCAGGTAGAGCTCCAAGAATCGCGGGTCCATTTGATTGTATGGCGTCCTGAATCGATACATCTTTCCAGAAATCATCAGCCTAGGACGCGTACTGCGTACGAGACAAGCGATTCCACATCTGGCTCGCGGTCCGGCGCATGTAATAAGCAGGTCTCCGGCCCTCACCTGCAAGAGCGGCCGTGGCGTCAAATGCGAGGGCAGTGCTTTATTATGCTCAGGTTCGAAAGAGGCAGGCTGAATCGCCGTTGTTCGGAGTGCGCCCCAGGTCTCTTCGCTGCCGGATGGGAATGACTCGCACTGTGGGCTCCACCCCTGGTGGAGGGTACGGCCATCTTCCAATGGAGCAAAGATATCTTCGATTGGGCATTCTGCCCACGTGGTCGGCAAGGAGTCAATCTGCTTCGTCACGCCGCGAGAGCCTCATTCAGTTCATTCAGCAGTGGTTGAAGTTCCTTGCCAAAGATTTGCGTGGCTTTGCCGAGGCCACCGCGTTGGGCAAAGGGAACGTAGTCAAAATCGTCCAAGTCGATGGTGAGGCTATCGGCGATGTGGTCTCGGATGGCTTCAAGCCACTGGCGCTGCTCGGCGTTGAATCTGCGGCCATTGGATTGTTGTTTGGTCATCCAGTCAGCGAAGCGCTGATGGACTTTATCACGATACGGCTTTAGCTCGCCTTCCTGATGTAGAGCAAAGCGGACAAGAGAAACGATGTCGGCCAGGACTTTGCCGCCGGAGCCGCGGACTTTGGATTTGTCGAGAGCTTCGTAGGCACGCCAAAGATTTTCGGGCGTCCATTGGTAAGGCGGGCGCTGGATGGTGTCGGCGAGTGTTTTGATTTCCTTGAGAGTGAGGCACTGCTGGTAGGGGCGGCTGTAGAGGATCTGGAGGGCGGTGATTTCGTCTTTGTGATCGCGGAGGAATTGCTCGAAGGATTGGGTGGTGGATTTGGCTTTATCGGTGGCTTCGGCGGAGTACGAGGCATCCAGGACGCGGTCTTTGCTTATGGTGTCGATGACTTGTTCGAAGGATTTTTTTAGGTTGACCAGTTTGTGGCGGAAGGCGGGATTGGCGGCGATGGGCGTCGCGGCTGCGGCTAGGAGACTTGCTGTGGCTGCTTCTATGGCTTCGGGGGACGGAGCACAGCCAGGAGTGGCTGTGCTACTGGCGGATTCGATTTGTTTGTCGGGGTCTAGGGCGTTGACGATTTGGGCGGCGATTTCGGAGAGGGGGCGGCCGGCTACGTCCGCGAGGATTTTGCGGTCTTCTTTGGAGAGTTGGCGGTCTAGACGGGCTAGGCGGGCCGCAAGGGAAGAGAGTACGTCTTTTTCACGGTTGCCGAAGGCTACGGCGTCCAGGAGACGTTCGAAGGAAACGGTAGGCTTCTTTTCTAGGGGATGCGTGTCCACCAGATTGCCTTCACAAATGCCAATCGCGTCGACGATGACGAAATGGTCTTTGACGCCGGCGTCGGGGGTGACGGCTTTGAGGTCATCGGGCGAGATGATGCGGGAGCCGCGGCCTTTCATCTGCTCGAAAAGGTTGCGGCTCTTTACGTCGCGGAGAAAGAGCAGGCATTCGATGGGGCGAACGTCGGTGCCGGTGGCAATCATGTCGACGGTGACGGCGATGCGGGGATAGTAGCTGTTGCGGAAAGAGGCGAGATGGGCTTCGGCGGTGGTGCCTGAGCTCTTGTAGCTGATTTCTTCGACTTCGGTGCCGTCTTCGCGCTTTTTCCTAGTGACCACGCGAGCGACGCCGCTTCTATAGGTGATTTTCTGGGCGAAGTCGTTGCCTTTACCGAATTCCTCGCGAAGGACCTGGACAATGTCTTCGGCGTGGCTATCGTCCTTGGCAAAAACGAGAGTTTTGGGAACGTCGGTGCGGCCGGGGAAAATTTCGGTGAAGAGTTTTTCCTTGAAGGTCTTGATGACGGTGCGGATCTGGTCTTTGGCGACGACGTCGCGGTCGAGCTGAGATGCGCCGTATAAGTAGTCCTGGTCGAGGCGTTCCCAGCGGACTTTGCGGGTTTCGCGGTCGCGCTTATCGATATAGAGGCCAGCTTCAACAGACGAGCCGTGCTCGGAGATGTAGGTGCGGATGCGGTAGACATCAAAGCCGACGTTTACGCCGTCGGCGACGGCTTGCTCGTGGTTGTACTCCATGACGAGATTCTGGTTGAAGAAGCCGAAGGTCTGCTTGGACGGCGTGGCGGTGAGGCCGATGAGAAAGGCGTCGAAATATTCGAGAACCTGGCGCCAGAGATTGTAGATGGAGCGGTGGCATTCGTCGATGACGACGAAATCGAAGTATTCGATGGGGATGGCGGGATTGTAGGAGATTTCGACAGGTTGGTTGAGAAGTTTTTCGAGGGAGCCGAGGGGCTTTTCTTCCAGCTCGGGGTCGGTGACTTCGGATTCGCCTTTCAGCATAGAGAAGAGGCGCTGAATGGTAGTGATGGTAACTTTGGCGATGGGATCGAACTTGTTGGATTGCAGGAGCTGGATATTATAAAGCTCCGTGAATTTGCGGTGCTCTTCGGGCGTGACAAAGTTTTGGAATTCTTTTTTCGTTTGGTCGCCGAGAGTGCGGCGATCGACGAGAAAGAGAATGCGGCGAGCGCCAGCGTGCTTGATGAGGCGGTAGCAGAAATTACAGGCGGTGAACGTTTTGCCACTGCCGGTGGCCATTTGAATTAGGGCGCGGGGGCGGCTTTCTGCTAGCGATTTTTCCAGGCCGTCGATGGCGCGGACTTGCGCAGGCCACAGACCTTCCTTGATGAGCGGGGGCACATGCCTGAGGCTGGCGCGGAGAATCGAGCCGGGCGATTTTGTGTCCTCGGCGAGCCATTCGGCGAATGTCTCGGGACGATGGAAAGAGAAAACTGGACGGCTGCGGGCGTCGGGTTCGAGGAGATTGGTGAAGCGAGTTTCGACTCCGGTGCTCTGAAAGCAGAAAGGAAGCGGCTTGCGGGCGGGTTTAAGTTCGGGTGGGAGACCGACGCTGTATTTTTCGGTTTGGATTTCGTAGCCGGTGAGGGTGGCGCCTTCTTTTTTTGCTTCAACTACGCCAGTTGGGATGCCGTCGACGTAAAGAAGATAGTCGGCCTCGCCGTAGCCGGTCTTGAGCGGGAATTCGCGGATGGCGACGCCGCGGCCCGCAGAGATGTTGGTTTCTTTGCGCGATTGGACGATCCAGCCTGCTTCGGAGAGCAGGCGGTCGATGTTTTCGCGTGTGCGGTCCTCGGGCGAAATGGGCATGGCTAGTGTGCCGTCCCGGAAATACGTTCACATAGTCGCTGGATTTTAGAGAAGATCGAATCCGCCGTGGCTGTCCAGACGAAAGGCTGCGCGTGGTCGTTGGAAGTTTCAGCATACTGGTCGATTTTC